>JACCDH011688949.1_pt1 | contig 56880 bp, 53 predicted proteins | sample 7442481 | NCBI WGS metagenome assembly JACCDH01 (sample SAMN15323433, study PRJNA562643) | freshwater metagenome | isolation source: river surface water | place: USA:Blue River Watershed | collected 2017-08-15
GCGCAACAAGAAATTCAATGGTATGCCCGCGCTTTTGAGCAGCTGGGACATCAAGCGTTTCCTGTTTCGTGGGCAGCTTTAATGAAGCATGGAGCTTAGTAAATTTACAGATTTTTTTATAGGTTCTTAAAAAACGTTTCAATAAGGTTACTATACTCTTGTGTAGAAGTAGCTATCGATTTTGTTTCTTTATTTTGAAGTGTGATGATACAGGAGCCATATGAAAATTCTATGCTTATACATTCTTTAGCATAATTTTTATTTTTTAAGATCTTGATAATGTTGTGAGCAATGAGTTCGAAGTTTGTGCTTTCTATAATAAATGAAACTGTTTTTTTTAGTTCGTTGTTGAGCCATGTTTTTTTTGTTTTTTGTGATGAAGTATTGTTGGATGCTTGAGGCTTGGGAGTAGGAAAAATAATGGTATTTTTATTATTTTGTTTTGCTTCATATTCTTTGATAAAACGAAGATCATTCTGTGTCACGGTTTTTTGTGAATGAGTATGTAAAGAGATACTCATGCTTGATCCAGTGATTATAATATCAGGGTGATGTTCAATAGTTTCGGCTATTGTTGCACATATTTTAACAAAATTACTGAGGGTTTCTGGGCTAGCAATAATTTCTTTTTTAAAAAAAGGTATTTCGTTTTGAGTCATCAAGCTCCAAGAAGGATATATTCTTTTTTGAATGCGCAGTTCAATGTCATTGAGTGGTAGCAGGTTTTTCATACTACAAGGGCACACGCTTAGTATCTTGTTTGGTACTACCATAAGAGTTAAGAAGTAAATTATTTTTTTCATTTTGGTTTTCCTATATTTCGTTGACTTGTAAAAAAAGTTTTGCAAATATGTGGTAATATTTTATGAAATAAGGAAAAAGGAGTTCTAGTGTTTCACAAAAAAAAATATAAAACATTTTTTTTAATGATATATTTTTTTGGAATGTTCTTATTCCAAAAAAAATTATTATGTACTGTGGATACTGTTCAAAATCCTATGAGTGAACTATCACAAAAAATATATCAAATGGTTGTAGATATTCATAAAAAAATAAACCAAACGCTTGAAGCATATGTTTCTAATATTGCAGCTGCAACTATTTTACTTGATGAAATAGATCAGGATTTAAAAAAAATTGTTTTTGAAGAAGCGACAAATGGAATTTATGATTTTTTACCTGTAGATCAGGCAAATGCATTGCAAAAATTACTTGATGTGGAAACATTTCCTGAATGGGTCAAAGTTGCTCAAATGACTTCTCCTGCTATTAAAATTATGCGAGTGACTCATGAAAATGGAGGTTTCTGTTACGTTGGTTATTTGTCAACGAAGCAAGATGAAAAATTTGTTTTAAAAGAGGGAGACCATAATTTATGGATAGATGCATGTACGTTATATGGATATGATATAATAGGTAATTTTTTTATTCAAAAATATGATGGTGATCGATGTTCCGCATAAAATTTTTAATTATACTTTCATTATTATTACTGAATGGTATGCAGGCATCAATAATTATGCGTTCTGGCTTTGAATATGCAAAGCAATATTATGGGTATACCAATAATAATGAAACAGTTGCGTTAGGTGATATTATTTTTGATAAAAAGCTTACGTTGCAAGACATTTATTTATCTTCAAAATTATCTGCTCGTGGTTATGTTACATTGCCAGGAGGATCTGGATTTGGCGTTAATCCGTCTGAGCAATATTTAGCTGCATTAGCTCCAACAGAATTATTGTGGAATGCCTCAATACAGGAGCAAAAGTTTTTTTTTGAAGGAGGATATTATGTTTCATCAAGCAGATTATGGGGGTCAGAATTATTTTATTTTGGATTTTTATTACCCTGTTTGAAAAAAAGACAAACATTATCACTTGAATCAGTCCATAATAAAATTACGTTGAATGGATCTAGTTATCCTACAGTTGGAGAAAGTACCGTAAAACAGTTTTTATTAGATGCTGGAATTGATTTTTTAGACTTTTTTCAACGGTATGTTTTAGATCCAAAAAATTTATCATATGTACCTGTTCAGGAAAATATTGGTTTTGGAGATCTTCAATTAGTTGGGTTATGCGATTGGGGAGGGGTAAAAAAAGGTATCGAGACGTTACAAATTGCTATAATGCTAGGAATTCCTTTGACTAAACGTCAATCATATGATGTGATATGGCCGAATCAATTAACGCGTGGCGCTGTTAACATGCAGGTGCAAGGATTATTACAAGTTACAACAAAGCGATGGTTTTATAATCCGTATCTTCAATGTCGAGGAACTCTCTATTTTCCCTTTTCTGAAAAACGTCGTTTGCAAAAAAAAAGAAATGATTTGGTTCCTGGTTCTCTACCTAAAAGGTTCATTCTAAATACCGTGAAACCTTTTGAAGAATACGATTCAGTGGTCAATGCATTTGCAGATAATCTGTTTGAAGTATTGGTTGAAGAAGGTGTTGGGGTATCATTGCTAATGGGTAATTTTTTATATCTTGATAAAGGGCGTTTAAGAATAGGGATTTTATATGAATATATGTATAAAACCCCTACAAAATGCAAGTTCTTTAGGGAGGAAAAAGTATTACATGATGACCTCTATGCAGGCCAAATTATGTTTTATGCGGCATATGCACCATCAAATACTGTGCAACTTTCAATACAGATGAGCGAACAAATACAGGGTAAGTTGACGGGCCGAGAATCCGCATTTTCTTTCAATATTGTTTACAAAATTTGATGAAGTTCTATTATACATATAAGTAAATTTATTGTTTCTTGTTTCTGCGGCTAATCCTGAATTGAGTACTAATTGATCTAATGCTCTGGCAAATGAAACTGTTTCAGCATATACTGTTTTTCCTATTTGTCGTTGAATGGTTACGGTAAGTCTGTTTTGTGAAAAGTATAGCGATTTTAATTCAAATTCTAGATCTGAAAGTGTTCTTAAAAGATAGAGTACGTCCATGCCGTGAGCAAAAGAAGAAGTAGTAAAAGTACGCGTAATATTTCTTCCGCCAGAAAGACTTAATTTCCATGAAGGCAAGTAGCTAAAAAGAAGTAATGAGGTAGCATCAAGGGTTAATCTTGAGCCTTTTGGATTTTTTTTTGATGGATTATCGCTATGAGGATTATTTTCTGACATTGCTTTAGATATATCATAGGCAACTTTGAAATCACGTCGCGTAATTCCTTTCGACGCAGGTGTATAGAGATAGAGTGTCATGAGTTTAGGTTTTATTTGTATATCAAGAGTATGTTCCCATTTCTTGGCAACTTCTTTAATGATTAATATTTTTTTGAAATAAACGTCAAATTTGTTTTTATAATTTATTTTTAAGCGACGAATTCCACTATTGTTATCAAGATGCCATTTATTATTTGATTCAGTATCACCTTCTGAATCTTCTGAACTATTGCTTTCATTATCTTCTTCTTCATTTGAATGATCTAAATTATTGATTGATCTGAGGAGTGATTCAGATTCTTTTTCAATTTCGTCATCTTTGAGTAATTTGGTTTCTTTTTGTTTGCATAAAGAGCAGGGTGGAATTATTTTATATTTGCTGATAGATGGATTATCTGATTCTTTAGTAGGTGTACTTGTAAGAAGATGAGGAATAAAAAGTAAGCAATAAAAAAGTAATAGCATAATAAGTCCTTCTATGGTATTGGTTATATAAAATTAATGATGAATCACTGTTTCAGTGTTGAATATTCTATTAATTAATGTAAATAAAGGAGGAGCGATGAGAGAACTAATGGTTATAAATAAAAGATTTTTATTAGTCTGTTTTTTAGTGAGTCTGTTATTTTGTTTTCAAAAAAAAATATATACACGCTTTACTATTGATTCATCACAAAAAGCATTAGTTGCATTGAAGGCTATTCAAGAAAAATTTGTTATTGCACTGCGATATATGAAATATTCAATTCAAGGATATCAAGTTATTATGCAAGATCAAAAACAGATGTGGCAATATATTCAGGAGTATTTACAGAATGTTCCTGTAGAAATAGAAAAAATTATTTATAAAATTAAAATTATTGAAAAAGATAATAAAGAGTATGAAGACTTAATAAACCAGTTATTCATCATGTTAAATAAAATGAATGAAGGAATTAGTATGTATTCAGAATATATGTCAACTATTGATGAAGGTCTCATGAATTTATTAGAAAAACAGAAAAGTGCTTTATATCAGGTTCAACAATATCAAGAATTCTGTAATCAAATAAAATAAAAAAATGAGAGTTATTTTTAAAACAAAATTATCATTATAAATTAAAATTATTGAAAAAAGATAATAAATATTATGAGACTTAATACCCTATTGATTTTGTAAGTAAAGGGATAAAAATACGTCGTATTATTTAGTTCATTGTATACAAGGAGATACAATTTATGGTATTTAAGCAAATAGGTAAGCACTTGTTAGTAGCAAGTTTAGCTTTTTCTGCTGTTTCATTGTCAGCTGATATCGATACCACTTTGTGGGAAGGTGTTACTGATGCATTTGTACATATTAAATCAATGGATGATCACTTTAAAGCAAGCAAACTGGTATTTACACGTCTTAATGATGATTATAGTCAATTATACTTAGATTTTAATGTGTATAAAGAAAAGCGTCAAGCTGCATTTGCTTGTATTAAAACGTCGATACATGAGTTAGAAGGTCGTTTAGATCTTGCTATTGCATATAAAGACAAAGTTGAATATGATGCTTCAGTTGAACAAGCAGCGCTTCGTGCTCATATCGAAGAAGTTCGCATAGAAAAAAATGCAATTATTAAAAGTTTGCAAAATGAAAAAGTTTCATTGCAATCAGAAATTGACTACCTAAAATTAGATTTGGCAACGCTTGAAGCATTGACTGGTGAGAAAGTTGATCAAGCATTAATTGATATTGATGTGGCGATTAGAAATTATCAAGCAATGATTGCTGAACGTACCGTATTTATGAGCACTCTTGATGACGTATTAGCTCGTGCTGCTGCATTTGAAGCTACTCAAACTTCAGACATCACAGAAATGAGTGACGTTTGTTCTGACTAATTTTGTATAAAAAAATATATTAAAGGAGATTTTTATATGTTAAAAAAAATATTATTAGCTGTTTTGCTTTGTTCAGGATCAGGTTCTTTGTTTGCTATTTCTGCAACATGGAAAGAAAATGCTGAGCGTTTGGCTGCTCGTATTGCTCTGTTTCCTGGAAAATTTGAAGAAGATACTACTTTATATAATGCTACTACGGCTCGTTTAAATACGGTAATGAGTTTGTATGTAGATGAAATAGAAAATATTAATACGGTTTTTACTTGTTTGCGTGAAAAGTTTGCTTCATTGACTGAAAATTACAATCAAGTTTTGGTAGATACAGAAATAAGCATTGAAGATGCAGCGCGTAAAAAACTTTTACTTGAAGGTGAATTACTTAATTTAATTGAAGAAACAGATAATCAAATTGCAATATTGACCGGTGAAAGAAATGTATTGAGATCAGAGCGTGATGCATTGCAAGATGCGTATGATTTGTTAGTAGGTGACTCTAAGTCAACCGCTAATGATTTAGTTGATAAGATTAGATTGGTATTAGATGGTTACGATCTCATGGTTGCTGCGAAGAGTACCATGGTCGATAGGCTTGATACTTTCAAATCTGATGTAGAATCGATGTTTGTTTCACTTGATGCTGCTGCAACAACGGCTAAAAACGAAATTTGTTAATAAGTAATTATTATATATTTTCGCAGAAGAAGGAGTTGGGATTTTCTCAGCTCCTTCTTTTATTATGAGGATATTTTTTGAAGGAGTGGAATAAAAAGTAGGCTATTTTTTTCAATAGTGTATACTTAACAATGATTTTTTCTAGATACTAGTATTAATAAAAAGCTTGCAGTTCATGCTCCTTGTACAAGGTGATCAGTATTGTTTGCACATAATGACGGAGGACTTGTTATGAGTACGAATCTTTCACTCTCTTTTGAATTGTTATGCTTGATGGGATGGTTGTTACGACAACATAAGGATGAAGTAGCTGCATTGATAGCGAATGCTGCAGATAAAGGTTTTATTGATGAATTGGAGGTCTCAGATATGCGAGATTTTATTGATCATCCGTCAATGAGTAATGAGATGGTCAATGAATTTTTCTCTTTTTTAGAGCGTACCGTTCAGAAACAGCTTGAAGGTCGACAGATCGATGTTCAATGTCAGGGGTTTTTAGCTGATGAAGTGAGAAAAGTTGATGGACAATTTGTTGATCAGCGCGTTCTTTTTGCGAGTATTCAAAAAGTTAAAAAAAAATTATTATTGAATTCGAAAGAAATAGATGCTCTTGATGAAAATGAGCAGGTTAAAGCTTCGTTGTGTGAAAATATTTTGAAGCAATGGAATCCTTCTCAGCAGGATCAATTAAATTAAAATCTAAAATTAAGTTTTTTGAGTTCTTCTTTTAATTCAAAAAGAGGAAGTCCCATAACGGCAGAATATGAGCCTTGTATTGATTGAAGATACAGGGCTCCGTAATTTTCAATGGTTGTTGCTCCTGCTGCATGAAGTGCGTGTGGAGATCGTTTGAGATAGAGTTCAATCTCTTCTTGAGGAATAATAAAAGAAATACGAGCTCCTGCTGAAAATAAGACCATTTCTGTCTGTATCCATTGTAGATTCTTTTTTTGGTAACGAGCAAGTGCACAACCGGTTATGACATGGAGCGATTCTTGAGAGATTTCGCTGATGATTTGACGGGCTTGAGTCATGTTTTCTGGTTTGCCATATATTTTTTTACTGATAGTTCCTTGTACAAGGGTGTCGGCACTGAGCAAAAAAAGTGTTTCATTGGATATGTGTTGAATGTTTTGAGGATCGATACTTTCAAGTTTTTTTTGAGCGATATTGATGACAAAGGTATCAAGGGATCCAGTAAAAGGAATTGTTGTTTCATCTGCATTGTGTGCAATGCAGCGAAAAGGGATCTGTGCATCAGTAAGAAGTTTTTGTCGAATGGATGAAGATGAGCAGAGAAAAAGAGTATCGATCATACTATTTCCATAAGGTTATGCTATTTTAAAAAATGGATTTTTTTCATTATTTTGATGATTAATATAAAAATTGATTCTGTCAAGCAGGAAGAGCAGCGTCTTAAAAGCGATGCAATGAGGGGAAGATGCTAAAAAAAACTATTATTTGTGAATAAGTTGCTTTTTTGGCATGATATTTTACACTACTAATCAAAGAGTTGTTATAGAAAGCTAAAACCGTATAAGCAAAGGACGAATTATGATTTCGACCAGTGATTTTCGACGTGGGCAAAGTAAACTTTTGTGGAATGGGCATCCGTGGGTTGTTGTTGAGTTTCACCATGTGAAACCAGGCAAAGGTGGCGCGTTTGTACGGACAAAGATGAAAAATCTTAAAACAGGTGTTCTGGTTGAAGAGACGTTTCGATCAGGAGAAAAATTTGAAGAACCTGATTTAGAGTATATGAATATCAAATTTTTATACGCAGATGATCTCTATCATTTTATGGATCAAGGCTCATACGAGCAGATTGATTTTGCAAAAAATCAAATTGAAACAATTCATTTATATTTAAAAGAGGGCGAGCAATATCGATTGGTAATGTTTGAAGGATTACCGATTTCAGTTGAAGCTCCTAATTTTATGAATCTAAAAATTAAAAATACTGTTCCTGGTGTTAAAGGAAATACAGCACAAGGCGGGAGTAAACCAGCGACACTTGAAACAGGTGTGGTTGTTCAAGTTCCTTTGTTTGTGAATGAAGGTGATATGATCAAGGTTGATACGCGTGAAGATAAATATATAGAACGTGTTGATGTATAATTCATAGTGAGGTTTTTTTTGTATGTATTATTTTAGTACTGATAAGAATAAAAATGAGTTAGAGTTATTGCCTCTTGAACCAAATTTGGTTCCTGTTAATCCTGAGTTAGTTGCAGCAGGAGAGCAAGAAGAAGAGGATGAGTTTATTTCATTTGGTCAGCCAGTTTCGCAGCGTGACTTAAGATCTGTTGCTTTTCATTTGGTTTATGCAGTTGATCGTAGTGAATATCAATTGTCATTGGAAACCATTTTTACTGATTTGAATCAACATTATGATTTAGGTTTGACTGAACATTCATTTGCCTATATTTTTGCACGTGGTGCGGTTGATGCGCGCGACGCGCTCGATGCACAGATTAAACCTTTTTTAAAAAATTGGGAATTTGATCGATTGGGATGTTGCACTAAGCTTATTTTACGCATGGCATTGTGGGAAATACAGCAGCCACATGCGGTTAATTCTATTGTAATTAATGAAGCGATTGAATTAGCTAAAAATTTTGCTGAAAAAGATGCATACAAATTTATTAATGGATTGTTAGATGAATTTTGCAAAGCGCGAGCTGCAGAAGCGTTTATTGTTCGTAATTAATTTTTAGTAAAAAAATATTGAATTAAAGAGGGCTTTCGTTAAGAAGGTCCTTTTTAATTTTAAATATATTCGTTAAGATTTAATTTGAAAAAAAATATGAAAAAGCTATAGTGAAAAGGTGAGTATTAATCAGTTAAAAATCTAGTATGAAAGTTTGTTATTATGAGTTCAGAAAAAAGTAATTATTCAATGCCCGTTGCACATCATGCATCTCTGATGGACGCATTGTTGTGTCATTTTCCCTACGCAATTTTATCAGTTGCGTTGAGCATTGTCTGTTTAAGTATTATTATGTTTACACAAGGATCAAGCGGCGATACGGCACATCATGCGCATCGTCTGTTTCATACGCTTCATTTAATGCATATTTTGTTTGCAGGAACTGGTGTGGTGTTGACTTTTCGTATGTATTCAAAGTCAATCCCAAAAACCATAGCAATCGGTTTGATAGTGCCGACTCTGTTCTGTACTTTGTCTGATGTGATCATGCCATACTTGGGTGGCTTGATGTTACAACTACCGATGAAGTTGCACTGGTGTCTTATTGCTCATACAGGAACGGTAGTAACGTTTTTGATCGCAGGGCTTATTAATGGATTTGTTCTCAGTTTGCATAGTCCAGATCGTTATGGGCATTATTTAATAGGTTCTCATTTTTTACATATTTTTGTGAGTTCACTTGCATCAACTTTTTATTTTGTAGCATTTGGTCTTGCAAAGTGGTGGCATCATTTAGGATTTTTATTTGTCTTTCTTGTATTAGCGGTGGTCATTCCGTGTACGTTGGCAGATATTGTTGTTCCTATGTTTTGTGGACAACGAGCACAAATACATGATAAAAAAAAAGAAAAAGAAGATGGCTGTTGTGGGGAGAAACAGGATGCGCGGCATACGAATTGAAAATGTATCACGATCATGTGAAGAAGGACTGATTATTGATAATTTGAGTCTTGAGATTCCTCATGGGCAATTTTTTGCCTTATTAGGGCCAAGCGGTTGTGGTAAAACAACGCTGTTACGACTTCTTGCAGGGCTTGATCAAGTGACATCGGGGCGTATTTATTTGAATGATGAAGATATTACCGATGTACCGATTCATAAAAGACGGATCAAAACAGTATTTCAAAATTATGCATTATTTCCGCATTTTAATGTTTTTGAAAATGTTGCATACAGTTTACGATTAAGTGGCATTTCTCACCTTGAATTAAAAACACGGGTGATGCATGCACTGAGAACAGTTCGACTTGCAGGACATGAAGATAAAGCGATTCAAAATTTATCAGGTGGTCAACAGCAACGAGTTGCATTGGCTCGTGCGATTGTGAGTAAGCCTGATGTACTGCTTCTTGATGAGCCACTGGCAGCACTTGATTTAAAATTAAAAGAACAGATGCTTGTTGAATTGATTGATCTGCAAGATAAATTAGGAACGACTTTTGTTTATGTAACGCATGATCAGGCTGAAGCACTAACCGTTGCTGATACGATGGCAATTATGAATACATCGGGAAAAATTGAGCAACTTGATACGCCTAAAAAAATTTATGAATTTCCTGCAACCTGTTTTGTTGCAAATTTTGTCGGGAGTACTAATTTTATTCGCGGTATTTTACGCCGAAAAGATAATGGATTTGAAGTTGAAAGTGAAGGTCTTCCTCCTATTGAATTATATGTTCCCATTGAAAAAAATTGGATGATTCCTGGCAGACGTATTCATCTAAGTCTTCGTCCTGAAAAAATAGAAATTAGTAAAAAGATGATGCCTCATTTTTCAAATGTTTTACAGGGCTCGGTGATGAGTATTATTTATTATGGTCGTTCAACTGAGTATCGTGTAAAACTTGATTCTGGCCGCATCATACATGTTTTTGAACAGAATGAAGAACATTTTCCTCAAGAAACTATTGATTATGATGATCGTGTTTACTTGCTTTTTCAAAAAGAGAATATTGTTCTTCTTGAGCATTAAAAAACCGAAATGAAAGGCATGTATGAACTATGAGCGAATCAAAACATTTTTAGCAAAAAAGATTGATTTATTTCTTGCGTATCCAGCGTTGATTTGGCAAGCATATTTTTTATATGTTCCCTTGTTAGTGATGGCATGGTGTAGTTTTTTAGACTTAGAAACGTACACGTTAACCTCCAGGCATTACGCCGCATTGTATGATGCAATGTATTTTGAAATTATTATTCGTTCTTTTTATTATGCAGTTACAACTTCAGTTGTCTGTTTATTGTTTGGATATCCGCTTGCATATTTTTTGGCATTACGCGTAAAAAAATATCGATTACCACTTCTTTTTCTTTTGATTCTTCCATCCTGGACTAATATTATTGTGCAGATGTATGCCTGGTTTTTTTTGTTACAGAAAAATGGTATTTTATATAAAGTTCTTCTTTTTTTACATATTATTAGTCCAGATACACGTTTATTGAATACTACGGGTGCCACTCTCTTTGGGCTTATTTATTGTTTTCTGCCGTTTATGACATTACCTTTGTATGCCGTTATTGAAAAACTTGACACACGACTTCTTGAAGCATCAGCTGATCTTGGTGCAACAAAAAGTGAAACATTTTGGCGGGTGATTTTTCCTTTATCATGGTCGGGGATTGTTGCAGGAACGCTGCTTGTATTTATTCCTACATTTGGTGAATTTGCAATTCCTGAGTTATTAGGAGGATCGAAGCGTTTGGTCTGGGGAACGTTAATTGTTAACAAATTTATTATAGATCGTGATTTTAGTGCTGGGGCAGCTTTAACTTATTTGGGGCTTGGATTGTTTTTGGGTGCAGCAATACTTTTGTTTTTACTCGCTAAATTGCATCGATTAATTCAGTACTTTGTGCTTGATTATCGAGGAAAAAAAGAACAGAAGTTGATGATTATAATAAAACGTGCCAAAAAAGAAACATATGATGCAGGAGATGACCTATGATACAACAGATACAAAAACGAGTTCAAGATCTTTGGTTACAGGTTTTAGTGCTTTTTTTATATACGTTTATGTATCTGCCGATTCTGGTTCTGGTTCTTTTCTCTTTTAATCGTTCACATGCTTCAATTACGTGGGATTCATTTTCACTGCGTTGGTATCACGCATTGTGGGAGTCGCCAGAATTACTTGATGCGTTTAAGGTTTCTTTGATTGTTGCTTGTTCTGCAACACTTATAGCATTACTTCTGGCGGTCTGTTTTGTGATCGGTTCTTCTTGGTGGAAGACTGATTATGTTTATTCAATATTTCATGTCAATATTATGTTGCCCGATATTGTTTTAGGTATTGGTCTTTTAACTATTTTTAATTTTTTACAATTACCGCTTGGCTATGGAAGTTTAATTGTCGGACATACATTAATAGGTATCGGTTTTGCGATACCGATTATTAGGGCTCGGTACATGGAGTTAGATCCTGTTTTAACCGAGGCATCGCTTGATTTGGGAGCGAGCTATGTACAGACAATATTCAAAATTATTCTTCCTTTATTGGTTCCTTCATTGTTCGCAGCAGGGCTGATTATTTTTACGCTTTCATTGGATGATTTTATGATCGCATTCTTTTGTAGTGGTCCAACATTGCAGACATTATCAATTTATGTTTTTAGTATTATTCGAACGGGGATTGATCCGAGTATTAATGCGCTTTCAACAGTAATTTTGGTGATGAGTTCGTTGTTAATACTTTTATTAAGTTATAGTAAATTAGTAAATCGAGTTATTGGCCATGAATAATATGCATACAAAAACTGAAAAAATATTGATCGCTTTTTTTTATTTCATCCTGATCACGATCTGTTTAATGCTTCCGTATTTTGCTGAGCGTAAGCAAGGGTTAACTATTTATACGTATGCTGACATGGTACCTAAAGAAGTATTTCATGATTTTGAAAAAAAGACTGGAATTCCTGTCTATGTAAAGTTTTTTTCAAGCAACGAAGAGATGTTTGCAAAGTTAAAAATTGATAAAGGCTCAGGATATGATCTGATTACACCGACTGATTATATGGTTGAAATTTTGCATCAAGAGGGGCTTTTGCAAGAACTTGAATTGAAGAAAATACCAGTTTTTTCTCAGCTGGATTCACGAGTTTTAGGTAAATATTTTGATCCTGAAAATCGATATTCTTTGCCGATTGCTTGGATTGCGTATGGCGTTGGATTTAATAAACGTTTTTTTGGTAATCAGTTAAAAGAGAATAGTTGGAAGATGATTTTTAATGTTCCGAATAATAAAAAAAAATTACCCTGGTATTATATTTCAATGATTGATGATGGGCGCGAAGCATTTTTTTTAGCATTATTATATTTGTATGGTAATAAAAAAGTTTTGACAGAAGATGAAATTGATACTGTAACTAAATTACTCATAAGGCAATGGAATTGGGTTGAAAATTATACTAATTCAAATCAGCCTTTTTATTTGCAAAGTGGACTCGTTCCTTTTGTTGTGGTGCAAAGCGATCTTATGTGGCGTATTCTGCAAGATAATGATCAATTTGGTTTTTCTATTCCTCAAGAGGGAAGCATTATGACGATTGAAAGTCTGGTGATTCCAAAAACATGCAGTAATCGTGATGCGGCACATCAATTAATTAATCATATTTTATCAGCAGATTCATTGCTTAAAACAACTTTGATGTATGGATATTCTCCCTCAAATAAAAAATCGATTCAACAACTGAAAAAAATTGCTCCCACGCATATTGCGTGTTCAATGACTGATGAACAATTTAAACAGATGCATGTTCTTGATAATGAAATGTCGATCGAGATGTATTCAGAGATTTGGCTTAAAGTTAAATCAACATGGATTCAAAAAACAATGAAAGGCTTAGAGAAACGCTAACTTTGATGTGCAAAAGCAAGCGTAAATTCACGAGCTATTTTTTTGAGTTGATCAATATTTTCATCATCTAAATCTTTAGTTTTTTCGATTGTTTGATAGACATCTGGATAGAGCGTTGCAACATAATTACTATATTTTTCTACAAAGCTTTTTATTTGTTGCATGGGAAGTGCATCAAGAAAATTTTCTTTGAGTAGCCATAAAAAAAGTGTTTGATCTACAAAGGTGTAGGTTGTAAATCGATTCTGCTTTAAAAGTTCAATTGCTCGTTTCCCTCGATCCAGCATTCGTTGGCTTGTGTGATCGAGTTCTGATCCAAATTGTGCAAAAGCACTTAATTCTTTGTATTGAGCAAGCTCAAGCTTGAGTGCTCCAGCGACTTTTTTGATAGCTTTTGTTTGTGCCGCTCCGCCTACACGAGAGACAGAGAGTCCAACGTTGACGGCGGGTCGAATCTCATTATTAAAAAGACTTGTATCAAGAAAAATTTGGCCATCGGTGATCGAAATGAGATTCGTTGGAATGAAGGCTGAAATATCATCACTTTGTGTCTGGATAACAGGAATTGCACTGATAGATCCACCACCTGCTTCAGGAGTAAAGCGTCCAGCACGCTCAAGAAGACGTGAATGAATATAAAAAATATCACCAGGATATGCTTCACGGCCAGCAGGTCTTCGGAGTAATAAAGAAAGTTCACGATACGCAATGGCATGATTGGTTAGATCATCATACATAATGAGGACATCTTTTCCTTGTTGCATAAAATATTCAGCAATAGTGCTTCCTGAATAGGGTGCAATAAAATGGTTGAGTGGCATCTCTTGAGCATCAGCTGAAATAATGATTGTGTAATCAAGTGAGCCATGTGTGCTCAATATATTGATCAAGCGCGCAATAGTTGATTTTTTTTGTCCGATTGCTACATAAATACAGATAACATTTTTATTTTTTTGATGCAAAATGGTATCAATTAAAAATGTTGTTTTTCCTGTTTGCCTATTGCCAATTAATAATTCGCGTTGCCCCTTTCCAATCGGAATCAGTGCATCAATAACGGTTGTTCCTGTTTCGAGCGATTCACTGATTGGCGTTCGCTCAGTAATGCCAGGGGCATTAATTTCAATCGGCATCAAGATCGTATCTTTTGGTTCTTCCAGAGAATCTATAGGGTGGCCTTGTGCATCAATAACACGACCAAGAAGTCCGTTCCCAACGGGAACTTTAAAAATGGCATGGGTTCGTGAGGCAATTTCTTGTTCAAGGACAGGAGTAAAGCGATCAAATAAAGCGATTGTTGCAATATCTTCATCAAGATCGAGAATGATGCCTTTATTGCCGCTTGCAAGTTCAATTACTTCTCCCAGTACTGCATTATTAAGTCCAAAAATACGACAGACGCCATCACTTACTTTTATAACAGTACCGATTTCCTGGAGATTATGATCTTGCGAATCTTCAAATAATTTTTCAAGTGTTGCAATGGTATCAGTCTGTTTTTTGAACATAGCGAGATCCTTTTATTGATGGTTATGTATAAAATGGGTAACTTTTTTTAAAAAAGAACGAAGAGATCGATCCCAAAAAAATGAACGATGCTGCATCGTAAAACCTGCGTACAATGTTGGATCGATAAGAAAAGTCGGAATAATCTGAGCATTGGTTTTTTGAGTAATGGTGGCAATTAATGTTTTTTTTTCTTCTTCTGTTAATGTTTTTGCACTAGTAATGGTCCATGCTTGTTGATTGTCAGCTTCTTGATATTGATGACAAAGATACGTGATGATCTGGGGTAATAAATTAAGTTCTTTTTTTGAGTATAATAAAATGAGTAATTTTTTTTCAGGTTTTTCAAATTGATAGGGCTCAAGTATTTGGTCAATTAATTCATCTTTAAGATTATTAGGGACTGATGCAAGTGATAAAATAAGCAGTTGTTTTTTTTGTTCAGGTAAATCTTTTTGCCATTCTTGATATTGTTTATAGGGAAGTTTGTGCGGATTGTTTTCATAAAAAAAATGAATAAATGCTTTGCCATACATTTTTGTCTTTGATGAAAAAATCATAAAAGATCTCCTTGGTCAGATGCAAAAAGTTTCAATTGTTTTTTTGTGTAGAGATCAAAAAGTTTGGGATTATTTTTTTGAATAGTATCAAGTGCATCGATGCTACACGTTTGCAATAATTCTTTTTGTTCTTTTTGTTCTGCATGTAGTTTTTGTTGTTCGGCAGCAGTATGAGCATATTTTTCAACAAGAATAGTATCTATATGTTCTTGTTCAAGTGATCTTTTTTTTATTTCTGCATGCCAAGCAGTTATTTTTTTTTCAAGTTCAAGCAATGTTTTGGTTGTTTCAATAAATTCAAATTCTTTAAGTCGAATATTTTTCTGTAAAAGTTCTATTTTTTCATGTAAAAGTTGTATGTTTCTTTTTTCAGTTTCTTCAGCATTAATCAAAATTGGTCTTACGTATTCTATTATAACCATGCGCATAAGGTAAAGAATATTGATGAGCAGGATACTTCTGAAAATAATGTCTATGCTATCAAGATTCATGATGACATTCCTTTTCAATGATAGCTTTGAGCTGTTCAGTTATCAATGTTGTATCTTCTGGAGTAAAAGATTTTTCTGAGGGTGCTGCAAGATGAAGAGAATTTTTTAATAAAGAAGGATTGAGTGATGGTTCATGAGCAGCTATTTTTTCTTTAAAGGTTTTAATAAGTGTTGTATAGTTCTGTTTTGTTTTAAGTTCTTTTTGCTCAAGTTGCAGAGTCTCTTTAGTTAATGCTTCTAATGCATTTCGTTTAGTGAAAAAAAAATTTAATGCATGGCGTAAAAAAAACGTACGAAGAATCCAATACAACAGAATGAAATTAATCAGTTGCAGTAAAAGCGTTGCATTGAGTTTCACGATAGCTCTTTTTTTATCTGAAGATTAATAATAAAGAAATAACGAGTGCATAAATTGATGTTGCTTCAACAAACACCATGGCAATCATCATGGTCCGGCTAATAAGACTTGCACTTTCAGGTCTTTTAGCAAGATTTTCACATGCTTTAGCGCCAATGAATCCTTGACCTAATGAGGGCCCGATGGTTCCAATGCCCATGCAGAATCCAGCCGCGCAATATTGTGCTATTTTTACCCAATCAACAATTTGTACCATAGGTTCCATGAGAACTCCTCCATATAATTTTTAAGCGGTAAGATAGTATTGTAGAAATAACATTCTTAATCTTATTTTAGATTAAAATGAGCATCTTTTTTTGTCAATGATATCATAGTGATATTTCTTGTTTATATGCAGTTCGTGGAAAAATATGTTGTTGTTGATGTAAGAGTTCATCAATAAATGTTTGCATGGTGTTAAGATGTTTCTGTTTTTGTGCTCCGTTATGTTCAAAATCATCATTGCAATCAAGAATTAAAACAGGAACATAAAAAAGATCTGGATCGATTTCTTTTTTATGCACGAGCCATTCTTCATGTTTATGATGCAATGCTTCAAGATAACTGAGTGGAATATTGTTTTCTTCATGTCGATTTCGTTGTGAAATACGTTGAGCACTCACTGCAGGTTCGGTTCGGAGATAAACAAATCCTGCCGGTTTTGGGGCATAGTTTTTAACGAGCCATGCAAAAATATCTTTATATAATTTCCATTCAAGTGCGGTCATCATTGTTTGTTCAAAGCAGTTTTTTGCAAAGCAATAGCGATCACAGTAAACCGATCGTTCCACTGCATGAAAAAGATGCGGACTTGTTTTTTGGTAATCGAGTAATGTTTTTATACGGCTAATAAAGGCAAAGGTCTGAAAAGTATACGCCCAGCGTGGCATATCTTTATAAAAAAGATCAAGCAGATTTTCATCTTTATCATTTGATTGCCATGCGTTAACCGGCTCGGGAATACAATTAATGTGGGGAAGGTTTTTTTTTATACTTTTTAAAAAAGTTGATTTGCCAGAACCGATATTTCCTTCAATCATCAAAAACAATGGAGTTTTCTGCATGTGCTATTCCTTGTGCATTCTGCGATATTAATTTGTAATAAAATTGTATAGATCAGTATACGATGTATCTCTTTATTTGCAAATTTTTTTACTCGTTAAAATCTTGTTTGCGCATAAAAAAAGAGCCACGATTCTTTTCATGGCTCTTTAATATTTTTTATTTTTTTTACTTTTTGTTTTTTGTGCCTGTTTTTTTACCTACTTTTTTTACTTTTGATTTGGATTTTGCCTGAGTTTTTGCAGCCATGCTCTTATGCGGTACTTTAATTAATGCGTGTTCAAGAACCTGATCCATGCTGTCGGTGTACATAATATTCAAATTTTCAGGCAATTCTGTGGCAAATTCTTGAATGTCATTTTTATTTTCTTGGGGCACAATAACCGTGGTGATACCAAAACGTGCTGCAGCAAGGAGTTTTTCTTTGAGCCCACCCACAGGAAGTACACGGCCACGAAGAGTCACTTCGCCGGTCATTGCAACATCACGTTTGATGGGAATCTGTGTGAGTGCTGAAGTAATTGCGACGACCAGTCCAATGCCTGCAGAGGGACCATCTTTGGGGATTGAGCCTTCGGGCAAGTGAATATGAATGTCAGATTCTGCGTAAAAATCATCGGTGAGGCCAAAATCAAGTGCACGAGATCGAATGTAGCTGAGCGCTGCTTGTGCTGATTCTTGCATCACTTCACCAAGTTGTCCTGTTAAAGTCAAAGCACCTTTTCCCTTGAGAATCGAGACTTCAATTTCAAGGAGTTCGCCACCAACTTCGGTCCAGGCAAGGCCTGTTGCAACGCCGATTCGTTCTTCGGTTTTTTTGTTGTTAGCATTATATTTTTGAGGTCCAAGCCAAAGGGTGACCATCTCATCGGTGATGGTGATTTTTTTGATTTTTGGATCCTCTAGTTTTTTTTGAATACTTTTACGAATTATTTTTGCAATGATGCGATCAAGTTGTCTCACACCTGCTTCTTTGCTGTAGCCAGAAATAATTTTTTTAAGAATCGGTGTTGGCATCGCAAGTTCACTTTTTTTTAAAGCATGCTCATGAAGCGCTTTTGGCAATAAAAAGTGTTCGGCAATATTCAGTTTTTCTTGATCAGTGTAGCCGGCGAGGTTGATAATTTCCATGCGGTCAAAAAGTGGATAGGGAATATTGTCAACAACGTTCGCTGTTGCAATAAACATGACGTGTGAAAGATCATAGCCAATTTCTAAAAAGTGATCAGAAAATGCTTTATTTTGTTCGGGATCAAGAACTTCAAGCATTGCTGAAGAAGGATCGCCTCGAAAGTCCATGGACATTTTATCGATTTCATCAAGTAGAATGACGGGATTAACGACTTTTGCTTTTTTCATTGCTTGAATTAATTTACCCGGCATTGAACCGATGTAGGTTCGACGATGGCCACGAATTTCTGCTTCATCACGAAGTCCACCGAGTGAAATGCGAATGAGTGGTCGTCCGAGTGCCTCGGCGATTGATTCAGCAAGTGATGTTTTGCCAACACCCGGAGGGCCTGCAAGACATAAAATTGGTGAACGCTTGAGTTGATCACCTGCAAATTTTTTGGCAGCTAAAAACTCAATAATGCGTTCTTTTGCTTTTTTCATACTTGCATGACTTTTATCAAGTATTTTTTCAGCTGCAGACAATGAAACAGTATCTTTGCTTACTTTAAACCACGGAAGATTGATGAGCCATTCAAGATAATTTTTACTGATCGCGGCTTCAGGAGAAGAAGGTTGCATCTGTTCAAGTCGTTTGCATTCATATTCAACTTTTTCAAGCGCTTCTGCTGCGAGTTTTAATTTTTTTGCTTTTTCACGAATAGTATCAATTTCTTGTTGTGTATCTTCGCGACCAAGTTCACGTTGTATTGCTCTGATCTGTTCATTTAAGTAATAATCTTTCTGGTGCTTTTCGATCTGGCTTGCAATACGTTTTTTGATATTTTCATCAGCACGTAAAATTTCAATTTCATCTTGTAATAGTGCACTGAGTCTCAATGCTCTTTCTTTAAGATTGACGATTTCAAGGATCTGCTGTTTTTCATGAAAATCAAGATGAACTTGTACAGCAATCGTATCAGTCAAATAATCAAGATCTTCAAGGTCTTGGAGAATATTTAAAATATCTTGTGAAATTTTTTCGTTCAATTCTGCATATTCTTTAAACAATGCATTGAGTGTTCGCCACAAAGCTTTGGTTTCTGCTGCGGTGAGTCGATCGTTTGAGTGTTGATCTTCTGCATGAACGGCAAAAAAATCGGTAACACTGTTATCATATTCAACGATTTTTGATCGAGCAATTCCTTCAATGAGAATTTTAAGTGTCCCGTTGGGGAGCCGTGCAACTTGTAAAATAATAGCGCGGGTGCCGTATTCAAAAAGATCTTTGACGGTTGGATTTTCGATATTAGGGGATTTTTGTGCAGTGACAAAAATTTCTTTGGTTGATGCAAGTGCATGTTCAACCGCTTTGATCGAAATTTCGCGACCGACAATGACGGGAATAATGCTTTTAGGGAGTGCTACAACATTTTTGAGCGGCAACACGGGCAAATGCATGACCGAGCTAAATGAGCCTTTTTTTTCTTTCATGATGACTTTCTTTTTAATATTTTTATTTTAAAAACAGTTGAGGGCCTCTGCAGTAGCAAAATTTTGTGCCCTTATTTCTTTGTTTTAGAGTACTGAAAAAAGAGCTTTTCTGCAAGAAGATTTGAAATATTCAGTTTTTATGAAAGTTGATGTTTTTCTTTGAGAAAATTGGCAAATGCATAAGCAATAATTGTTGCTGGTGCTGTAGAATTAGTTGCGTTATTTTTAAATTGTCTATTAAGTTCTCTACAGGTTGTTGAATCGAACGCACGTACAATCATTTTGTCTTGATCATTTTTACAACATTCAACGCAGATCCAATGTGCTTGTTGATTTACAATAAAAATAACTTTTTTATTTGCGTTGTAGGTTTTTGCTGCTTCTTCAAAGCATGCTAGATGGTTTTTTTCGTCATCTATAGGATTTAAAAATAATCCAAAATCTTCTATAAAAATAGTCTGTTGATATTCTTTAGGAATGCTTTTTTGCAGTTCAAGATCGGTAAGATTTCCTTCACTTACTTCAAATAGTTTTTTCCGTAGTTCTTCTTCAGCTAGTCTAAGCCCTTCTTTTTTTTCTTCTCTTTCTTCATCTGTTTCAAAAAAATTTAAAGGAGTTGATGGGTCGTTCATACTGTTTTGTTTTTTTTCGATTTCTTGTTTAGTTTCTATGACCAATAGTTTTCGTATTTCTTGATTAAAGTTTTCATATACATCACGCGCTTTTAGCGCTGCTTGTTCTTCTTCATCAGATAATGATGCTGCAAGAATGAGTGCTGTTTTAAGCGCATAAGGGCCACAATTGGCTGTAGTATCCTCTCCAAGAGACTGATCAGCGCAGTCATAAAAATATTGTGATGCGATTGGTTCATCTTTAAAATTATCAGGATTATTAAGAAACGGTATAAATTGGTCGATAGTTGCATGGAGCTTTGGATATTGTTCTTGAGCAATTTTAGTTACGAGTTCAGTAAAAAAAGTACTTAATTCTTGGGGGTTTGTATTCCAATATTGTCGATAAAGCTGTATAGCAATATCGTTGGTTAATTGAGGATCTGCAGGAAGCATATTTTCTTTATTTTGTAAAAATATCTGTTGAGAATTTTGTGATCCTTGTGCGTCAAAAAGTAAAGAAGCAGAGAAATCAGAAAAAATATTTAAAAGTTCATCTTTATCAATTTTATTTTGAATGTCCCATCCAGGAATAAGTCTTGTAAATGCTTGTAAATAAGCATGAGATTCTAAAGGTATTTGTAGTGCATTCATTGCTGCAAAAGAAAGTGCATCTTTGTATTGTATAGGGCATGTTTTTGGATGTTTGTCTTGCAGAGACATGTGCAATGCAGCGTCTAAATCATCATCTGAATCTTGTGTTGAATCTGTAAAATCAAATAATGAAGCATTAAGTGAACTATTAAGAGAGAGTGCAACTGCTACATTATCATCATCATTTTCATTATCTGGCAGAGGCAGTATCGTCGGTTCTGGAGTATTTTGAGGTATGTGAGGTGTAGGAGTTGTTGATTGCCTTTGTTGTTGTCGAGTTGTAGGAGTTGTGTTTGGTGGTAATGTAGGTCGTTGTGTTACTTGATTAATCGGTGATTCACGATGCAAACAAAGTCCTGTTATGATTGAAGAAATATATATTAAAGTTTGTAGTGGGCGCATGTGCCAGATGAAAGAAGTTGGTTTTTGAAATCGACGCCCTTGTCTTTTAGCTCGTTTATATTTTTTTTGTTCACGCGTCGTTTTTTTTGATGCACGCATTAATTCATTAATGCAGCCAGCTGTTCCGCTTACAAAAAGTAGATTTGAAAATAGTGAGTTTGTATTGTTTGCATACAAAGGATTTGGCTGACCTGTAATAAGCGTGCCAAAAATAAAAAATAGTAAAAAATTTCTTTTTTCTATCATTATTTTTCCTCTTGTCATTCTTTCATATAAAATACCATATATTTCAAGTGTACAATAAAAAATGAAAAACGAATATTGCTTTTGTATGTTTTAATGAAAAAAATCTGAAATAAGTCTATTTTGATGAAAAAGTTTGAAAATATGTTGATTATTCAGCGTTCACAGAGTGCATCAACGGGATTGAGCTGTGATGCTTGATAGGCTGGATAAGCGCCAAAAAAAATGCCGATGGTCAGGGTAATGCCGGTTGAATAGAGAATTGAAGTGAGGGTGACGAGGATCGGCCAGCCGAGGATCTGTTTGGTAATGAGTGCTCCCGCAAGTCCAACCAGAATGCCGATCATGCCTCCGATGCAGCAAAGAACGATTGCTTCAATTAAAAATTGTTGTTGAATATTTCCCTCAGTGGCGCCGAGCGCAAGTCGAATGCCAATTTCTCGTTGTCGTTCAGAAACAGCGACCAGCATGATATTCATGATGCCAATACCTCCGACAATCAGAGAAATAAGTCCGACCAAAAATAAAAAAAGATTAAAAGTTGATGAGGTCTGTGCCGCTGTTTGAGCAAGTGCTTGTTGCGTCGTGATTAAAAAATCATCCGGTTCTTGTGGCTGTAGTCGATGACGAAGTCGTAATGCATGCGTTACTTGTGCAATAATGAGTGGAATATTTTCAGCATTTTGTGCGTGTAAAATCAATGAGTGGATTCCTGAATTTGCTCGTTTTTGAATATATTTTTTTAATGTTGTTAAAGGAATAAAAACATTATAATTGGGATTCTCAGTTCCTACGTAGCTGTTGAGTGGTTTGAGGATGCCGATCACATGAAACGGCATGCTGTTGAGTCTGACGTGTTGTCCGACGGTGCATCCAAGATCCTGAGCTACAGCATGGCCTAAAACAATAGATCGACTCTGTCTGACGTAATGATCCTTTTGAAACAGGGTTCCTTGTGCGGGCGTTCGATTGATGATAGTCAAAAGATCTTCATTGCCTCCTTTGATAACGACTTCAGCGGATGCTTCTTGAAAGGTGATTGCTCCTTTTTCGCCGATGTAGGGAGAAATAGCATCGATTAACGGAACATGTCTTTTAAGTAGCTGTGCATCAATGATTTTTAATTTTGATCTATTTTTTTGTTGCATGATGCGTAATTTTGTTTTTTTTGTTGTGGTCAGTGGCGAGATGCCGATGTAGTTGTCGCCCATGGCGGCAATCTGTGCTTGAATTTGTTGTTCGGCGCCTTTGCCGATAGCCAAAATAGCAATGATTGATGCAATGCCAATGATGATGCCAAGCATCGTTAAAAAAGAACGACCAGCATGACGCATGAGGCATTGATGGGCAGATTTAATCAGTTGTGTTGTTTTCATAGGCTCTTATGAAAAAAGGGTTTTCTGTTTTTTCTGTGACGATCGTTGAATGTTGCAAATGATGGCATCATGTTCAGAGATTCCATCAAGTACGCAAAAATATAAATCGTCGGTGATGCCCAAAAGTACCGGGACTTCTTTACATTGATTTTCATGCAAAAGCCAGACGAATTGAACATTCTGATTTTTATATTTTTTCTTAATATATTTTTTTTCTTCTTCTGAAAGTGAGATCAGTTGTTTTGCTGCTCGTGATGCATGCGACGTTAATTTTTCTTTATTGAATGCAAAGACGGTGCTGGGCAGTGTTGGAATATTTTTTTCTTTCGCAACATGAATGCGTGCTTGAAGGGTCATGCCAGGGCGTAAAAGACTTTCTGAGTTGTCGATTTCAACCGTTGCGTGATAAAAGAGAATGCCGCTTTTATTTTTTGGTGAGTAGCGAACATCAATGATTTTGCCCGTAAAAACTTTGTATGGATAACTTTCAATGGTCAAAGAAACTTTTTGTCCCGTTTTGATGCCGCTGATGTCGCTTTCATCAATTTCTAAAATGCCATGCATGACTGATAAATCGCGTGCAATAGTAAAAAGAACTGTCGCATCAAGATCAGTAGTGATCCGCATTCCTTCAGTGATACCGACAGAAACGATCGTTCCATCGATAGGAGCAATAATGTTAAGATTCTGATATTCTTTTTTTTTCTTTTCAAGCGTTGCGCTGGCCAGCTTTAAATCTGCTTTTGCGAGCTGAAATTCTTGTTCCTGTTTTTCATATTCTTGAAGTGCCATGTTATCGGTTGCAAGAAGAGCACGCGCTCGTTCTATTTTTTTTGTTTGATACATAATGTGAGCTTTGGCTCGATCAACCAGAGCGGTCGCCTCTTTGACTTCGGTATTTCCCTTGCCGTTGTCAATCACCGCAAGCAGATCACCCTTGGTTACTTTTTGATGTTCACCTGCATAAATATGTGAAATCGTTCCAGCGACGAGACTGCCGACTTTGATGGTATCTTTTAATTCAAGGAGTCCGACCGAATGCACATGATGTTTGATGGTTCTTTTTTCTAAAGAAGTGGTTATAAAAGGGTTTTTGGGTGTTTTGCAATAATGAGCGAAATACCAATATGCCCCCATTCCTGCAAGAATAATGAGATATATAATATGTTTTTTTTTCATTGTTTTCCTGCTCAAAAGAGTCTTTTTTTATGTTTTTAAGCATTTTTAAAGGATTTATGAAGAAAGTTTACTGAACTATGGAGCAAAAATAAATAAAATGGAAGTTTTTCTCTTTTTTTAAAAAAGAATCGAAAAAAAAAGGGCATAAAGCATCTATTTTGAAGAGGGGGTCTTGGGAGTTTTTTGGGGGCATGTTAGTATTAAAATATACGCTACAATACAATCTTTATTGAAGTGTTAAAGTTTAATAAGTAGAAGGAGAGCTACTATGAAAAATAAAATCGTAATAATATCACTCATGTATGTTGGTTCATTATTTGTTTGTCAGAATCTGTTTGGTCGCTTTGCGCGATTGAATTTGTCTGATATGTCATATGATACGTTTGATGATTGTTCATCAGCTTCTAAAGCTTCGTCATATTCGTATGAAGATGATCAACAAAATTTTTCTTTTGATGATGCACAAAAATCAGACTTACGTTCTGCAGGTATTTCAGATGATCTGATGGAACAGGCGGAAGGATATGCGCGTCAACATTCTAAAAAATCAGGATCATGGTTAGGTGGATCACAAGTTCTTTCAGAAGAAGGTGCTTATGCAGGACATAATCGATCATGGTTTAATATGAGCGGAATTTCTAGTGGACTTTCAGCAGCGATGTCACTTGCAATGATGTTTGTTTTGAAGAAGGGTTATGATACGTATGTTTCAAAAGATGGTCGTGATCAATTGATTAAAGAAGCAGTTGCTGCAGCTAAAACGGCAGTAAAAGATGATGAAGATTTTAAGCCATTTATTACTGAAGATGGTCGTAAGGCAATGTATGAAGAATTTGGAAATGTTGCTGGTTCAAGAATTGGTGAAAAGGCTTTAGAGGCAATATTAGCAAATCCTAAAATTCAGCAATTTACAGAAGAAGAAAGTCAAAATGCATTGGTTGACAAATTGTCTGATCGAGCTGCTGACCAAATGATTGCTAAAGTTTTAGCAAATCCTCAAGTACAACAATTTACTGATGAAGCAAAACAAGATGCATTAGTTGATAGACTTGCTATGCGAGCGACAGAGAAAATGTTAGATACGGTAAAAAAAGAAGCGCCTATTGCGTCTGAGCAATCAATAGCTGGACAAGCGTTATCGTATGCTTCACCGGCAGCATGGCTTCAGTGGACTGGAAAACAAGTAGCGCAAGGGATGGCTCAAGGTGTTGCTATCAAGAACTAATTTACATAACATTTAAAAAAATTATCGAAAGCCTGGATTGATCTCTCCATCAGTCTGGGCTTTTGGTTTTTCTTAGCAGCCATAACCGGTTGCAAATGCAAGATTTCGTTCACTGATTTCATAATTAATACGAGAAGTAATCCATGCAAAACGTTCTTGTTGTAGTTGATAATCAGCTTGCAGAAGATCAGTTTTTGTGATTATACCGAGATGCAATTCTTGATGTTTCTTTTTCCATGTTGCATGGCGCGCGCGAAGCGCAAAGCCTCTGTTTTCAAGATTTCTACGTGCAACGATAAGATTATTGCGTGCGGTGATGATTTCGTTGATGATCTGCTTTTTAAGTCCTTGACGCGTTTGAGCAATTTGAGCAAGTGATGCTCGTAAACTTTCTGCTTCAAAATAATATGAGAGTCCATTTCCTATATTCCATGAAAGTTGTAAGCCGCCATTGCTACTTGAAGAGGGCGCGTTGGGGTATCCTTCTTGCAAATTAATTGAGGCAAGGAGTGAGACTGAAGGAAGATATTGTTTGAGCGATCGTGAAATCTCTTTTTCTTTTGCATCCATTTTATAATCAAGGATTTGAAGTTCTTTACGATGGTGCATGGCAACATTAATATATTCTTTGACCGTTTTAAGTGCTTTAAGCTTCGTTGGTTTCCAGATTAAATTGTATTGATGTGATCCTTTTTTTCCCAAAGAAAATGAGAGTTGCGCGATGCTGTTTTCATAAATTTGATCAAAGTTATTGATCTCGGTTACCGAGTTGATAAAAGCTGATTCAGCTTCTTGCCAGGTTGGCGTATCAAGAATATGTAATTTTTTTTCAGCTTTTTTTTGTTGAAAGTTTGCATGGGTGCTCAGTGATTCATAATCAAAACTTTTTTTTTGGTGAGCTAACAGCCACGTTTGTAAAAAATTTCTTTCAATTTCAAAGCGGATCCGATCTTCGGTTGCACGATATTCAGCTTCTACGCTTTTACGTTCATCTTCTAAAATTGAATATGCATCGTACGGTGTAACACCACTGATCACCAGTTGTTTGGCTGAAAATTCAAAAAAAGAGGGCGTTCCATTAATGCCCGTTCCATTGGCATGTTCGATGCCCGTATTGATGGCATAATGAGGAAGCCATTTACTTAAGCTCGCTTTTCCTTGTTGTTTGATCGCATGCATATTTTGTGAAAGTGCTTTTAAGGCGGATCGTTTTTTCAGCCCGGTATGAATTGCGTGATCAAGGGTGAGGGGCTTATGGCTTTGATTTGCATTGAGTATGACTGAGCTTATGAATACGATGTATAAGATTATTTTTTTATTCATTGATGTCCTTTTTAGCTGTCGCGTTTTGTACTATGATGAGATTTATATTTTCTCATGTATATAAGAAGAGTATTTTTCTAAAATTATTTCTGTTTTCGGTGAAAAAAGCAATAAAAGTTCTTTGCTGCATAGTTATTCCTTTTTATTGATAGCAGAGAGGAATGCCGATTAAGAGGGTGAGCGCTGCCAGTGAGGCAGCTATGCATGGTCCATATCGTGCAGAAAAGTGGAATGTTTTTTCGGAGGGGGTGATGTTTTGTTGGTGAATTGGTGGATACAAGAGTTCTATAATAGCCTGGTTATGGCTAGAGAGTGCATAATCGAAAGCATTCTTGCCGCGCAAGTCTTGAATATTTCGTGAGGCATTATAGAATAAAAGGAGCGTAATCATCGAGATATGTTTATTATGAATAGCATAGTGGAGGGGAGTCATCGCTAATTTATTTTTTGCATTAATATTTGCATGTTGATCGAGCAGTACTAAAGCTGCATTGATACTGTTATGTTTTGCGGCTGTATGTAAAAGGCTATTATTGAGGTGTTCATGAGGTATTTGGCTATTAAGTAGTGTTATTGCTTTATGAGCGTTGGACTCTATGATATCTTGAATAAGATTGAAATTATCTTGTATGCAGGCATAATAGAGTTCAATGAGAATTTTTTCATTTTCAGATTCAGAACTTAAAAGATACTCTTTTAAGTTGCAAAGAGAAAAAAAGAATATTAAAAAAAGATACTTTGATTTCATTATACCCCCTTTTTCGTATATAAAGTTTTTTACTACTTCTGTCTTTTATTCTACGCGTTATTATTACAATGAGGCAATTTACTATTTTTTCTCTTCTAAAATGTTTGTCGAAGGGGCTTTTGAGTATTGATAGGCCATAGAGAATAAAAAGATGCTTGTAAAGTTATTTTTTTACTGTAAACTGAAAGTTGTTTGAATCGATAAAAAGGTATTGCAATAGCATACTTTTTAAAAAATAGTAATAGTAACTACCAAAGGAGCAGCTATGCAACGTACGTTTAATCCAAGTAATATCAAAAAAAAGCGTAAGCATGGTTTTCGTGCACGAATGGCAACACGCGCTGGACGAGCAATTATTAATCGTCGTCGTGCTGCGGGCCGCACAAGACTTTCTGCATAATTTTTTTAAAAAGGACTGATGAATTTCGGTCCTTTTTTATTTTTTAATCCGCCAATATCTCGTCGTAGCTTATAGTGTAGACGGACAAGGATTTTGAGTGAATTCTATATTTCGTTCAATTTTTTCTTTTTCACGACCAGAAGTCACCGAGCTTTTTTCTGGTGCCAAAATCTGTTTAAAAATTCCTGGATTGACCATTTTATCAGCAGCTTCATTGAGGCCTGACGGAAAAGTATTGATTATTACTTCACGTAAATCGGGTAACGCAGTGTTGCGTAATAAAGTGCGCCGTCGGTTGAGAGCGCTTTTTTGGATGCATGAGTGGTTTAAAAAAGGGCATGATTTTATCATTATTACATATCGTCAGGTGCATCAATTATCATATCTTGAAATTGAGGCATTGATTAAAACGATGATCATAAAAAAGATAGAGCATGATACGGTTTTGTAGTCAAACGCTTATACTTTTTTTTCGGCCTTTTCTTGGTTTTATGAAGCATGATAAAGGTTTTACTTTCTGTATTTATCCGATTACCTGCACAGAATATGCGCTTGCGATTTTAGAACAGAAGCCTTTTTATACAGCATTTTTTTTGATAGCAAAGCGTCTGCTCTGTTGTAATCCGATCGGTGCCTGGTTTTTATATCATAAATAATATCTGATATTTTTTTTAAATTTGATCTTCTAAAATTAAAGCGCGTGTTTTTTCCATGAGTCGATTCATGTGAGCAATGTTATGAATACTTGCAAGAACAAGCCCGGTCATTTCATGTGCTTTAAAAAGATGATGGAGATATGATGTGCTATAGTTGCTGCAGGTGAGGCAATTGCAGGTTGGATCAATAGGGCTTTTGTCTTGAGCAAAGGCCGCTTTTTCTATTTTTTTCATTCCTTGAAAACTAAACAGAAGTCCATGCCGTGCACATTTGGTTGGATGTGCGCTGTCAAAGGTATCAACGCCAAGAGGAATAATCCCTTCAATAGAAGGAAGATCAGCGATGCCAAGGAGATGATTTGGTTTATCTTCAGGGAGAAGTGGCATAACAAAATCAAGCATTGAAAGCATTTCTTCACGATTTTTTCCAACGCTGCCACCGATTGCATATCCATTAAATGATAATTTACTTAAAAATTCAACGCTTTTTTTTCTTAAATTTTTATCAATGCCACCATGTACAACTGCATATAAAGCTTGTTTTCGAGGATCTTTTTGGTGAGCAATTAATGATCGTTCTTCCCAGCGATGGGTTCGATTGAGTGATTTTTCAAGTGCGCGTTGATCCATGTGATAAGGTGGGAGCTCATCGAATGAGACAATAATGTCGGCGCCTAATTTTTTTTGAGCAGCAATTGAAGTTTCGGGGGTTAAAAACAGGGGGGATCCATCGCGATACGATCGAAACAGAACGCCATCTTCATTTATTTTTAAAACGCAGCCACTTCCCAGCTTTGTCCCTTTACTTTTAAGTTCTTGTGCAACGCCGCCATATTTGAGGCTAAAAACTTGAAATCCGCCTGAGTCAGTGATGATCGGTTTTTGTCGATTCATAAAAGCATGAAGTCCACCCATTTTTTCAATAAGATCAGCACCTGGTTGGACCATTAAATGATACGTGTTACAAAAAATTAGTTGTTGATTAAGTTGATCGAGCATGGTCGAATCAAGCGTTTTGATAACACCATTTGTGCCAACCGCAACAAATGAGGGGGTTTCAATAATCCCATGGGGTGTATGAATTCTCCCAACACGAGCACGTGATTTTTTTGAACGATGCACCAATTCAAATCTGATCATAAGGAGCCTTTATATAACGATATATTCCATGAATAACCGGTGTTGAAACGATGAGCAAAATATATTTTATTATAAGGCTTACGTGGATGATGTCAATGATTGAGTGGGCGATGCCGTAAAGTCCGAGAATTGAAAATGCGATGGTATCGCCTGTTTGGGCGATGAAGCTTGCAATCAGTGTTGCTGGTGCAGGATTAATTTTTTTCATAAAAAAACGGACTAATAATCGATTGCATTGTTCAGTGCACCAACTGACAAAAATTGACGCAAGCATAATGCGGGGCATAAATCTAAGCAGTGTCTGATAATGCAATTGTGTCGTGTCAATAAGAGCCGGTTGATAAGTAAGATGAATAATGGAGAGCAAAAGATATACCAGTGAAGCATACAAATTAAGTTGAATAGCATCCTTGACTGCTTTTTCGCCATACTGTTTTTGCATGATGCCAAGGCCAAGCGTGATGCTTACAATAAAAACATCGGTAGCTGTGACGGTAAATCCAAAAAGATTAATCTGTTTAAGAACAAAAAAATTGGCCAAAATGATATTGAGTGCAAGACAACAATTAAGCATCGTGAGGCTTCGTGCTGTTGCGTAGGTAATCACCGCAAGAAGGATGATAAGATGAGAAAAGAAAAGAAGCTCATTAAACATACAGGTGTCCTTTTTGTTTGGTACGGTATTGAACGAATCTGTATGATTTTTACATTAGTTTTTTGTGGGCGTCAAATCAAAATAAAAAGCAAAAAAAAGAGAGCAGTATTTCATGCTCTCTTTTAAAATCCCGCTTGATAGATAGGCTGATGATAAGTATTTTTTAAGTCAGTCCATCGTATTTTATTCAAGCGACATCATAGTTTTTATTCGTTTTCAGATAATTCATGCTCGTCTGACTCTTCATATTCTGCAGCCTCTTCTTCAGCTGATTCGTTCATTTCTTCTTCAGGGCTTTCAAGTGATTCATGATGTTCTTCAGGTTCTGAACTTATTTCATCATCATCAAGGACAACTTCTTCATCTTGATTATTCATTGAGGAATCAAGTTCTGAGTCAAGATCTGAATAATTTGAATCATCTGAATACATAGAGTCATTCAGTTCAAGATCCATGTCATCTTTATAGCAGGTTGGGCATGCATCATCATCATCAGCTTGTACTTTTTTATTGATACCGATTGATAAAAGAATGGCAAGCAAGCCGGTGAATGCTAGTCGTATCAGTATATTTTTTTTATTCTGTTCATTCATAAAAAACTCCTTTTTTACTTTTTCATTCTTTAATTTTTTTGAATATCGCATTTGTAAGTAATTTGTTGTAGCTATTGTTTTTATGCTATTGTATTTGTTGTTATATCCTCATTGTAATTATTATTGTTTCAAGTAGTCAATATATTTATTATGTTTTTCTTTGGCGTTATGGCTTTTTTAATATTTTTGGAGTTATGGATAAAAACTAGTCGAATCTTTTTTTTCTGATATATTTTTGATGTAGTTGATAAAAAACAATCATTTTTTAGTAAAAAGGTTTTAAAATATGGCAATTCAAGCAGGCTTTGTAGGGCTTCCCAATGTAGGAAAATCAACATTATTTAATGCATTAACCAAATCAAGTGTTCCTGCTGAAAATTTCCCGTTTTGTACTATTGATCCTCATGTCGCTATTGCAGAGGTTCCTGATGAGCGTTTGCCAAAGTTAATGAAGTACTTTGGTTCAAAGAAAACAATTCCGACCACGATGCAGTTTGTGGATATTGCAGGGCTGGTTAAAGGAGCTGCGGCAGGGCAGGGTTTGGGAAATCAATTTTTAAGTCATATTATGGAAGTCGATCTTGTTTTACATGTTTTGCGTTGCTTTGAAGATGATAATATTATTCATGTTAACGATCAGATTAATCCACTTGACGACTTTGAAACTATTATTGCTGAACTTTTTTTAAAAGATTTGGAATCATTAGAGCGTCGACAAGAAAAAATAGTTGCATTAAAGAAAAAAAATGCGGCACAAGTAACTTTGGTTAAAGAGCTTGAAAGTGAACAAAAATTAATTGACGTTATTAAAAAAGCTATTGATGCAATGGATGTTGCAGCGGTTTATCGTCTTGTTGACGATGCGCGCATGCAGGGGATCAAAACAGTTCCTTTGTTAACAGGAAAAAAATATTTGATTGTTGCTAATGTTTCGGAAAATGAGATGAGTGATCAGGGATATCAAAATAATGCTTCGTATCAAGCATTGATCAAGCGTTTTGGAGTAGAAATGGTAATTCCGGTTTCAGCAAAAATTGAATCAGATTTAGCTGCTCTCTCTGATGAAGAGGCAAGCGAATTTAAAGAAACCTTGGGAATTACCGAAAGTGGCCTTGAAACTATTATTCGTTCCACCTATTCAGCGCTTGGGTTAATTACCTTTTTTACTTGTGGTCCTCAAGAAGCGCATGCGTGGAGCATTAAGCGGGGAACGAAGGTTCCAGCAGCTGCTGGAGAGATTCATTCCGATCTTGAGCGTGGGTTTATCTGTGCTGAAGTATATAATGCGGCTGATCTTTTTGCTTTGGGAAGTGAACAGCACGTTAAGGTTGCAGGTAAATTGAGGACCGAGGGAAAAGAATATATAGTTCAAGATGGAGATCTGCTTAATATTCGCTTTAATGTTTAAAAAACAAACTAAAAGCTCTTTTTTTGATTTTTAATAAAAATAAAATATCTAACTCTAGCAACAATACCGATCGCTTTGTTACAATGAGAAATATATAAAAAATATTATTTGTAATAAAGCGAGGATGTTTCCAGCATGAAATATAAACTTCGATATGTTGCTTTTTTCTGTACGCTTTTTTCATTAGGCATGATTTTGAATATCGATGCTCGTGGGTGGCGTCGTGCCGGTGTTGTGCGCAGTTCGCCACGCTTTGGATTAAGCATAGCAACTTATGGTGGATGTAGTGGATATTATGATCGGTTTGATGATCCTTGGTATCGATATCGGTTTCGCCGTTCAGCATGGCCATGGTATCAATCAGGAGTTGTCTATTACTATGGATCAGATGATTATGATGATGTTTTAGTTTCAGAGGAATCTGAATATGAACGTCTTGCTGCATTGATTAAAGTTGTGGAATATGAAGTAAAAGATACGGTTGTTCTCTTATTTCAAATTCCTCCTGTGGAAGCCCTGTACTATAAAAAAGGAAGCAAAGAATATCCAGGGATTGCAGCACTTCATGCAGTATCTTGTCTATCGCGGGTTTATTTTTCGGACATTGGTCAAACACGTGCTTTGTTAGAACAAGGAAAAGAACAAGTTGCCAAAAGACTTTTAGCAACAGCAGTGATGAACGGTTTATCATACAAACATTTTTTACAGCGTGCATTGCGAAGTCTCAAAAAAGAATATAAAAAACAAGGGCTTGCAAAGCAGAATATTTTAGGAAATGAATATGATGTGAAGATTCTTAACGCACTTAAAGGAAATAAAGTAAACGTAGAAAGAGCTGCTGTTGGATCGTATGATTCATTGAAAACGCTCGTTGATCAAATAGTAAAAATAAGTAAAGAAGGTGAGTCCCAATCATATTGTTTGCCGATAAATAAGGAACAATCAGAGTGGGTCGCATTGCAAGTTGAAAAAAGGGAGGATGTTGTTTATATGGGGATTATTAGATATTGATAGATATTGAATGAAAAGAGATCAGTTTAATAAATAAGGAGAAAGAATATGAAAAAAATATTAATGATGCTTTTATCAATGATGATGGGATTTTCGTTTTTAAGTGCTGGTGATTGTAGTATGTCATCAGGAGATGTTTTGTCAGAATCTTCTTCATCTGAATCTAAAGAGATGAAAAAGAAAAAGCGAATGAATCGTAGAAAAGACCGATCGAGTGATCATCAAAAAGAACGTAAAGAAGGTAAACGTCGTAAAGAACGTAAAGAACGTAAAGAAAAAAGAGAAAAAGATAGTGATGGCGATTATGATGGCAACTAAGTTTGCATAATATAAAAAAGAGTGATGAGCAGAAAGTAATGATGCTTGAAAGAGAGATAAAATAGTAGGTGCTTTGATGTTTAAGAGGGTGATATTATTTTTTTCTAGTATAGTTTTTTTGCTTTCTGCTTCCCAACATGATGTTGCATTTCTATTGCAACATGCTGATTTTGAATTAAAAAATCCGCTTCTGTTTCAAGAAGGGATCTATGATTTAGCATTGGTGTTTGAACATGGTCTGTATCGTGATGATCCGGTTCTTGAAAGAAAATTTATTAATCTGGTTCATTACGCACAACAACGGGGAGCGACCTGCTCTGGTGATGCATTAATTGCTTTAGAGGATCTTTCAGGGCGTGTTTTTTCTATCTATTGTGGAACGCGCTATGCGCTTGATCTTGGATTTATTCGATCAAAAAACAGAACGCATTGTTTAGGTGATACTGTTGATACATCTTTGGTACTTGAAAAAAAGGAAAAAACATCCAAAAAACGACATGCAAAAGAAGTTGGTAAGAATCAACAACAAGATGTCAGTCTGCTTGATTGGTGGGGCTGCAATAATGCGTATCGAAGTCGATCAAGTCGTACACGAGGAATGAGTAAAAAGCGTACTACAACGCGTAAAATAAAAATTGCTCGGCCTAAAAAAGAACGTGTTAAAAAAATGACCAAAAAAGAAAAAGCAGCTCTTGAAACAGCAGAACAATCTGATCTATTGGTTTCAAATATTTCTAGTGCAGAAAAAGTTGTTATGTCAGAGGCACCCGTGGACATTGAAGCCAAGCCGAAGCGTAAAAAACAGACGCGTAAAAAAAAAGAAACGATTGTATGCAGTGATGATGCTTCTGGCATTATGAATGCTTCAGAAGTTAAGCCAAAGCGTAAGCGGGTATCTAAAAAAAAAGAAGCATCTGATCTAAAAAATCAAAATGCTTCTTAATCCGTCTATGCTATAAAAGCTACGACGAGATATGGTAGAAAAGTCTTGCTGTAGTACAAAAGCACGATGGTGTATTATTGAGTTAATACAGACCATTCAGATACAGCGGCAATAATGAAACCAATAAGTGCTTTTTTATGTTTCATTGGGTTTACATAGATTGCTTTTAAATAGGCTTTGATGCCTGTCTTTTGTTCTGCAATATTTTTATTCGTTTTTACTGTTTCTTTTGATTTTTTTTTAAAAAGAGGTTTCTCTTCATTCTTTTTTTCAATAGCATTTTTTTTAGTTTTACGATGGTTGAATTGATAGCAATCATAGCCTGCAAGAAGTGCTCCAGCAAGAGTAAGTCCATGTTTGGCATTTAACTTAGATCCTTTGGCTGTGTCATTGCTGTTTAATGCTTGTGCGTAGTCCGAAACACTCTTGCCTAATGTATTTTTTTGTTGAAAGAGTTTTTCGTTAGTTTGCCTATCGGTAATTTGTTGAAGAATATATTGAGCGATCTCTTTATTACCTTGTTGGTAAGCAAGGTGTAGTGCTGTATTTTTATCACTATTTTGTTTTAAAACAAGTTCATGCTTTGTTTTTTCATCAGTGATTTTTTTAAAAATCCATTTGACTGAATCAATCTTGTTCTTTTCAACTACTTCGTGCAAGAGAAATGTATTTGTATCGTGTATTTTAAAATCCAAAATATAAAAATTAAAATCCTTTTTTTTTGTTTTCACATAATGTTGAAGCGCAGTTTCAGGGCCCATATTTGGAGGATTGCATTGTGCAGGATCAGTAAGACTATACCAAAGATTTATTGATTCAGGACTGGGATCGCCTGCATGGATTTGAATGGTGCATAGCAATCCTAAAAAAAACATAAGCGATTTGAATTTCATTTTTATTTTGCAGGATCTTTATATTTGGCCATTTTTTTAAATGCCTCCTGGTTCTTTTCAACCGTTTTATCAATTTTGATTGAAGGAACTGTAAAATGCCAATGTAAATGATGTACCACTTGGGAGCCTGCTGAACCATTATGCATCTCAAGTTTAAAATTGCTATATTTTGGATACGTCGTAATAATATCGCGAATGAGATCTATCATAGATGTAATATCTTCTTGATTGTCTTGCGTTACCTTAGACATACGTAGAATGATAGCTTTTGGAATAATAAGACATTTTGGAACATTGTGAGGGTTAATGGATAAAAATGACAAAGCGTTAGCATTGTATGCTACTCTTGCAGTTGTAGTTTCAGTACCATTAATTTTTCCACAATAAGGACATGTAGCCGAATGTTGTTGTGCACACGGTTCATTTTTTTTTCGATCAAATTTCATTATGACATTTGATCCTGAATTTTTTATCGTTAATACAAACTGTTTAAAATTTTGTTTAGTTGATAGCATTAAAAAATCAAAAAATGAATTTTTATTCTCTTCGCTAACTAATTCCTGCATGCTCATATTGGGCCAGGTATAGGTATTTTTTGTAGGATCGTGTGTTATCTGAATCGAAGTTTTGGATTTTTCTAAAGAAGGATTCAAACAGAATATTCTTGTTGTACTTGCAGCATGACTAGATCTGTTTTGATATTTGTAGAGTAAAAGCATTGCTGTTCCAGTAAGTGCTCCGATTGTTGTATTTTGTATCAAATTTTTAAGAGGAATTCTTTTTAAATTCTTCTTTTTAGTTTTGTTATGTATCTTTATTTTTTCCTGATCTTGATTTTTTTTGGAGCTAATTTTTTTAGTGCATAAAGCACCGAGCATTGCACCAAGAAAAGGAAGTCCATATTCCAAGTGTGCATGACAAATTTTATTATCAATAAGCAAGAATGAAGAAATAAAAAATAGTAGCTTTATATTAAACATCAATATATATCCTAATTATATTTTATTTTAATACAATATTCCTGACTTTTGGATTATTGACTAAAAATAAATAGTTAATCACATGACAATATTATAAAATAGAAACTATTTTTATGCAAGAGGGATATTTTAAAAAACAAACAAAAATGAGGTTTTATAAAAAAAAATATGATAGACTTGTTTCTATAAAAATAAAAAAAGGAGAGAAAATGTCATTTTTGTATCGTTTGATGCGTTGTGTATCAATTATTACTCTTTTACTATGCGAGGCTTGCTCAATGAACCATGAATCAACGTCAGAAAAAATGTTATCTGCTTTAATTCCTCAAATCGAGTATAAAATTCCGTATGATGATATTCGCCATGAAAAACTTGAAAATGGCATGAATATTCTCATGATGAAAAACAAGATAGCACCAAAAACATTATTGCAGACCGCTTATAATATTGGCTCAGCAGTTGAAGATTCAGGAGAAACCGGTCTTGCACATTTGCTAGAACATATGATTTTTAAGGGAACAAAAATTCCTGAAGGAGTTGTTGACTCACAAGGAAATCCAAAGCTTCCTCTTGATGAAGGAGATATTGATGGTATTGCTCGTTTTTATGGAGCAACTTTCAATGCGTTTACTTCAAAAGATATGACCAGTTATTACTTTGAAGTAGATAAAAATAATTGGAAAGCATTTATGCCGATTTTATCCGATTGTATGCAGTTTGCACGACTTGACAAGGAACATCTTGCATCGGAATTACATGCAGTTGTACAAGAATTAAAAATGTACAAAGATAGTTATTGGCGCCGGATGATTGAACAAGCAAGTTCATTAGTTTTTCCATCGCATCATCCATATCATTGCCCTATTATTGGGTATAAAGAAGATCTTGCTGCTATGAGTGCGGATCGTTTGCAAGCTTTTTATAAAAAATATTATCATCCAGAGCGAGCAACGCTTATTATCATGGGCGATATTGATTTTGATGAAGTAATGCAAGAAGTTCGTGCTCAATTTGGTCACATTCCGTACAGTACATGTGCACCAATTCGTTCATTCCCTACGTTAACACCTGAATTGACTGTTCATGATAGTCTAATTTATGAAGTGGTCAAAAAGCCGCAGCTTGGTTTTTATTGGGCGATTCCTGGTGTAAAGCAGGTGAGTGTTGAAATGCTTTCAATGATTGCAGGTGCGCTCGGTGGTGGTGAAGGAAGTCGTTTATATAAACGACTGGTCGATGATTTGCAAATCGCTGATAGTTTAAGTGTTGATCCGTATTTGCTTTTAGAATCCGGTATTTTTTTGATTTTGATTGAACCAAAAGATGATGCGATTGATGCGTGTAAAAAAGAAGTGACACAAGCACTCAAAGAATTGATGGTGCATGGCATCACGAGTGATGAAATGCAAAAAACAGTTGTACAAGAAGCGTCAAGCTTTTTTCAAATGTTAACGGATTTGCAATCGCTTGCGTATGAATGGCTTGTTTCATTTTATGCTACTAATGATCCGCATGCATTGTTTACTAAAATTGATGCCTTGTACGGTGTTAAAAAAGAGGATATACAAGTTTTTGTTAAAAAATATTTGGATCCCTTTTTGATGTCGCAAGTCACCTTGCTTCCTGTTCCTGATGATAAAAAGCAGCTTTGGCAAGATGCAAAAGATGCGTCTGATGCGGTTGATAAAGAGATTTTGTCATCGCATGTTCGTCAAACAATAGTTGAAAAATCACATATTTCTGATCGCTTGTCGGGGCCAGATAAACTTGCATTTGCATTTCCTAAGCCAGCATCTGACCAGATGTTATCAAATGGCCTTCGTTTTATAACCTATGAGCGGAATGAGATGCCATTAATTCATATTAATCTGATGTTTAAAGATACGCATGCGTTGAGTAACCTCCTTGAGGGTGTTGCCGTTGATTGCATGATGAGCTTGTTGATGGAAGGATCAACAGAATATAGTAAAGATACCCTGGTCAATTTCTTTGAACAAGCAGGGGCTGAATATGGATTTTCAGTTTCTGGTGGTTCATTGAGTTGTTTTACTGATGGCTTTGAAAAATTACTTGAAGTCTTTATGCAAGTGATCGAATCACCGGCGTTTTCGGTTGATGCGTTAGAAAAAATTAAAGCGCAAATGATTGAGTCATATATTCGTGCGCAAGATGCACATGTGAGTGTTGGTCGTAAAGCGCTTAAAAATGCATTGTATAAAGGACATCCATATGCATGGACGTTTGATGATGCAATTAAAATGCTTAAAAAATTAACGCTTGCTGATATGAAGCGTCTGCATAAAAAATATGTGCGGCCTGAGCGGATGCTTATTTCTGCTGCGGGAGCTTTATGTGGAGAACGGGGTAAAGCGATCGTGAGCCGTGTAGTAAGTACATGGAAGGGTGAAGGAGCTGTTGAACAATTAATACTTCCTCCATCAGAACGTACCTTTGAACCATTGGCTCGGCTTGATATTCCTATGATGCGTGATCAAGCAGTCTTGTTGTTGGGGCAACCATCGTCCTTGAATCTTTTTAATGCTGATTATATTCCGGTGAAATTGCTTAATTTTATCTGTTTTTATTCACTCGGTTCGCGTATTTATGCACTGCGTGAACAGACAGGTCTTTTTTATAATGCACAAGGTGGATTTGCAGTAGGCTCTGATCGTGAAAAAGGATATGATTTTACGCTTGCAATTGTAAATCCTGAAAATCTTTCAATGGCAGAAACCAAATTAAAAGAGGTTTTAAAAACATTGCAAGAAGAAGGAATTACGGAAGAAGAGTTGAATGCAGCACGACAATTGTATTTGAAAGGACTGATCGATGCAACGGTTCATGTTAATGATATTGCAACGATGCTCGGTAATTTAGCACTTCTTGGGTTACCTTTTGATTATTATGATACGGTGTTACAACGTGTTCAAACAATCAGTGTTGCAGAACTCAATGAAGTAGCAAAGAAATATGCATCACCTGATCGATTGATGACCATTCGAGTAGGACGCGTATAATTCATTATTTGATGTTAAAAAAGGCGCTTGTAGAAATATAGGCGCTTTTTTTATACTTTATTTTGATTTTATTTTTTTATTATATAAGCTTTATTTCACGCGTTAAAAAAGATGTTTTATTTCAGATTGTTTGGAGATTTGTATGCAGAAAAAATTATTTTCTAAATATGTTTGTATATCGTTATTATTAGTAACTGCTTTTGCAGGAGTCTTTATTTATTGGCCTTCGCAAAAAAGTGGTCTTGTCTGTCCTGCGTATCGTTGTCAGGTGCATGAAAAAAAAGATTCATTACGAATTTCGTCATTGCATGGCGAAGCGATTATTACCGAACCGGTTCTTTTGGATCTGTTAAAAACACCGGTGATGGAACGTTTGAAGGGAATCAATCAAGGCGGTGTTTGTCATTTTGCTAAACTTGATTTACCACCATTTAATCGATATGAACATAGTTTAGATGTGTTTTTGTTATTAAGAAAATATGGAGCAACATTAGAAGAGCAGATAGCAGGACTTTTGCATGATGCATCACACACAGTGTTTTCTCATGTTGGTGATTTTTTATTTAAGCATAATTCAGCAAAGTGTTCGTATCAGGATAATATTCATGAGTGGTTTTTAAAAGAATATGGCATTCAAGAAGTGCTCGCAAAGCATGGGTACAATATTGAAGATATTTTACATAAAAGTGGCGATTTTCCTTTATTAGAACAAGATTTACCAAATCTTTGTGCTGATCGTATTCAGTATAATTATCACACGGGATATATTGATGGATTGATTACAGCAGATCAAGTTCGTCAAGGATATAAACATCTGCATTATGAAAAGGGTATTTGGTTTTTTGATAATGCTGAAGATGCTGCTCGTCTTGCACGTATTTCATTACATGAAACGGTTCATTATTGGGGATCTGCATGGAATATGTTAGTTTATGAATGGACAGCTCAAGCGATGAGAAGAGCAATGCATCTTGGTCTGGTAAGCGTTGAAGAAATTCACTTTAATATTCAAGATGATGAGATGTGGAATCGTTTAGTGCAATCAGATGATCCGATGATTCAATACTTAATGCATCGTGTGCAGCATTATGAAGAACAATTTTATATGCTTTCAGAAGATGACTTTGAAAATATAGCACATGATAATAGCATAATTTGTCAAAATATTCGCTTTAAAAATCGTGGCATTGATCCTTTTGTGAAAACTGAAGAAGGTTTGAAGCGGTTGAGCGCTCTTGATCCTTTATATGCACTTGAATATGCGGAAGTTGATGCACATGCAAAAAAAGGATTTTTTATTGCTTTTAAAAAAAATAAAGAAAAAAGTGAAACTGAACAGATGCTTTGTGCAGCAGCAGAGTCATTGATTCATGCGCAAGAAGGAAAAGTTGAAAAGGCAATTGTACGTCTTACATAAGTTGATATATTAAAAAAATAAGCCCTCTGTTTTTAAAACCGGGGGCTTATTTTTTTAAATAAAAATTATAGTTTAAAATTCCATAAAGGTTGTGAAAACATTGATATGTCTTGGGAAAATATGCTTTCTAATGTCGCTCCATAATGTGGTGCTGGAAAGATAGTATCATATGATTTTACGGTTGTATCTTGAGTTGTATCAAAGGTAATTGATAATGAACCATTGATAGATATGTCATCATCATCAGGATCTTCAGCTTCTATGCATACATTTTTAATAGATGCCATGTCGTGAGGTATATCAATGTTAGTTTTTAAAGTATTGAAAAGATTATCGGCTTCTTCAATATACAGTGATTCTAAATAATGAAGTTTTTCATCGTCTTCTTTGAGTTGCTCTTCGTTTTCTGTGTATAATTCTTCAGCAGTTTTACATATATCGAAACTTTCTTTGATAGGAATAATCGATTGTTCTAAATCAAAAGGTCCCGATAAGTTTTTGATTTTTATTTTTTGATAGATGATATCATTAGAAAAAAAAGTTGTGAGTAAAGAGTACAGGCCACATTTAAATTCATTCTGTTCTATTTCTATGCTTTCAAAGGTAATAATTTCTTTATTTGAAATTAAAGGAATAAAGGTAGGAATGATTTGTGAAGCACGCTTTTTTTGTCCGGGGTATAATTTTTTCATTCTTTTTTCTATATCTTTATATGCATGTTCTGTTTTAAAAGAGGTTGGAGAAATAATGATCTTATTAATGTTAGATGTTAAAAGAACTATTGTATGGGTGTTTGGAGGGATTCTCAATTCTTCATGTGCATTATGTCTGTCAATGATAAAAAAGCCAGGGGTATTTCTCGGTACATCGATAACAGAAGATTCTTTCAGTTTAAAGCAGGGTAGATATTCACTTTGATGGATGCTTCCTTGTCGAATAAAGCAAAATTCTAAGAAGCTGTCTATAAGATGAAGAAATGATGTTGTTTCAAGAGTTGTATTATATTCAAGATATGCAGCATCATTGAAAAAATATTTAATAAGCTGTGTAAAAGATTTTTGATATTGACTTTTATAGGACGGACTAATAGTTACAGTTTCACCGATTGAAGAAACAATCATATGAAAAGGTAATAAATCTAATCTCTTATTGAGCCAGTGTATCTTTTGGCCTCCAGCATAGCAAGAAGCAATATTAACAACACCCGTTCTGATATGATTTTTTAAAAATGTAAGCATTTCTAATAATATTTCCTTATGAATTCCAACTATTTTTTTAGAAAGTCCACCATGTCCTAAAAAATAAAAATCAAATATTGCATCAGTTTTTTTAAGGTTAAAGGTGCGAGTAAAATGATTTAATATATTTTTAATATTATTTTTGATGTCCACTTTGCTTGGTTGTTTTGTATCAATTTCATGAAGAGATATTTGAGTAATGTTAGAGAAATATTCTTTAAGTGAATAATGTTCTTTGAACCAATGAGGAATAAGTAATATCAATTGTGTATCTAATACTTTGTAGATACTATACGTCTGTTCTAATTGTTCTATTTTAAATGATAGTAGGCGTGATTCTTTATGAGTAATATTATGTAATAAATTTGTTAAAATTGATTCATTAAGTAAAATTGGTGGAGTAAAGTCTGCTTCTGCAAGAGCGATAAGTTTTAATTGAATTGAAGTATGAGTAGGGGTTCTCTTTTTTATTGCTGTTTCTGCATTTTCTGGATCAAAAAATATTATTAAGGGAATATGTTTTTTACGAAGATTTATTTTTTTAATATCTTCTTTTTCTGCATGAAGTTCCATGATTTTATGGTTATATGTGTTAATTTTTGTTAAATTTTCATGAGTATAATAAGGAAATTCTATGGTTTCATAACTTCCATGTACAATACATGTTTTGAATAAAAATATAAAAAAAAGATATGGCTTTTTCATAAATATCCTTTGACATTAAAAAATGATATAGGGTTCTACTTGAAATAATTGTTGGATAGAAATCCTATACCATTTTTTTTGAAAAAGCTAATTGTTGCTTTTTTTATATAAATTTGAATAAAAATCATCTATTTTCGGCTAATTCAAGTGCGAAGTGTATAAAAAACGGCCATTCAAGATTATTTTGCAAATGTATGTACTTCTTTACGTGCTTATTTTATTTCGAAAGCAAAAAAGCTTTTTGATTTCGACTTTTTAGCTGTTTTTTAATTTCTTGATTTAGAGAATTGTACATGGCTCTGCAAACTCGTCTTGAAGGTGGATTTCTTCGCCAGCCATTCTAACTTTTCTAGGAAATTGTTTTTCTAATTCTTTTTGTTGTTCATCCGGAAATGACTCAGGAATAATAATTAATTTAAGTTTATGGCAGTGCTTAATTTTTACTTCTTTGAGCATTGTATATTTGGACAGATCAACTTTTTCAATATATAAATAGTTGAGATCAAGAGACTCTATGCTTTTTGATTCTTTTAATGATTCAAATTTTTCTAAGGAATTCAGAGTTAGCTTTTTGAGTAGTGGGCACTTTGAGAAATCTAATGATTCAAGTTCATTACAGTTCTTAATTTTTAGTTCTTCGAGCTGTGGAAAACTTGTCAGGTTAAGGTTTTCAATATTTAAATTATCAAGCTCAAGGGACTTAAGATTTTCTGCCTCTCCATCAAAGTATTTGATATTTTTACATGCGGTTAACAATAATTCTTTGAGCTTTGGGAATGCTGACAAATCAATTTTTTGAAGACTTAGATCATAAAGAGTAAGTTTTTTAATGCTTTTTGATGATCCTTCTAGAAAAGTGATGTTGTGACAATTAAGAATTGCTAGACTTTTAAGTCTTATAAATGCTGATAGATTAAGAATGTTAATATTTGAGTTAAGAATATGAAGATTTTCAATACTTGTTGATTCTCCGTTTAATAATTGGATATTGTTACAGTTATTAATATCGAGAGTGTTAAGTGATGGGAATTCTGATATATTAATCTTTTCAATCTTGGGGCCTTCAAAGTGTATTTTTTTAACATGTTTTTTAAAAGTTTCTCTAAATTTTAGATTATTCCATTTTTTTTCATCAGAAAACTGTTTACTCAATATCTTTACACTATTAGTATCATTCCATAAGTAGCTTTGCATAATATTTTTTATAATCAGATTAATCTTTTTTTCATTGAAATGATCAAAGAAATTATCACATTGATTAAGCGAATATAATTTTCCGGCTGTATCATTTAATGTTTTGCCAAAAACTTTGTATGTTGGGTGTATGCTTATTTTTTCATTATTAATAAATTCGTCTGCAAGAAAAAATGATGCTTCTCCCTCGTTCGCGCTCAATTTGTTAAGTTTTCTTACAATTTGTTCAATTTCAAAGGCATTGAGGGGTTCAGAGTCTTTTTGATTGGTTTTTATATTTTGAATGGCAATATGGCCATCAATTATTTCAATTAAAAAGCTAAAAAGATTTTGATCAGAGTCTTTTTTATTAATATTAATTGAAATATCTCCTGAAAGGTCATGTAAGTCATTCATTGAAAAAATTTGTATATTTGAAAAATTAATAGAAAATTCTATTTCTTTTGGTGAAAGTTCTTCAAAGATAACTTTAAAACAATTGTTGAATCGCTCTTTTGCCTGTTGTATAAAGCTATCTTCTTGGAATTCTATATATTTTAGTTCTTCGTGAGGCTCAAGGTTAAATATTCTTTCAAATATACGAACAAAATTGAGCATTCCTGATCTGATGTTATTATTTGGATGTTCTGCATTAAATTTGTCTGAATACATGATACTCCATCCAAGATCTGCCACAACTCTATTCCATAAAGATCTTACTTGTGGGTTTCCTGAATCTGCAAGGTCTGGCGTTTGGTATGCATAAAATTCTTTAAGATTTTGAATGTATTCTTGATTTTTTCCCTGCATAAATTGATTAAGCTTATCGAGAGAAAATATGTGTTTATCGCGATCAAAGAATATAATATTCATAATGTGTCTTATTGTTGTTTCAACGCAATCTGAAAACTCTTTATTAATTTTTTTTTCTTTTTTATTCTCTTCTCCTTCTTCTTCTTTTTCTTTATCAGAAGAGCGAGAATACATTGTTGCACGTCCATTTGAAATAGGAGCTTGATTATTTTTATAAGGAAGCATGCGATAAAAATACTCTTGATGTAACGCAAGCCAGATGTCATCAAGAGTGGCGATTCCTCTTTGTATGTTTTCTCGTGCTGGAGAAACATCATCTTCATTGAGTAGGCAGTCAATGCCGCTTATTTTTTCTTTATCAACAATATCATTGTGAAGTGATAGGAGAAGGTTTTTGAGGTTTTCTTGATTCGAAAATTTGTGGCAAAAAAAAGCTCCAATGATTTGTTCAATCATGTGATTTGGGTAAAATGCAGTATTGGGGATTGATTCTTCTTCTTCTTCTTCTTCTCCTCTGTTTTCTTTTTGCTTTGGTTTTTGATGAATCATTGATTCTTGTTTAATCGCTTTGACAATGTTAATCAAAATATCTTTAAGGTTTTTCTCTAGCTTTTTTTCGCTTGATTTTGATCTAAGTTTTTTTATTAAAGCGTCAGTATTAATCTTCATTTTTTTTAAATAGTCATTCAGTTTTTGATCTTCAAAAATTATAGAGAATTCGCTTTGTGGCATTTTTTTTTTCTGCATAACTTTTTTCTTTTTTATAATTTCTTCATCAGCTGCGAGCCATTTTCTGACTCCATAGACAAAATTAAAAAGTACGGCAATATCTTCTTCATCAAGATGATTCCCTACATAGCTTACGCCATTTCCCTGAACAGTTAACTGTCCAGCTGGTGATGGGAAGAGCAAAAGAATGATTTTCATAATTGGATCATCTGTTGGTTCTTTATCTAGAATATAGATTCTTTTTTCTGTTTTTTGATCAATTGGACCAGGAGTTACATTATAAAAACGTAGATTTTCAATAAATCCAGATGAAAGGGCCATCGATCCAAACATGGGGGCATACATTTCAAATCCAGGTTTAAAGCAGGCTCCAACATTCTTAAAAGTGACTGGAGCCATCCCCAATCCTAAAAGAGATTGATTCGAGATTAGAAATAGTGACAAGAGAATAAATATTGAATAGCGTAAAAATTTCATTTTTATATTATCTTTTTATATTGTCTTAGAATTACTATTTTGATTATATAATTTTTTTAAAAATTCTTTGTATGGCAGTGGGAAAAAACGATGTTCTTCTGAGATAAAGTTTTTTGTTGCTTGATGTTGTAAAATTTTTAATTGTTGTTCATGTATTGTTTTATTGCGATCAAGTGGATTTTTCGGCAATGGTTGGCGGGCTGCACCGATAATTGAGTAGAGAATAGAAAGACTGTTTTCCCTGTTCTGTCTAAGATTTCCACCATGTTGTAGAAAATAGTTGTATGAGATAAAATCATTTCGTCGTAGAGCAGTTTGTAAAACAGATTCTTTATTATGTGCTGCTGTATTAATGTTTGATCTTTTTTCAACCAATTTTTTTATAATGGGCTTATGAGTAAATTGATAAGCGATGAATAAAGGAGTTCTTCCAAGTCGATCTTGCGCATGCAAAGAAGCACCATTCTTGAGCAATAATTCGACCAGTTCAAGATTATGAGCAAAGGCAGCATGATGAAGTGGTGTTCTGCCGTAGAGGTCACTTGACTCATCTTGTTGATTGACGATGTTAACTAATTGATGATGTTCTTCAAGCATGACAGTAACCTGATCAACATCTTTTTTTTCTATGGCATCAAAAAGTTGTTTTACTATTTTATCATCTATGATATTTGGAATATTGCTTTCTTCAGGGATTATTGATGCAGTTTCAACTGCTTCTTCTCGTTTTTTTTCTTTTTCATTAAGGACATCTTCTTCTGTTAGTTCTTCATTCTTCAATTCTTTAAGGGGGTCGTCATCTTGTTCATCGCTGAGAATACTCTGCTTGTTAATTTCATTTCCTTCTAAAATAATTGGTTTCTCTTGCATGTTATCAGCAGTGATTGGTATTTTTCCAAGATCAGCAATAGTTTCATCGCCGATGCGGTACATAATCAGTGAATCAAGTGTGACATTATTTTCATCAAATTCTATGGTATCACCACAATCTTTTTTTAAGAAATTTAAAAAATCATGAGCAGCCTGTTTTGCTTCGTCTGAATATTGATTGGTTCGTATCATGTATTGTGCAAGAAAAGCAAGGGGCCCATAATCAATACGTTGATTTTCTTTAATTTGATGCATAAGATACATTAGTTGCTGTTGTTTTTCAGGAGAGTAATAAGCTTTAAAAATATTTTGATCTTCTTTGATGTCTTCTTGTTTTATATATTCTTTGATTCCTGAAGCATAAATGGCACCATTCATTGCGCGTATTTTTTGGTACGATTGCATGGAAGAGACATATGTATTGTAAACGTGGGTGACTAAAGAAGTAAGTCCTTCTGATCGTGTTGTAAGCCTCATTATGGTTTTTGCGGGTGAAATATTCTGTTGATGAGGATGAAGGCGTGCAATAATGACGGCATTATTATTGTAGGGAAAAAGTGGAAGTGCCCATGCGTTACTTTCAAAGCGTGCATCAATAGTATATGCTTCTGCAATTTGTTGAGAATTAAGTGATACAAGTGCTTCATGCGAAATATCTGTAGGATAAGCAAAGTTATTATCGCTTCCATCACTCGTTGTTCGTGCAAGGTCTATGTATTGATTAACCATTGTCCAGAGTACTGTTTCAGGATCGGCAATCGTAATAAGGAGATCTTTTTTATAGTGATGAAGTCGTGCAGCATGATCGGCAAGCGCCCAAGAAACGGCAATAATTGATTCAAGGAATGCACGGCGTTCTAAGGTTTTTTGTTGAGCACGTATTTCTTCTTGATCTTCTTCTGCTCGATAAAAGAAAGAAGAAGTCCAGTAGAGGCTTTTATTAAAAATTTTTTTGATGCTTTTTTGTGTTGGCATCTGTTGAAGCCAGCTTGCTTCTACAAATGTGCGCCCCGCATTTTCAAAAATATTTATCTGATGTTCGATTGATTCATGAGCAACTATTTTTTGTATAATTTTATATCCTTTATCAATCAATTGCTGACGAATTTGAAAGGGCATGAGTGCATTATGTTCATGACTTTCAATGAAATAACGTTGCCATGTATGAATTTCACCATTCTTTTCATTGCTTGAGTCAGTTGTATGTATTTCGAAAAATTCATTTTCATCAAGTGGCTTACTTGAAATTGGTACGGTTTGCTCAGATGGCTCGCGATTACTCGATGATGAACTTTCTGAGGATCCCCACCACGATGAAAAAAATGGTTGACTCTGAGTTGGTCTTTGGTCATCAGCTGCAGCAAAAATATGTGTAGTTGTGAGTAGGCATGATAAAAAAATATAAAAAAAACGCATAATAATCTCCTTTTCTCATTAAATATATATGTTTAATTGTAATTAAGTAAGAGGTCTGATTGCAATAATCAATATATTTTTTCTAATTGCAATTAGAAAAAATAACAAAAAAGAGATGATTTTTAGTAAAATTTGTAAACATCTTGGTTTACGCTATTATTATTGAATAGCAATGGTAAGTCTGGTTAAAAAAAGGATTTTTATAATGAATTATATGATGATTTGTACTCTTTTCTTGAGTGTATGGGGAGCATTGCATGCTGACCAACAAACAACTGTTCAGGTGCAAAAAAATCTTATTATTGAACAGACTTCAGTTCAGAAGCAAAAATATCAAAAAACAGGTATTTTTTATCAAATACTTAAAGATGATAAAATTTGTGGCTATCTTTTTGGAACTCTGCATACAGGGATTTCTGACATACATGGTCAAAAGCGAAAAGAACAATTAGCACCTTTTTTGAAAGATTGTAAAAAAATCTATTTTGAAGTTGATGTGATGTTTAGACAGGATTCTATGGAGGGTGTTATCGGTCAACTTTTTCAAGATCGGCCTGAAATCAAATATGAATTTTTTGAAACAGCATCATTTCAACGAGCTTTTCTTTCAAGTCTTTATTGGTCAGGTGCTTCATTACAATTAATGCCTTGGCATTCGTATTGGTTGATGCAGCAGTTTTCTGAAAGTATTGAAGATTTGAATGAATACTGGGCTCTTTGTGCGCAATGGAAAGATCAATGGGTTTCTAAAACTGAATCTGATGAAGCAGTTAATAAAAATAGTGAAAAAATTTTGTCAGAATGGGTAACCATTGAGCAAAATTATCAAGAGCATGATTCAGTAGAATTATTTACAGATTTAGAGAATCAATATCTTTTCATGAAAGAGCGGAATCATTCATGGATGAAGATACTACTTAATAATCAAAAATCTGATGATTGTTATTGCATTATTGTTGGTGCAGGCCATCTGCCTGGTGATGATGGCCTTGTTGCTCTCTTTGAAAAAAATGGATATCAATGTAAACAGGTTTTAGGAGCAGATCAGTAAGAGCTTTTTAAGCAGAAAGATACTTTCATTTTTGACTTTTTGAGCTCCATTGTTTAGATTTCTTTTTTGAAAGTCTAAAAATATGCAAAAATTACCTTTAGGTCTCCAGTCTTTTGTTCAATTACGAGAAGACAATTGTGTTTACATTGATAAAACTGAACATATTTATCAATTGATTCAGGGCTATTGTTATTTTTTTGCACGCCCTCGACGCTTTGGGAAATCAATCTTATTTTCAACGCTCTTTTTTGATTAATTTTTTAAGAAAGAATCAATATCCAATTGAATCATGTGATGGTGTAGAAATATTGCCGACACAACTTGGTGGTTTTGAGCAAGATCATATTTCATTAAAATCATTATTGTATCAGACAGGGTATTTGACGATTCAAAGCCAAGATTCAGAGACAAATATTTTGACGCTTGCTTATCCTAATTTCGAAGTAAAAGATGCATTACTACAACAGATTCTTGTATGAATCACGCAGCTCGAAGAAGTGCAGATTTACACGCACGCAGAAAAGCATCACTCGCATTCAAAAATCATGATATTGAAGAACTCAAAAAAAGTTGATTCAAATATTTGTATGTTTAAATACTCTTTAAACTAGGAATGCTATCTTTAAACATGCGTAAACCAAGTATTGTAATAAGGGGAACTAAGAATTTTTTATGTCGTAGTGGATGTTTCAAAAGATCTTTACGCCATTCGTTCATCTGTGTTGTGATGCGCTTCAAACGTGATTTTTTTTGTTCTGATTTTTCTTTGATTTCAACTTCTGATTTTTTTTCTATTTTTGTTGTTACATCTGGCTTTTGAGCTGGTTTGAGTCTGTTTTTTTCTGTTTTCTTTTTTTTGGTCTCTTGAGGTTTTTCAAATGTGTAGATGTCTGCAAATGCGCTTGCTAGAGCAGAAAGTGCAAGAGCACTATTGCGTGCGGGAGTCCATGAGTTTAGTTTGTATTTATGAAGATGATCATAAATGTGTTGGCTTTCAGAATCAGAAAAAGGGGAACCGGATTTAGTTTGTGTAGAAGAAATTGGTATAGATACTATTGTTCCATCGGCTTGATTCACTGTAGTAAAAATATGTTTGTAAGATATTGGATTGATAGTCTTTATGCCATGCTTTAAAAGAGTTGAAATACAGGCTGATTTTTTATGTTGTATCGCGTAATCAAGTAATGATGTAGAATATTCAAAAAAGCCATTGTTGATCGGTTCTGGGCAGTGTATTGAAAGTAATCGATCAAGTTCATTGAAGTCATCTTTATGAATACATAGTTTAGTAAGAATATAGTATAATTTATTTATTAACGGTTCGTGTCCATTATCTTTTATTTGTTGTATGAGTTCAATGTTTTTTTTGGATTTGTTCTGTTGATATGAATCAAATTCCTTACATGCTTCGTGAATTTTATTGATGATGAATTGCTTAGATTCGTTGGTTATTGTTTCTATTTCAGTAATAATTTTGCGCAGTGATGTATTATCATTGCTATGTTGCATTAATAAAAGTATGAAAATTATTTTTATACTTTTAAATTCTGTTGCACAAGTAAGCCATGTGTTATATGTTTTTTCTATTTTTTTGCTTGCTTCAAAATTCATTTTTTCATATGAAAATTCTTGATTCATAGCGTTTTTAATTTCTTCAAATGTTTTGAGTTTTAATAGATCGATAAAATTATCCAGTTGGAAGTATCCTGAAAGTCTTTCTTCAATAGATCGTTCACTTTTTTTAGGTTGAGCAGCAATTATTGTTTTTATGTCATTAATGGAGATAAAAGAGAAAAATAATAATAATAATTTAAATTTCATGGTACAGCCTCTTATTTTATTTGGCCGACCTGTTTTATTTGGCCGACCGCGCGATTATTTACAAAAAATAAATATTATATCGCATGACAATTCTACAAATATTGTAGAATGGAAACCCTTTTTATGCAAGTGGGGATTTACAAAAAAGCCATTTTTTAAGCATTTTTTGCAGAAAAACTATCGCTGAGCATATTTTTTTTGTATCTGTTGATCACGTGATTGGGCAAAAAGTCCACTTAATGCGATGGCCACCGCATCGGTAACGTCGTGGCGGAGCGTTGTGGCTTGATTCAAAACAGGGAAAATACGTCGCACCACAAAGGCGATCTGGTCTTTTGAGGCGCTTCCGGTGCCTGCTACCGCAGCTTTGATTTGCGTTGGGCTGTTTTCATGCAGTGGCAGTTGATGTTGATCGGCAAGTAAATATAAAATGCCGCGAAGATAGCCGAGTTTTAAGAAGGCTTGGGGATTTTTTCCTAAAAAAGAGGTTTCAAGTGAGATGTTTGAAATGGCAGTATCAAGAATTTTTTTTTGAAAAAAAGTATAAAAAACGCCGACACGAACCGACAAGTGATCGGTAGGCTTGAGTTTAAGACAGCCAAAGTCGATCAGTCGTGTGAGATTATTTTCCTTTTCGATGATTGCAAAACCGGTTGCAGTAAATCCTGGATCAACTCCCAGTATTTTCAAACGATTCTCCTTTTTTTATTTTTTAAAATTGGCTTTCGCGTTCTGGTGCATCATCAAAACGGGTCATCTCACCGGTGAAGCGGGCAAAGACTGTTCCAATCGGCCCGTTACGTTGTTTGCCAATAATAATTTCGGCGCCGTTTGGATATTCGGTATCTTGGTTGTAGACCACGTCACGATAAACAAAAAAGATAACGTCACCATCTTGCTCAATCGCTCCTGATTCACGAAGATCTGAAAGTCCTGGGCGTTTGTCAACCCGTGATTCAAGCGATCGTGATAATTGTGATAAAGCAAGAACCGGAATATCAAGTTCTTTGGCAAGTGATTTAAGCGCTCGTGAAATCATTGAAATTTCTTGTGTACGATTTTCATGTTTTTGACCTGAGTTAATCAGTTGTAAGTAATCAATCACGAGCAGATTAATATTAGATTGTGATTTAAGGCGCCTCGCTTTTGCACGGAGCTCCATGATGGAAAGTGAAGGCGAGTCATCGATAAAAACTTTTGCTTCTGATAATCGTGCAGCGGTGTTAGTCAGTTCCATCCATTCATCGGAGGTGATAGAAGCGGTTCGTATTTTTTGATGCGGAATCTGTGCTTCTGCTGAAAGCATACGAAGTACCAGTTGTTCGGATGACATTTCTAAGGAGAAGATTCCAACGGCATGGCCTGCATGCCAGGCATTCATTGCAATGTTGAGTGCAAGTGCTGTTTTACCCATTGAAGGACGAGCAGCCAAAATGAGGAGGTCCCCTTGTTGCATGCCAGAAGTCATCTCATCAAATTTAGAAAAACCGGTCGGAACACCCGTGATGCTTTGTTGTTGATTATTTGCTTCAGAAAGTCTTTTAAAGGTATCTTTCAAAATCGTATTAAGCGGTACAAAAGATTGATTGACCATCGCGTTTGAAAGTCCAAAAATCTTTTTTTCTGCGCCATCAAGAATCGTATCAATTGACATGCCGCGTTGTTCGTAGCAAGTGCCAATGATATCAGCTGATGCAGTAATTAAACTACGCAGCAAAGCTTTTTCTTTGACGATTTGTGCATGTTGGTGAAGAAGTCCAAGCGATGGAATATCTTCTTGTAATTCAAGTAAATATGAAAGTCCACCGGTTTGTTGTTCAAGTCCTTCTTTGATTAAAAAATCATGAAGCACCACGAGGTCAATTTTTTTTGATCGCTTGATAATGAACGGAGTGCTTTGTAAATGAGTTGATGTTGTTTCAGATAAAAATCTTCAGGAATGATGGTATCTGCAATTTCAGTAAGATGTGATTCATCTAGTAAAATTGCAGATAATAAAGCTCGTTCTGCGTCAACACTTGCAGGCAGATTTTTACTCAAAAAAGCTTCTGATGCCCCTGAGCGTCGTTGTATAAAAGACTCACTTTTTTGTTCTGACATAAAAAAACCAGCTATTCTGCGCTAACAACAAGTCGACAATCAGCTTGAATTTTATTGGTTAGTTTAATAGTAACAGTATGCTCACCGGTTGCGCGAATGGTTTTATCGAATTCAATCTGTTTGCGATCAACTTTAACATCTTTTGTTTTAAGGATTTCTACAACGTCATCAGCATTGACAGAGCCGTATAATTTACCATCATCATGCGCACGTTTTTTGATTGATAATTTCAGTGTTTTGATTCGTTCTGCAAGCATGCCTAATTTGCTCGTTAAGATTTCTTTTTTTACTACTTCTTTTTTTTGACGTGCTTGATATGCTGCAAGTTCAGATTCTTGAATAATGACACCAAGATTTTTAGGAATTAAAAAGTTGGTTGCATAGCCATCAGAAACTTTAACAACGTGTCCCTGCATGCCGACTTTTTCGATGTCTTGTTTTAATAATACGTACATAGTATGTATCCTTCTTTGTATGATGATAATTATTTTTTCTTTATGAGTATTGAATGTACACTATCAAATATTCAAAATATTTTCAAATTATTCCTCCATCCAACATAGAAAGTGGGCAATCGATTTTTTTGTTGTTTGAGCATTACAGAGCGCATCATTAATGCTGCAATGTAGGGAGCTATTGGTTGATCGTTGGCAACAATGATCTGGAGAGTTGTTGCTCGGTTGATACTATTTGTTTGTGTGAAGAAATCAGAGCAAATATTGCCTTCTATATTTTGATTGTTGATGATGATGTTTCTTGATTGATTTTTTTGATATGCGGTAAATGCATCTTTATTTTTTAAAAAAATATTATTGATCCATTCTATGTTTGAAAGCCATGCAGGAATATATTCATAAAGGGGAATTAAATTTTTTTTATTGATGAATCCTTGCAAGCCATCAGTTGTATAAAAATATAATTGATGATACATATGCTGATTCGCTCTTTTAAGTCCACTGACAATAAGAATATCATCTGATTGTAACAGTGCCATGCAATGGTACATGCGATCACTGTTTGTATCAAGATCAGCTGCAACAGCAAGTTCAGGGGTGACAAAAATATTCTGTTTTGAGTTTGATCTGCTTTTTTTACTTTTCTGTTCAAGTTGATGATAGAGTGATTCAATAGTTTTTTCAGCTGGTCTTAGTTTTATGAAGTGAAAAGGTTCATTTTTTTTTTTGATTATTTTGTGTGAGGTGTATGAGTGGGAGGAGCGGATGTAAAAAAGGATATCCTGTTCTGGTTCCTAAGCATCCAGCACCGATCTCTTCCATGCTGATAAAATAACCGGCCAAAAAACAAGCAACGAGGATATTTTTTAAAAAGCGATAATCAACGTGCTCGGTGATTTTTTTTGCAGCATAAACAAAGCAGAGAAAAAAAAATGTTTGGAGACAGATGAGTCCGCCATATAAAAAAATAATGAGTGGCCAAGAGCTTGCTGAGTGTTTGATTAAAAGATTCAAGATCCAATACAAATGAAGGCAAAAAAACAGACTGCTGGGAAGTAGTGAAAGAAGCGTTGATTTTGTATGCATTAATTGTATGAAAAAAGGAATCCACGCGATAACAAAAAATCCAAAATAATCTGGCCAATAATATGCAGCATGGATGAGAAAGGGGTAGAGAAATGGGATTAAAATCTGTTTTATATTTTTTTTCAACATATTTTTAGTATTATTTTTTATACATTTTTTAGTAGATTATCAAGTTCTTCAATACAAAGGATTGTATCATGAAGTGCACGTTTTTTTCGATTCTTTTTATTTTTTTTATGCATTGTTCAATACAGGGGATTATTGCAAGCAAAGATTTTGATTTCGATGATTTTTTTGAATCGTTATTTAAAGATGAGTCACAAAAAGAAACAGGCTCGTATGATGACGATCGATTCAGTGATCAAGTTCAAAGAAGCAGAAAAACGAGTGACGATGCAGCGGCTGAGTTAGAACAAGAAATTTCTAAAAAGAAGAAAGATAATTTTTTACGTTCATTACGATTTACGGCTGATGAAAAAGAAGGAAAAGAAAAAAAAAATATTAAAATAAAAGTTCCTGAAGAGAAGAAGAAAGCATTTTTATATTATACACAAAAGTTGTTAGATTTTGTTGCAATCATTCGTTCACAATGTGACATGACTATGCGTGATGAATTGAAAGATTTCTTGAGTGTGAGTGACTCAGTAGTTAGTGCTGTTTTATCGATTCAGAAGCAGTATTTGCTGCGTACTTTTTATCATAAAGATTTTAATGATTTAAGAAAAAAAATATATAATACGTTGACTAAGAAAACATCTCATAAGTCATTGCGCTCCGTGATGCTTGAGTTGCAAAAAATGTATCAACAAAAAAGTTTAGAAGAAGATGAAGATGACCGATTGACCTTTGAACAGAGTTCAATGATTCCGGCGAAAAAGCGTCGTGCTTTAATACAAGATCTCAAAAAAATTACCAAAGAACAATTGACGCCGATTCTTGATGGGTTGCAAAAAATTGAAGGCCATGTCTATGCCGTTGAACAGAAAAATAAAAAAATTGCTTTGCATAAAAAAAAATATACAGCTCCTTCTTCAGGACGATCAGGTAGCTCATGGCGCCCTTCATGGGGCGGTGATAGCAATCGACGTTCAGGGTCAGGAAATCGTCCGCGTCAGGGGGGATATAATGATTATGGCGGTGGTGGTTATGGAGGAGGAAGTAGTGGATATTATCAACGACCACGTGATGATAATCGATCTTCTTCGCCATCCACATCGACACCAACGCCTTCTTCAAGCACGGGCGCTTTGTTGCCTTCATCAAAAGATAAAAAAGAACAGATAGAGACCAAGCCGCAGCGACTTGCACAAGCGATTAATGATTTTTTATATGGTTATGGTAAAGATATTACTGAAGCGGCCAAAAAATTACAAAAATTGCCAACGAAGGTAGAGCAGACGGGTGAGCCGGGAACAAAGTATCTTTTTAATCCATTGTTTAAAACGATGTTATTGCATCCCGATAGTAAGCGGTATTATTCTGACATGCATCAGATCGATTCTTTGTATAAAAATATTGAAGCGGAAGCACGAGCTGTATCTTCAAAAGATGGACGAAAAAAAGATGCAAAAGATGAAAAAAAATCTAAAGAAACAGAGTTGAGTTCTGAACAGAAAGCGCTCTATCAAGAGTTTAAAAAAATGCAAAAAATGTTGTTGTTGCCGGTCCAGCGTGCTCGAAACCTTTTTTGTAAAACTCCTGGGGGAGGTATGATTTTTCCTCGAGCAATTGCTGATTTTCGTAGTTTTAATTTTTCAGAAGTATTGAAAATGATTGAAGCGGCACATCAGTATCTTGCTACATTACATGCTGTTGATGCTGAAAAAAATAAAAAAGCATTAGA
>JACCDH011252972.1_pt1 | contig 56792 bp, 52 predicted proteins | sample 7442481 | NCBI WGS metagenome assembly JACCDH01 (sample SAMN15323433, study PRJNA562643) | freshwater metagenome | isolation source: river surface water | place: USA:Blue River Watershed | collected 2017-08-15
AGAACACATTGATATTAATAGTAAAACGATTTTTTGTTAAATAGATTATGGCAAAACAGACAAGTGTTGCACAGAAACCCAAAGCTGCTGTTAAAGTAGTTAAGCCAGGTTTTATAGATAAACATGCTTTAAAAATTGCATTGGTACTGGGCGTGATTGCCTTGATGATAAGACTATACCGTATTGGTTATTTGTCATTATGGGTAGACGAATACATGCATGCTCTGGCAGCTGTTAAAGGCGCCTTTAAACATGGCGAGAACAACGGTATTATACTAACCTGGTTCAACACCGTATTTGCCGCTATTTTGGGTCATAACGAATTTGCCATGCGTTTTCCGGTGGCTTTATTGGGAGCAGCATTGGTGCCAGCTGTTTATGTATTAGGCAACAAGATTGCCAACAAGAAAGTTGGTTTGATGGCCGCTATATTGGTGACCTTTTCTTTGTATTTTATCTTTTGGAGCAGAGTAGACAGACCTTATGGAATGGTAGCTACTTTCTATGTGCCATTGATATTGTGTTTTTGGTTGATGTTAGAGCAGCCGGCCAAAGAAGGCAGTGCCTGGGCAAGTTTTGGTATTAACCCTAAATTTTTGGGCTTAACTATTTTGGCTTTTGCCTTATCGATGATGAGTCAATTGATCTGTTTCCTGTTTATTTTCACTGCTGGTTTTTATGGCAGCTTTGTCGCCATAGACGCCTGGATCAATAAGAAGTTCAATCCATTTAAACTGAATATTTACAATGTGCTGTTTTATCTCAATGTGATTGCCGTGGTGTTGATGTTTACCCCATTTGGTAATCAGATCATGCGTCCGATTATCGAGATTTTCTTACCGGGCAATATGGCCACATTGATTTTACCGGATTTGAAAGCCGCCTCAGCAGCATTTGATTCAGACAAAGCTTATAAATCTTATGATGTATACATGGCAGTGGTGAATTATGATTTCAAATGGGTAAGTGCGTTTGGTTGGTTAGGGATGCTCTTAGCCTTACTAAAAAACAGAAAACTTGCTTATTTACTGATATCAGGTTTTGCTATACCGTTCTTATTGATGAGTTTCTTCTTCAGAGAACCTTGTCATGCCAAATACCTCAGCTATATATATCCATTGTTCCTGATCAGTGCCGCTTATGCCTTGTATTACGTTGCCTTTGTTATTGGACAAATGCTTAGCAAGACATTTACAGAAACCAATAAAACCTATTTAACAGTTTGTACCCTTGTCTTCTGCTTGTTTGTCATGGGCGCCAGCAAGCGCAAAGAAATTGGCAGCATGTTGAAAACAGAAGTACATGGCAATGTGGTAGACAAAGCTATCTCAGAAATCCATTTTGTGAACTGGAAGCAGCCATCAGAGTTTATCAAAAAGAATCTTAAGAAGGGCGATGTGGTGATGGCAACAGTTCAATTTGCTCCAAAGTTTTATTTGGGAATGGACTCGGTGGTATGGTTCAGACAGATGCACTACGATGCCAAGAAAAAGGACTATGTATCTAATGCACCAGACCAGCGTAAATTGAGTGCTACAACATACGAGCAATTAGTAAAAACCTACAACGAAAACCCAAGAGGCTGGTTGCTGGCCGATTATTACTTTGATAATGCTTTAACCGATCCGAGAGCTAAGCAATTTGTAGAGCAGAATTTCACTTACCATTTTGATGCCTGCGATGATGGCGGGGTTAAAGTATTTAGCTGGGACAAAGCCAAACCTAAATCTTATCAGAGCGCATTTGTCATCGAAATGGGTAAGAACGTCAATCAAGTGGCCTCCATGCCATTTACCATGACGGTCAATAAAGCCACTCTACCGCCTAAAGCGTATATGTTCTTCTTAAGTCAGGGTATCGACAGCGACAATGAAGCCTATGTGATTATCAATGGTAATCAGGTGGCCATTAAAGCTAATGGAAAAGCCTCACAAATTGAAGGTAATATTGTGGAAGTACCTACTACTTATTTTGTAGATGGCGACAATAAAATCCAGTTTGCTTATAATGGCGAAGAAGGCAACGGCGATGTGATTAAAGGTTGTGTGATATACAACTTTGATTTAAGGTAATGATTACATGACGCTTATCATGTTCTAATTATATGAAAGCCTGTAATTTTGAAGCATGATAATTGACCTTAAACCAGAGATGATGCTGAAGGATCTGAAGAAACAGTTTCACAGCTATTACCCTCATTTAAAAATCGAGTTTTTTAGCGAGATTCGCAATCAGAGCGGACACAATTCCAAAGATCAAATGTTGTCTAATGAGACCGTGTTAAGTGACTTGGAAGGTTTTGTTGCCACACAGATTGAATTCAGCGGCGATAGCACAGTTGCGGCTTTTGAGTCAATGTTTGCCGATAAGGCCGGATTAAATGTACAGGTCTTCAGAAAAAGTGGTAATGTGTATTTAGAAACCAGCAATACCGATGATTGGACCCTGGATCAGGAGCACAAAGAAGCCTTGAGCTCGCAGGTGAAAGCAGAATCAGGTAGTTCTGATTTTACCGACAGAGATCAGTGGGAGTAAACGGAAGCAGTCTAAGCATCCATTTAGCCGTTTAATATAGTAATGCATTGAAAAGCAATTAAGTGCATTACAAATATCGCCATTCAATAATCTACCAAATCGCTTAAAAAATCGCTCATTTTCTGACAATATGTCAGTTAATTGTAGTATCTTTGCAAGCCTTATGATAGACACAGGTATATCAGAAAAAGAAATTAAAGCATCCAACAGCGTCGGAAAGCAATTTTATATTGAGAGCTATGGCTGTGCAATGAATTTCAGTGATAGTGAGATTATTGGATCTATTCTTTCAGAGAATGGGTATTCGGTGACGCAGGATGAGTACAGTGCGGATTTAATTTTATTAAACACTTGTGCCATTCGCGAGAATGCCGAGAAAACTATTCGCGACCGTTTAAAACATTTAAGAAACAACAAGAAGAAGAACTCTGATTTGATCATCGGCGTCTTGGGTTGTATGGCAGAGCGATTAAAAACCAAATTATTAGAAGAAGAAAAACTGGTAGACATCGTTGCCGGTCCGGATGCCTACAGAGATCTCCCTAAACTGGTAGAGGAAGTAGTAGATGGTCAGCGTGCCATCAATGTATTGTTGAGCAGAGAAGAAACTTATGCCGAGATATCGCCACTGCGTCTGAACACCAATGGGGTATCGGCGTTTATAAGCATTATGCGTGGTTGCGATAACATGTGTTCCTTCTGTGTGGTACCTTTTACCAGGGGCAGAGAGCGCAGCAGAGATCCAGAAAGTATTGTTAACGAAGCCAGACAATTAAGTGAGGCGGGTTACAAAGAAATTACCTTACTGGGTCAGAATGTAGACAGTTATTTGTGGTTTGGTGGCGGACCGAAAGTGGAATACAAGAAAGCTACTGACGAGCAGAAAGCCAATGCGGTGACCTTTGCTAAATTACTGGAGATGGTAGCTTTGGTGGATCCAAAGATGCGCATTCGTTTTAGTACTTCCCATCCAAAAGACATTTGTGACGATGTATTGTACACCATCAAAAAGTACGACAACATTTGTAAATACATCCATCTTCCAGCGCAGAGTGGTAATACCAGAGTGTTGGAGATTATGAACCGTACTTATACCAGAGAATGGTATTTGGATAAGGTGAAGCGCATTCGTGAGATTATTCCGGAGTGTGGCATTAGCTGTGATATTATTGCCGGTTTCTGCACAGAGACAGAAGAAGAACATCAGGATACCATCAGCATGATGGAACAAAGTCGTTTTGATTTTAGCTACATGTACAAGTACAGTGAGCGTCCCGGCACACCGGCTCAGAAGAAAATGGCGGATGATGTTCCGGAGGCAGTAAAATCCAGAAGGTTATCAGAAATTATAGAAGTTCAAAACAAATTGTCGCTCGAAAATAACAGCGCTTATATTGGTAAAGTGGTTCGCGTTTTAGCAGATTCTTTATCTAAGAAAAGTGCGGATGATTTATCAGGCAGAAACGATCAGAACGTCAAAGTGGTATTCCCTAAAGGCGAGCATCAGATTGGCGATTTTGTGGATGTTCTGGTAGAGCGTGTAACAACGACAACATTAATAGGAAAAGCTATCAACTAATGGAGTTACAAACCGTTAAAAACAGATTTGAGATCGTTGGTAATTCGCCGGCGCTGAATCATGCGCTTGAGACGGCCATCAAGGTGGCGCCAACGGATATGAGTGTTTTGATTACCGGCGAGAGTGGGGTAGGTAAAGAATCCTTCTCCAAGATTATTCACGCATTGAGTAATCGAAAGCACGGTAATTTTATTGCTGTTAACTGCGGTGCTATTCCGGAAGGCACCATAGACTCCGAATTATTTGGTCACGAGAAAGGCTCATTTACAGGTGCAACAGACGCCAGAAAAGGGTATTTCGAAGCCGTAAATGGAGGCACAATATTTTTAGATGAAGTAGGCGAATTGCCTTTGGGCACACAAGCCCGTTTATTGAGGGTTTTAGAGAACGGCGAGTTCATTAAAGTGGGTTCTTCAAAGGTTCAGAAAACCAATGTAAGAGTTGTAGCGGCTACCAACAGAGATTTATTGGAACGCGCCAATCAGGGCAAGTTCAGAGAAGATTTATATTACCGTTTGGCTACGGTGCCAATTCGTGTGCCTAAGCTGAGCGAGCGAAAAGACGATATTCATCTATTGTTCAGAAAATTTGCGACACAATTTTCAGAGAAGAACCATTCGCCGGTGATACAATTAAATGCAGAGGCTCAGAAGGTATTATCAGATTATGCCTGGCCGGGCAATATCCGTCAGTTAAAGAATATTACCGAGCAGGTTTGTGTGTTGGAATCAGACAATAGTCCCATTTCCGCAGAGGTGCTTAGAAACTACTTACCTGTTTCAGGAACTTTTTTACCTTTGGCATACGGAGCCGGCGATAACCTGAGTTTCCAGGGCATGAGTGAGCGCGATATCTTTTATAAGTTTCTGGTAGAAATGAAGAAAGATGTGAGTGATTTGAAGCGCATCGTGATGGGACTGGTAGAAAACAGCGGTAACAGAGAAGAGTTTATTCGGAATAACAAAGAAGAGATACAGCATGTCTTGTACAAAGACAATTATTACCAGGAGCCATACGAGAAGCCTGTGATTATTCCACCGGTCAGTGTTCAGCCAATCAGAACCAATGTCATAGATGTGCCCCATGTGGAAGAGCACGAAAACATGGGCGTTACAATTGCTGATCAGGAATTGGAAATGATTCGCAAGGCATTAACCAGAAACAAAGGCAAGCGCAACAAAGCGGCAAAAGAACTGGGAATTTCAGAACGCACTTTGTATAGAAAAATAAAACAGTTTAATTTGGAGTCTATTTGAAGGCTATAAAAATCATACCGACCATATTAGTATTGTTCTTGTTAACAGGATGTAAATCCTGCAAGTACAGTTTATCAGGTATTAATATTCCGGCGGATGTTAAGACTCTTAGCGTGACGTATTTCACCAATAAGGCCACCATGGTGAATCCTTCATTGAGTCAGAAATTTACAGAAGGTCTGAAGGACAAATTCCTGAAACAAACTTCATTGACCATCGTAACAGCAGATGGCGATTACCGTTTATCAGGCTTTATTACAGATTATAAAACAGAGCCAGTGGCTACCAGTAGTAGTACAGGAGCAGTAAAAAACAGATTTACATTATCAGTAGCCGTGGTGTTTGAATGCCCAAATCACAAAGAGATGAACTTTACTGAAACCATTACTAAGTTTCAGGAGTTTCCGGCCACGGAGACTTTTCAAACCATTGAAAACAGTTTGGCTGAGGAGGTAAGCAATCAAATTATTCAGGAAATATTTAACAAGGTAGCTTTAAAGTGGTAGATGAATACAGAGCGTTTACATAGCCTATATCGCAATACTGCTTTAGCCGATAAAACGGATATTGAAGATGTTAAGCAATTGACGGAAGACTATCCGTATTATGCTTTACCATATCTCATTTTAGCCAAATACTATTTCGAGACCAGGCATTACCGTTTCGAAGAGATGCTTAGACAGGCAGCTATGCGTGTTAAAGACCGCAAAGCATTGTATGAATATATTCACAGTGTTCAGCAGAATATACCGGCACATACCATTGAACCGGTTTTAGAGGCTGAGGCCATTATTCATGAGCCTGAACCAGAGTCGGAAGTGCATATTTCTATTGAGGATTTCCTTGGAACAGATATCAGTGAACAAGCTCCAGAGCCATCTGAAGAAATTATAGAAATTCAGGAGCAGCCAGTACAAGAAGCACCAGTACAAGAGGCGCCAATACAGGAAGCGACAATAGAAGATTTTCTGGGAACAGATATCGCTGAGCAGGCTGCTGAGACTTTACAGACAGAGGTTGAAGTACCTGAAAAAGAAGAGCCAGCGATAGAATTACCAATTGTAGAATCAGAACCAGAACCGGCAATCGTAAGCGAAGTGCTAACAGAAGCGACAGTGGACGAAGAGTTTACCATTGATACCCATGTTGAAAATCCACAGATTGATACCATTGAGATCGATTATGATATTATAGGTGAAGAGATTGAAACGGAGTTTTCGTTCTCTAAATCGTTTGGTGCTCCGGCAAGTTCTGAAGAAGAGGATGCCAACAGTGAAGAGGAGAGCATCAATATTGCCGATAATACCAGTGCATCATTGAATGAAGAAATAGCAGAACCAGTGCCTTTAGATACTTTGCGCAAGTATCCGGTGTATAGTATAGACAACTATTTTAAAGACCAGGTGGAGGCACCTAAAAAAGAAGAGAAAGAAGAGGTGCCTAGTCCGGAGCGCGACTTCTTTGCCTGGTTAAAAGCGCCTAAAGGTCCGGTAGAAACCGAGCAGAAAAGCAAAATAGAGTCAATCAAGGAAACGGTTTCAGAACTACAAGAAGCGGTTGAAGCAACCGAGGAAATGGTCGAAAAGAAGTCCAATACGATGGATTTAATAGATCGGTTTATCAATATTAATCCTCAGATATCGCGACCAAAGAAAGAGTTTTTCAATCCGGAGAACATGGCCAAGAGAAGTGAAGTAATTGATTTGGAGTTTGTTAGCGAAACCTTGGCCAATATTTATTACGAACAGGGCAATTACGATTTGGCGATAAGGGCTTACGAAAAATTAAGTTTGCAAAATCCCGCAAAAGAATCGTACTTTGCAGACCTTATTGAAAAAATAAAAAAGGAAAGAAAGTAAAATGTTAAGTTTAATATTAATAATCGGACTGATTGCTGCGGCTTTAATGATCACTATCGTGTTGATTCAAAATCCTAAAGGTGGTGGATTAGCTTCCAACTTTTCATCAAGCAATCAAATTTTTGGTGTAAAACGTACATCAGAAGGTGTTGAGAAACTTACCTGGATTTTTGCTGTGGCTATTTTAGTTGTATCACTAGCGGCCAGTTCATATAACGGATCTACCAGCAAAGCAGGTGCTGCAACGCCTACAGATTCTAAAATGGAAGGTTACATCAACGCTAAAGCGCCAAAAGCTCCAAAGAAATAATTGGTTTACTGTACAGCGTACACCAAACCAACTTTGATATTCTTATTGAATATCTGACCTCCCTGAATTCCTGTATCATCAAATGATTTAAAGCTCATATCCAGTTGAGCATTGATGCCTATTTTACCTTTTAAAAGGAAAGAGAAGTTATTTTGCAGGTAGATTTGTTGACCACTTCCGTTTTCATTAGAGTTGTTTTTATCAATAAACATATGGTCGTACCCGCCCAATGTTGTGTAGGTCAGCCAATCTTTAAGTTGAATTTTAACACCTACCACTAAGCCCACGTTCATGGCATCGATAATATTCTTAGCTTTTTGCTGAGGCGAGCTGTAGAATGTCCTGGAGTCGAGGTTAACACCCAATCCCAAACTAAATTTATCACCTTTAATGATATTTTTACCATAAGTAGCGGTAAACACTGGTAAATCCAGACCCATTACTTTGTTGGTATCACTAAAGTTGGCGCTGTCCTTTTGGCCATTCACCAGATAACGGACCAACCAGGTGGCATCCATTCTAAAGAAGCTTGGTTCTTTAAAGTTGATGTAGTTAAACGTCAGTCCCGAAGTACTAATGTTTTTCCCTTTCTGATCAATGGTTTGGGGTATGGCACCGGCCTGAAGAAAGTTCAGGATGCTGATTTTTTCTTGAGCATTTGCCATCAAAGCAAAGCTGCACATGAGTGTAAGTAGCGTGTTTTTCATATTAAATAGGTGGATGGAAGCAAATATAGAAAAATATTGCAATTCCAATCAATAACCCATTTGTGTTATATATTAGTCAACTAAATTGAACAATTGACTGGCATCAGGCATTCTGCGTAGTTTCCATTCGGCAGGAAACAAATTATTGATGCGGTTACCGGCAAATTTGCCCAGGCCAATGACATGGTTTTTGTAGGTTAAAAGAACATAACCTTTTTTAGAGGAGGCCGGAATATTAATGGCGTTTTTAGAGAGGTAATTAAGGGCTTGTATCTGGTCGAGCTCGTAGGTCTCGAAAGCCGCTCTATTGAGGTTTGCCGCAAAAGGCAGATAGGGAGACAGAGTAAGCAGTTTGTCTTTTTGGGTGCCAATCTGAATGCCTATGGAATAGATGTGCAGCGCACTGAGATGTTCGGTAAAGAACTCGAATACTTTGGGAGCGATTGCTAAAATCTGACCTTTGAAATCGTAGAAATCACCGGCATGATGAAGTAAGTCTTTCCATGTCGGATCAGGTTTAATGGATTTGAGTTGGTGTTTAGATGGGCGTTCGGTGGCGGTTTGAGCGCCCATATTTTGCATGAGCGCAATGAAAAAGCCTTCGCCTTCTATCTTATGCGGATAACATTGGAAAGTGCTGTGAGGACCATCTGACAACTGAAATTCTACCGGTTTGAAGTTGAGTGATGCCAACAAGTTTACCTGATCTTGATTTTCACCAGGATTATAGGTACAGGTACTATAGATGATAAAACCACCGGGTTTGATACATTGGCTAATGGATTCGAGGATACGTTTTTGACGAAGTTCACAGGTAGTCACATTTTCTGGTGTCCATTCTGTCGTAGCATCGGCATCTTTTCTAAACAAGCCTTCGCCACTGCAGGGCGCATCCACTAAAACGACATCAAAGATGGCACCGGATTTCTCAAAATCGGCACTATCAACATTGGTAATGATGGTGTTGGAATAGCCATTTTTACAAAGGTTTTCGAACAATACCGGCACACGGGTCCGTATTACTTCATTGGCCACCAAAACATCATCCTCACCCATCAAATTGGCCAGCAGAGTGGATTTACCACCGGGAGCAGCGCACAAATCCAGCACCTTTAAGGGACGATTTAAGATGGATTTAGCTTTTAGAAAAGCCGCTTCCACCATCATACTGGAGGCTTCCTGAACATAATAAGAGCCATTGTGCCACAGCGGATCAGACGAGAACACCGGACGTTGTTCCAGGTAATAGGCAGAGCTACACCACGCCACGGGTTTAAGCGGCAGGGTTGTCTGAAGTTTTTGATGGTTGAGTCTAACAGAGACAGGCGATTCGCGATCGAGCGCGTTTGCAAATTGGTCAAATTCATTGCCCAATTGTGCGCGCATACGTGATTCGAATTCTGCAGGTAATATCATTTTTTAGTGAGTGTAATACCGCCAAGAATGAGCAGCATACCCGATATTTGGAAGATGCCGATTGGTTCGCCCATGATGATACCCCACATATAGGCAAATACCGGAATGAGGTAGGTAACAGAAGCGGCAAAAAGGGCAGTTGTTTTCTGCACAAGTTGGTTGAATACAATCAGAGAGGCTGCTGATCCGATAAGACCCAAAATTAAAATATACATGAGCGACTCTGAAGCTTCAGGGTTTAGGGCTGCTTCCACTGTTCCGGAAGAGAGACCAACAATCAAAGCAGGAATAGAAATGAGAGTCAGTGGCACCATGCTGTTAACAATAGGCGACAGATGGTTGAGTTTAGATTTTATGATATTGACATTAATGCCGTAAAACAGCGCTGCAACAACCACTTTTAAACAAGGCCAGATATAGGCGGTTTCGAATGTAATACCTTCTTTACTTTTGGTGAGAATAAGAGTAAGGGCACCAATTAAACCTATACCAATCCCAATTATCTGACGAACAGTAAATAATTGGGCAAATAAAAGCACTCCAAATATCAGAGCAAATAGAGGCGTGGTGGCATTTAAAGCACCGGATAAAGAACTTGGGATATCGGCACCTGCAGAGGCAAATAAATAAGCTGGAAAAAGATTGCCCAGTGTACCGGATAGAGCCAGGAAATACCAGTCTTTTTTGTTCAGAGATTTATACACCCTCATAAAAAAGAAAACAGCCACAGAGCCGGCAAACACTAGTCGGAGAGACGCTACCTGAATAGAAGTAAAAGACTCAAGGCCTTTTTTCATAAGGATAAAAGCACTACCCCATACAAAGCCCAGAAAAAGAAGAATCAGGATAGTTTTGGCGTCAAATTTCACGGCACAAAGTTACATCTATTTAAATTGTTCTTTAACAATATTTTGTGTTCTGTTTAGCGAGTCAGAATGATATAATCAGAAATCACTTTGCTTAAGAAACTGACCTTGTCTTGTGGCACTTCTTTCAATTGGAATAAGCTCGACAATTTTGCGGCCATTTCATGGATGGCCATTTTGTGGGCTTGGTTATTATGCATTCTATACCTACTTAAAAGTTGTTTGATTAGAATAACATCTTTCTCCTGAAGTTGAGCAGCCATAGGGTATTCGAACTGGTAATTATCGCGATTTTTAAGGTTGAGTTTAAGGATATCGGGCAGTTCAAATCCGTAGTTATTTCTTTTGCGTATGATGGTTGTACCGGCAATGGTATCACCAAGACGCTGACCATTTTTATTGCTGGCGATTAAGAGCATGGCGATACAACCTATAGAGAAGTAGATATCCAGCAGGCGCATCGACCAGCGGCTGAAACAATCGTAAAATTGTAGTTCACTGCCATTGAGTTTAATCACTTTAATACCCATTGCCAGTTTACCAATACTTTGTCCATTGCCGATATGTTCGCTGATGAGCGAATAGAAACCAAACCAGCAAAAGGCAAACAATTGAAATACAAGAATCGTGGTATCTGAGCTCTGAAAGCCATCTTCGAAGGTATAAGCGAAAACAGCCATGTATACCAGAACCATGATCGCTAAGTCGATAGCAAATGCGAAAATCCTCTGTCCAGTACTGGCGAGTTGATAATCGATTTTTACATTTTGTGCGGTATTGATTTCTATCGATTTCATAGCGACAGCGGCAAACGACTAGTATTGTTCGTTTTCGTTCGGGAAATCGCTGGATTTCACATCATCGATGTATTGGTGCACACTATCAGAGATAGATTGATAGAGATTGAGATAGCGTCTCATAAATCTTGGAGAAAAGTCTTTGTTGATGCCCAACATATCGTGTAAAACCAGAACTTGACCATCGACACCACCACCAGCGCCAATACCAATAACAGGAATTTTGAGAGAAGCAGCAACACGGGTGGCCAGTTCAGCCGGAATTTTTTCCAGTACCAGCGCAAAGCAACCAGCTTCCTGGAGCAATTGGGCATCGCGCACCAGTTTGTCGGCTTCATCTTTTTCTACAGCTCTCACAGCGTAGGTGCCGAATTTATAGATACTTTGAGGGGTTAAGCCAAGGTGTCCCATTACTGGCACACCTGCACTGATGATACGTTTCACAGATTCGCAAACCTCTTCGCCACCTTCCAGTTTAATGGCATGAGCACCACTTTCCTTCATGATACGGATGCTGCTGTTGAGGGCTTCTTTGCTATTGCCCTGATAAGATCCAAAAGGCAAATCCACCACTACCAGGGCGCGTTTAACGGCTCTGATAACAGAAGAAGCGTGGTAGATCATTTGATCAAGGGTGATAGGCAAGGTTGTTTCGTGACCAGCCATAACATTAGAAGCACTGTCACCAACCAGAATGACATCGATACCTGCATCATCGATAATGCGTGCAAGCGAAAAATCGTACGCTGTCAGCATACTGATTTTTTCATGGCGTTGTTTCATTTCCTCCAGGGTATGAACCGTTACGCGCTTAGCTGGTCTAGATGGTGTTACAGACATGGTTTCAAACCTACTATTTTTTTTTGAATTAACCTTTAAAAAAGACTCAATGGGTTCCAATGACGGTCCGAGATAAGAGTAGTTCTTAGAGATGTTTCCAACCTTGAGCAGTTAGTTTGTGTTTGTTATTGGATTTAGAGATGAGGTGTAAGCCTTCACCTTCTGCCACGGCATGTCCAATGATGGTGATATCAAATTCTTTGTTAAGTTTTTCGTAATCCGATTGAGGAAAAGTAAAGAGCAGTTCGTAGTCTTCGCCGCCACTCAACATAGCCACAGTAGGGTCGATACCCAGGTCGATAGCCCTTTGGTAAGCGATTGGATCCATAGGCAATTTATCTTCGTAGATGGTGAATCCCACCTTACTTTGTGTGGCTATATGGAACAGTTCGCTGGCCAGACCATCGCTAATATCCATCATAGCATTGGGTTGTACGCCAATGGTGTTTAAGATGTCAATGATATCAACGCGGGCTTCTGGTTTGAGTTGGCGTTGGATGATATAATCATTGCCTTCCAGATCAGGTTGAAAATCCGGACGTTCCAGGAAAATGCGTTTTTCACGTTCTAATATATGTAAACCTAAGTAAGCAGCACCGAGATCGCCGGTAACGGCTACCAGGTCGCCTTCCTTGCAGCCACTTCTGTAGCAAACTTTATCTTTGGCCACCTCGCCATAGCAAGCGATGTTAATGATAAGGCCTTTCTGGCTACTGGTAGTATCGCCACCAACCAAGTCCACTTTATAGATGTTACAGGCAGCAAGAATGCCTTTGTAGAGTTCTTCGATGGCTTCAATGGAAAAACGGTTACTTAGAGATATGCTTACAACTATATGTGTAGCTTTACCATTCATTGCAGCTATATCACTAATATTAGAAGCCACAGCTTTGTATCCGAGGTGCAATAGTGGTGTGTAGGTTAGATCGAAATGGGTACCTTCCACCATCATATCGGTGCTAAGCAAGTGGTATTTATCGCCAGCGTCGATTACTGCGGCATCATCTCCAATACCTTTAATGGTGGAAGCGTGTGTTAGTTTAACATTTTTAGCCAGATGGTCGATGAGACCAAATTCACCTAATTGACTTAATTCTGTTCTGCCGGAGTTTTCAAACATTCTGCAAAATTACTGAAATAATGCGAAACCTTTGGACATGAAAAATCCCGCTTTTGAGGGCGGGATTGATCTGTTATAAGTTGTGTTTTTAGTTGACGTAGATTGGAATGTTGCAGGTGTGGTAAACGGTACCAGGACTGCAAGTACCATTCTTGGTGCCTTTCTGATATTTCACAGTAAAGTTAAGATTAGCACTTCCGGTACTGCCCGAAGTTTGCAACATATTGATCAGTCCAATCGGCATACTACCATCAGAATCAGTAGCATTTACATTGATGCCAAGCGGATTGCTGATACAGATTTTATAATCTTTACCATTGGTTTTTATTTTATTGTGCAAGTAAACTGTGCTTCCAGTGGCATCTTCTATGTAGAATGTTACGATATAAGAAGCATTCTTTTTAAGAACAACCCCACCAACATTTGGGCTAATTGGTCCGGGACCATCTGGATCGTCGTAGCTACCAATTTCAACAGTAGAATCTACCGTGTTGGTAAAGTACACCATAAATGTTGTAACAGTATCTTGCGGTCCGGTTGGTGTTGTAGTGGTGCTACCGTTACTGCCGGGTGTTTCAGTGTCGTCTTTAGAGCAGGCAGTTAGTAATAGAGTAGTTGAAAGAATGAGTTGTAATACGATTTTAAGCTTTTTCATTTTGTATATTTTATGCAAAGGCATAATTGTCAAAAAATATGCCATAAAGGAAAAAGCCATGCGTTCAACCAAAATAATTGGGTGTTAGCGATTGACTATCAAAAGATTAAAAAAGTAAAAAAATTATTCAGCTTCGGCTTCTACAGCTTCTACCTGAGGCACCATGCGTTTCAGCAGGTTTTCGATACCGGCTTTCAGCGTAAAGGTCGAAGAAGGGCAACCAGAGCAGCTACCTTTCATAACCACAGTAACGACGCCATCTTTAAAAGATTTGAAACTGATGGCACCACCATCCATTTCAACGGCTGGTTTCACGTGATCGTCCAAGAGTTTAATGATTTTAGATTCGATTTCACCTTCTTCTTCAGGACTTAAAGTTCTGGATGTATTGATGATTTCTTTACCACTTTCGATATAGTTTTTAATGAACTCACGCACTGTTGTGATGTGTTCAGCCCATTCAACATCAGGCAATTTGGTAATAGAAACGAAATTGTTCATGATGAATACACCATTGGCAAATTTGAAAGTATCAAAGATTTCTACGGCGAGAGGCGATTGACCTTCGGCTTTATCTCTGGTACGGAAATCAGCGCTGTCATTAGGCAGAATCATTTTGCTCACAACAAACTTCATACTGTCAGGATTTGGAGTTGCCTCGGCGTATATGGTGATAAAATCGCTCATGTTATTGCTTATTTAGAATTATTCTACAAAGGTAAGCAGAAGAAATGATACTACATATAATTAATACTTATAAATCGGTAGAGTACATTGATGATTGTCAGCATGATTGTTAGACTTAGGCAACCAAAAGCAAAAACATCAGTCCAATAAATATGAAAGCACAAATATTAATACTAATGATGGGGATATCAACAGTGGTATATGCCCAAAAAAACTGCCAATCCAACCGCGCACCGTTTATTCCATTAAATGATCTGGGTACAGGATTCTTCAGAGGTCAACAAGGTGGTTTGTATCCAGGTGGTGTCAATGCTCCATCCGGTAATTATCTTCAGGACCTCATTAACTACAGTCGTTCTATTCAAGCACTTGACAGCAATGGTATGCCAAGTGCCAGTGGCCATATCGTTTTTATAGGTGTAGGAGCATCCAATCCTCGTACCGAATTTCAGGCTTTTCAGTCGGTGTTAGACACTTTTCAAAATTTAAACAGCCAATTGCGAACAGTTAACACTTGCATTGGCGGGCAAGGCGTTCAGAAGATGAATCAGCTCAGCGATAACTACTGGAAGCAAGCCGATAAGATGATGGATTCAATGGGACTGCATAATTCGCAGGTACAAGTAGCCTGGTTAGAAACAGAGAATACTGCTTCACCTGATTCCAGCTTTCCCAGCGGTCCTCAGGCACTGCTTAAAGACATAAAACAGTTGCTCACGATGATGAAGGAAAAGTATCCTAATCTTAAATTGTGTTATCTAAGCGCAAGAACTTATTCTGGGTGGGTAGATGGCGGCACAGGCAGGGGTTTAGAGTATCCCAGAGATTACTACAATGGTTGGTCGTTGAAGTGGTTAATTGACAGTGCCATTGCACAAACGCATCCTGGATTTGAATACAAGGGGTCAACACCATCGATACCCATGCCAGTTTATGCCACCTATAACTGGACCAATGGTGAGGATGTAAGGAACGATGGATTTTCGGTGGATTGTGAAACCGATTTTGGAGGCGACGGCTTACATCTAAGTGCAGCTGGGGAATTAAAAATGGGGCTGGAGTTATTCAAGTTTTTCAGTCGTGATAAGCAAGCTCAAACCTGGTTTCTAGAGCAACATGGCACTTCTATTGAGAAGAACTATTTGGATGAATTTGTGATATACCCTAATCCGGGCAAAGGGTACATTCAAGTAGCCAAAGGTTTAGAAATTGGAACCACTATTACTATATACAATGCCATGATGGAAATTGTCAATACCATCGAGATAATGGCAGATAACAATAGCATTGATTTAACGGCCTACACGGATGGCATATACTTCATTCAGGTAGCCAATTCAGAAGGCCATTTTGTGAAAAAATATGTAAAGATGCAGTAGGCCGATTACCACAAAAGCGCCAGCGCTTCTTTGGCTTTGCCATCTTTCAACAGTTGTTTGGCGGTTTGGAAAGCATCTTTTCCTGCGTGAGCTGCTTTAATGGCTTGCATCTCTTCAGCTTCTGGAGCTACTTCGACATTGCCTAACTGACCGAGATCGTTACCACTTAATACATGGCTAAGGCGAATATGCTCTGGCAAAGCATCTACACCGATACCGCAATTGGTCAATGGTTTTACAAGTTCAAATAAGGCGTTTCCATGGGCTCTGCAATACCAATCGCCACCCATTCTGGCCACCAGATCGATCTTGGTTTGATCGATTTGACCATGTTCGTTAAGGACAGATTCGTCGATGTGCATTTTGAGCACTTTGCAGATTACCAAGTTACCTGCTCCGCCGTTCTGACCAAGTTCTACCACTTCTTGCACTTCGCATTCCAGTTGCACCGGACTTTCTTTTACTCTGGCCGGTTTTACCAGTTCAGAGGCGATGGGTGTAAAGCCGGTTTTCACAAATTCGTCAACCCCTTTGGCGTAAGGCGAGCTGGCCAGAGACATTTGGTGTACCATATCATAAGTTACCACATTGATAACCACTTGAGGCACCTCTTTAACATTGTCGTGGGTGTGTTTGCTTTCGTTGGTTCTACCACTTCTGGCGGGAGAGAACACCAGAATTGGCGGATTAGCACTAAAAACATTAAAGAAACTAAACGGTGCCAGGTTGCGATTTCCCTGAGCGTCAACGGTACTGGCAAAGCAAATAGGACGCGGACCAACACTACCCAACAAAAGCTGATGCAATTTAGGAACGGTTAATTCTTCTGGTGTAACTGAAAGCATAGGGCAAAATTAGGAGGATTATCTGAATAATCAGCGGCTATAGAGAGGATTGATAGCACAATTGACAGGCATCATCGCTCAGAGCAGTTTAAAACGCAAAATTCGAAGTATATTTGCAACTCAAAAATGGCAAAAGTTGTTGTAGGTTTAAGTGGGGGTGTCGACTCATCGGTAGCGGCCTATCTTCTCAAAGAAGCAGGGCACGAAGTGATAGGCATGTTCATGAAAAACTGGCACGATACCTCAGTTACCATCAGCGACGAATGTCCCTGGATAGACGACAGTAACGATGCCATGTTGGTGGCTGAACATCTTGGCATTCCGTTTCAGACCATAGATTTGAGTGACGAGTACCGCAAGCGTATTGTCGATTATATGTTTGCCGAATATGAGGCAGGCAGAACACCCAATCCGGATGTGCTGTGCAACCGTGAAATTAAGTTTGATGTTTTTCTAAAGGCCGCCGAGAAAATTGGAGCCGAGTTTGTGGCCACCGGTCACTATTGCCGCAAAGCTCAAATTGATGCCCCTGATGGACCCGTTTACCAATTGTTAGCAGGCAAAGATAACAACAAAGACCAAAGTTATTTCTTATGTCAGGTAACACAGGCACAATTATCCAAGGCACTTTTTCCAATCGGGGAATTAACCAAACCGGAAGTTCGTAAGATCGCAGCCGAGATGGGACTGGCCACTGCAGAGAAGAAAGACTCACAAGGCTTGTGTTTCATTGGAAAAGTTCGGTTGCCGGAGTTTCTTCAACAGCAACTTTTACCCAAGAAAGGCAATATCATCGAGATAGACGCCCATTCGGCATTGTACCAAACATCTAATCAGCCAACAGAATCATTAGAATCCATTTGCAGTACCATACATTATACAGAAACGGATGGCAAGAAAGTGGGCGAACACAACGGCGCACATTACTACACCATTGGTCAGCGTAAAGGCTTGAATGTTGGCGGAAAAGCGGAGGGCGTCTATGTTTTAGCCACAGATACTCAAACCAACACCATCTACATAGGCATGGGAGATACCCATCCGGGTTTGTTAAGAAAAGGCTTGTTCATTCCTACTCAGGATGTGCATTGGATCAGACAAGATTTGGCATTGAAAGTAGGCAATCAAGTTGACTATATGGTAAGAATCCGTTACCGTCAGACATTAGTGAAAGCGACATTATTTGCTCGCGAAGAAGGACTATATATCATCTTCGAACACCCTGTAAAAGCCGTTGCAGCGGGCCAGTTTGCGGCTTGGTACGACGGCGAAGAGTTAATAGGTAGCGGCGTGATAGCATAAAAAAAGCGGACGATTTAATCATCCGCTTTTTAATATCTTTAATTTAATTATTCCTCACAGGCTTTCTTCACAAAATTCTCCCATTCTTCGTCAGGAACGTATTGGAGTTTTGGTGTTTTCCAGTTGCCGGTAAAGATATTGGTTTTTAACTGACTGCCTTTACCAATCCACGCATAGCGTTTACCACCCTGAACCACATAAGCCATGAATACATCATTAGCATGTTGTTTCTTTTCTTTCTTGGTAATTTCAGGTTGGTTGATGGTGTTTTTGCCTTTGTTTTTAACAAATGTAGCAGATTTTGCAGTGTTGTTTTCTCTGGCACCATAAACCAATAACACATTGTTAAATTTCTTAGACTTAACGGTGACATATTTTGCTGGAGCAGCCTCTGCATCGCTATCAGCAGCCTCGTTGCCTTTGCTGGCTTTTTTGTCAGTGGGTGTTACTTCTAACAAAGCGTAGAAGCCAGTGAATGGCGCTTCAAATACCCAGTACTCGCAGTTAGCCAAACCTTGACAAGCATCGTTCAACACTATTTTGGTGGTCCAGTCTTCGAAGTTATCTTTTTTAGTATCTGCTGGGAGTATAGCGTATTGTTTACCTTCGTGAGCAGGGAACTTGCTTTTAGGCACCAGGATTTGAACTTTGGTTTTTTTCACCATGATCATATCAGCTGTGTCATTTTTAGCAGAGCTTACATTAAAGTCGATGAACTTAACCAATTCTCTTTCATATTTTGGAATAGCAGGAATATTATCTACACCTGGCAATAAGAAAGCATTGCAGAAGTTAAGGAAAGTCTCAGGATACAGATCGTCTTCAACTTTGAAGTAAGCTTTGGTAGCATCTAATTTCTTGAAACAACCATCATTCAAAATCACGATAGATTTGTCTTTGCCAAAGTTGGCATATGGGTCAGATTTTTCAGGTGCTTCCAAACCACCAAATGGATCGGCATTGCAGTAGTTACAAGGGTATCTTTTGTCTGCATTATACCAAAGATTGAGGTTGATATTGCTAACGGAAGTGGTATAGCATGGTTTATCACCGGCAGAAAACGAGTTTCTATTATCGGCAATTTTCTTATCTGTTAATTTCCAGGTAACAGGTTTGTTTTTCTCTTCTACACCAGTGTATAGGTTGTAGTCGGTAGCGCGGTTAGCCATTGGTAATTCTATTTCAACAGGCAAGATACCTTTGATAGGTTTGCCTTTGAAAGTAGCAGTTACTTTAAACATACCGGCACTTAACAATTTATTGCCTTCGTTATCCAGGTTGCTAAGGTTGTATTTTTTCATGTCTTCTGCATTGTCCACATAGATAATGCTAAACACCAACTCGTCGTTGTTATAGTTTTCGAAAGTATTGGCTTTAATTCTAACAGAAGCGCAACCAGATTTGATGACGGTATCTCTGTCTGGACGGGCCATGTACAGCACCACATCCACACGGCGCATTTCGCTGAGGTCGGTTTCTTTGCCTGTCGCCATTTCACCGAAGAAGGCAGAAGCAAATTTTACTTTGAACTTCATCAGACCTTTACCTGTGATGTAGTTAGATACTGTATCGGTACGACGGTTAGACAATTCCATATTGGCTTCGGCGCCACCGGTGGTATCGGCGTAACCATTAACCTGAATACGTCTCACGTTTGGATTGGTTTGCAGTAATGCCACCAAAGAGTCGAGGGTTTTATATCCTTCAGGTTTGATTTTGTCTTTACCAACATCAAAATACAAACTGTATTTTGCAGTGATAGGCGCAGCAGGTTGAGGTGCTGCTTTTCCATCATTCTTTTTGGCAGTCTGAGAAAATGTTACTTGAGTGCTAAGGCAGATCAAAAGACCCAGCATCCCTAATTGTAGTCGAAAATTTTTCATGCGTCGCAAAAATATTGATAATTGAACGAAAATGCATCAAAAATATTGAGTTATTGAGGGCTTAAATGGACAATTTGCAGCACTTGTAGTATTTTTAACCCAAGTTGTTAAATTATCGTTAAACTGGGATTAAAACACTTACATAGCACCTAATATTTTAGAAGTCAGTATTCTGTTTGTTTTTTCAAAAAAACGCATCCTGTTAAAAAACCAGGATTTACCCGTATTCGAAAATTTTCATTATCAATTTGAGAATCGCCAATCTATTTAAAAACATAGTTCAATCGCCATAAAACGATGAAAAATTGATGGTTTTCACCTAGGTGTATTTGCCTGAGTTTGTCAAAATCTTGAAAAAAAAAGATAATATTTTTCTAACCAGCAATAAAAATGCTGTTTAGCAGAGGGAAATCACAAAATACAAATAAGAATTAAGGCAATAAGCGGCCGTACATGCGAGGGAATGGAATACTTTCCCTTACGTGTTTGAGTTGGCATAACCAGGTAACCAAACGTTCGAGACCCAGACCAAAACCGGCGTGCGGTACACTACCGTATTTTCTGAGGTCGAGGTACCATTCGAAAGCTTCCATTGGAAGTTCGTGCTCAGTAATTTTCTCTCTGAGTTTCATTTCATCGGTTTCTCTTTCGCCACCACCAACAATTTCGCCATAACCTTCAGGTGCTAAAACATCCACACCTCTGGCAAATCTTGGGTTATCAGGATTGCGTTTCAGGTAGAAGGCTTTCACCTCATGTGGCCAATCGTACACCATAATAGGCACATCAAACAGACGGGTAATAACGGTTTCATCGCTACCACCCAAGTCGTTACCATATTCGAAGTTTTTCGCACTGGCAATCCATTGCGGAATATTTCTTTTTTGTTCTTCCAGATCTTTCAACTCGTTTTTAAGCGTAGCGATCTTGTTCTGGTTGAAGTTGATTTCACCTTTTTTCATGCCTGGTACTGAAATTTTTGCTTCACGGTCGGCAATCTCAGCAGTAGTTGCAGCAATGGCAGCTTCTACTTTTGCCAGTTCTTCTTCCAGTGATTTGATGCTGTTCACACCGTTCACATCTTTCTCACCCTTAATAATAGCAACTGCCTCATCGTAGGTCAGGCGCGGGAAAGGCTTCAAGCTGCTTTTCAGAATATCGGTGTTTCTGTCAATTAACTGAAGTTCGTTTTGGCATTTATCCAAAACTTCTTTGATGACATATTGAAGGAAAGCCTCAATGAGGTCCATGTTCTGATGAATATCAAAGAAAGCCATTTCAGGTTCTATCATCCAGAACTCAGAGAGGTGTCTTCTGGTTTTACTTTTTTCAGCTCTAAAAGTTGGGCCAAACGTATAGATTTTACCGAAGGCCATGGCCATAGCTTCGCCGTACAACTGTCCGCTTTGAGACAAATATGCTGGATCGCCATAGAAATCAGTTTCAAACAAGTTGGTGGTACCTTCGCAGGCGTTGCCGGTAAATACTGGCGCATCCATCTGCACGAAGCCTTCTTTTTGGAAGAACTGGTGAATGCTATAGATGATGGTATTTCTGATTCTCAGGATGGCCCATTGTCTCTGACTTCTCAACCAGAGGTGGCGTTTGTCCATTAAGAATTCGATACCATGTTCTTTTTTAGCGATTGGGTATTCTTCGGCAAACTGGTAGACATGGAGTTTAGAAACGTGCACTTCGTAACCACCAATCTGGCGGTCGTCTTTAACGACAGTACCAGTAATTTCGACTGCGCTTTCAAGACCAAGTTTACCGGCACATTCAAAATCATTTTCACTGATTTTGGTTGCATCAGCAATACACTGACAGACACCGCTACCATCTCTTAAATTTATAAACACAAGGCCTTTGCTGTCCCTTCTGTTGGCTACCCATCCTTTCAGGGTAACTTCTTTTCCTTCGAAACCTGATAGATCCTTAATATACATTTTGAATAAATATCTTTAATAAAACTGCAAAATTAGTTTACTTTGCAGATAATTTAGGCATTCTAAATAAAAATTCATGTTAAAACAAACCCTCAGCCAGAAATTATTGCAAAAGTTGTCGCCTCAGCAGATACAGTTTATCAAGCTGCTGCAGATGACGACGGCTGATTTTGAGGAGAGGGTAGAGCAAGAATTATTGGATAATCCGGCCTTAGAAAAGGGCGAGGATGAAAATGATCCGGCCGCTTTTTCGGCTTCTGAGACCAGAAAGGACGAATTCAGCAATGAAGAATCGCTTAACGACGACTACAACAGCAGCGAATCATACGAAAGCGATGAGTTTGATGTATCAGAGTTTCTGACTGGTGATGATCATACGGCTACTTTCAAAATGACCGATGATTATGGCGATGATGAGCACAAGGAAATGCCGATTGCTTATCAGCAAAGTTTTTATGATTTTTTGGTAGATCAGGTACATGCTAATTTTGAGGAGGGCGACGACCTTCAGTTGGCTTTACATCTGGTAGGCAACATCGAAGAAGATGGCTATTTGAGACGCGACTTGAATGCCATTGTCAACGATTTGGCTTTTACAGAAAACATTAGCACCACTGAAGATCATCTGGAGCGTATACTTACCAAGGTTCAGAATTTTGATCCAGCAGGCATTGGTGCCAGAAACTTACAAGAATGTCTTTTGTTGCAGTTGTATAAGAAAGATTACGGTGGCAATAGGTATCTGGATTTAGCAGAAAAGATTATTGCCGAGCACATGGATGCTTTTGTGAAGAAGCATTACGATAAAATTAAAAGTGCTTTAAAAATCAACGATGCTGATTTGAAAGGCGCTTTGACAGAGATTACCAAGTTGAATCCAAAGCCTGGTCAATCCCAATCGCAATCGGTTTCACAATACATCATTCCTGATTTTACTGTTGTTAACGAAGATGGCGTACTAAGAGTAGTTTTAAATTCCAGAAACGCACCTGAATTGAAATTGAGTCAGTCTTACAGCGAAACGCTTCAGGCATACGATAAAGACAACGGAAAAGACAAGAACCTCAAGGATGCGGTTCAATACATCAAGCAAAAGTTGGATGGAGCCAAATGGTTTATTGACAGTGTTAAGCAAAGACAGCAGACCCTGCAACTGACCATGACAGCCATTGTAGAAGCTCAAAGAGACTTCTTTTTATATGGTGATGAGACCAGTCTGAAACCAATGATTTTGAAAGACATTGCAGACAGAATCCAGATGGACATTTCTACCATTTCGAGAGTAGCTAACAGCAAGTATGTGCAAACCGATTATGGCATTTTCCCATTGAAGTATTTCTTCTCTGAAGGTATCGTCAACGAGAGTGGCGAAGAAGTGAGTAACCGTGAGGTGAAGAAGATATTGAGTGATGCCATAGCAGGCGAGAGCAAGAAAAAACCATTGACCGACGAAGCATTGATGGATTTACTAAAAGAGAAGGGGTACAATATTGCCCGTCGCACAGTAGCCAAGTACCGCGAGCAATTGAATATTCCGGTTGCTCGTCTTAGAAAAGAATTATGATAAAATCCTATTTTTTCTTCGTGTTTTCAGCATTTGTCTTGTTTTCGACAAGCTGTAAAAAGAAAGAGGAGATTATTCAAGCTAAGGCATACGAACCCAGCACGCTCAACCAGTTTTTTGAAACCTATATTTTAAACAAAGACATCCGTATCACTCAGGCCAAATTTGAAGGCAGAGATACCACGTCGATGTATACCGATTATACCTTTAAACTTTATAAGAATACCTATTACGATGGTCCGTTTGAAGCCATCAACAGTACAGATACATTTACAGGCACCTGGCAAAGTAACGAAGATTACAGTAAGTTAATACTGGATGTTAGTGGTAACAGTGCTTTGGATTGGGTGAGCATCAACTGGAAATTTAAAAGTAAAAGTACCACCACCCTTGAATTGATTCCATGGTTTGATACGGACGGCGACCGTTACGTTAAATTTGTGAAGCAGTAATTAGAGAATTTGAGCGGTGTGGGCTTTGGTGTCCACTTTCTCTATGATGTCAGTGATTTTACCTTTCTCATCTATAATAAAAGTGGTACGGGCTATACCCATGTATTTGCGACCATACATCGATTTTTCTACCCACACACCAAACTTAAGAGCGATAGCATTATCGGTATCGGCAATTAAATCAAATGGCAATTCGTATTTGGCAATAAATTTCTGATGTTTGGCTTCGTTATCCGGACTAACACCGATGACCTGATAGCCGGATTTCAGTAATTTTTTGTAATTATCTCTGAGGTCGCAAGCCTGAGCCGTGCAACCAGGGGTATCATCTTTTGGATAAAAATAGATTACCAGTTTTTTACCTTCAAATTCTTTGAGGGTTCTTATTTGACCGTTTTGGTCAGGACCTTTAAAGGCCGGTGCTTTTTTGCCAATTTCTAGATGTGTCATGGTATTTCTATCGATTTAATATAAGTTCTTTCGTTTAATCTGTTATCTCTAACAATTAACTTGATGGTATGTTTGCCCGTGACGAGGGGATTTGGTATAAAACCAGAAATAATACCAGATTTTGAATCGTAATTGAGGAGCACCCAAACACCATTGATATAAAAATCAAAATCTTTAACACCTGCCAGATTGTCGCCAACATCAAAAGAAAAGTATCGGTTGCGGTTTAGTGTTAATGGTTTTATACTTGGACGAGTTGTATCCAGCAAGAGTTGAAAAGTTCCGAAATCTCTTACTGGCACATGGTATTGGTTAATGTTTTTAAGTTCTCCAAAATAGTTTCTGCCATCGTTACAACGCACCACATATTTATCGCCATTGAGCAATTGCAGAGGACTTAGTTTATAGATAAGAATCATCTTTTTATCCAGAGGTACCAGGACACTGCCTATGGTATAGGAATTATTGGCGTTTTTGGTGTAGTTAAGTACATAATCGTGGTAGAGGGTATGGGCAGGTAAAGACACCGAAAGATCGCTGCCAAGTTCATGCAAATTGTCTTTAGCGGCACGGCAGAGTTTTGTTTGACGGTAGTGACTGATGTAGTCGCTCACTTTGCGTCCATTGGGATGACCAACAAATACAAGGTTTTTTTCAGAGCTGTTGCCGTAGACATCTTTTACAACAATTCTGAAATTGATTGGGGTAGAATCCTGAATAGTAAACCAGCCATTACTGGGCGAGTGTTTCCAGAAGTCGAGTGTAGAGCCATCATCTTTAAACAATTTGTGCATGCGTAAGCCTTGTTCTTTATGTCGTTTGAAATCGACATAGTTGTTATGCATTCTGATTTGCGAGAACATGAAACGTTCGATACGGCAATCATAAAACAACACACCATTTTTGTAAATAGAAATATAATTTACCCCATTATTATCACCCATAGAAGTGGCATAATCTTTCAGATTAGCGCCCAGGGCATAGGTGCCGTAAGCAACGCTGTGTCTCTCTATGGCCACATTGACTTTCTTTTTCTTTTTACCCTTTTTCACCGTATGTGTGGTATACATAGGTAGATTGATAGAAGGGTAGTGTCCATTGTGCAGTTTAACGAGCGAGTCTTTACTATACAGATAAAAATTGAGGATAGAGGGCGCCAAACGATCAGGCATTTTTATACCGCAAAGCAGAGGATTAACGGGCGCTTCGGTAGCGGTTTCGCGAATTTCAAAATGTAAATGCGGTCCCTGAGAGGCGCCAGAATTACCGCTATAGGCAATCAACTGACCTTGTTTAACCTGTAAGATATCGGCATCCGGGTAGAGTTCAACTTCATAGTTTTGCAGCAGGTATTGGCTCTTTTCTATGTACCATTGAATTTCTTTAGGAAACTCGTGCAAATGTGCGTAGACACTGGTATAGCCATTGGGGTGGTTAATGTAAAGGGCTTTACCATAGCCGGCATTTGAAATATTGATGCGTGATACGTAGCCATCGCCAATGGCTATAACCGGGCGACCGATGACACCACCGGTTCGTATATCCAATCCACCATGAAAGTGGTTAGGGCGCAATTCGCAGAAGGTTCCGATAATTTGGTTCTCACCGGCAAATGGCGGAATAAACCCTGTGCTGACAATAGGTTTAGCTTCTTGAGCCTGCAGTTGCCATAAGCCAAATAGACCAAAAATCAGTAGAAGATTGCGCATTATTTCACTTCAAAATTCAGAAGTTCCTGACCTTCAAGTTTGGCTATCAAACGGTCGCCGGCACTAACCTTTCCTACACCTGCTGGAGTACCTGTAAAGATCAAATCGCCGGTTTTAAGTGTGAAGTATGAGGAAACAAAACTGATGATGTCATCAACTTTGAATAGCATATCTGCCGTATGTCCGGTTTGAACGGTTTCACCATTTTTTTCCAGAGTAAAATGCAAATCTTGAATTGCTCTGTTTTCAAGTGGCACAAATTGTCCAATGACAGCAGAGTTATCGAAGGCTTTAGCCAGTTCCCAGGGCAGACCTTTGGATTTGAGTTCCGACTGCACATCACGTGCTGTGAAGTCGATACCCAAAGTTATTTGCGTATAGTATTTAGAAGCGAATTGTGGTGCAATGGTTTTACCAATTTTATCAATTTTAATAACCAGCTCTGCTTCGTAATGAACATCGTTACTGAAAGGAGGAATATAGAAGTCCTCGTTGTTTTTTAGCAAAGCAGTATCCGGTTTGCAGAAAATAACAGGTTTATCAGGAATTTCGTTGCCCAGCTCTTTAGCGTGCAATCCATAGTTTCTTCCAATGCAAATAATCTTCATTGATGCAAAGATAAGAAAAAGGTCTATTGCTTAACAGCATATTGTCAATTCACAACACTCTTTGAAAGAAGATTTCTGGCATTATTATCCAGAAATTTAACGCGTATTAAAGCTTATTGCTCTACAATGATTTTAACATTGTAGCTTGCTGCATCATCACTTAAGTGAATATTATAAACACCAGTGGGAATTACACTATTATTGAATTTATTAATAAACTCTAATGTTGAGTTAGCAGAGATCAATATTTTGCCTTGGCAATCGATTAAACGAATAAGATTATAAGCATTGCCTGTACCATCTATCTGAATGGCACTTCCACTTTTTAATGGGTTGGGATAAACTGTAATTATAGATACCTGATTGGACTTAATCGAAGTCTTAAAGTTATATTTATACAGCTCTTGTCCAAGGGAGTCTTTATCGACAGTAGCACTAAAATACAATTCATTATTAAAACTGTAGAGGTTTCTGGCATTACTTCCTTTTTTTCCTGGATTGATATCAAGGGCAATAGATGTTCCGTTGCTTGTGCCATCTGTTTGCCAAATTTCTGAGCCATAAGTACTATCGACAGCATAGAAATAGACTTTGTTTTTATGAAGTATTTTAGAGAGTGGATAAGACGAACCATTCCCTGGAATAATATCTTTTAGGATACTTGTACCAGCGCTTGTGCCGTCGGTTACATAGGCCTCTGAGCCTTCATTTAATGACGAAGCATTAAAGATAATTTTATTATTGATCAAGATTGGACTAGATGGTGTTGAACTATTGCTACCGGGATTAATATCCATTAATTGTTTGGTTCCGGCTAAGGTTCCATCGCTTATCCATGGTTCAGTACCATCATTACCATTAGAGGCTCTAAAGAAAAGAAAATTTTCATTAGCCAGAAGCAATCCCGGGAATGAAGAACCACCCAGCGTCGTATTGATATTAATAAACTGTTTAGTATTGTTTTTTGTACCATCAGTACGCCATAATTCTACTCCTGCAGAATCATTACCATTGGCACCAAAGTATAGCTGGTTTTTAAATACTAAAAAACTAGGAAGACCAAGACTAAAGGCACTTTCAATACCTGGTTTAATATCTTTGAACAGCACTGTTCCAGTATCTGTGCCATTGCTTCTCCAAAGTTCATTACCGTAATCGGAAGTATTAGCGAAGAAATAGACATAATTACCGTAAGCAGTTAAGCCTGATGGGTTACTACTACCAAAAGAATTAATGTCTTTTAACAGTTTGGTACCTGATGTCGTTCCATCACTGATCCAAAGTTCGGCACCCAGACCCATGCTTTGATCGTCATATCCAAAGAGAATGTTGTTTTTTAAAACACATAAGTATAATTGACCATTAGGGTTGCTGATGGGCATATTACCTAAATCTTTCACCATAACAGTACCATTTGTCGTTCCATCAGTTTTCCAGAGCGACCACATAAAACCAGATGTTCTGGCCACAAAATATAGATGTCCGTTTAAAATTACCGGCGTGGTTGTGGTGGTACCACTGCCTGGTCCCGGATTGATATCTTTCAGCAAAATAGTGCCAGCATCTGTACCATCGCTGAACCAAAACTCGTTTCCAGTACTTGGTGTATTGGCAATAAATATAAATCCGCCATTTAGTCTTTCAACAATGAAAGGGTTTGAACCTGATTTGCCTGGATTTAGATCTTTAATGAGTGTTTGAGCATGTAAATTCAGGGCCAAAAAGCAAATTAGTGCGATAGTAGTTTTTCTTTTCATGACGACAAGACACCATAGATGTTAAAATTGTTGCCCTGAGTAGAATAGGAAATTTTTGAGATGTATTTAAAAGCCAGCCTTTGAATGAAGGAGTGCTTCATTAATTTTTTTTCATAATAAGCTGGCACCACCATGGTAAGCGGTTGCGTTTTATTTCGAGATAGTGTTGTTTAACTGAGCCAAATTTAGCGTAGAAATAGGCCACGCTTTTGAGATCTGAACCTTCAAAATCGAATACCATTAAGCGGTTAGAGAATTCTTTAAGCACCTCGTCGATGAGGATATGAGTGGCCCCATATTTTTTACCTTCTTCGGTAGGAGCTGCCATGGCGTAATGGATTCTGTTTTTGGCCATGAAAAAAAAGCCTGAACACCAAAGCTGACCATCTTTACCGTAGATGGATCTTGTAAAACCCTTATTAAGTTGAATGGCTGTATTGGTGCAATGTGTAATTTTTTGTTTTAGTGATGTTACATTTGGATACCAATGGCCATAGGCTTCGAAGAAGCAATCTGCTGCAATATTAACCGGATCTTGCGTAACGATGTTGTATCCTATGATAGCAGATTTAGCCAGATTTTTCTTTGCGTCAGAATTGAATTTATCATAGATACTGACATAATCCTGATTAAGATCGATGGTAAATGAAGTTCGGTTAACAAAATTAATCAGCGGATTGAAAAAATCATTTTCGTAATTTAAGTGGAAGTCCCAGTAAACAAACTTACGCGGAATGGCCTTGATAAACTGGTGCATGAGATCTTCTGTAATGCGGGTTTTAGAGAACAGACCTAATTGCTGACAGAAGAAAGGCTGATAAAGATATCGCATGCCGTATTTGCGTCCGTATACCAGTGGGAAAACAGCTTCATAGTCGCCGAGAATCAATGCATCCCAGCGTTTTCCGGCCATAGAATTAAGAAAGAAACTATAGGCATATACCAATCCATTATAGCTGTTATCAATGGTTTTATCCCATTTGATTTGATCAATTTGATGATGTCTGTAGTATTTAATGTTACTCATTGATCCAGTGATTAAATACTTTATCCCAGTTTTCCCAGCCACGATGCCCACTCAGCGATTCGTTGTGGAACACAAATACAAAAGGTGCATTCAGTGCTTTGAGTTGTTGTCTGATCATGTCTGAGTCGGTGATACATTCATCAACAGACATTTTTAGAAATTGTTTGTAAGCCACATCCATGCAGCAAAAAGGTTGGAGTGTCAGGGGCGTCACCTGATCCTTTTCGAGGTCAAACCATTGAAATGGATGCGCTGTACCAGCTCTGAAACCATTGACATGCGAATAGCCCATAGAATAATCTTTGGTAATGCCACATTGTTGGAGTGCCCGGTAAGTTTGTGGCAAATGCATCTTTAAAAAGTGTTGTCTGGACAGCGTAATGGGTGATTGAATGACGGTTTCTAAAGCCTTTTTTTCTTTTTTGATGGCAGGTGCTTTACTATCTGATCCATAGCTGGGGTGCAGGCCGATTTGATGGCCAGCGTTTTTAATTTTATGTAGAACAGCTTGGAAGGCACGGTTAGATATGGCTACATTTTTATCGTATCTACCATAGGGGCCACATTGAATAAAATAGGTGGCTTTGAGATGTTGAAGGGCAGACAATTGAACATCGAAATTATTATTTGGATCGGAAGCGCCTGCCAGGAGCACTTTAAGACGGTATTGCAGCTCGTGAAAGCGGAAGTGTAGGCAGTCTGACACCAAAGCCGGCACTTGGCGGTACCATGGTTTTCCCTGATAGGCAAAGACCGAATCGACATCAATTGTGGGGATGGTTTGGTGTTTTGTTGATTTAAAATCTTCAGATTTGAATTGATAATCTCGAATCAGAATATTTTTAAAATCTTCTATCCATAGATCGATAAAGGGTATAAGAAGACATTTATATTGAAAGATGACCGAGTCGGAGAAATGAAAGCGACCATGTTCATCTTTTTTTTTGGTCAGGTATTCTTCGTAACGCGATAAATGGAAAAAAATGGCTGAAAAAGCATCAAATTCCTTGATACTGAAAGGCGATTGAAGAGGGGTATGCGTTAGGTAAGATGACTTAGCAGGAGTGATTTCTGAAGTATTCAACAATCCATCGGGTATAAAATTCCAGGCATTTTCGAGAGGAATATGGTTGTAATTGATGCATACTTTGTGCGGAGTTGCTATATTTGAATCGGATTCTGAAAGTACATAGGGAATTCCAAGCCTTTCCGTAAAAAGGTAGTCTAACACATATGTCAGGCGATTGCTTTTATGGGGTGAATGGAATAGAACCAAAACTTTAAGTATCTTTGCTTTTTTTTTGGCAAATTAACGATAAATTTAATGAAAGTTGCACTCATAACGGGAATTACAGGACAGGACGGCGCTTATTTGGCCGAGTATCTGTTAAAAAAGGGTTACATAGTACATGGACTGAAGCGCAGAAGTTCTTTGTTCAACACAGACAGAATCGACCATTTGTATCAAGACCCTCATGTTCCAAATGCCAATTTAAAATTGCATTACGGGGATTTAACCGACAGCACGAATTTGATCAGAATCATTCAGGAGACACAACCTGACGAGATATACAACTTAGCGGCCATGAGTCACGTTCACGTGAGTTTTGAAACGCCAGAGTATACTGCCAACGCGGATGGTATAGGCACCTTGCGTTTGTTGGAGGCTATTAAAATTTGTGGACTAACCAATAAAACTAAGATCTATCAGGCCTCTACATCTGAGTTGTATGGCTTGGTTCAGGAGGTACCACAAACAGAAAGAACACCTTTCTATCCACGTTCACCTTATGCAGTAGCCAAAATGTATGCTTATTGGATTACAGTAAACTACAGAGAGGCTTACAATATTTTTGCATGTAACGGAATTTTATTCAACCATGAGTCGCCTATAAGAGGAGAGACATTCGTCACCAGAAAAATCACCAGAGCAGCAGCTAAAATTGGTTTAGGCATTCAGGATAAATTGTTCCTGGGTAATTTAAATTCTCAGCGCGACTGGGGTCATGCGAAAGATTATATCGAAGCGATGCACCTGATTTTGCAGCAAGATAAGGCAGAGGATTATGTGATTGCTACTGGTGTAACCACAGAGATCAGAGAGTTTGCAAGAATGGCTTTCAGATACCTAGGTATTGAGTTAAATTTTGAAGGCCAGGATGTGAACGAAAAAGGTATCATTGCCTCTGTAGATAAAGCCAGAGCTGAAGAATTGAAACTTAATCTTAACAGCTTAACAGTGGGTAAAGAAGTGATCAATGTAGATCCTAAATATTTCCGTCCAACGGAAGTAGATTTATTGATTGGTGATGCTTCTAAATCCAGAGAGAAACTGGGTTGGAAACCAAAACATACTTTATCAGATCTTGTTAACGACATGATGCAAAGTGATTTGCATTTAATGAAGAAAGACGAGTATCTGAAAGAAGGCGGTTTCAGAACCATGAGCTATTTTGAATAAGAAAGCTTTTTCTTATCCGTACAACCTCTCTCCTAAAAAAGCCGTCTTAAAACAAATGACGATGCGCAAATCTGCTTTTCTAATAATTGTTTTGTTAAATACTTTTGCTTTGGGTGCACAAACCGCCTCAGAGCCTCTTTTTGATTTTAGTAATATACTACGTCAGAAGGTTGATTCATGTACCATTTTGCAGTGGAAGAAAGACAAAGGTTTAGACCGTGAAGTCGATGTAGTTTTCGACAGAGTTAAAATGAAAATATTGGTTAAGGACACACGCAGCAGTATGTTGATAGAGTTTGTATACAACAAAGACACCCAACTAGTGCTTCAGAACTTATATGCATTATCAAAAGAAGGAAAGAAGCTGGTATCCCGCGATTCATTTTTTTACAACGAGAAGAAGCAGAAGGTGCGATATAAATCGGTGAACTTTTTCAAAGCCAATGAACCACCGGTAGAAGCTACATATCTCTACCGCAACGACACATTGATAACGGAAGTATATTCCTATGGCATGGATATTTTCAGAACCATTGTATATACGTACAACAAGACGTCAGGCATTAAGCAGAAAACCATTTTATCATCAAAAGCTACCGAGAATTACTTCTATGTTTATAATCAGCAGCAGCAATTGGTAAGCTATTATGGGACGGTATTAAGCAGCACCGATACCTTGTTTGAACATCGTTATAAATATGATGTGAAAGGAAGATTAATTGAAACGGAGATTTACGACAATACCGGCAAATTGCAACACTTACACCGCAAGCAATATTTGGACAATGATTTAGTAGAACAACAAGAAGATTTTCTGCTGATAAAAAACGGGCAACTTGAAACAGCTTTGTATCAGAAGAAAGTATACCGTTACGGCTACAGAAAAACCAAGTAATGTTCGGTTCTGCCTTATAAATTGGATGACCGTTGGCTATTGCTTAATTCAAATCATTTTATTTTGATACTTTATGCTTAAATTTGCACATCTAAGATGATGCAAACAGGCTCAAAAATTTATGTTGCCGGACATAGAGGAATGGTAGGAAGTGCAGTACACCGTGCGCTTTTGAAATCGGGTTACACCAATATTGTTACCAGAACATCTTCTGAGTTGGATTTAAGGAACCAGCAGGCGGTAGCCGATTTTTTTGCTCAAGAGAAGCCGGAGTTTGTGTTTATGGCAGCTGCCAGAGTGGGCGGTATTGTAGCTAATAATACCTACAGAGCCGAGTTTATTCATGATAACTTATGCATTCAAAATAACATCATTCATCAGTCGTATTTGCATGGTGTTAAGAAGATGATGTTCTTTGGCAGCAGTTGCATATACCCTAAGATGGCGCCACAGCCAATGAAGGAATCGTATTTGTTAACTGGACTTTTGGAGCATACCAACGAACCCTATGCCATTGCAAAGATTGCCGGTATCAAAATGGTAGAAGCCTACCGAGATCAATATGGATGTAATTTTATCAGCGTAATGCCAACCAATTTATATGGCATTAACGATAATTATCATCCGCAGAATTCGCACGTATTACCGGCTTTGATTAAGAAGTTTCACGAAGCTAAGGTAGCAGGTGCCAGTCATGTAGAGATATGGGGTACAGGTTCTCCGATGCGCGAATTCTTGTTTGCCGATGATTTGGCAGATGCTGCTTTGTACCTGATGCAGCATTACGATGGCGATCAGTTTGTGAATATCGGCAGTAATTCAGACCTGAGTATTAAAGATCTTGCTTTGATGATCAAGGACATTATTGGCTTTGAAGGTGAATTAGCATTTGACAGCAGCAAACCTGATGGTACACCGAAGAAACTGATGGATTCGTCGTTTTTACACAGTTTGGGTTGGCAGCACAGTACCTCGCTACAAGAGGGCATACGCCTGGCTTATCAGGATTTCTTATCCAGATACGGCGCCTAGTTGAGGCAATATTATTTGCACTATTTTTGTTTAAATAAACTAAGATGAAAAAATTTCTTAAAATCTCAGGTATCGTATTACTGGTACTTATTCTGGCTTTAATCACAGCACCTTTTTTATTCAAGGGCAAAATTATCGAGTTGGCAAGAACAGAAGCCAACAAAAATTTAAACGCCACAGTCAATTTCTCTGACGATATCGGTATCAATATTTTTAGCAGTTTTCCGAAGTTAACTGTCAGTATGAACAAAGTGAGTATTGTTGGCAAAGATACTTTTGCCGGTGATACGCTGGTGTATTTGCCAGAAGTTTCTGTATCCCTCAACATCATGAGTGTTATCAAGGGCGAAAAAATGGAAATCAGTAAGATCAAGCTTAGCGAACCTTATATCAATTTATTGGTTTTAGAAAATGGAAAAGCCAATTGGGATATTGCTAAAGCAGATACTACGGCATCTGTTGACACCAGCGCTTCCAGCTTTAAAATGGCCCTGGAAAAATTGGAGATACAGCAGGGAAGATTGGTTTACGACGACCGCTCATTGGGTTTTTACACCAGTTTGAACAAGTTCGATCACAGTTTGAAGGGCGATTTCACATTAGACCAGTTCTTAATGGAGACCAATACCACTGCCGAGGCATTTACATTGGGATATGGCGGTATTAACTATTTATCGGATATAAAGACTGATATCAAAGCCAATCTGGACATGAACATGAAGGACATGAAGTTTGTGTTCAAAGACAATCTGATTCATTTAAACGCTTTAGAGATAGGAGGTGAAGGTTTTGTAGATATGAACGATACCGATATGGATTTTGATATCAAGTTCGATACCAAGAAGACAGATTTTAAAACACTCTTATCTATTGTTCCGGGCATATACAGCAACAGTTTTGACAAAATTAAGGCAGGCGGTAAAATCGCTTTGGCTGGCTATATGAAAGGCAAGATGACCGATGATAAAATGCCTGGATTTGGTTTGAAACTGGATGTAGACAATGGGTTTTTCCAATATCCGGATATGCCTAAATCACTGCAAAGTGTTTTTGTAAATCTGGCCATAGATAATGCCACTGGCTATATGGACAATACCGTTATCAATCTATCAAGGTTTGATGCAGTGGTTGCAGGAGAGGCTTTGCATGCCGGCTTATTGGTGAAAACACCGATTAGTGATCCGTATTTAGATGCACAATTAAAAGGCACAGTTAATTTAAGCGAATTTAGAAGTTTCATCCCTTTGGATAAGGCGACGGAAATTAGTGGGAAAATTAAGAGTGATGTGAGCTTAAAAGGCAAGGTAAGTGCCTTGCAAACAATGGCAGTAGAGGCCTTTGATGCACGCGGTACCATTAGTGCAGAGAATTTTAGATACAAAGACCCAGAGAATTTGCCAATGGGCACCAGTGTGAATGCCGTGATGAGTTTCACACCGAAAACAGTAGTGCTTGAGACTTGCAAAGGAACAGCCGGTTTGAGTGATTTTGATTTCAGTGGAAAAATAGACAACCTATTTGCCTATATGTTTAAGGACGAACTATTAAAAGGCAATTTCACATTGAATTCGACTTACTTTAATGCCAACGAATTTTTAAGTGATGATAAAGTGGTGAAAGATCCTGCACCTGCTGATACAGTAGCCTTACAAGCATTTGAAGTGCCTGGCAATATCGATTTTGAGTTTGCCTCAGATATTAAAACCTTGATTTATGACAACCTAAAATTAACCGATCTTAAAGGCAAGGTGATTATGCGCGATAAAGAGTTATTCTTTGAAAAAGTTGGGGTTAATTTGTTGGGTGGTTCTATGGGATTAAATGGTGTTTATGATGCTAAAAACCCTAAGTTTCCATTTAGTAATATCGACTTCAATATACAGTCGCTGGATATCATTCAATCGTTCAACAATTTTGATGCTGTGAGAAAGCTCATGCCGGTGGCTCAGTATACCCAAGGTTTGTTCAATGCCAGAATCAATTTATCCAATAACTTCAATCAGGATTTAAGTATGGCATATCCGACAGTGACTGGTAATTTGCAGTTGGGTATTGCAGATGCAGCCATTAAGAACTTGCCGGTATTGAACATGATTGCCGATCAGTTAAAAGTCAGTAAATTGAAAAACCTTAATTTAAAGAACCTCAATTTCAAGCTAAGTATTGCCAATGGCAAGGTAATTATGGATTCTATGATAGTGCCATTGTGGACAGGCGCTAAAGCCAAAATCAGTGGTTTTACAGCATTGGATCAGAGCATGCAATATGTGGCTAAATTATCCATTCCAAGAAAAGATTTCGGTGAGGCCAATACTGCGCTCAACAATTTAACTGCTCAAGCCCGTCAAAAAGGCGTCAATGTCACCTTAAGTGATATTGTGGATGTGGATGTGTTGATTGGTGGATTTTTCAATAAACCAGATGTTAAAATCAGTTTACACGATGCTAAGAATGCTTTTGTCAATAGTGTCAAAGATCAACTAAAAGATCAGGCAGAGCAGCAAAAACAGGCTGCGCTTGACGAGGCGAAACGCAGAGCAGACATTGCCAAGCAGAAAGCTTTGGATTCGGCCAACCGCGTTAAACAACAGTTAATAGACAAAGCTGCTGCTGAGAAAAAAGCACTTGAAGATAAAGCCTTAGAAGAAAAGCGCAAACTCGAAGAAAAGGCCAAAGAAGAGGCCAATAAAAAACTTCAGGAAGGCAAAGGCAAAGCCATTGATAAACTCAAGGGTGGATTGATAAAGCGATAATTACAGCTGTGGTTTTACCAACAGTGTTTTTTCATTCGACACTGTTACTTTTCCCTTTTCGGCCCCTTTTATTTTTCGCACAAATTTACGTTGTGTATAGGTGACAGTTACGAGACTTTGTTTACGATTTCGGGAGTAATAAGCAGCTAAGGCAGCCGCTCTTTCCAACACAGAATCGGGTATTTTGAGTTTGCCACTGCGTATAATGACGTGGCTACCGGAGACATCTTTGGCATGTAACCATGTATCGTTTTTGTCGCTGTAATAGTTGAGTAATTTTTCGTTGCTATCAGCGTGTTTGCCGACATAAATATCAAAGCCCTCGTGGTCAAATTTCCGGAAAGGCAATTGTTCTTGGTCCTGTTCCTTTTTGTTTTGTTTGATGAGGTTTTTTAGTCCTTTGAAGTCATTGGCAGCTTCAATGATAGCAAGCTTGTTGCGCAGTTCACTAAGCAAGGCTTCTGCTTGTTGGATTTTAGTCTCCAGAAGACGAATGCTGTGGGGCAGACCTTTTTCTTTTTTGAAATACCGTTCCGCATTTTCAACACCGTTTAAGTCGGGATCAAGACTGATGGTAATCTCGGAATTGTTGTAGATATCCGGTAAAACTACCGATTTTGCAGAGGGTTTAACGAGGTGTAATCCAGCTAAGATGATATTGCCCAATTCGCCATCGGGGCGCTTGTTTTTAAGCGCTTCCAAAGCTTTTTGATTGGACTGAATAAATTGGGATTTATCGGAAATAGCTTTCAGACAATTGTTGAGCAATTGGTTTTTCTGTTCACTAAAACTCAGCGTTTTGATGGCATGGGTAGAAAATTTATTTAAATCGTCCAGAAAGGTGGTTCCATCCGCGGCAGACAATTCCATAGTCAGCGGATCGAATGTCAGTGCCGGCAGCTGTCTGTAGTGATGAATGGTTTGATGAAATTGTGTCTCGTCGGCGTTTTTCAAAACCGGGAATAAATCAGCCGGCAAATACGGGTATTGGCGAGCAAAGTCATCGGCCGTGGTGAGTGCATCGGCCTGGTAAATGCAGGTAATATTTCTGTATACACCCGAGAGAACAAGTTCGTTGTCTTTTTCCAGATGTCGTTTAAAACTCTCTATGCAGATACCATCTTGCATGAGCAGGATATTGGATTTGCGGCCATGGCATTTGAATAGAATTTGATAGTTTTGGTCTAATTGAAAGTGAAAACTTCTTTCGAATGGATGTGCGATGATGGCTTGGCAAGTTAATTGGGCGATATCGCTGAATTGGGGTTTAAACAGACGGCTTTTAGATGGCGTTTCTGTACCCGTAAAAAAGTAAATTTCACCTTTCAGGAAGAAGCATTTGATGTAAAAATCGTCAAATACGATGACAAATTCATCCTGACTGTTAGAGAAGCAATCGCAAATAACACGGCCACTGCAGTGGGTTTGCAGAGCATGGCAGAGCGATTCAATAATCAGGCCGTTGAGGTGGTGCATGCGACTGCAAAATACGATAAAAAAGGGTTTATTACTGCAGTATTCTGTGTAAAACTTGTGCCTTTGAAAAGGACCACACCGCTTTAAATTTGCAGTATGAAATTCTTTATCGATACAGCCAATTTAAACCAGATCAGGGAAGCAAAAGACTTAGGCATCCTTGATGGTGTAACTACCAACCCATCTTTGATGGCAAAAGAAGGTATCACCGGAACAGATAATGTAATGAAACATTACAAAGATATCTGCGACATAGTTGGTTCAGGCGATGTAAGTGCAGAGGTAATCTCTACTGATTTTGCCGGCATGATTGAAGAAGGTAAACGTTTAGCGGCCATTGATCCAAACATTGTGGTAAAAGTTCCGATGATCAAAGACGGCATTAAAGCCATCAGTTGGTTTACTGCCAACGGCATCAGAACCAATTGCACTTTGGTGTTTTCAGCTGGTCAGGCTATCCTGGCTGCAAAAGCAGGTGCTACCTATCTGTCACCATTCATTGGACGTGTAGACGATATCAGCTGGGATGGTATGGATTTGATTTCTCAGATCTCTCATATTTATTCAATGCAGGGTTACGAAACACAAATTTTAGCAGCATCAGTAAGAAACCCATTGCACATTGTTAAATCTGCAGAAGCAGGTGCACATGTTGTAACTTGCCCATTGGATGCTATCTTAGGTTTATTAAACCATCCATTGACAGACATCGGTCTGGCCAAGTTCTTAGCCGATCACAAAAAAGCCAACGGTTGATTCTAAGACAACTTCACTCGTATGAAACATCATACTAGTTTTAAGAGGAAGTTGTTTTTGGTTTTAGACGACCATACAAGCAGAAAGCCATTGAACAGGTTGTTTCATGGCCTTCTGTTTACCTTGATTATTATTAGTTCTTTGCTGCTGATTATTGAGTCAGTAAATACATTAGGCAAGGTGTATTCTATGTATTTCTACTCATTAGAGGTACTTACCATGGTGTTTTTCACTATAGAGTATCTGATGCGTGTGTATACCTGCACAGAACAAAGTACTTACAAGCATCCAATATTTGGTAGACTTCGTTTTGTGTTTACTCCATTAATGTTGATAGATATTCTCTCTATCATCCCTTTTTACCTCATCATTTTCTCTTCTAATTATTCAGGCTTCTACATCTTCAGTATTTTTAGGGTATTGAGGTTGTTTAAGGCAATCAGGTATGTTAAAGCTTTCAAGATTATTGGCAAGGTATTTTACATACAGCGCGAGCAATTACTGGTCAGTTTTATTTTTATAATATTTGTATTTGTCTTTGCATCCAGCATCATATATATCGCCGAGAAAGATGCACAACCAGATAAGTTTTCGGATATACCCTCAGCCATGTGGTATACCATTGCCACCATTACAACAGTAGGCTATGGAGATGTGTACCCCATCACCACAATAGGCAAGGTAACAGGCGGTTTAATTTCTATGACAGGCTTATTGTTATTTGCCATTCCAACCTCTATTCTAACTTCTGGCTTTTTAAAGATTAGTCAGCAAACCAGAAAGCAGATTTGTCCGCATTGTGGTAAGTCACATGATTGAAGTGTAAAATTATAACACTGAAAATCAATCTAATACAATAATTTTGGGAATTAAAAGTTCATGGAAGTAACTTTTATAATTCTCATCACGACATATACCCGAAACCAATTTGAACACAAAGGAGTTTAATACAATCGTCAGACTTTGGTCGCCACACCTATTGCGATTTGCCTATAGGCAACTCAGCAATATGGATGCTGCCAAGGATGCGGTTCAGGATGCCTTTGAAGTATTTTGGAAAAACAAAGACACAGTGGATCCCGGCAAAGCCAAGCAGTATTTATTCACTGTTGTTTTTAGAAAAGGCATAGACAATTTTAGAATGAGAAAGAATGAAACAGACATCGATATTTTAACAAACGTATCAGCGTCAACGAAGGCACATGATGCGGCTTATTCTGACAAAGAATTGGTAGGGATGGCTTTAGAGCAGTTGCCAGATTTGCAGAAGCAGTTGATATTATTGAGAGATTTGGAAGGATATGATTATAATGAAATAAGCGAGATAACAGGTTTGAATCTAAGTCAGGTAAAGGTCTACTTGTTTAGAGCCCGCAAATCACTGAAAGAAACCATCACCAACATAGAAGCTTTATGAAGAAGATCATCATTACACGCGAGAATTACGAGGAGATCATGTTTGGTTTGCTTGAGAACGCCTACACGCGTGAAGAGCATGACAATATATTGGATCAGATACATGCTGATACTTTTCTTTCGTTTGAGTGGCAACAGTGGCAGAAAGCCAGCTTTGCTGAGAGTACGGAGTTTTACAAGCAAAGCGAGGCCGAATTTTTAGAGAGCTTAACCCGTGAAGAAGATAAAAAAGGCGGTTTTGTGCTGTTTTATAAACCTATGGCAATTGCCGCTTCACTGATATTGTTACTGGGCGTATCTGTATTGATGTATAAGACTACCTCTCAAAACGAACGAGATACTGAACTGTTGGTAAGCAGAACAGATGGAAATCAAACAAAAGATACCATAAAAATTTTGACAGAATTACCTGCAAACCTTCAGGTAAATGTAGCAGAAACAAGCGCTGCACAGCGTATTGAAGCATTGCCGGTGACACACGATACCACCGAAATATCGCTTCCTGAACTTGAGTCACCGATAGAGCAAACACCAGTAATGGTTGTAGTAGAAGAGCAGCGCCCAGCCCCAAAAGTTGTAAAACAGTCGAGGTACAAAGTGAGCATCATTGAAGAGACTTTTTCGGTCGCTGACAATGCAGAACCAGTTTTTAAAGAGAAGCGTTACACCATGGCAGATGTCATGAACAAAAAGGACGGTATCAGTTTATCCAAGTTTTTGGATAATGCCAGGAAACAGATCGTAGAAGACAAAATCACCCATATCACTTATATCGAATATACTGCCGCAGACAGGTCTGTATTGGTAGTTCCATTAAGCAATTAAAAAAGCACATGAAAAAACATTTAATCATCATTATCACCTTGATCAGTGCCATGTATGCAAAGGCACAGAGCAACAACGACACAGTTAAGATTCATATAGGTGGCGAACAGATCAGTTTACCTATGCCAAAAGATGGCAAAAAGGTAACAGTTAATTTAGAGGATTCAACCGGAATTGTACAGATCAGTATAGGGAAGTTCTCAAAGAACTCGGCGATGCCAGCTTCTGTTATGACGCGTCAGCCTTTAGAGCCGGAGACAAGCAAGAAGAAGTACTGGTTTAGAGAAGTAGAACTTAGCACCATGTTTTTAATTAAAACTGGTATAGAGCAAACCAATGATACTGCCTTTTATTATAGATATCAGGATTTCACAACCGGAATAGCTCAAAAAGCTTCCACCAATCTGATTAAAATCTCACCGGAAAAGATCTATCCAGGATTAAGTTTTGGCATCAACATCAAAGAGAAAAGACGTCCGATAAAAGGCACTAAATTGACATACATAACAGGCTTTAAATTTAGATATACAGGCTTTACGGCACGAGGTAATTATGAGTTGACAGAGGTGAAGTCTGAGACCAAGAATGGGGTGTTCAGGTATTATCCGGACAGTGTATTATCTGTGCAGCAGGGCAACTATAATTCAAGAACCAATATTTATCAGATTGTCTTTCCATTTATGGTAGAGTTTAACAGCAAGAAATCTGTGCTCTCTTATGCCGCGGGTTTGCAATTGGTAATCGGAGCCAATTCTTCCAAGATCATTACCAAAACAGGCGAGGATTTAAAAACCAGCAGTATGATTATGAACTACATCAACCCACAGGTCATACAGATACAGCCAGCTTTCAGAGTGAATTACAAAAAAATAAGTGCTCAGGTATCCACCAGTTTCACCACCACCAGGATAGGCTATGGCGCCACCAAATATTTCAGAGGCAGTATGTGTTATCTGAGTTTTGGTTACAGACTTTATTAATCAATAAAAAATTTCAAGTACAATGCATCACTGCTCTGCAGCATGGGAGAGGTATGCGTAAAAATCTTATCAAATAAACAATTAAATGAAACAATCAATTTTAGCAATCGCATTAGTAGCTGTAATGGCAGCATCATGCAAAGACAAGGACAAAGGTACAATTACACCCACGCCATCATTAACAGTAAGGCAGCAAGCCATGATTGGCAAAGACTGGATGATACAATCTGTCATGGTGGACACCCTGGATGTTACACCGTATATAGAAGATTGCATCATGGACAATGTGATCCATCATTTTACTGATGCCAGCAAGGGGTATTCAGACGAAGGCGCAACAAAATGTGATGCTTTGGATTCACAGCGTTTGGTACAAACCTGGAAACTCATCAACAACGAATCCCGATTGATCGTTACTCAATCTGGCGATCGAGATACCTTTGAGATTTTGAATGTCAATACATCGGAATTAAAGTACAAGGTAGACGATACCATTATAACATTGAAGCGCAAATAATAATAGGATTGGTTAGATAGCCGTCGCAGTATTTGTGGCGGCTATTTATTTGCTTCTGATGGCTTCTACCGGCACTAAGCGACTGGCGCGGTAGGCAGGAATCAAGCCAGCCAGTAAACCGATGGCAGTTGCGAAAAGAAGACCTTGAAAAACATTGCCCCAGGTGAGTACCATTCTAAAAGACGATTCGCTGCCGGACAGTACCATATTCAATAAACCAGAGACACCCCAGGTCATCAAAATACCTATGATACCACCAACGATACTGAGCACTATGGCTTCGGTAAGGAAATGGAAAAGAATAAATTCATTTTTGGCACCCAAGGCTTTTTGAATACCGATGATATTGGTACGTTCTTTAACAGACACAAACATGATATTGGCCACACCAAATCCGCCCACGAGCAGAGAGAACAGACCGATGATCAAGCCAAATTTGTTAATTGTTTTAAATAATTCGGTAATGGTATCGCTAAGGAAAGAGATTTTATTGAGCGAGAAATTGTCCTCTTCCTGAGGTTTCTGACGTCGAATGGAGCGCATACTACCTCTTAGTTCTTCGTAGACAGCATCAGCACCAATATTGTCTTTGGCTTTAACGATGATATTGGTACCATTGTTATCGTTGGTTAAATATTGAAGAAATTTAACAGGCACCACCACATTATCATCAAAATCGAGGTTAACGATATTGTCGCCCTGGTTTTTAAAGACACCGATAATTTCCACTTTTTTACCAAACATCGAAATGGTTTTACCGACCAAACCTTTGTCTTTGTCAAACAAGCCCATGGCTACATTGTGGCCGACGACAGCGACATTTTTAGCATTGAGGTCTTCGAATTCATTAAAGAATCTACCTTCAGTGATTTCCAGGTTTTCGATTTTGCTAAACTCAAAACTATGTCCATCTATTTTAACATTCTCGAGGAACTTATCACCTGCTCTGATGGTAGTACTTTGAGAGGTTGTAAAAGCAATGGCATCCAATAATTGACTAACGGGTTGGTCTTTGAGTTCTCTTACTTCGCTATATCGGGCATTTGGGCGGTTCATATATTTCCACCAGGGGTAGTCGTTGCCCCCACCCATCCATAACCATTTGTCAATATAGATGACATTTTTACCCATAGATTGAACACTTTTTTTAATGTTCATCTCCAGCGAGTCGACAGCTGTAAATACCGTGATGATAGAGAAAATGCCAATGCTGATACCGATCACCGAGAGGATGGAACGGAGTTTATTGCTGATCAGCGACTGAAAAGCCATTGATAAACTTTCAAGCAGGAGGCGTATGTAGAGGTTGTATTTCAAACTGCAACCAATATTAGACTATAATCAGCGATTCTTCCAAGAAAAATCGATGATTGTTGAATTAATCCCTATTAATGGGTAGGTTTTTTAGGGAAAAGTAAGCTAAGTAGAATACTGACAGACAGGATGCCGAGAATGACCATCAGAGAGATCAGGTTGTTGAAACCGATGGCAGCAAACCAATGTTCGAACAGCATTTTCACACCTATAAATGCCAACAGTACACCCAATCCGTATTTTAAATAAGCGAACAGGTGCATGATGTTGCTGAGCAGGAAGAACAAGCTTCTTAATCCCATGATGGCAAAAATATTGGAGAAAAATACAATGTAAGGATCTTTGGTAACAGAGAAAATAGCGGGTACTGAATCTACAGCGAATACCAGATCGCTGAACTCAACCACCATTAATACAATAAACAGAGGTGTTAAATGTTTGATGCCATTTTCTTTATGAATAAATTTACCCTTCACATACTCTGGCCAAAGCTTAAAGTATTTGGAAGCAAATTTCACTACAGGATGTTTTTCGATATCCATGGTTTCATCGTCATCTTTAGACCACAGAATTTTCAATCCCGAGAATACCAGGAAAGCACCGAACACATATAAGATCCAGTGGAAGTTGGCAATCAACATAGAGCCAGAGAAGATAAATAGCATGCGCAGGATAATAGCACCTATAACACCCCAGAACAATACTTTTTTGTAGTATTGAGAAGGCACTGCGAACGAATTAAAAATAAGGAGAATAACAAATAGATTATCTACAGAAAGCGAATACTCGATGAAATAACCAGTTAAGAAATCCAGTGAGATTCTATCTTGATAAAGCGCCAGGTTACCTTCAAAGTTATTGGCATTGAATACCAGGTCAGGTTGGTATTTTGAAGCGATTTCTGTGAGTTTTTCCTGAGAATCGATGCCATGTACTAAATATCCAGCCTGTTTAAGAAACAGAAAAAATATCAACGAAAAGGACACCCATACGGAAGTCCATGCAAATGCATTTTTAAAAGTAACAGGTTTATTGCCTTTAGAAAATACGCCAAGGTCTAGTGCCAGAACAACCAGAATGAAAGCGATAAAGATGGAAAAAAATAGGATTTCTCTACTCATGATTCGGCCACAAGATTAACCCATTTTCCTCAGTTTTTCACTAATTTCCAGGCAAATAATTCTCCACCATAATCGAACCTAGCTATATAAATACCGCTTGATAAGTCGCGTATATCCAGTTCAAATTCATTCTGATCGCGTAGTTCGATGGCTTTAATAGTGCGACCGTCAACATCGTTGATATGCAGGTAACCAGATACATCAAGTGGTAGTTTAATGTGCAGGACATCCGTCATCGGATTAGGGTAAAGCAAAGGTGCTGCGTTTTTGTTCAGCTGGTTGATATTGGATAATTGTAGAACGCGAATGATAGCAGAGTATGCGTTAACACGTCCATAGCCATAGGTGTTATTGGGCACTACACCTGTAGATGCATCTACATCAGTTGTGGTTTCAAGAATATCTTTAGCCTGAGCAGCAGTAAGATTTGGGTTGGCTTGCAACATTAGCGCCACAATACCAGTAACATGTGGTGCTGCCATAGATGTACCACTGAAAGCAGCCCAGTATTGCGTGTCGTTTTGAAAGACGGTTTTTAAGAGGGTGCGATCCAGCATCCATCCTGCCATTTGTTTGTTGTTTAAAGAAGAAGGTACATTATATCCAGGCGCTGCCACATTGGGTTTTACGCGACCGTCAACTGTGGGTCCGCGACTTGAAAAACGGGCAATTGAAGGAGGCGTGGTGTACCAGCTGTCGTTAACAAATTTACCTTTTACATTGGTATAAGAGGTTCTGGCGGCAATAGCCCCAACAGAGATAACTGCTTTTGAAGTGCCACCATTTTCACCAGCCGTATAGTCAGCATCTCCAGCAATGAAACTCGATTCGTAGTTCAGTTTATTCAATTTATTTCTGAAAGAGCCACTGGTCCAGTCGCGAGCAGCACCGCTGTTCCACCCGTGAACCGCAGAGCTGTCAGAGCATATATAAGCGAGGATAGCGTATTTTCTTTGTTTGCTGTGATCGGCAGAAACGGTGATATTGGGTTTGTTGTTATTGATGTAGTTTGAGTTCACTGCAAATCTCACATTGAACACAGAGCTATCGGCATTGAATTTATAGTGCAGACTGGTGTCTTTTGTGCTGCTGATAAAAGGCGTTTCGGCAATGATGTTTTTGTTGGTGTCTATGAATTGAACCTTGACAGAGAAGTGACTTTTTACACTGCCCCAGAAATCGCTATACACGCTTTCGCCTTGACGAAATTGTCGGTTGTTTTCTATCATGATGGTGCCGACAGTATCTTTATTGAACTGGTGGAAGAAGTGCATAGGATTGTCGCCCTCGTTACCATTGGCACCCACCAAGATCTTACCTTTGCCTACCAGTAGTTCAGTGGCGCGGTCGAATAAGCTGCTGCCATCATGCGGACCAGTATGCATGCCCCAGCTGAGGTTGATGACGGCAGGTTTGCCAACAGATTCGGCATAGTCAAAGATGTATTTGTAGGCATCAATAATGGTTGGATTGGCAACAATATAGTCGCCGAGTGCACTACCCGGCAAAGTATCATTGGCGTATTTAATGGTTACCAGAATGATATCGGCTTCAGGTGCCATACCCCTGTATTGCAGGTTGGGCGTGCTATAACCACTTCCGGCAGCGATACCGGCTACGTGGGTACCATGCGTACCATCCATATCATTTAAACCAGCAATGATGGCAGTATCAGAAAATTCGGTACCATAACTGAAGCCATTGGGAGGCGTGCCACTGTTGTTATTTTGTTGCCAGTAGCGGATAATACGGTTATGTTTACCATCGGCAGTATAAAAACTCGGATTATTGCATTGAAATCCAATATCTACAATCCCGACAATAACGCCTTTGCCACTGTAATTTTTGGGTAAGCTATTTTGCAGACCATTTTGCACATTATCCACTTTGGTCAATGCTCTTTCAGTATCATTTTTATATCTGGCAGCGTTGGCTGTATTAGCGAGTTCTGCATACTCTAAAGATTTAAGAGAAGGCAATAGAGAAAGCGCAGAGTTAGGAATCATCACCGTCCATATATTGCCAATTTTAGAATTAACGATTATACCTAAGGCTTCTAATTCTTCGGCATGGCAATTGGGTTTCACCTGAATTAAAGCAGGAATGTAATGATTGTTGATGAGTAAGTGTTTGGGGTCATTCAGCGATAATTTAGAAGTGTTATCGATGTTGGATTGTGCGTATACAGATTGAAAACAAGCGAGTATAAGGAGTGCAGGAAACAATTTCATATCACAAATTTAAGACATTCGCATTAAAGTTTTACAGTCTGATGCCAGTCATAAATTAGCAATTGATATTGTGTAATTTTGCAGCATGAAAGACATTGAAACGGAAGAAGATATCGACAGATGGATGCATGCATTTTACGAGAAACTGTTGGTAGATGAGGTTACTGCGCCAAAGTTCAAAGATTTGGATTTAGAGGCGCACATGCCTAGGCTGGTTCAGTTTTGGGCTTTCGTGTTACTGGATAAACCGGGATACAGCACCAATGTTTTTGACAAGCATATACATCTGCATTTGGAGAAGCCGCATTTCGATGTATGGTTGAAGTATTTCAGAGCAACCACCGATCAAATGTTCAGTGGAGATAGAGCCAATCTAGCCAAGCAAAGAGTAACTTTAATAGCCACCACCTTTATGCATAAATTATCCGGCGAATACCACGATTTTTCCGAGCAAAAAAAGGATGAAAGCGCATAAAAATTCCGTTTAATTTTAGTATCATTGCTCAATCATCATGCGCGAGAGTCAGTTTGTTGAGCAAAACAGTGGTAAATGGGCGGCGTTTGAAAAAGCGCTCAATAGTCGGAAGAAAGATCCGGAGACACTACGCAAAAGTCTGATAGAGGTAACGGATGATTTGTCGTATGCGCAAACGTACTACAAAAACCGGTCGGTAAGGGTGTATTTAAACGGACTGGCCCAGAAGGTATACCATCTTATTTACAGAAATCGACGCAACCTTTTAGGCAGCATTAAAACGTTTTTTATAGACGATGTGCCGCGCATCATGTACCATGCCCGTAAGGAATTATTGGTGGCTTTTATTGTATTGCTGGTTTCAATTGGGATTGGCATATTCTCTTCGATGCGGGACAATGGTTTTGCAACAGCCATTTTAGGGGCCGATTATGTCAGTCAGACAATAGAAAATATTCAATCAGGCAATCCAATGGGCGTATATAAAGACGAAGCCCAGGTATCAATGTTTTACCGCATCGCTGTCAATAATCTGACCGTATCGCTATACGTTTTTCTCTTTGGTTTATTTGCATCTTATGGGGCTCTGGTTTTAATGATCAGAAACGGCGTGATGTTGGGGGTTTTTATACATTTCTTTTATGCCAGGCATTTGGAAACCGATTTTAATTATACTGTTTGGATGCATGGCACTATCGAAGTATTGACATTGGTGGTTGAAACAGTAGCGGGGATGTTGTTAGGGCGTGGTTTGATTTATCCCGGCACTTACAGTCGTTCGAAGGCGTTTGCTATTTGGGGGCGCAGAGGTGCCATGGTGTTTTTATCCACCATTCCATTCATTATCACGGCTGCATTTATAGAATCTTTTCTCACCAGACATACCGAATTGCCCAATGTTTTCAGAGGTTTGCTCATCCTCTTATCCCTGGCATTAATGGTCTTGTATTTTGTTTGGTTGCCTTATAAACGTTTCAGAAACAGTACAGACTTAGACAAGGACATGCCAGAGTTGAAGCCTGATACGGCTATTGATTTTAAACCTGATACCATTTACAGTTCGGGAGCTATTTTTTTAAAGTCCATTCAATTGATGGGATTGGCATTTTCAAAAGTGATAGGAAGTACAGTTCTTATAACTTTTTCTTATATAGGAGGGTTGTATTTGGTTAGTGGCGATATGTTAATTGCCCGATTTAAAGTTTTACAACCCGATTTCACAGATGTTGTAATCAAGATTTTAACCTTCAGGTTTTCTTTGTTTTCTCAGATGTTTAACAACTTGAATTTGTTGTTTAATCCGAATCAATCCATCAGTTTGTATGTGTTGACCTCATTATGGTTAACGGGTATTGCCTTTACTGGATTGCGTATTTTTAGCAAGCATTTTAATCTGGCAAGTATGGGTAAATGGCGCTTGTTATTCAACAGTTTTTTATTTGCCACCTGCATCAATTCTTTGTTGTTTTTTGATAGTGGTATTGTAAAGTTCGGCTATATTTTATTCAGTGTACCGATGCTGGTATTGCTAATCAATGTGGTTTTGGGTATACGCAAAGGCAATATATTTTCGGTGATATCAGCTTATTGGGGCAATGGCATCAGTAGGATGACAGGTATGGTGATGATGCAATTACTAATGGTCTTTTTTGCTATGATATTTTTGATTGCACCGGTGTATTATTTTCTGGTGTATGTGGTAGAGATCAATATTCCGATGGGGCAAGAAACTTATCATATTTATGTCACCATGAGTGGTTTGTTCAGTCTTGGATTTCTAATCACATTGACATCGGTTTTTATCGTCATTCAATCAGCATTTTTAACCTATACCATTAAAGAGATTGCAGATGCAGAAGGGCTGAGAGCGCGTATTGCAGACATCGGTAACAGTAAGAAAGCATATGGGTTTGAAACGGAGTAAACATATTATTGTTGTTTGTTTACTGATGGTGATTGGTCCACTCAGTGCTATAGCATCTGTTGATTCTTTACAGAGTAATTGGTATACATTGTCAGAGCAAAGGGCGGATAGCAGTGAGCAAGTAGTCGCATCGCTTGATAAAAGTTTGTGGCAGGAACTCAGTGCTGAACTGGATTTTACAGAAGACAGTATAGTAAAGAGAAAGCCACAGGAAAGAAGCATCAAGAAGTTACCGGAGAACAATTGGTTAAAGTACATTTGGTTGATACTAATCATTGGGATATTGGCGGTGGTAGTGATTTTGCTCTACCCATATCTAAGACGACAATGGCCTTCAGATGCATCAGCGCCATTGTTTGATATGCACCCAGAAACCGAGGAGTCGCTTTTAATGAGTGATATTCAAAAGCTATTGGAATCTGCTTTGAAAATGCAGGATTACAAGCTTGCCTGCAGATGTCTGTATCTTGGGGTTTTGCAAAACATGATACAGCAGAATTTGATTGTTTATCGCAAAGACAAAACCAATATGGATTATTTGCAGGAGATTGCGGATACTCCGGTGGAAGCGTCTTTCAGAGCAATGACCAAAAGTTTTGAATCAGTTTGGTATGGAGGCGTGGCAGCTGATAAACAGAAATATGAAGAGATGGCAGAGCTGTCTAAAGCGGTGAAGGAGGCCGTTCTTCGCTTGTGAAGAAATCATCTTTTATATTGATTGCTGTTTTAGGATTATCCATCATTGTTGTGATATGGGTGCTGTCTGTTTTTATGCAGCAGAAGCCATCCAGATTTATGTGGACCAAGACCTATAAGGACAGTAAAATTGAGCCTTATGATTTTGGGGTTTTTAAACGTTTGATCACTCAAAGAAGTGGAAAATTAGTTGAAGCAGAAGATGATTTGTCATTGACATTGAAAGAAAATGAAGAGGTGACAAGCTACCTGTTTATTGGTCGCAATTGTTATTTGAGAAAGACGGAAGTCGAGCATCTGTTGAGCTTAGCCGACGAAGGCAAACAAGTCATGTTAATATCGGAAGGTTTTCCGGATACATTGTTGAAGGCCCTCAGCTATGGTCCACGTCTTTTAAAAACCACGGTTATCAATGAGACTCGTGTTGGGGTAAAGTCATTACATCCCGCACCATTATACGATAGTTTCAGCTTTGCCTACCGCGAGCATCAAGCCATTGGCACAAATTTAACCGATTGGCATATTATTGACGAATCAGAGCACTGGATGATATATGGCGATTCGGGATCCATGCCTTACAAGCGTTTAAGCACCATCAATGGGTATTTGAATGCAGCAACATTTAAACATGGTAAAGGCAGTATTACCATTCATACATCGCCCATGTTGTTGAGTAATCTGGCCATGCAAACAGAGCAAGGATTTTTGATGGCCTCGGAGTTGATGAGTGGCATCGATTTAACTTGTGTGGTGTATGATGTAGGTTCGCGCGAGCAGAAAGCAGATGCGGCAGAAATTAGACAAAGCAGCGATTCTCCATTGAGTTATCTATTGGCGCAGCCGTCGTTCCGATGGGCCTGGTATGTTTTCTTAGGCACAGTGCTTGCATTTTTTGTTTTTAAAATCAAACGCAAACAACGCATTATACCGGTTATAGGGCAGAAACAAAATACGACGGTCGACTTTATCAATACACTTGGAGCTTTGTATTACCATACTGCCGATGATGGCAAAATGGCTCAAACCAGGATGCAGGTATTTCTGTATTTTATTCGGCATAAGCTGGGCATTCCAACGCAAGAGATTAATGAAGCTATTATTCACAATATTGCAATCAGAGCAGAAGTGGATGTGAATATCGTTCAGGGAATATTTCAATACTACAACAAATTGCAACCCACACAAACCAGTGCAGAGCAATTAATGGAACTACACCGAAGAATAGAACAATTTTACCAGTTATACCATCATAAAAAGAAACAACATCATGAATAAGGAAATAAATGAACCGTTAGACGTTAACGATATTGGCATCATCAAAGGACACGTCGACAAGATTAAGCAAGAGCTTCACAAAGTGATAGTGGGGCAAGACGACATGATCACATTTTTAATGGCGGGTGTTTTTACCGGCGGACATGTCCTGATAGAAGGCGTGCCTGGTATTGCCAAAACCATGACAGTGAATCTGCTGTCAAAAGCACTTAATTTATCATTTAAACGCTTACAGTTTACACCAGATTTGATGCCGGCAGATGTTACCGGCACCAATATTTTCAATGTTAAAACGGGAGAGTTTGAGTTCAGGCACGGACCGGTATTTGCGAATTTTGTATTGATAGACGAGATCAATCGATCGCCAGCCAAAACACAAGCTGCCTTGTTTGAGGTGATGGAAGAACATCAAATCACCGTGGATGGTTATACCCATACATTGCCGACGCCATTTATGGTGATGGCTACACAGAATCCGATTGAACAGGAAGGCACATACAAGTTACCGGAGGCACAGCAGGATAGATTTTTATTCAGAATAAAGATGCAATATCCAAGTGTGGAAGAAGAGTTTGAGATATTGCGACGTTTTGAAGGCGATTTCGGGCAGAGTGCAACAGATGATATACAAGCAGTGATGAACCATCATGATGTTGCAGTATGCAAGGCAATCATTGAGAAAGTGCAAATCAGTAGCGAGTTATTGAAATATATCGCTGCTCTAATCGACCATACCAGACACACAGGCGATTTGTTTTTAGGTGCATCACCAAGAGCCAGTTTGGCCATTGTCAAAACATCGAAGGCACTAGCAGCCATGAAAGGCAGAACCTTTGTAACGCCAGATGATATCAAACTTGCTGCATATCCGGTATTGAACCACCGACTGGTAATATCGCCAGATAAAGAAATGGAAGGTTATGAAGTGAAAGATATATTAGAAGATATTTTTAGAAAAATAGAAGTACCGAGATAAATCAAGGCATGAGCAATATTTTTCTTAGCACCAGGTTTTTCAGGCTATGCGCGGGCATTGTTTTAGGATTCTGCTTGTCATTTTTTATGCCTTTTTTACTCGTGCCAATGAAAGTATTGTTAATGGTTTTTTTGTTGTTGTGTGTCACCGATTTGGTTTTTGTATTCAGGCACAGACAGTATTTAAGTGCCGCTCGCAGCACCGCTCAAATATGGTCGATGGGGGATGATAACAAAGTAGAGATTTTAATCAGAAATCTAAGTCGCTATAGTTGGCATATAGAGCTAATAGACGAGCTCCCTTTTCAATTTCAATTGCGCAATTTTAACAGGACATTGAAGATAGAGGGCAAAGGTAATGAACGGGTCTTGTATCATTTAAAGCCAATGCAAAGAGGTTTGTACCAGTTTGGGTATATACAATTGTTATACAGCAGTCGTTTAAACCTTGTTCAGTATCGCAAGCGCAGTGGTGATGAAAGTGCAGTGAAAGTATATCCAAGTTTCATACAGATGAAGCAATATGAGTTGTATTCGGTGTCTAAGATTGCACAATGGCACGGCATTAAAAAGATGCGCAGAATAGGTCTGAGTTACGAATTTGAGCAAATTAAAACCTATGTCAGGGGCGACGATGTCAGACAAATTAACTGGAAAGCCAGCGGCAGGCATCAGCAATTGATGACCAATCAATTTGAAGATGAGAAATCTCAACCCGTATACAGCATCATTGATAAGAGCAGAAATATGTTGATGCCGTTTAAAGGGATGAGTTTAATGGATTACGCCATTAACACCACGTTAAGCATTAGCAATATTGTATTAAAGAAGCAAGACAAAGCGGGACTAATTACTTTTTCGGATAAGTTTGGCGCGGTGGTAAAAGCAGATAGAAAGCAAGGGCAGCTGAGGGCTATTTCGGAGGCATTGTATCAGCAGAAGGAAAGAGATTTGGAGGCGAACTATGAGTTGTTGTATCAGGGCATCAGACGAATGATCAGCACCCGCAGTTTGATCTTTTTATACACCAGTTTCGAGACGCAGAACAGCATAAAACGCGTATTACCTGTACTGCAAAAAATACAACAGCAGCACTTGTTGGTCGTGGTGTTTTTTGAGAACGAAGGATTGACTGAGATAGCGCATCAGAAAGTCAAGAACATACAAGACGTCTATACCAGTATATTGGCAGAGCAGACAGCCAATGAGCAGCATGCCATTGTTCAGACATTAAAAGCGGCAGGCATACAATCTATACTCAGCAAACCAGAGCACCTATCCGTCAATACCATCAATAAATACCTCGAATTGAAGTCGCGCACCCTTATTTAAGAATGGCCTGTATAGTTTACAGGACGGCGCCATATGACCGGCATAGGTAAAGAATTCCAATACGGTCTATTCGGAGGCTTAAGGTGCTCATTATAATTCGATGAGCTCGAGTATAATTTTCAATAATTATTTTAACGGAAAAACGGTACAATAAACCTTGAATTGAGTAAAAAAACTTGTAAATGACTGTTTTTTAGCTTGATTTTGTTTAAACTTCCAATTATTAACAATTTGTAAACAATTTAAAAATCAACGAATTGCGATTTATTTGATTAAGTTTTAGCACTTTTTAGCAAAAAAGTTAGAGGATTTAGTATTAAATACTTAAAATTTTCTTCATATTTGCAATCGGAAAAAATGCTAAAAATCACGCCGGGATATAAAAATTTTGTACAGTTGTTTACCAATCGACAGACCGATTCATCGGCTGTAGTGGAAGCATCCGACAAAACTTTTATGCTTACCATGTCATCCTTAAACGGCGGGATAGCACATTTTTTCCAGGCAAGAGCCGTGAACAGAAACAACACAAATACACATAATTATGAAATCACCATCCACTATCCTAAATTATCAGGACAAAGTACAGACTGAGCGCAAGAGTTTCAGTTTAGTAAGACAATTCAATTTTATCATCGTTCATTTCCTCAATCACGCTTAAAGCGGTTGTGCTAATTGCTACGCCGTAACCAGGACACGTAATGTTTAATGAGAAATTAAAAAAGCAGATCATTGAGGTATGGAACAGTTATGTTTCAACTATCAGGACTGAGAAAGATGAGGAGGGTAATCCCATCAATAAGATTGACGACGGAAGGCTGTATGCCATCGAAGTTGTCAAGATTATCATGCATAATTTTCTCAAAGGCGATTTTAATGTTCTGGAGTTTAAGAACGCGTTAGACAGTTATAACAAGCACAACAATTTGTGGGGCTTTTCAGCCAAGTTTGGGCAGTTGTATTTTAATCAGTTAATCAAGGCCAGCGAAACCAACATGGAGAAGCTGAATCTGATGTTAAAGGATTTGATTACAGAGCCAAAGAATTTGAGAGATGCCTTATCAAAAATTGACACTTTAGAGAAGTATACGTTAAGCATTTATTCGAAGTCGAAAGACAAGCATAACGCTCCATATCCGGGAGCGGTAGGGTATTTTCTGTCATATTTCTGGCAGATGTATAACCACCAGAAGTGGCCAATACTATACAATACGTTATTGAGCTCTTTCAAAGAGTTGGGGGTATGGGAAGACTTTAAGACACAGAAGGAAACTTACGAGAACTATTACAGGGTTTACAACGAAATAAAAGACACTGTAGAAGACACCTCTACCAAAATCATTACGTTTTGGGAGATAGAGCATGCTTTCTGGAACTATAAGAGTCGTCCGGTGCACGAGCCATATCTGGCACCAAAGAACGAGCAGCAACAAGCCCCTCAGGTACAAACCAAGGTAGCGGTGGCAGAAGCGCCGGAAGCAACCGTCATCACATCGGTTGCCGATCCAATAGACATTCGCGATTATGTGATGCCAAAGCTGAGCAGGTTTTTAGAACATCAAATGTCTGCAGAGCGCAGCAGCGATGGCAGCATGGATTTTGCGCAACTGGTAAGTGAAGCCTTTAAGCAATTGGATTTTGAGGTTGAAGTCATGGCACCTGGCGCCTACGGTCCCTTTGCCGTGGCCAAGTTTAGAGCAGAAAACATTGCTTTTTTAGTAGATGCCACTGAGTCATCAGAATATTTCCAGAAAGACCGACGCATGGTGAAATCGTATGTGGGTGATTTTTGCAGCGACTTAAAGAAAGAAGGATACAAGAAGATAGGATATTTTGTTGTCAGCAATCAGTTTGAGGGGCAGCATCAGGATTTTATCTCCTATATACAGTGGAATACAGACATTAAAAAAATGACCTTAATAAGCACAGAAGCCTTGTTGTATCTGCTGGCTTATAAGATTAAACACCGAGTAGCATTGCCTGAGTTAATGGAAAAGTTAACAGGATTTCCGATGCTATTGAGTGCACAAAACATCGCATTAGAGTTAGAAAATTAAGGATACAGTAATTGGTAATTGACGCCACGCAGTAATGTGTGGCGTTTTTTTTTGATGATTGCAGCAAATTAGTCTATTAGATTGTCTATTTAAAAGAGGGGGGAAGGAAATAGAGACAGTATATACTGCCGCAGAACTTTTTAACAGTAAAAATTATGAGGTATTTAGCACAAATCAGAACACGCATGTCAATTGTATTAAGATGTCTGATGGTATTAGTAGCATTAGGATCATGTGCGGAAGAGCGGGCATCCGGATTAGAACAACAAAACATCAAGGGCATATCGGTTGTTAGCCTACCGGTGCAGAAGGCCCGCAAGAAACAATTGTTAAAGCACAGGCAGAAACGAGAAAGTGTAGACAGTCTTTTACGAGTACAGGACAGCATAGATGTATACCGCTCACGCATGGTGTTTACATTTGTGAGTTACGGGGGGTGAGAAAAACTTCGCACGCGCACTGGCACTTGCACTCACACTCAATTCTCGCACTCACACTAAATTTTAGTGATTATAAAATTACACTTGTGTTCGCTGTGGCGGATAAGAGCCCAACGAGCTGCCTTTAAACAAAAAAGGAGTGATTGCTCACTCCTTTTTTTATATTTAGTTGCGGGGACAGGACTCGAACCTGCGACCTTTGGGTTATGAGCCCAACGAGCTACCACTGCTCCACCCCGCGATTTTTAGGACTGCAAATATACAACTTTTTCTCTAACTTACAATTATTTAA
>JACCDH010983064.1_pt1 | contig 56723 bp, 62 predicted proteins | sample 7442481 | NCBI WGS metagenome assembly JACCDH01 (sample SAMN15323433, study PRJNA562643) | freshwater metagenome | isolation source: river surface water | place: USA:Blue River Watershed | collected 2017-08-15
GCATCAAGGAAACGCCCTTCGTGATCGTCAAGGCCGATGCCGGCACCTATGGCATGGGCATCATGACGGTGCGCGATGCGAGCGAAGTGCGCGACCTGAACCGCAAGCAACGCAACAAGATGTCGGTGGTGAAGGAAGGCCTGGAAGTCTCCGATGTGATTATTCAGGAAGGCGTGCACACCTTCGAGCACATCAATGATGCCGTGGCCGAACCCGTCGTTTACATGGTCGACCGCTATGTGGTCGGCGGTTTCTACCGGGTGCATGCCGAGCGTGGTGTCGATGAGAACCTCAATTCTCCCGGCGCGCATTTCGTGCCGCTGGCGTTCGCCCAGCAGCATGCGCTGCCCGATCTGGCGGCCAAGCCCGGCACGGCAGCACCAAACCGCTTCTACATGTACGGCGTGGTCGCGCGGCTGGCGCTGCTCGCAGCCTCGCTGGAGCTTGAAAAAACCGACCCGAATCCCGAGGTCTATTGATCTGTCGACGGATCCCGGCGGGATGGCTGCCGGAGCGCAGCGCCCGGCACTGTCACACCAAGGTTACTGAGTCATGAAAATCGCTTTTGCCGCCGATCCGCTCGCCAGCTTCAAGATCGTCAAGGACTCGACATACGCGATGATGGTCGAGGCCGCCGCTCGCGGACATGCGCTGTATGCGTTTGGTCATCATGATCTGATCTTCGATGGCCGCAAGGTGATGGCCAGCGTCTCGCGCATCACCCTGACCGGCCATGCCGACGACTGGTTCCGGCAGGACGAACCGGTGCTGATGTCGCTGAACGAGGTCGATGCCGTCATCGAGCGCACCGATCCGCCGTTCAACATGCAGTATGTGTATGCGACCTATCTGCTGGAGCGTGCGGAGGCCGACGGTGCGCGCATCTTCAACCGGCCCTGCGCGATCCGCAGCCACAACGAAAAGCTGGCGATCACCGGCTTTACGCAATTCATTGCGCCCACGCTGGTGACCAGTAATGAAGCGCCCATTCGCGAGTTTCACCGCGAGCATCGCGACATCATTCTCAAGCCGCTCGATGGCATGGGTGGCGAGGGCATCTTCCGGGTCGGCGCGGAGGGCCTGAATCTGGGCGCCATCATCGAGACGCTCACTCAGCATGAAACGCGCACCATCATGGTCCAGCGCTACATTCCCGAGATCGTCAATGGCGATCGCCGGGTCTTGCTGATCGGGGGACAGGTGGTGCCGTATTGCCTGGCGCGCGTGCCGCAGGCAGGTGAGGTGCGCGGCAATCTCGCAGCCGGCGGACGCGGCATTGCGATGCCGGTATCAGAACGCGAACGGGAGATTGCAGAGACACTCGCCCCTGTTTTGAATGAACGCGGGCTCTTACTGGTAGGATTGGATGTGATCGGCAATTACCTGACCGAGATTAACGTGACCAGCCCGACCTGTTTTCAGGAGATCATGCAGCAGACCGGTTTCAACGTGGCGGGCATGTTCATCGACGCGCTGGAACGCGCATGCTGAAGGCTGACAGGCAGCTGACGCCTGTCGTTTGAATTTCATTGTGAAGCCATGATTGGCATACTACTCATCACACACGCGCCGTTGGGGAAGGCTTTCATCGAGGCGGCGACCCATGTGTTCAGGAATCCTCCCGAGCAGGTCGAATCGCTCGATGTGATCGCTGATCAGGATCCCGATGAGGTCCGGCAGCTGGCGCGGGAAGCGATTGCGCGCATCGATGATGGCGCTGGCGTGCTGGTACTGACCGACATCATGGGCGCTACCCCCTCCAACTGCACGCTGCAGCTCTGTGTTCCCGGCAAGGTCGAGGTAGTGGCCGGCGTCAGCCTTCCGATGCTGCTGCGCGCGATCAGCTATCGTCATAACACGCTCGAGCAGGCGGCCGAGATGGCGCTGGCCGGTGGCCACAAAGGGGTGTGCAGGGTGGAGCATCAGGCCGGATAGGCCCGGCACACCTGCAAAAAACAGACTGAGAAACCAAGAACACTGACATGATCAGCAGGGAAATAGAAATCATCAACAAGCTCGGCCTGCATGCGCGCGCCTCGGCAAAACTCACCCAGCTCGCCGGAAAATTCCAGAGCGAAGTCTGGATGAGCCGCAACCAGAAGCGCGTGAATGCAAAATCCATCATGGGCGTGATGATGCTGGCGGCGGGCATGGGCACGACCGTCACGCTGGAGACCGATGGCCCCGATGAGCAGGCAGCGATGGATGCGCTGGCCGAGCTGATCAGCGCGCGCTTCGGCGAGAGCGAATAAGCGGCCGCGCAGCAGGACAACCTCACGATGGCTTCATTCACGCTCCATGGCATACCGGTATCGCGAGGCATCGCGATCGGGCGCGCTCATCTGCTGCGGCCAGCCGCACGCGACGTCAAGCATTATCTGGTGCCGGAGGAGCGCGTCGAGGCTGAGGTGCAGCGCCTGATCGATGCGATCAGTGCAGTGAACCGCGAGCTGCAGACGGTACGCCGCGATCTGCCTCCCGATGCGCCGAGCGAGCTGGCGGCATTCATCGATGTGCATGCGCTGATCCTGTCCGATCCCATCATCGCCGAAGAGCCGCTGAAGATCATTCGCAGCCGTCACTACAATGCCGAGTGGGCATTGCTGACCCAGATCGACGAGCTGTCCGCACAGTTCGACGAGATCGAGGATGAATACCTGCGCGAGCGCAAGAACGACATCGGGCAGGTGGGCGAACGCGTGCTCAAGATGCTGACCGGTTCGGCCACGGGGCTGCCGTCGAGCTCGCAATCTGATGAGTCACTGCCGCAGATGATCGTCGTCGCGCACGACATCTCGCCGGCGGACATGCTGCAGTTTCGCGATCGCGCTTTCGTCGGCTTCGTTACTGATCTGGGCGGCCAGAACTCGCATACGGCCATCGTCGCGCGCAGTCTGGATATTCCTGCCGCCGTTGGCATGTCGAATGCATCCGCGTTGATCGCTGAAGACGACTGGGTGATCATCGATGGCGATGCCGGCATCGTCATCGTCGACCCCGCGCCCGTCGTGCTGGAACAGTATCGCGAGGCACAGGCGCAGCTGATCCGCGAGCGCAAAAAGCTCGGCAAGCTGAAGAAGACGCCGGCCGTCACGCGCGATGGCACGCGCATTCACTTGCTCGCTAATATCGAGCTGCCCGAAGATTGCTCCGCCGCGCTGGATGCGGGTGCGACAGGCGTTGGCTTGTTCCGCTCCGAATTCCTGTTCATGGGCCACACCGGACAGGCGAGCCGGCTGCCCTCCGAGGACGAGCAATTCGAGTCTTACCGCAAGGCCGTGGTCGCCATGAAAGGCCGCCCGGTGACGATACGCACGCTGGACGTCGGTGCCGACAAGCCGCTGGACAAAGACGAAGAGACGGCGCTGAACCCTGCGCTCGGACTGCGCGCCATACGCTACTGCCTGGCCGAGCCGCAGATGTTCCTCACGCAGCTGCGCGCGATACTGCGGGCGTCGGCCTACGGCCCGATCAATCTGCTGATACCGATGCTCGCGCATGCCTTCGAGATCGACCAGACACTGGTCATGATCGAGCAGGCAAAGGCGCAGCTGCGCGCTGCCAGGAAAAAGTTCGATCCGAACATACCGGTCGGCGCAATGATCGAGATTCCTGCCGCCGCGCTCACGCTGCCCCTGTTCATCAAGCGACTGAATTTTCTGTCGATCGGCACGAATGACCTGATCCAGTACACGCTGGCGATCGACCGGGTTGATCACGAGGTCGCGCACCTTTACAACCCGCTGCACCCGGCGGTGCTGCAGCTGCTGCACCTGACCATTTCGAGCGGTGCGAAAGCCGGCATACCCGTGGCCGTGTGTGGCGAGATCGCCGGCGATCCCAAACTCACCCGGCTGCTGCTAGGCATGGGTCTGCGTGAATTCTCGATGCATCCGGCGCAGCTGCTGGCAGTGAAGCAGGAGATACTCAATGCCGACATTGATGTCATCGAGCCGGCCGTGAAGCGGATACTCAAGGCCTACGAGGCGAGCGCGATCACCGATGCTGTGGAGCGCCTGCGTCTGCTCTGATCCGAGCGGCCGTTTGACGCTGGGCACCGAGTTCGCTATCCTTCGCCTGACGCGCCGATTTGACCTTAGCTTGCGGGCGCACGGGGACTCCCCGGACAAATACGGCTAAAGCGAGCTCGAATCGACGTACGAATCCAGCCCGACAAGCCACAGATGCTTTCGGGCTTTTTTGTTTTTTGCGCCTTTTTAAAACGCTGTCGATGAAATCCATAGGAAACGTCAAACCGCAGTCGATGCACTTCGCCGAGCCTCTGCCTCTGCAGAGCGGCGCGGTGCTGTCCGACTACACGCTGGTGTACGAGACCTATGGCACGCTGAATGCCGACCGCTCCAATGCCGTGCTGGTCTGTCATGCGCTGAATGCTTCGCATCATGTCGCCGGTACCTACGAAGGCCAGCCCAAGAGCGCCGGCTTGTGGGACAACATGGTCGGCCCCGGCAAGCCGCTGGATACCGACCGCTTCTTTGTCATTGGCGTTAACAATCCCGGGTCATGCTTTGGCTCCACCGGCCCGATGCACACCAACCCCGCGACCGGCAAGCCCTATGGAGCCGCTTTCCCGGTCGTGACGGTCGAGGACTGGGTGCATGCGCAGGCACGACTGGCCGATGCGCTGGGCATTCGCACATTCGCGGCGGTGATGGGCGGCTCGCTCGGCGGCATGCAGGCGCTGGCCTGGAGCATGCTCTACCCGGACAGAGTCGCCCATTGTCTGGTGATCGCCTCCACGCCCAGGCTCTCTGCGCAGAACATCGCCTTCAACGATGTCGCGCGTCAGGCGATACTGACCGATCCGGATTTTCATGACGGGGATTACTACGCGCATGGTGTCGTGCCAAAGCGCGGCCTGCGCGTGGCGCGCATGATCGGACACATTACCTATTTGTCCGACGATGACATGGCCGAAAAATTCGGCCGTGATTTGCGCGGGACTGATTACCAGTTCGGCTACGGCATCGATTTCGAGATCGAGTCGTATCTGCGCTATCAGGGCGACAAGTTTTCCGAGTATTTCGATGCCAATACTTACCTGCTGATCACCAAGGCGCTTGATTATTTTGATCCGGCACGCGCCTGCAATGGCGATCTCGCAGTGGCCTTATCCGGCACTCGGGCGGAGTTTCTCGTAGTGTCCTTCACCACCGACTGGCGCTTCGCGCCAGAGCGCAGTCGCGAGATCGTGCAGGCGCTGGTCAAGAACGAGCGCCGCGTCAGCTATGCCGAGATCGATGCGCCGCACGGTCATGATGCCTTCCTGCTCGACGATCCGCGCTACATGGGCGTGGTGCGCGCGTATTACGAGAAGGTCTGGCGCGGGCTCGACAGCCAGCTGCCCGCAGCGCACCGGGAGGCCGCATGATCACCGAGCGCTTTGCCGGCTTACGTGCTGATCTGGCGTTTATCGCGCATTGGGTTGCACCGGGCTCGCGTGTGCTCGATCTGGGCTGCGGCGATGGCGCGATGATGGAATACCTGCAAGTTGACAAAGGCTGCATCGGCTACGGCGTCGAAATCGATGACGCGCGCATCCCTCGCTGCGTCCATCGCGGTGTGTCGGTGATACAGCAAGATCTGGAGGGCGGGCTGGCGATGTTCGCCGATGATGCTTTCGACACCGTGCTCTGCCTGTCGGCACTGCAGATGATGAAGAATGTCGAGGGCGTGCTGCGCGATATCGCCCGGGTGGGACGCGAGGCGATCGTGTCCTTCCCCAACTTCGCGCACTGGCCGCATCGGCTCGCGTTGCTGAGCGGCCGCATGCCCGTCTCCGAGAGCCTGCCCTATCAGTGGTATGACACGCCCAATCTGCGCTGCGCCACCATCACCGATTTTTCCGAGCTGGCCGATGAAGTCGGCTTGCAGGTAATCGAGTGCGTCGCGCTCAAAGACGATGGCACGCCGGTGAGCTTTCTGCCGAACTGGCGCGGCAGTCTCGCGGTATTCCGGCTTCGGAAAAAATAGCCTTGCTCTGATACTGGGCACATGACGACCTCCTCGACTTCAGCGGTGTCTGCGGCAACCGGCTGGCGACATTATTTCAATCGCCACATGCTGATCTGTGTGATGCTTGGCTTCACCTCCGGTCTGCCGCTGTTCATTCTGTACAACCTGCTATCGGCCTGGCTGAAGGCTGAGCAGGTTGACCTCAAATCGATCGGCCTGTTTGCGCTGGTGGGCTTTCCGTATACCTGGAAGTTCCTCTGGTCACCGCTAATGGACCGTTTCCATTTTCCGCTTCTCGGTCGCCGTCGCGGATGGATGTTCTTTACCCAACTCGCCTTGCTTGCCACAGTCGGCAGCATGGGTTTTTTCTCGCCGCTCACCGAGTTGACTGCAGTCGTCACACTGGCCGGACTGATCGCGTTTCTGTCGGCGAGTCAGGACATCGTGATCGATGCGTATCGGCGTGAACTCTTGTCCGATGCCGAACAGGGCTCGGGCACGGCGCTGTTCGTCAATGCATACAAAATGTCCACGCTGGTGCCGGGTTCCCTGTCGCTGATTCTGTCGGATTTTCTCAGCTGGCAGACCGTGTTCGGCATCACCGCCTTGTTCATGCTGCCGGGGTTGGCCACTACGCTGCTGATCCGTGAGCCGGCCATCTATGGCGAGCCGCCCCGCACCTTGCGTGAGGCCGTCGTCGAGCCCTTCCGGGAATTCATTCATCGCAGTGGCTGGTCGCATGCGCTGCTGATCCTGGCGTTCATCTTTCTCTACAAGCTGGGCGATTCGATGGCCACAGCGCTGGCCACGCCGTTCTACATGGAGCTGGGCTACACACGCACGCAGATCGGGCTGGTAGCGAAGAATGCGGGCCTGTGGGCCAGTCTGGCCGGCGGCATTATCGGTGCGGTCTGGCTGGAAAAAACGGGCATCAATCGCGGGCTGTGGATCTTTGGCGTGCTGCAGGCCATCGCGATTCTCGGTTTTGCCTTGCTCGCACACACGGGCGTTGCCGCCGCCGGCACCGAGCCCAGCAGTCTGTTGCTCGGTCTGGTGATTGGCCTCGAAGCCTTTGCGGTTGGTCTGGGTACCGCCGCCTTCACGGCTTACATTGCAACCACAACGGATCAGCGCTACACCGCAACCCAGTTCGCCTTGTTCACCAGTCTGGCAGCGGTGCCGCGGACCTTCTTCAATGCGCTCACCGGCTTCATCGTTGCGCAGACAGGCTGGTTTGTGTTCTTTCTGATCTGTTTTGCGCTGGCGATTCCCGGCATGCTGCTGTTGCCAAAGATCGCTCCGTGGCGCACACCTGCTGCGAGCAATGACGCAGGCTGATGCTGAACGTGCTCTGGCTCGGATTTTTTGTCATTGCCGCAGGCAGTGCTGGGTGGCGCTGGCTGGTCGCGGACGATGCCGCCGTATTCGCCGCGATGATCGACAGTCTGTTCGTCATGGCGAAACTGTCGGTCGAAGTAATGATCCTGCTGTTCGGCACGCTCACGCTCTGGCTGGGTTTTCTGCGCATCGCGGAAAACGCCGGGTTGGTGGAGGCGCTGGCGCGCCGGCTGTCGCCTCTGTTCACGCGCCTGATGCCTGAGGTGCCGCCCGGCCATCCCGCGCTGGGACTGATCACCATGAATTTCACCGCCAATGCGCTCGGTCTGGACAATGCGGCGACACCGATAGGACTGAAGGCCATGCGCGAGCTGCAGTCGCTGAATCCTTTGCCTGAGGTCGCGAGCAATGCGCAGATACTGTTTCTGGTGCTGAATGCCTCTTCACTGACGCTGTTGCCGGTGTCGATTTTCATGTATCGCGCGCAGCAGGGCGCAGCCGATCCCACGCTGGTGTTCCTGCCGATATTGCTGGCGACTGCAGCGTCCACACTCGCTGGATTTTTGTCGGTGGCTTTCGTTCAGCGGTTGAAGTTGCGTGATCCTGTCGTGATGGGCAGCTTGCTCGCCGTGGCCCTCGTGCTTGGCAGCGTCATCGCGCTGCTCTCCGGGCTGTCATCAGCAGCGCTTGCGGCGCTGTCCTCCCTGCTGGGCAATGCCGTGCTGTTTGGTCTGATCATGGTGTTCGTACTGGCCGGTGCCTGGCGACGCGTGCCGGTGTATGAAGCCTTCATTGATGGTGCGCGCGAAGGCTTTGAGGTCGCAAAAAATCTGTTGCCTTATCTGGTGGCGATGCTGTGCGCAGTGGGCGTGTTGCGTGCCTCGGGGGCGCTCGATCTGCTGCTCGGCCTGATACGTTTGATCGTCGATGGGGTGGGTTGGGACAATCGCTTTGTCGATGCGCTGCCGACCGCGCTGGTCAAGCCTTTTTCGGGCAGCGCTGCCCGTGCGATGCTGATCGAGACCATGAGCGCGCACGGCGTCGACAGCTTTCCGGCGCTGCTGGCGGCCACCGTGCAGGGAAGCACCGAAACGACCTTCTATGTGCTGGCGGTGTACTTCGGTGCCGTCGGCATACAGCGTGCGCGTCATGCGGTGGCTTGCGCGCTGCTTGCCGATCTGGCGGGCGTGCTGGCGGCGATCGCTGTGTGCTACTGGTTCTTTGCTTGAGTTGAAAACTGATCGACTGCCATCGACCTAACGAGACAGGTTCTTAGTGTGGTTTTTCCGACCAGTCTTCCACCTTTAATTCAAGCGCTCGTGATTGAAAAGCCTTGTCGCGAGTAACCAGGGTCGCCTCTGCGACCTTTGCATGAGATGCAATCATCATGTCGAGTGGGGCAAGAGGATTGCCAGCGGATTCTGTCTTTGCGCGCAGATCGGCGTAGACCGCTGCAACGGCGAAAGACCATGGCAAGGTCTCTACGCGTTCGAGAAATAACTGCACTGCCTGAGTCAGTAGTCTGGGATAGCCTCGCTTCGCAATTCCGTATCGTAGCTCGGCGTCGGTGATCGCAGATATCACCAGGCTTTTCATCGGAATACTCAGCAGTCGCTCCCGTATCACAGGCTGATCGCCACGAATCACATGGCTGGCGATGTTGGTATCGAGCATGTAGAGCGTCATGGGGCAGGGCCCGCGAAGGGGTCGCGACGAATATAGACCTCGTCGCCCTCGAAGCGGAATTCCTTGGGCAATCGAACCGCTTGACTGCGCCCCGTCTGAAAGAGCTTGGCTTTCATGATCACGCTCCGTTTCAGCATGCCCTAAAAGACAAAGTATCTACCAAGATGAGGTCATTTCGATACAGATCGTCCAGCGGAGGCGGTGGGTGGCAGGGCGCGAAAGCCCTGTCCATCGGGCACTGAGGCGTGGCTTACGCTGGGAAATCGTAGTGAATCGTCAGCGGCGCATGATCTGAAAACCGTTCATCCTTGTAGACCGCCGCACTTTTCGCCGTCGCCGCAACACCCGGCGTGGCGACGTGATAATCGATGCGCCACCCGACATTGTTGGCCCAGGCTTGCCCCCGATTGCTCCACCAGGTGTAGGCATCGCCGGTCGTGTCGGGATGCAGCAAGCGATACACATCACGCCAATCGGCTTCATCGAACACCGTGGTCATCCATGCGCGTTCTTCCGGCAGGAAGCCGGAATTCTTTTGGTTGCTCTTCCAGTTCTTCAGGTCGATTTCCTTGTGCGCGATGTTCCAGTCGCCGCAGATCACTACCTCGCGACCGGATTTGCGCAGCTTCACCAGATGCGGCATGAAGGCGTCCATGAAGCGGAACTTTGCCTGCTGCCGTTCATCGCTGGACGAGCCCGATGGACAGTACAGCGAGATCACGGACAGCTTGCCGATGTCGACCTGCACATACCGACCTTCGGCATCGAACTCTGCATTACCAAAGCCCATGCTCACGGATTCCGGCTTCTTGCGCGAATAGACGCCGGTGCCCGAGTAGCCCTTCTTTTCCGCGTAATGAAAATGCCCGTGATAGCCGAACGGTGACAGGAAGAGGTCCGTCATGTCGGCTTCCTGCGCCTTCAGTTCTTGCACGCAGACGAAATCGGCATCCTGCTTGTGCATCCATTCGAAAAAATTCTTTTTGGCGGCGGAGCGTATGCCGTTCAGATTCGCCGAGATAATTTTCATGGTTTGTTCTTATCGTGTGTCTCTTAGGGTGGCGACAAGGATAACCGATCAGGGCGCACGGTAGAATGCGGTCTTCCAGCGTCTATTTTCAGGGTGATTGAGTGAGCAACCTGCGCCAGCAATTTATTGAATTTTCTGTCAACGCCGGCGTACTGCGCTTCGGCGAGTTCGTGACCAAGGCCGGTCGCTTGTCACCGTATTTTTTCAATGCCGGTTTGTTCAATGATGGCGAACGGCTTGGCAAGCTGGCCGGTTTTTATGCGCAGACGCTGCTGGATTCCGGCGTCGGTTTCGACATGCTGTTTGGCCCGGCGTACAAGGGCATCACGCTGGCCTCAGCCACGGCGGTTGCGCTAGCCGCCAGGGGCCACAATGTGCCCTTCGCTTACAACCGCAAAGAAGCCAAGGATCATGGCGAGGGCGGCACCATCGTTGGCGCGAAGCTCGAGGGGCGCGTGGTGATCATTGACGATGTGATCTCTGCGGGCACGTCGGTGCGCGAGTCGGTGGAGATGATCCGCGCGCAGGGCGCAACACCGTGTGCCGTGCTGATTGCGCTTGATCGCATGGAAAAGAGTGGCGCGGAAGGCGCGCTGTCACAATGGTCGGCCGTGCAGGAAGTAGAGCAACGCTTCGGCATGCCGGTGCTGCCGATCGCGAACCTGAATGATTTGTTTGCTTATCTGTCCGGCCCCGGCGCGAGTGCGGAGCTGGCACAATTCAAGGGCGCGGTTGAGACCTATCGTCAGCGTTACGGCGTGTCCTGATTCCTGGTCACAAAAAAGGGCGGCACGGCCGCCCTTCGCGCTACAGGCAGGTCCATCAACCCAGCTTCTGCTTCAACAATTCCGTCAGCTGTGCCGGATTCGCCTTGCCCCTCGATGCTTTCATCGCCTGACCGATCAGCGCATTGAATGCTTTTTCTTTGCCGGCTTTGTACTCGTCGACCGACTTGGCATTTGCGGCGAGCACCTCATCGACGATCTTTTCCAGCGCGCCCGCGTCGGAGATCTGTTTCAGACCCTTGGATTCGATGATCTCATCGGCCAGTGCAGCCGACGACGACTTCGCCTCCCACATCGCCCCGAAGACTTCTTTCGCGATCTTGTTGGAAATCGTGCCGTCGGCAATGCGCTGTAACAGCAGCGACAGTTGCTCTGCACTCACCGGAGATTCAGTGATGTCGATGCCTTCGCGGTTCAGGGTCGACGCCACATCGCCCATCATCCAGTTCGCGGCGGGCTTGGCCTGCTCTTTGCCGGCAGCAGCAACGACCGCCTCGAAATAAGCGGCCATGCCTTTCGATTGCGTCAGCACCATCGCGTCATACTCGGGCAGGCCATAGTCTTTCACGAAGCGCTCGCGCATTGCGCCGGGGAGTTCGGGCAGTGAGGCTTTCACGCGGTCGATCCATTCCTGCGCAATCACCAGCGGTGGCAGGTCGGGATCGGGGAAGTAGCGATAGTCCATCGCATCTTCCTTGCTGCGCATCGACCGAGTCTCTTTCTTGTCGGGATCGTACAGGCGGGTTTCCTGCACGACGGTGCCGCCATCCTCGATCAGCTCGATCTGGCGACGAACCTCATAGTTGATCGCCTCTTCAAGGAAGCGGAAGGAGTTCAGGTTTTTGATCTCGCAGCGGGTGCCGAATTCTTTTTGTCCGACCGGACGCACCGAGACATTCGCGTCACAGCGGAACGAGCCTTCCTGCATGTTGCCGTCGCAGACGCCTAACCACATCACCAGCGCATGCAATGCTTTGGCATAGGCGACTGCTTCGGCAGCACTGCGCATGTCCGGCTCGGTCACGATTTCCAGCAGCGGCGTGCCGGCGCGATTGAGATCGATGCCAGTCATGCCGTGATAATCCTCGTGCAGCGATTTGCCGGCATCTTCTTCCAGATGCGCGCGCGTCAGGTGCACGGTTTTCATTTCGGCTTTGCCGTCTTTTTCGACCGCGAAGCTGAGGGTGCCGCCCTGAACCACCGGAATCTCGAACTGGCTGATCTGGTAGCCCTTGGGAAGGTCAGGATAAAAATAATTCTTGCGCGCGAAAACCGACATTGGCGCAATCGTGGCGCCAATGGCCAGACCAAACTGGATTGCGCGTTCGACAGCGCCTTTGTTCAGCACGGGCAGCACACCGGGCAGTGCAAGATCCACCGGGCAGGCCTGCGTGTTCGGCTCCGCGCCAAAGGCGATCGGCGCGCCGCTGAAGATTTTGGATTGAGTGGTGAGCTGCGCATGTGTTTCCAGCCCGATCACGACTTCCCATTGCATGATGCGTTTCCTTGTCAGATTCCGAGGGTGCGGCGCGCTTAATTCGATGCCGGACGGCGGGTGTGCCAGTCGGTGGCTTGCTGGAACTGATGTGCAATGTTCAGCAGTTTCGCTTCGCCGAAATAATTGCCGATCAATTGCAGTCCGACCGGGCGCTTGCCATTCTTGTCGCCCTGACCAAAGCCGACCGGTATCGACATGCCCGGCAGACCGGCGAGGCTGGTCGACAGCGTGTAGATATCCGCCAGATAGTTCGCGACCGGATCATTGACTTTGGCGCCCAGATCCCACGCGACGGTGGGGGCTACTGGCCCCATGATCACATCGCACTGCGTAAAGGCTTGCTGGAAGTCTTGTGCGATCAGGCGGCGAATCTTTTGTGCCTGCAGATAGTAGGCATCGTAATAACCATGCGAGAGCACATAGGCGCCGACCAGAATGCGGCGCTTGACCTCATCGCCAAAGCCCTCGGAGCGGGTCTTGCGATACATGTCGGCGAGATCGGCATAGTCCTTGGCACGATGACCATAGCGCACGCCATCAAAGCGTGACAGGTTCGATGAGGCTTCTGCCGGCGCAATCACGTAGTACACCGGTATCGATAGCGAGGTCTTGGGCAGCGAGATCTCGACCAGTGTCGCGCCCAGCTTTTCATATGCTTTCAATGCGGCGCGCACGGCCTGCTCGACATCGCTGGCCAGACCTTCACCAAAATATTCTTTGGGCACGCCGATCTTCAGTCCTTGAAGATTGTCATTCAGGTGACGAGTGAAATCTTCGGGCTCGCGCTCGATCGACGTGGAGTCGCGAGCGTCGAAGCCGGCCATCGCATTGAGCAGCAATGCACAGTCTTCAGCGGTCCATGCCATCGGTCCGCCCTGATCCAGCGAGGATGCAAAAGCGATCATCCCGTAGCGCGACACTCGGCCATACGTGGGCTTGATGCCGGTAATGCCGCACAACGCCGCCGGCTGGCGAATGGAGCCGCCGGTGTCGGTGCCGGTGGCGGCCGGTGTCAGGCCGCCTGCGACCGCTGCCGCAGAGCCACCGGAAGAGCCGCCGGGCACAGCCGTCGTGTCCCAGGGATTTTTGACGGCGCCGAAGAAGGAGTTTTCGTTCGACGAACCCATGGCAAATTCATCGCAGTTCAATTTTCCGAGGGTGACCATGCCTGCTTTGCGGAACTGTTCCACGACAGTTGCATCAAACGGGCTGTTGTAGCCGGCAAGCATCTTCGATCCTGCTGTCGAGGCCCATCCGCGCGTGACAAAAATATCTTTGTGCGCAAGCGGTATGCCTGTCAGTTCCGTCATGTCGCCGCGTGCGATGCGTGCATCCGCGTCTTTGGCTTGCGCCAGCGTGAGTTCAGGGTTGACAGCAGTGAACGCGTTCAGCGTGCTGGACGCGATGCGGTCGAGATAAAGCTGCGCCAGCTCGGTGGCGGAGACTTGTTTGTTCTTCAGCTGTGCTGAAAGTTCGGTAAGTGTGAGCGTGTGCATTCAGTCGTGTGTGGGTGGGCCGTCGATGGACTGCGATAGATCGACGCAGTTATTGACGCAGTGATCGGCGCAGTTCGGGCTGATGGGTTCGGGCAGATTATTCGATGACTTTGGGCACCAGATACAGCCCGTCCTGAACAGCGGGCGCGGGTTGCTGATAGTCGTCGCGATGATTCGGCTCGCTGACGACGTCATCCCGCAGGCGAAGCGCAAGATCATCACGCCAGGCGGCGATGGGGTGGGACAGTGGCGTGACGCCCGTCGTGTCCACGGCTTTCATCTGCTCGACCAGCGAGAAGATGCTGTTGAGCTTGTCGAGCGCATCGGCAGCTTGCTGTTCATTCAGCTCCAGCTGGGCCAGCTTCGACAGTCGGGCGATATCGTTCAGAGACAGTGACATGAGGCAGGCGCGCGTTGTTTGCGCAGGTCAGGGATTAAAAAATGGAAAACTAGACAAGAGCCAGGTTTCGCAGAGGAAAAGACGCCGAATCACTTCAATTTTTAGCGTTTCTACCGGCCAATTTGCAAGGAATTATAAGGTAGAATGTCGGGTTAATGGCTGCAAAGGCGCCTTGCGAAAGCTTACCAGCGGCTGCTTGCCAGCGCTTGAGCGAGCGACGCGGCACTGGCGGCAAGTTGCAATTTTCAGAGCCCGGATATTCGTTATCCGGGTGCAAAAGGACACGATTTCATGTTTGGATTCCTCCGTAGTTATTTCTCTAACGATCTCGCGATCGACCTCGGCACGGCGAACACGCTGATTTACGTTCGCGGCCTGGGCATCGTGCTCGACGAGCCGTCTGTCGTCGCTATCCGCCAGCAGGGCGGACCGAACGCGAAAAAGAACATTCAGGCCGTCGGTAAGGAAGCCAAGCAGATGCTGGGCAAAGTGCCCGGCAACATCGAGGCCATCCGCCCGATGAAGGATGGCGTGATCGCCGACTTCACCGTCACCGAGCAGATGCTCAAGCAGTTCATCCGCATGGTGCACGATACCAAGCTGTTCAAGCCTTCGCCGCGCATCATCATCTGCGTTCCCTGCGGTTCGACCCAGGTTGAGCGCCGCGCGATCCGTGAATCCGCGCTGGGCGCGGGCGCCTCGCAGGTGTTCCTGATCGAAGAGCCCATGGCCGCGGCGATCGGTGCCGGTCTGCCGGTATCCGAAGCGACCGGCTCGATGGTCGTCGATATCGGCGGCGGCACCACCGAGGTGGGCATCATTTCGCTGGGCGGCATGGTCTACAAAGGTTCGGTGCGCGTCGGCGGCGACAAATTCGATGAAGCCATCGTCAACTACATCCGCCGTAACTACGGCATGCTGATCGGTGAGCAAACTGCCGAGACCATCAAGAAGCAGATCGGTTCCGCGTTCCCGGGCACCGAAGTGCGCGAGATGGAAGTCAAGGGCCGTAACCTGTCCGAGGGTATTCCGCGCTCGTTCACCATCTCCAGCAATGAAGTGCTGGAAGCACTGACCGATCCGTTGAACAGCATCGTCTCTGCCGTGAAGAACGCGCTGGAGCAGACGCCGCCCGAGCTGGGTGCCGACATTGCCGAGAAGGGCATGATGCTGACCGGCGGTGGCGCGCTGCTGCGCGACCTGGATCGCCTGCTGATGGAAGAGACGGGCCTGCCGGTGCTGGTGGCCGAAGATCCGCTGACCTGTGTGGTGCGCGGATCGGGCATGGCGCTCGAGCGCATGGACAAGCTCGGCTCCCTCTTCTCCTACGAGTAAATGGTGGCCGGCCGCCCGCTTCCCGCTCGCCGCCGGCCTCACTGTCTCCGTTCCTCCGCCGCCCGCCCGCTGTCGATGGACGGGGCCGGCCTGACCGCATGCGGGCCGAAGACCGGCTGTCCTGCTGCTCTCGCCATCAATTGGTTTAAAGTTTCGCGCTGATGGAATACACTCCGCCGCCACTCTTCAAGCAAGGCGCATCGGCCCGTGCCAAGATGCTGATCTTCGCGCTGATTGCGCTGGGTCTGCTGATGGCGGACTCGCACCTCAAGGCGCTGGCCGTCGTCCGACAGGCGGTCGGCGTTGCGCTTTATCCGCTGCAGGTCGTTGCCATGCTCCCGCGCGATGCGTTTTTTGCGACCACCGATTATTTCAGCTCGCTTTCTACCTTGAAGGTGGAAAACGCCCGCATGAAGGAGCAGCAGGTGCTCAATGCGCAGCAGCTGCAGCAGAGTCAGATCCTGTTGGCAGAGAACGCGCATCTGCGCAAGCTGCTCGCCGCCTCTGAGCGGCTGACGCTGAAGTCGGTGATGAGCGAGATTCTGTACGATGCTCGCGATCCTTTCTCCCGCAAGGTCATCATTGACCGCGGCTCCAGCCATGGCATCGCTGCGGGCCAGCCCGTGATTGATGATCTTGGCGTCGTCGGTCAAGTGACGCGCGTGTTTCCGTTCACGTCGGAAGTCACGCTGCTGACGGACAAGGATCATGCCATTCCCGTGCAGGTGCTGCGCAGCGGCGTGCGCAGCGTGGCCTACGGACGCGGACAATCCAATGTGCTCGAGCTGCGCTTCATGGCCTCGAATGCCGATATTCAGAAAGGCGATGTGCTGCTGACTTCGGGCATCGATGGTGTGTATCCGTCAGGACTGGCCGTGGCGACGGTGGTGTCGGTCGATACCAAGACCTCGGATGCGTTTGCACGCATTATCTGCCAGCCGAGTGCCGGCGTATCCCGCCATCGCCAGCTGCTGGTGTTGCTGGCTGACGCAAAAGATTTGCCGCCACCGCCGCCGCCGGAGACCAACGCCCAGGCGGAGCCGCGCAAGCGCCGCAAAGACCCGGAGGCCCCATGATCGATCGCGACCACATTCTGCTGCCGGTCAATCCCGCATTTATTGCCTTCAGCCTGGTAGCGGCCTTTTTCCTCAATCTCTTTCCCTGGGGGGGCTGGGGCTGGGTGCCAGATTTCGTCGCGATGACGCTGGTCTTCTGGAGCATTTACCAGCCGCGCAAGGTGGGCATCGGCATCGCTTTCCTGATGGGGCTGGTGATGGATGTGCACAGCGCCTCACTGCTGGGCGAGAACGCCCTCGCCTACACACTGCTCTCCTACTTCGCCATTACCATCCATCGTCGCGTGCTCTGGTTCCGGCCCACGGTGCAGGCGCTGCATGTGCTGCCGTTGCTGGTCGTGATGCAGGTTGTGCAGATGCTTATTCAGCTGGCCGTCACGGGCAAGCTGCCCGGCTGGCTGTATTTCGCGCAGAGCATTGTCGCTACCCTCATCTGGCCTGTCGTCTGCTGGCTGCTGCTCGCGCCGCAGCGGCGCGCGGTGGATCGCGACGAGACGCGCCCGATTTGATGCCTGAACCTGCCTCGTGCATGAAACGCTGAAGCCCTCTCACGGCAAGCAATGACAGAGATTAAAGATACCGAACGCGAACTACAGCTGTTCAGGATGCGGCTGTCCGTCGCCGGCCTGGTGGTGTTCATCTGCTTCGGCCTGCTGATGCTGCGCTTCCTGTGGCTGCAGGCCATCCGTCATAGCGAGTATTTCGAGCGCGCGGAGAGCAACCGCATCTCGATTGTGCCCGCTGTCCCGAACCGCGGGCTGATCATTGACCGCAACGGCGTGGTCTTGGCGCGTAACTTCTCCGCTTATACGCTGGAGATCACACCGGCGAAGATCGACCGCAATCTCGACACGGTGATTGACGAGCTGTCGCAGCTGGTCGACATTCAGCCCAAGGACCGCAAGCGCTTTCGTCGCCTGATGGAAGAGTCAAAGACGTTCGAGAGCTTGCCCATCCGCACACGACTGACGGACGAAGAGGTTGCGCGCTTTGCGGCGCAGCGGTATCGCTTCCCCGGTGTCGATATTCAGGCGCGTCTGTTCCGCCAGTATCCGCTGGGCCAGACAGCATCGCACATGATCGGCTACATCGGCCGGGTGAACAAAGCCGAGGCCGAGCGCCTCGAAGCCAGCGAAGATGGCGCGAACTATCGCGGCACCGAATACATCGGCAAGGAAGGCCTGGAAAAAAGCTACGAGAAAGAACTGCACGGCATTACGGGCTATGACGAGATCGAGGTGTCTGCCGGTGGCCGCGCCGTGCGTAATTTGTCGCGCACCGCGCCCACGGCGGGTAACAACCTGATTCTGTCGGTGGATATCGAGCTGCAGAAGATCGTCGAGAAGGCCTTCGGCGACCGCCGTGGCGCACTGGTCGCGATCGAGCCCGAGACCGGCGACATCCTCGCCTATGTGTCGATGCCGACCTTCGATCCCAACCTGTTTGTCGAGGGCATCGATGCCAAAAGCTGGGAAGAGCTGAACACGTCACTCGACAAACCGCTGCTGAACCGGCCACTGATCGGCAGCTATCCACCCGGATCGACGTTCAAGCCCTACATGGCACTGGCATCGCTGGAGCTGGGCAAACGTACGCCGGAACAGGCAATCTCCGACCCTGGCTACTTCTGGTTCGGTAACAACAAGTTCCGCGACGATAAAGAGGGCGGGCACGGTCGCGTGGACATGTACAAATCGATTGTCCAGAGCTGCAATACCTATTACTACAATCTGGCCAATGATCTCGGCATCGACGCGATACATGATTTCATGAAGCCCTTCGGTTTTGGTCAGCTCACCGGGATCGACCTCGAGAACGAGCGTCGAGGCGTATTGCCCTCGGTCGAGTGGAAGCGCAACACCTACAAGCGCCCTGAGCAGCAGAAGTGGTATGCCGGTGAGACCATCTCGGTGGGTATCGGACAGGGTTATAACTCGTTCACACCGCTGCAGCTGGCACATGCTGTCGCCAATCTCTCCAACAATGGCGTGGTGATGAAGCCCCATCTGGTAAAGATGGTCGAGAACGGCACCAATAAATCGCGCAAGCTCACCGTACCCAAAGAGAGCTATCGGATACCGCTGAAGCAGGACAATATCGATTTCGTCAAACAGGCGATGATCGGTGTCACCAAAGAAGGTACGTCGGCACGTTCATTTGCGAATGCGCCCTACGTCTCTGGTGGCAAGACGGGTACTGCGCAGGCAGCTGCGATGAGCAAGAGTGTGAAGTACGACGCCAGCAAGATCGCCGAGCGTCTGCGTGATCACTCGCTGTACATTGCGTTCGCCCCAGCGGACAAGCCCAAGATCGCGCTCGCAGTCATCGTCGAGAACGCCGGTTTCGGCGCGGCCGCTGCGGCGCCTATCGCTCGCCTCGCGATCGATTACTACCTGCTGGGCAAGCGACCTGAAGAGCCGGCGAAACCGGTCAAACCCGTGATTACCGAAGTCTCTGCACCTGCAGCGGCTGTAGTCACCCCGGCGTCAGCCACTGCCGCAACGACCCCTGCCGCTTCCAGCAAGCCGGCGTCAGCGGTCGTGCCTGCGACTGCGACGACCGCCGCGACGGCAGTCGCACCGAAACCCGCGGCATCGGCGGCTCCCTCGGCTCCGGCACCGCAAAAACCGGTGCCTGCGCCGGCGGCCCCTGCAGCGGCCGTGGTGCCGTCAGTACCTGCGGCGCCTGGCGCCAATACACCTTCCAACAGCACGCCGGGCACGGTGAACAAACCGCCCGCCAAGCCGGCATCGTCCAATGTATCGACAGGGAGCGCACAATGATCGCAGGCGCACAGGCAGGTCGCTATCCGGTGCTGGAGACAGTGCGCCGTCGCTTCTTCATCTTTGACCGCTCGCTGACCATCATTCTCGGATTGATCCTCTTGCTGGGTTGTCTGGCGGTGTCGTCAGCGGCCATGGATTTTCCCGGTCGGTTCGAAGGCCATCTGCGCAATATCGCCGTCGGCATTGCGGTGATGTGGGTCGCCGCGATGATCCCGCCGCAAAAGCTGATGCGCTTTGCCGTGCCCATCTATGTGCTCGGGCTTGCGCTGCTGGTGGGTGTTGCGCTGTTCGGCCTGATCAAGAACGGTGCGCGGCGCTGGCTGAATGTCGGCGTGATCATTCAGCCCTCCGAAATCATGAAGCTCGCGCTGCCCCTGATGCTTGCCTGGTATTTCCAGAAGCGTGAGGGCATGATTCGCTGGCGTGACTTCCTTACTGCAGCGATATTGCTGGCGCTGCCCGTCGGGCTGATCCTGCGGCAGCCCGATCTGGGCACCGCGCTGCTGGTGACTTCCTCGGGTTTTTTCGTGATCTTCCTCGCCGGATTGTCATGGCGGCTGATCATCGGGCTGGGCATTGCCGGGCTGGCGAGCCTGCCCTTGCTCTGGACCTTGCTGCATGATTATCAGCGCCACCGGGTCATGACGCTGATCGACCCGACGTCGGATCCTTTGGGCAAAGGCTTTCACATCATCCAGTCGACCATTGCGATCGGTTCGGGCGGGCTGATCGGCAAAGGCTGGCTGAACGGCACCCAGTCACATCTGGAGTTCATTCCTGAGCGGACGACCGACTTCATCTTTGCCGTGTTCTCCGAAGAGTTCGGCCTGCTGGGCAATGGCGTGCTGCTGGTGCTGTATCTGCTGCTGATCGGACGCGGCCTGATCATTGCCGCGAATGCGCCCACGCTGTTCTCGCGCTTGCTGGCGGGCGCGCTGACGCTCTCGATATTCACCTATGCCTTCGTCAACATGGGCATGGTCAGCGGCATCCTGCCCGTGGTCGGCGTGCCGCTGCCCTTCATCAGTTACGGCGGCACCGCATTCGTGACGCTGAGTCTGGGCGTGGGTACGCTGATGAGCATCCAGCGTCACCGCAAGCTGGTGCAGACCTGAGGATACGGGCCGCCGATGAAAGTGCTGCGCTGGTCTTCTTCTGCGCCGCGACGCGCATTGCTGATGCCGCGTCGTGCAGCACCGATCGCCCTGCTGTGCCTGCTGAGCTTGTCTGCGTGCACCACGGTCGATCTGTCGGTAAGTGAAGAGCCCCGCCGTCCACCACCTCCTGCCGCACCGTCGGTACCCCCACCTGTTGCGGTCGCTCCCGCTGTCGTGCCGCCCGCGCCCAGTGAGGTGAAAAAGCCCGGTGGCTATTACATGGACGATGGTCCGGCAGAGAAGGTGCCCGATGGCTTGCTCGACCTGCCCGATGCCGAACCGAAAGTTGAGCCCTACGCCAGAGGGCCCAGCAAGCCTTACACCGTGTTCGAGAAAACTTATGTGCCGATCACGGATGAGCGTCCTTTCGTGCAGCGCGGACGCGGCAGCTGGTATGGGAAGAAATTTCATGGCCAGCGCACGGCGTCCGGCGAGATCTATGACATGTTCAAGATGACGGCCGCTCATCCCACGCTGCCGATCCCTTCGTATGCGCGAGTGACGAACCTGAGGAATGGCAAACAGGTGATCGTGCGCATCAACGATCGCGGTCCGTTTCACTCTGAACGCATTATCGATCTGTCGTATACCGCCGCACTGAAGCTGGGCTATGTGCAGAGCGGCAGTGCCGAGCTCGAAGTGGAACGTCTGCTGCCCGAGGAAATCGTGCGTCTGCAGGCAGAAAAGCGGCGTCGCGAATCACTGGCCAAAGGGCCTGCGCCGGCGGATGATCCAATCGCGAGGCTCTCTGCTGGCAGTTCGCCGCCCATCGCCGCCGAGAGCAGCGGCATCTTCTTGCAGTTCGGTGCGTATGCGCAGGCGCCGAACGCGCAGGCGATGCGTGAGCGCCTGTTGTCTGGCTGGCCTGCGGATCTGCCGGCGCCGACCGTCGTGCAGAGCGGCGGGCTGTACCGATTGCACAGCGGCCCCTTTGCCTCGCGCGAGCAGGCGGCGGCCGCAGCGCAGCAGCTCAAAGCGGTCTCGCAGATCAGCACAACCATCGTGCAGCGCTGACGTTGACAGCCTAGTCTGGGTTGTCTTCAGGACGCATCTCCAGTGCCAGCGAGTACAGCGCGTTTTTTTTCATGCCCGTGATTTTCGCTGCAAGCGCTGCCGCCTGGCTGACAGGCAGCGCTTCCAGCAGTGCGCCAAGCACGCGGCGCGCCTCCGACAGGCCCGGATCGCCCGCCGTGCGCTGTCCCTCGACCAGCAGCACGAACTCGCCCCGCTGCCGGTTGGCATCAGCGTTCATCCAGTCCAGCGCATCGCCCAGTCGACAACGGTGCACTTGCTCGAACAGTTTCGATATCTCACGCGCGATCACGATCCGGCGCTCGGGCCCGAAGGCCTTCAACAGCGCTTGAATGGCATCGATGATGCGATGGGGCGCCTCATAGAACACGAGGCTCGCTGTGGACGTCGCCAGTCCGGCCAGCACTTGTTCGCGCTGAGAGGATTTCGCCGGCAGGAAGCCGATGAAATGAAATTGGTCGGTGTCGAGACCGCTCACCGAGAGCGCCGCGATCGCCGCAGAAGGCCCGGCCACAGGGATCACCGCAAAGCCAGCGTCCCGCACTGCATCGACGATGCGCGTACCCGGATCGGACACAGCTGGCGTGCCGGCATCCGACACCAGCGCAATGCGCTCTCCGGCGCGCAAGCGGTCGATGATCTTTTGCGCTGTCTCGCGCTCATTGTGCTGATGGGCAGAAAACAAGGGCTTCGACAAGCCCAGTCGCGCCAGCAACTGGCCCGTGTTGCGCGTATCTTCACAACCCACCGCATCCACCAGAGAAAGCACCCGGATCGCGCGCAGACTGATGTCCCCGATGTTCCCTATGGGCGTGGCCACTACATACAATGCGCGCTCCGGAAAGCTTTGCTGGCCCAGCTCATCCCAGAGCGAGGCAAGGCTGGCAGACGACAGCGTCGAGACAGGTAAATTCATCAGAGAGAATCAGGATCTTGGGCAGGAATACAGGAAGCCACACGCCAGCGGTTGGCGCATTGTACAAAACTGTTTGTCAGCGGCCGCCATGACGACCGTGAAAGGCAGGCAGGCGGAAGATCGCGCGCTGGTCTACTTGCAGCAGCAGGGTCTGCGGCTGGTGGCGCGCAACTACCGGTGCCGTTTGGGCGAAATCGACCTGATCATGCAGGACAGCGCTCTGCTGATCTTTGTCGAAGTCCGACAGCGCACGGGTTCACGCTACGGTGGTGCAGCTGCCAGCGTGAGTTCTGTAAAGCAACAACGACTATGGCGAACCGCTGAGCATTTTCTGCTGCGCTTTCGTCATCCGCCGGTCTGCCGCTTCGATCTGGTGGCGATCGACGGCAATGCGCTGACGTGGCTGCGGGACATCCTTTCACATTGATGCAAGTTGGTAAGCCAATGTAAGCGCAGTCCTCGCTGATCGGGTTGCAGCATTTATAATCCGCACCATGAACAAACAACGCATCATCAGTCATTTCAACGAGAGTGCCGAGCTGAAGATACAGGCGGCCTCGGAGCTGGCCGGGCCGATCGAGCAGGCCGTCGAGCTGATGTTCATGGCGCTGTCCAATGGCAATCGCATTCTCGCCTGCGGCAATGGCGGCTCGGCTGCGGATTGCCAGCATTTTGCCGCTGAACTCGTCGGCCGCTTCGAGCGCGAGCGGCTGCCGCTGCCGGCGATGGCCTTGTCTACCGATTCTTCGATTCTGACCGCTGTTGGCAATGATTATGGCTTTGGCGAGATCTTCGCCAAGCAGGTTCAGGCCTATGGCCAAGCGGGAGATGTGCTGCTGGCGATCACGACCTCCGGGGGCTCGGCGAATGTGATTGCGGCGATCGAGGCGGCGCTGGAGCGCGAGATGCGCGTCGTCGCGCTGACCGGTCGCGGCGGTGGCAACATACCTCGCTTGCTTACCGATGCCGATGTGCATATCTGCGTGCCTCATGAACGCACCGCACGCATACAGGAAGTGCATTTACTGATTGTTCATTGTCTTTGCGATGGTATCGACGTCGCACTTTTTGGAGGAGATCCCGAATGAAAGCAATCGCAAGATCGTTGGACATCCCGAATTCTGTGAGGCGTCCGCTGCTGGCTGTGATGCTGGCCGTCACTGGAGCCATGAGCCTGCAAGCCTGCCTGCCCGTGATGGTGGGCGGCACGGTCATGGGTACGCTGGCGGCCACTGATCGCCGCACCATCGGTGCGCAGGCCGACGATGCCGCCATCGTGCTCAAGGGCGAGGGGCGGGCGCGCAAGATCACCGGCGAGCTGGGCCGGGTTGCCGTCACCAGCTTCAATCACCGGGTGCTGTTGACCGGTGAGGTCAAGGATGAAAAAATGAAAGCCGAGGTCGAGCAGCAGATCGTGACCATCGATGGCGTAAAGTCGGTCGAGAACGATCTCGTGGTCGCGCCGGTATCCACGATGGGCGCGCGCTCCAATGATGCGCTGATCACCGGCAAGGTGAAGGCGGCGATCATTGACACCAAGGATCTGTATGTGAATGCATTCAAGATTCACACAGATCGTGGCGTCGTCTATCTGATGGGTCGTGTCACGCAGCGCGAGGGCAAGCTGGCTGCCGAAGTCGCCCGCAATGCGGCGAGCAAGATCCGAAAAGTGGTCAAGCTGTTCGAATACATTGGCGAGGATGAGCTGAAAGAGCTGACGACCAAGCCTGCAGCAGACCAGCAGAAGGATACGACGCGCTGATGGACCCATCTGCCGCTGGCCTTCAGCGCCAGCGGCATCGTTCTGCCTCGTGGCTTGCCGAATCCTGAATCGCCGTGTGCCACTGGCCTATAATAGGGCTTTCTGTTCTGCATTTTTCAGGAAGTCATCATGTCCCGCCATTTCCCCCGCCGCTTCGCCGGCCTCACCATTATCCAGACCATGAGCTTGCTGGCCATTCTTGGCCTGGTCTTGTTCGCGGCACTGTCCCTGTTCAAGAAAGAAGCGGCGCCCGCTGTCAGCTTCAAGACGATCAACGGCGAGCAGATTTCGATGGAATCCTTGCGCGGCAAGGTCGTGATGGTGAACTTCTGGGCGACCAGCTGCACGACATGCATCGCCGAAATGCCAGAGATGGTTGCAACGTATAACAAATATGCTGAAAAAGGCTTCGAATTCATCGCTGTCGCGATGAGCTATGATCCGCCGAACTACGTACTGAATTACACCGAGACCCGTCAGTTACCGTTCAAGGTAGCGCTGGATACCGATGGCAGCGCAGCGAAGTCCTTCGGTGATGTGAAGCTGACGCCAACCACTTTCGTGATCGGCAAGGATGGCAGCATACTGAAGCGCTATGTCGGCATACCTGAATTCGCTGCCATGCATCAGCTGATTGAAAAGGCGTTATCGGCCTGAGCCCGGATCTGTCAGGTTATCGAGCATCGGGTAAGTCGAGCTCAGCGCCAAAAATCGGGTTCTCCATCTTCCTCAGGTGTCTGATGAAACTCGGTCACCCTCTGAGCCATGCTGTGGGCTGGTGTCTCATCTTCCTGAGCAAACAGGCTGTCTGTGGCAGTCATGAACCTGTTGGCCTCATCAAAAAAAGATAGCAGTTCATGGTCGATCAGCGACTGGATCAGTTGGCGAATATTTCCCAGGATGTGGGTCTGCCGGTGGTCGCTACTCAACAGCGACGGCATGAACTCCGGGTCTTCCTTACCAAAAATCAGGGTGTGCAATGAATTGCGCAGACTGTCATTTGCGTTCAGCGATTCTCTGCCATCGCTGCTGATATCCATCAGGAACGGGTTGTAGTCTGCGTCATCCTCGCTGGAGCCATCAGTCAGATGGGTGAACAAAGCCGTATCGGCGAGCTCAGTGCTGAATGAAAACAACGGCTTTTCTCCGGCTAGTTCTTTTTTGCAGAGATGAACTAGCAGAGAGCCCAGCTCATTGGTCAGCGCTGCGGAGTTGTGCGCACAAACGCTCCAAACAACCGGTTGCTGATTGCCAGTTGCTTCGTACTTTGATGGATTGTCAATGAGCTCAAGCGCGGCAGTGGCATCCAGCTCTCCGCGAGCCACCAGCGTCTTCAATAGCGCCCCCAGCGAGCGCACGCTTTCTACGTCATTGGCTACCAGTGCTGCAGCGATCGCAGAGTGCCCTTCGGAATTCTTGGCGGACAGCAGATCAATGACCTCTTTTCCTGAGATCTGGCGTTTATCCAGCAGGATTTTTGCCAAGAAAAAGTACTTGTGTAGCCCTGCTTTGTTTCGAGGCAAGATCTTGGTAATCAATTCACTCCATGTTTGCTTTGGCTGCAGGAGCTTGCGTAATGCATCTTCCGGGAGTGCCCGTTTCACATCTGAGCTTGCAAGAAAGTAGGCTTCTGCAAAGCCTGCGATGCATGCAACGTACTCATCAATGACAGATGCGTAATTAGCGCTGAGCATGAGATCGGTTGCTGAAAATGTGATCGGAAAACTAGTGTTGCTCGAATGCCCGTCAAGTACGCCGAACAGCGCAGCCAGAGAGATTTTCTGTTGGGAGTATTGTGATAACAGCTGCTGCCAGTAAGGTCTGATATAAGAAGTGAGCTGCATATCAACCAGAGTAAACATGATGTCCGGATGGGACAAGTCAGACTCCGACATCCATAACTCAGGTAGGGCAGTCTGGTCGGCCGTGCGTTGCTCCATGCTTGCGAAGCAAAGTATCGCTGGTTTGCTGCCGCGCATATACCCTTCCATGTACGCTTCGGAGATGAAATCCGTCAGCCGCCAAGGCTTCTCGGGATTCACGATGGCTTCCAGCTGGTTCGCGACCATCCTGCAGTGGGTGCGCGTCAGGTTCGGATCGTACATTTCTGCGATGAATTCGGGTTTTGGCCCGGGTTTAACGATCATCAAGAAATGAAGTTCATGATTCGAAGAGCAAACGCGCATTCCGCGTATTAACCGGCTGGCTGGCAAGGCTGATGGCTGGGATGAAGTCTCTGCCAGCATTTGTGTGAATTGTGTGACGAGCCATTGACCGAATTTCTCATTGCTCACCATCGCATACGATTTGCTTCCTTGAAGTTCAGTCTCGTATAAATTTTTTTTATCCAAGGAGATCGTGTCGCTCAGGCTGTTTGCGTCGGTAATACCAAAGTAGCCGATTTTTTTCCAATCACTGGCTGAGGGCGACAAGCGTCGGTGGAGCATCTCGGGCGCTATCATGTTGCAAAAAATTTTGGATTGCGTTCCAGTAAAACAGCTCTCGCCATTCAGCGCCGTGAAATCAGGCACTGTATTTCCAGGCAATACCTTGAAATACGGGTGAGAGGGCAAAGCATGCTGCTGGAGCAGCCGATCGCCTTCGTAGCGATAAATACGAATTTTGGATTTCGTGTTGGGAGCTCTGAAACAAACGTCTGCCAGCGTATTGGTGAATATGTGTTGAAACATCCTGCGGGCTGAGCCATTCAATTGTTGCAAAGCACTCATGCTTCTCAAGTCCAGCGAGCTTCCCGCAAAATCAGGTAAATCCAGCCGCTGCAGGCTGGATAGTTGATTGCAGAAAGACGGAAGGTGCTCTAGCCCGGGCGGCAGCAGCAAGGTCTGGACTGAGCGTATTGCCGGGTTGATCAGGCCGATGGGTAAATCCTGGATGCTATCTGCGGACAAGTGACTCAGATCAAGCAGGAGGTTTCCAGTTTGCAGAGTTGTATTCACTACTCTCAACGCTTCCTGGGTTGCCGGTGAGAGATCCCGGCTGTGAGGATCGTCCAGGCTGGAGAGTATCGTGGCAATATCCACGCCTTCCTGTGAGCTTCGGAAACGCTTGCTTGTGCGTTCCTCGGTATCAATACCTGAGTCAAGGGGCCGTTTCTGGCCAGTGAGCGTTGCTTTCATGATGAAGTCTCTCGTAGGATGGGCATATCGCGCCCTGATTGGGTATACGAGAGCTTGTGTGCCGATAATCGGCACAATGTTCATCTGAATTTTATAAAAGAAACTTTTGCGGTTTCTACAGATCGTTCGGTTGTCAATTTTTTCTGAGCTACCGTAGCCCGGCCTGATGGGCTTGATGATCTGCATGATACGAGCTGCGCACCATCGCGCCGACGGCGGCATGCACGAATCCCATTTCGGCCGCTTTTGCTTCAAACATCTTGAAGGTATCGGGATGCACATAGCGGCGCACGGGCAAATGGTCGCCGGTGGGCATCAGATACTGACCAATGGTCAGCATATCGACGCCATGGGCGCGAAGATCGCGCATGACCTCGAGAATTTCTTCGTCGGTCTCGCCAAGGCCGACCATCAGCCCCGATTTGGTTGGCGTATCGGGGTGCAGTTCCTTGAAACGTTTCAGCAGGCTCAGCGAGTATGCATAGTCCGATCCCGGGCGCGCTTCCTTGTATAGCCGCGGCACGGTTTCGAGATTGTGGTTCATCACGTCTGGCGGTGCTGCCTTGAGTATCTCGAGTGCGCGATCCATGCGCCCGCGGAAATCCGGCGTGAGTATCTCGATTCGCGTGGACGGCGAGAGTGCGCGTACTCGCTGTATGCACTCTACGAAATGGCCGGCACCGCCGTCACGCAAGTCGTCACGGTCGACTGACGTGATCACCACGTACGAGAGCTTGAGCGCTGCGATGGTGCGGGCAAGATTCTCGGGTTCTTTCTGGTCGAGCGGATCAGGCCGTCCATGGCCGACATCACAGAACGGGCAGCGGCGCGTGCACTTGTCGCCCATGATCATGAAGGTCGCCGTGCCTTTACCGAAACACTCGCCGATGTTGGGGCAGGAGGCCTCTTCGCATACTGTCACCAGATTATTCGAGCGGAGAATGTCTTTGATCTCGTAGAAGCGGGTCGTCGGTGACGCGGCCTTAACGCGTATCCAGTCCGGCTTGGGGAGTTTTTCTGCCGGCACGATCTTGATCGGTATGCGCGCCGTCTTGCCTGCCCCCTTCTGCTTCTCGTTCGGGTTGTACGCGGGAGCGGTCGTGTTGTCAGAGGCCATGGTCAGGTGCTCAGTTGTTTTTGCAGTTGGGTTGCCAGCGCGGACTGCACATCGGGCAGGGGCGCAGCTACATCAAGGGTTCGCATGTCGATCGTGGTCAATCCGGGATAGCCGCACGGGTTAATCCACGAAAAGGGCGCAAGATCCATCGCAACATTCAACGATACGCCATGGTAGGTGCATCCGCTGGCCCGTATTTTCAGGCCCAGCGCTGCGATTTTGGCGCCTTTGTGCGTGCCCTCGGCGACATAAATCCCGGGTGCTCCCGGCTTGCGCTCACCCTGAAGATTATACGCCGCAAGGGTATCGATCACGGCCTGCTCGATGCGGGTGACGAAGTCGCGGGGCAACAGCTTGCGGCCTTCGCGGCGCAGATCGAACAGCAGATAAATGACAGCCTGACCCGGCCCGTGGTAGGTGACTTCACCGCCCCGGTCCGTCTGCACCACGGGTATCTGGCCGGCATTGAGCACATGGCGGCGATCGGCGCCCAGCCCCAGTGTGAAGACGGGCGGATGTTCGACGATCCACAGCTCATCGGGCGTGTTCATATCGCGCGCATCAGTGAACGCGCGCATGGCTGCGAAAGTGATTTCGTAGTCTTCGGTGCCGCGCTGCCGGATCAGCGTATCGCTCATGCAGAGGCTGACCGGGCTTAGAGGACGATCTTGACCATCGGATGCGACGACAGCGCGCGATACAGATTGTCGAGCTGCTCGCGGCTGGTCGCCCGCACCGTGACGGTCAGCGACAGGTAGTTGCCCTTGGTTGAAGGGCGCATCTCCATTTTCCCTGCATGAAAATCCGGATCATGCCGGGTAACGACGTCCACCATGGTGTCGGCGAAGCTTTCCTGCATCGCGCCCATGATCTTGATCGGAAAGTCGCACGGATACTCGATCAGGCTTTTTTCAGGATCCGGATTCGTCATGGTCCTCTCCTTCGTTTCGGATCAGAAGGATACGCCCTTCATCACCATCAGGCGCATCGAGTCGAAAGCCCTGCCGAATATCGTCGCCTGATTGATCTGTTCCAGTGCCTGCAGAGGAATCTCGCTGACGACTTTGCCGTCCGCCATCATCTTCAGGGTACCGACCCGGCTGTACTGCGGGATCGGTGCTACGAGTGGATCGGTGCGCTCGACCACCGGCTTGAGCTTGGCGCTGGAGCCGCGCGGCAGGCTCACATAGACATCATGATTAAAGCCGAGCTTGACGTCACCTTGTGAGCCTTTCCAGACCGATGATGTCAGCACCGCCTGTCCTTTAGAGTAAATCTTGAATGAATCAAAATTCATGAAGCCCCAGTTCAGCAGCTTCTGGCTTTCCTGTGCGCGTACGCCATCAGATTCGGTGCCCAACACGACCGAGATCAGCCGTCGTTCATTATTGCCATTCGGGCGACGCGCCGATGCGATCAGGCAATAGCCTGCAGCCTGCGTGTGACCGGTCTTCATGCCATCGACCGTCGAGTCGAGCCACAGCAGACGGTTGCGATTGGGCTGAGTGATGCGGTTGTAGGTAAAGCTTTTCGTCGAGTAGATCTTGTAGAACTCGGGGAAATCGGCGATCAGCCGTGACGCCAGCACCGACAGATCGCGTGCAGTCGAATAATTGTTCGGATCCGGCAGGCCATGCGGATTCGCGAAGCGCGTGTTCTTCAGACCCATGCGCTGCGCCTCGCGGTTCATCAGATCGGCAAACGCCGGCACGGTGCCGGCCACCGCTTCGGCCAGCGTGATTGCAGCATCGTTGCCGGACTGGACAATCAATCCATACAGCAGATCGTTGACGCGCACGGCCGTATTGGGTTCGATGAACATTTTGGAACTGTCGCCATCGACTTTCCAGGCATTCACCGAGACATTGATCGTCTGATTCAGGTCGAGCTTCTTGTCGCGTATCGCTGAGAACGCCAGATACGCTGTCATGATCTTGGTCAGCGACGCTGGCTCGATGCGCTGATCAGCATCCTGAGAAGCAAGTATCTGGTTACTGCTGGCATCCAGCAGCAGCCAGGAACGTGCAGCAATGGTTGGGGGAGGCAGAGTCTGGGCGGCAGCCGTGCCCATCATCAGGCAGGCGGCACATGCCGCAAGAAATTTTTTCATTCGTGAAGTGCAGAAGAGAACAGCGGGAAAGTGTTCTCGATTATAGCGTCTGCGGCGTTTCAGTGTGCCCACAGATCAAGCACCCATTGCTTGATGTGATGGAGCTTTCGATGGAAGAAATGATCAGCACCGGGAATCACCACGACCGGAAGGTCTTGGGGTCTGGCCCAGTCGAGCACGTCGGCCAGCGGTATCGTGTCATCCTGCTCGCCATGGATCAGCAAGGTGTTCGCCGGAACGTCGGGCAGCGCCCATTTGCCAGCCGCGCAGCCGACCAGCACCAGCCGCTCGGCAGGCTGTCCCTGCTGCTCAAGACGTTTCTGCAATTGCGATTGCACGAAGGTGCCGAATGAAAACCCTGACAGTGCCACGGGCAATCCCGGATAGTGGCCGCGCATGTGCGCATGCAGTTGCGCCATGTCGTCTGTTTCTCCGCGGCCTTCGTCATGCGTGCCGCCGGATTCGCCGACGCCACGGAAATTCATTCTCGCGCTCACATAGCCCAGCGCAATGAAGGCCCTCGCCAGGGTCTGCACCACCTTGTTATCCATGGTGCCGCCGTACAACGGATGCGGATGCGCGATCAGCGCGATGCCGCGCGGCGCACCGTCGGGCGGCAGATCGAGTTTGCATTCCAGCGGCCCGGCGGAGCCTTGCAGCGTGAAAGACTGAGTGTGCGCGTTCATGATCGGAGTGATCAGATCAATCAGATGGATCAGATCTTCAGCCGCTCGACGACCTTGCCGCCGATCAGATGGCTGTCGATGATGTCATCAATGTCATGCTGATCGACATAGGTGTACCAGACACCCTCCGGATAGACCACCAGCACCGGGCCTTCTTCGCAGCGATCCAGGCAGCCGGCCTTGTTGATGCGTATCTTGCCGTGGCCGTTCATGTCCAGTGCTTTGAGCCGCTTTTTCGCGTACTCCTGCACGCCGGCAGAGCCACGATCATGGCAGCAGGGACGTCCGTCTTCGCGCTGATTGAGGCAGACGAACACATGATGTTGGTAATACGGCTTGTCAGTCATGGGAGTAAGCGAGATTGAACACGAACAGGCGAGAACAGGCTGAGGTACTGCCAGAGGCTGGCATCATACACCGCCTGAGTACTTGCTATCCGTCGTGACGGGCAGCGTGATGTGCCGCATGATGGCTGCTGTGCGTCAGGAACCAGAGCGCGAACAGTGGCCAGGTCAGCGACAGAAAATGGGCAGCGCCGTTGAAGTTCAGGAAGCGGCCTTGCACCCATTCCTGCAGCGTCGACATGAAGTAGGGGTTGGCGGGCATGATATTCATCACCACTAGCCCGAGCGCCAGAGTAAAGATCGCGGCACGCCGCTGTGCGACCGCCGGGGCAAAGGACAGACCGGCCAGCATCACTACCCCGATCAGCAGGCCGCTGGTGGCGCTGGGCGTGAGCCAGCCGAGCGCATCATCGGGATCAAACAGGATCGCATGAGCGAGTGTTTTGACGCCCAGCGCGGCCATCAGCAACAAGATCGCCAGCATGGTTTTGGGCGCATGGCGTCGGGTCTGGCACAGCAAGGTCAGTACCGCCCCCGTCATGCCGCAGGCAGTGACGATGACTTCCGCCGGAAAGTAATGCTCTATGCCCGATCCCAGCTCGTTCCACAGCCACTGGCTCAGATCGACGGGAGCCTCCAGCCCCTCGGACATCCACCGCGACAATGTCCCCAGCAGCTGTCCGTGCCCGAACAGATAGGGCTGAGGAAAAATCTGCGCGAGCGGCCACAGCGAGACCACGATCAGGCCACGGCTTGCCTGTTCGGAAAACCATGCGCGTCGCAGCTCGCGCAGTCGACTTTGCTCCAGCACCGGCGAGCGCAGGGCTTCGCCAATGATCGCGCCGATGAACATGCCGGCGGCATTGGTCATGAGATCAAGGTTACTCGGCACACGCGAGGGCAAATAACTCTGCACGGCCTCCAGCAACATGGCCAGCAGCAGGCCGGCCATGCTCGCCGCCGCGACCGCCGGCACGCCGCGCAGCCGCGGATACATCGCCAGCACCGCCAGTGCGCCCAGCGGTACATAGCCGACGACGTTCACGGACAGGTCGAAGCCGGTCCAGTAATGCGGCAGACGCTCGCCCAGATAGGTCCATGGCAGCAGGCCATTGTCATGCCATCCGGAAAACGGGAAGCAGCTCGCGTAGACAACGAGCATGGCATAGAACGCCAGCGCCACGCGCACGGACGCCGATGCCTTGCCGTCTTTCCTGAAGGCGGATGCAGGTTCTTCTGCATGGGGCATGTAAGGTGCGGACATGGGGCCAGTGTAGGGGAGTTTCCGCGCAGCGTCACCCGTGCTGCCGATACAATGAGCGCATGATGCTACCGCTGAATGTCAAGCTGATCGCTGACCGCTCGCTCGCTGCGAGACAGGGAATGACGATCGAGGTAATGGCCTCGATACCTTCCACCAACACCGAGCTGCGCTCGCGCATTGCCCGTCTTGCGGGCCCACTGCTGCTGGCGGCCGAGCAGCAGACGGCCGGCCGCGGGCGCGCAGGCCGCGTCTGGCACGCTGCTCCCGGCGACAGTCTGTGCTTTTCGCTTGCGTGGCCATTTCAAGGCCCGGTTGCCCGTTTGTCGGGTTTGTCGCTGATGGTGGGCGTGGTCACCGCCGAGACGCTGCGTGCGCTGGGATGGCCGGTGCAACTGAAATGGCCGAATGATCTGCTGCTCGAGGACAGAAAACTGGGCGGCATTCTGATCGAAACAGCACCGCGAGCGACCGTGCCCGCGCTGTGGGCGGTAATTGGTATCGGGTTGAATGTGCGCCCGAATCCTGAGCGGGACACCGCGCTGGGCCATGCGGCAGCGGCGTTGCTGTCCCCGGCAGCGACCGGCGATGATGGTGCGGCGACCGATCGCAATCACCTGCTCGCCGCTCTGGCAGATGCCCTGAGCGATGCATTGATTGTGTTCGATCAGGAAGGATTGTCTCCCTTCGTCGGGCGCTGGCAGGCACTGCACCGGCATCAGGGCCAGCTTGTGCGCATCGTCGAACAAGGTGCGGTGCTGCACGAGGGCATCGCGCGCGGTGTTGATGACAGCGGTCGGCTGCTGCTCGATACGATGCGCGGGCGCGTTGTGATCACGGCCGGTGATGTGTCGCTGCGGCCTTTGCAGGATCCTGTGTCGCAGGGAGGCGCGCATGCTGCTGCTGGTTGACGCGGGCAACACACGGATCAAGTGGGCACTGGCCGCTGCGGGTGAGCCGCCGGGACAATGGCAGTCCTTCGGCAGCGTCTCGCATGCCGAGCAAAGCCAGCTGGACGCTGCATGGTCCCGTTTCGCCATCACCGAGGTGCTGGCGTCCAACGTGGCAGGCCATGCGTTTCGCGAACAGCTGCTCGCCCGGCTTCAGCAGCAGGATGTGCAAGCAGAGGCCGTTCGGTGGTTTCGCGCACAATCGGAATGTGCGGGGATAAAGAATGGCTACGCGCAGCCCGGGCAGCTGGGCAGCGATCGTTTTGCCTCGCTGATCGGTGCCCGTCATCGGTTTCCCGGTGAGCGTTTGCTGGTGGTCACCTGCGGTACGGCCACGACCATCGATGCGCTCGAACCGGATGGCCGCTTCATCGGCGGCATGATCGCGCCGGGACTGGGCACGATGGCGAATTCGCTGGCGCTCAACACCGCGCTGCTGCCGGCCGTTGAGGCGGCAAAGCGCGAGCGCGTGTTTGCCGACAATACGCAGGAAGCGATCATCAGTGGCTGCCTGTCAGCGCAGGTGGGCGCGATTGCGCAGGCGATGGCGCAGCGGCATGCACCGACCGCGCGCTGTGTAATCTCCGGCGGCGCTGCCCCCTACATCGTCCCGCATTTGCCCTTCCCCTGCGACGCAGTGGATAATCTGGTGCTGCTGGGTTTGCATGCCTCTTTGCATGCCCCTGTCGCGGGAGCTTCCTGATGGCGATGTTCAGGTTTTTATTCTGGCTGCTGTTGCTGTCCAATCTGGTGCTGCTGACCCTGATGCCGGGTCCGCTGCCGGGCTTTTCATCGCTTGAACCGGAGCGGCTTGCGCAGCAGCTCAAGCCTGAGAGCATCCGCCTGCTGTCGAATCCGCTGACCGCGAGCTCGACACCGAGCGCGCCCCCGGCGCCGGCGTGCACCGAGATCGGCCATTTCAACAGCACGATGGCCGCCAAGTTCGAGGCTCGCCTTGCGCGGCTGAAGCTGCCGACCTTGCCAGCCAAGCAGATGGTGCAGCCGCCGACCTCCAGCCTGGTGTTCATCCCGCCGCAGCCCGACGAGGCCAGCGCCAACCGCCGGCTCGCGCAGTTGCGCGCGCAGGGATTCAATGATGTCTCGGTGGTGAAAGAGCCGCTGTCGCGACGCTGGGGCATTTCGGTGGGACTGTTCAGCAGCGGCGAACTCGCGCTTGCTCAGCTCGACAGCCTGAAAAAAGCGGGCATCACCGATGCGCGCATCGAGGAGCATCCGATCAACTCAGCCCGCTATGCGTATCGGCTGCAGGGGCTGGTGGCAGATGACAAACCGGAGCTCAAGGCGATGCTGCCGGATTTTCCCGGGGCGGAGATCCGCAGCTGCACGACCCCCTGACGGTGGGGGATCGTTACGACGGTAGCAGTCCTGCCTGACGCGCGATCATTCCCAGACAATCCGGACAGAAGCAGGCAGACCCATCGCCGCCTGCGTCGGCCAGCGCCGACGCGGGAATGACCGGCAGGGTGGTGCACCAGCAGGGCTGGCCATTCTCGCCATCCGCCATCGCGCAGTGGAATTCCTCACCGCATTTCACACAATTGCTCATGACGTCGCCTCATCAGGGATTTGCGCGAGGCTAACGCCGCCTGCCCGGAAAAGCAAATGGGCCTGATGCTGGTCAAAGCGCAGGCAGCGAGTCATTTGGCTGTAAAATTCTTTGGAATTTTCCTCTTACCCTGCCTCGCCATCGTCACTGTAATGTCCATCACCACCATCGCTCCCGAGATCAAGGCCGAGATTCTGGCCGAAGCCCTGCCTTATATCCGCAAGTTTCACGGGAAGACGATCGTCGTCAAGTACGGCGGCAATGCCATGACGGAAGAGCGCCTCAAGCACGGCTTCGCGCGCGACGTGATTCTGCTGAAGCTGGTGGGCATGAATCCGGTGGTCGTGCACGGCGGCGGGCCCCAGATTGACAACGCGCTGAAAAAAATCGGCAAGCAAGGCACTTTCGTGCAGGGTATGCGCATCACCGACGAAGAGACGATGGAAGTCGTTGAATGGGTGCTCGGCGGCGAAGTGCAGCAGGACATCGTCATGCTGATCAATCATTACGGCGGGCAGGCTGTCGGCCTGACCGGCAAGGATGGTGGTCTGATACGTGCGCGCAAGATGCAGATGCCGGACAAGGAGCATCCCGGCGAGTTTCTCGACATCGGTTTCGTCGGCGAGATCGAAGCGATCAACCCGGCCGTGGTCAAGGCGCTGCAGGACGACGCGTTCATTCCCATCATCTCGCCCATCGGTTTTGGTGAGGATGGACAGGCGTACAACATTAACGCTGATCTGGTCGCCGGCAAAATCGCCGAGATTCTTCGCGCCGAAAAGCTGATCATGATGACCAACATCCCCGGCGTGATGGACAAGAACGGCAAGCTGCTGACCGATTTGTCCGCGCGCGAGATCGACGAGATGTTTGAAGATGGCACGATCTCCGGCGGCATGCTGCCCAAGATCTCTTCTGCGCTGGATGCCGCGAAGTCGGGCGTCAACACGGTGCACATCATCGATGGGCGTATCGAGCATTCGTTGCTGCTGGAGGTTCTCACCGAGCAAGCGTTTGGCACGATGATCCGCTCGCACTGACGTCACACGCAAAGCTCCAGCCGCACCCTTGAAGCGCAACCTCGTCTGGCTGTTCGACCTCGACAACACGCTGCACGACGCATCGCACGCGATCTTCCCTGCGATTAACCGCAACATGAATGCGCTGATCGAGCGTGTGCTCGAATCCGAAGCGCGACCGTCACATCCTGATGCCGTCAATGCGGTACGAATCGCTTACTGGCAGCGCTATGGCGCGACGCTGCTGGGCATGATGCGGCATCACGCGGTGCGTTCCGAAGACTTTTTGCGCGATGCGCATCAGTTCGAGGATCTGTCGGCGATGATCCGCGCCGAGCGCGGAACGGCGCGCATGCTCAAGCGGCTGCCCGGACGAAAGATCCTGCTCACCAACGCTCCGGCCAGCTATGCGCACCACGTGCTGCGCCACCTGGGCTTGCACCGGCATTTTGCTGACCATCTGCCCATCGAATCCATGGTCGTGCACCGTCAATTGCGGCCCAAGCCTTCGCGGCTGCTGCTGCGCAAGCTGCTGGCGCGCGAAGGCCTGTCGGCGCGGCGCTGCGTGCTGGTCGAGGATACGCTGGAGAACCTGAAGTCCGCGCGCGCGCTGGGGCTGCGCACGGTCTGGTTCGCGGGCTACCTGCCGGCTCGTGCGGGGCGGCCGTCCTTTGTCGATGTCAAAGTACAATCCCTGAGCCAGTTGCCCCGGCGCCTGTCCCGGCTGTCGGTCTGCTGAAACCAGGTCTCGGCTACCAAGGCGGCCCCAGTCTGGGTTACATTATTTCAAGCATCCCACGTTTCCCGGCCAGCGATCTGGCCGGGCTGCTGAATCGATTGCTCGACCGAGAACAACCATGGCCAACATGAAACCGGGTGAACGCAAGCTGCAGATCCTGCAGGCACTCGCGCAGATGCTGGAAAGCCCCAAGGGCGAGAAGATCACCACGGCAGCGCTGGCCGCCCGGCTGGATGTGTCCGAGGCGGCGCTGTATCGTCATTTCGCCAGCAAGGCGCAGATGTATGAAGGCCTGATCGAGTTCATCGAGACGACGATCTTCACACTGATCAACCAGATCACCGGTCAGGAAGACAATGGTCGCGCTCAGGCACTGAGTATCGCGGGCGTGCTGCTCGATTTCGCCGAACAGAATGCGGGCATGACCAAGGTATTGATCGGTGATGCGCTGGTCAATGAAGACGAGCGGCTGCAGGTGAGGATGAATCAGTTCACAGAGCGCGTGGAGCTGGCCTTGCGGCAGGCCTGGAAACTGGCGGCGACACAGGGGGCGATACCCGACTCGGAGAGCGCGGCGCGCGCCGGCATGATGATGGCCTTCGTGATCGGTCGCTGGCATCGCTTTGCCAAGAGCGGCTTTCAGCAGCGTCCGTCGGAGGGCGGCATGCTGATGCTGAGCTTGCTGTCTGCCTGATACCGCGGGCTTTTTACTTTTCTCCGCACACCGGGCAATCCGGACTGCGCTTGGTGCGAATCTGGGTCCATTCCATGCTGCGTGCATCCAGCAGCAGCAGGCGATCTGCCAGTGATTCACCGATGCCGGCCACCAGCTTGAGTGCCTCTGCCGCCTGCATGGTGCCAATGATGCCGACCAGTGGCGCAAACACTCCCATCGTCGAACAGGCGACTTCTTCGAACTGCTGATCCGGCGGGAACAGGCACGCATAACAGGCGGTTTCGCCAGAGCGCGGATCGAACACGGCGACTTGTCCATCCATGCGTATCGCCGCGCCGGATACCAGCGGCACGCGGGCGACGACGCAAGCACGATTGATGGCGTGACGGGTCGCAAAATTGTCAGTGCAATCGAGCACCACGGTGGCTGACGCCACCAGCGCCTGCAGGCGCTGCTCATCCGCGCGCTCGCAGAGCGCCACCACGTTCACTTCGGGATTGATCTCCAGCAGCGCCTGCCGAGCGGACTCGACCTTGGGCTGTCCCACGCGCGCTGTGGTGTGCGCGATCTGCCGCTGCAGGTTGGTCAGATCGACGTCATCGTTGTCGACGAGCGTGATCTTGCCGACGCCGGCCGAGGCCAGATACACAGCGACAGGTGATCCGAGTCCGCCAGCGCCAATCACCAGCGCATGCGCGGCCAGCAGTTTTTCCTGCCCGTCGATGCCGATCTCGTCGAGCAGGATATGGCGCGAGTAGCGCTGCAGTTGCTGGTCGTTCATTCGACGTTTGCTTGTTGTGGAGGGCGGAATAAAAACGGCCGCAGCGAGGCGGCCGTGGCAGGATTCAGTGGCGTTTATTTTTTCTCGCCATTGGCATCCGGGTTGTTGATCGTCGGCTCTTTTTTGCTTTCGATCTTCGCCGTCTTCGACAGCTGCACCGGCTGGCCCTTCAGATGATTGAGCGCCTGCGCCAGCTGGAAGTCTTCCTTGCTGCCGTATTCGAGCGGCTTGCGTTTCTTCTCCAAGGCGGCGAGGCGCTTCTGCTCCTCCAGCTCGTCGATGATGTTCGCGCCATTGCCGGCTTCCTTGTCCTTGTCGTTCGACAGGTGCTTCTGCAGGTCCGACTCGCGCAGGCGCAGCCCGTTGAGGCCATCGCCGTCAGCGTATTCATCGACCAGCAGATCAGGGACGATGCCTTTGGCCTGAATGGCGCGGCCGTTCGGCGTGTAGTAGCGCGCCGTGGTGAGCTTCACCGCCGTGTCTGCCGAGATCTGACGAATGGTCTGCACCGAGCCCTTGCCAAACGTCTGCGTGCCCATGATGGTCGCACGCTTGTAGTCCTGCAGCGCGCCGGCGACGATCTCGGAGGCAGAGGCCGAGCCCGAGTTCACCAGCACGACCATCTTCACCTTCTTGACGGCTTCGGGCAGGCGCGAGAGGGGATCGCCCCCGACGCGATTGGCATAGTATTCACGGCGCGCGTAATACGTGGCCTTGGAATCCGGCAGCTGGCCGTTGGTGGACACGATGGCCACATCCTTCGGCAGGAAGGCAGCAGACACGCCGATCGCGCCCGGCAGCACGCCGCCCGGATCATTGCGCAGGTCGAGTACCAGTCCCTTCAGATGGGAATCCTGCTGATAGAGCTGGGTGATTTTCTTTGCAAGGTCTTCGACCGTGGGTTCCTGGAACTGCGACACCCGGATCCAGCCAAAGCCGGGCTCGACAATCTTGCCCTTCACGCTTTGCACGCGGATTTCCTGGCGCACGATCGTGATCAACAGCGGCTTGTCCTCATCCTTGCGGGCGACGGTCAGCGTGATCTTGGTATTGGGCTCGCCGCGCATGCGCTTGACCGCTTCGTCCAGCGTCATGCCCTTGACCGGCGTGCTGTCGAGGCGGGTGATCAGGTCGCCGGCCTTCAGTCCGGCCTTGTACGCGGGCGAATCTTCGATCGGCGCGATGACCTTCACATAACCATCTTCCATGCCGACCTCGATACCCAGGCCGACGAATTTGCCCTGCGTGCCTTCGCGCAGCTCTTTGAATGCTTTTTTGTCCAGATAGGCGGAGTGCGGATCCAGCGAGGCGACCATGCCCGAGATGGCCTCGGTCAGCAGCTTCTTGTCTTCGACCGGCTCGACATAGTCGGACTTGATCAGGCCGAACACATCGGCGAGCTGGCGCAGCTCGTCGACAGGCAGCGGCGTGCCGGCGTTGCGCTGGGCGAGTGCGTCGAATTGCATGGAGCCGGCGATGCCGGCAACCAGACCCAAGCCGATCAGTCCAAGATTCTTCAGTCTGTTACCCATGTCTCACCTGTTGATCCAACCCGCGGGGTCGAGTGCCCGCCCCTGAAAACGGAGCTCAAAGTATAAACCTGATTGTTCATTGCCGCCGCTGTTGCCCACAGTGGCGATCGTGTCACCGGCCTTGAGCCGGTCGCCCGGGCGTCGCAGCAGCGCCTGGTTGTTGCCATAGATGCTCATGTACTGCCCGCCATGATCGACGATCAGCAGGTTGCCAAAGCCGCGCATCCAGTCCGCGAAGATGACTTCGCCCGCCGCGACCACCTTCACTTCGGCGCCCTCGGCCGCCTTGATGAACAGGCCCTTCCAGCTCGGTCCGTCGGCGCGGCGGGCCCCGAAGCTGGCCAGCAGTTCGCCCTTGACCGGCATCCTGAGCTTGCCTTTCAGGCTGGCGAATGCGCCGCCGTCATGCGCAGGGGCGGGCGCTGGGGCCGGCGAAGCGGCGGCGTGCTCGGATCCGCTCGCGCGCGGGGTGGCCTTCTCGGCAGCCGGGTCGCTGCGTTTTTCTGACGGCTTGTCGGCGCTTTTGTCGCCGGGCTTGTCCGGGTTGCGGGATTTCGCTGCGAGTTTTTCGCGCTCGCGTGCCTCGGCCTTCGCGCGCTTTCGGGCGTCTTCTTCCTCGGCCTTGCGCTGCTGCGCGATCAGGGTCGCCAATTTTTCGACCAGCGCACCGAGCCGCTCTTCATCGCGTGCCAGATTGCCGGCTTCCCGGCGCTGCGCGCTCAGCTTGTCCGACAGCTGGCTCAGCAGCTGCTTACGCTTGTTTTTTTCTTTTTCCAGCAGCGCCTTCTGCTCGCGCTGCTCATCGGCGATGTCTTGCAGTGCGTTGCGGGCTTCTTCGGCTTCCAGCCGGTTCGCTTCGATCGCGGCGAGGTTCTGCTGCAATTCGTCGATGGCTTTGACCTGTTCGGCGGAGACATAGCCAAGGTAGCGCAGCTCGCGCGCGATGCGGTTCGGGTTGTCGCCGGAGAGCAGCAGACGGACCCGGTCATCCTGACCATTCGCGTATTGCTCGCGCAGCATCCGCGCCAAGCGCTCGCGCTGCTGGCGCACGGCAGTTTCCAGCGCCTCCTGGCTGACCGACAGTTTGCTCAGCCGGCGCTCGGTGCGTTCCTGCTCGGCGGCGAGCTCGCGCAGCTTGCGGTTGGCGGTCGAGATCGCGGCTTCGGAGGCCGACAACGCATCGGCCGCATGGCCGCGCGCTTTTTCGGTGCGGCCTATGTCTTCTTTCAGCTGGCCGAGTTTTTTGCGCAGTTCGGCGCGCTCTTCCTCGGCGGCCTGCTTCTGGCGCGCGCGCTCGGCAGACTTCACCGTCGTCTCGGCGTGAGCGAGCGACAGCGAGAGCGCAGCGGCCAGCGCCGCTGAGATCAGACGAACCGTCGTCGCAGACTGCGGCATTCCTTACTTGGCCTTGCCCTGGCTGGCGACGGCTTTCATCGCGGCCTCGATCGCGGCGGCATCGCCGAGGTAGTAGCTGCGAAGGGGCTTGAGGTCGGCGTCGAGCTCATAGACCAGCGGCTGCCCGTTTGGGATGTTCAGGCCGACGATGTCCTGATCGGAGATACCGTCGAGGTATTTGATCAGTGCGCGCAGGCTGTTGCCATGCGCGGAGATCAGGATCTGTTTGCCGGCGCGGATCGCCGGCGCGATCGATTCGCTCCAGACGGGCAGCACGCGGGCCACCGTGTCTTTCAGGCACTCCGTCAGCGGTATCTGGTCGCGCGTCAGGTCCGCATAGCGCGGATCGCTGAACGATGCGCGCGGATCGGCAGGATCCAGCGGCAGCGGCGGAATGTCATAGCTGCGGCGCCAGACCAGCACCTGGTCGTCACCGTACTGCGCCGCGGTTTCGGCCTTGTTCAGTCCCTGCAGCGCGCCGTAGTGGCGTTCGTTCAGGCGCCAGCTGTGCACGGTCGGCAGCCACATCAGATCCATTTCATCGAGTGTGACCCAGAGTGTGCGGATCGCGCGCTTGAGCACCGAGGTGTAGGTCAGGTCGAAAGTGAAGCCGGCTTCCTTGAGCAGCCGGCCCGCATGGCGGGCTTCTTCGATGCCTTTGTCGGTGAGGTCAACGTCGGTCCAGCCGGTGAAACGATTTTCGCGATTCCAGGTGGATTCACCATGGCGCATCAGGACAAGTTTGTACATGGAGACTAAAAATGGGCGGGATGAGGGGAAAAGGCGTCAGGGAATGTCGAACGGCCGAAAGGATCAAAACGACCACTAAATGATTTCAGCCTTCTATTTTATAATGCTCAGCTCGTTGCAAACGATGGGATCGTCGTGAAATTCTTGATTGACAATATCTGGCTCATCCTGATAGCGCTGGTATCGGGAGGCGCGCTGGCCTGGCCCGCACTCACACGCGGCAAAAACACGCTCACTACGCTGCAGGCGGTACAACTGCTCAACAAAAGCAAGGTCAGCATCATCGATGTGCGCGCGCCGGATGAATTCAAGGCCGGACACCTGCGCAACGCGAAGAACATTCCGATGGGCGACCTCGACAAGCGCATCACCGAGCTCGACAAGGCACAAGCGGTGCTGCTGGTCTGCCAGAGCGGGCTGCGCGCGAACCGTGCCGCCTCCGAGTTGCGGCGCGCCGGCTTTGGCGAAGTCTATGTGCTCAGCGGCGGCTACGCTGAATGGCAGTCGCAGGGACTGCCAACCGCCGTTTGAATGGACCCGACAGCGTTCCGATAGCGTTCACTTATTTATCAACGAAGGGAGCACCCGGCAATGAGCGCCAGAGTACTCATGTACACCACGGCAGTCTGCCCATACTGCAACATGGCCGAACGTTTGCTGAAATCCAAAGGCATCGACGCGATCGAAAAGATACGCGTCGATCTCGAGCCCGAGCAGCGGGTCGCGATGATGGAAAAGACCGGTCGTCGCACCGTGCCGCAGATCTACATCGGCGACAGGCATGTCGGCGGTTTTGATGACTTGTCAGCGCTGGATCGCGAAGGCAAACTCGACCCTCTGCTGCAGGGTGCCTGATTTTGCGGCGCGCCTGCTGATTTTTTCACTCACTGACGAAAGAGCTTCATGTCCGAACAACTGACCCAGCCCGGCGCCGATCAGCCGATCTTCAATATCCAGCGCATCTACCTGAAAGACCTGTCGCTGGAGCAGCCGAATTCTCCGGCCATCTTCCTCGAGCAGGAAGGCCCGGGCATGGAAGTGGCGATCGATATCGGTGCCGAGCCATTGGCCGACGGCATTCATGAAGCAACAATCACCGTCACCGTCACCGCAAAAATCCGCGACAAGGTGGCTTTCCTCGTCGAGTGCAAGCAGGCGGGCATCTTCGAAGTGCGCAATATCCCCGAAGATCAGATGGAACCGCTGCTCGGCATCGCCTGCCCGAACATTCTCTACCCCTACCTGCGCGCGAACATCGCCGACATGGTGACCCGCGCCGGCTTCCCGCCGATTCATCTCAACGAAATCAACTTCGAAGCCTTCTATCACCAGCGCAAACAGGCACTGGCCCAGGCGTCGAACGCTCAGCACTAAAACGCCATGCGCCGCGCCCGCCTGTTTGCCCTGCCCGCCGTGCTCTGGCTTGCAGCGGCAAGCGGCGCTGCGGTTGCGGCCGATTTCAAATCCGTCGGTCCCGGCCCGGCCATCCTGTATGACGCGCCGGCGCAAAAGTCGCGCAAGCTGTATGTCGCCCCTGCCGGCATGCCGGTCGAGATCGTGTTCGCCAATGGTGAATGGACGCGCGTGCGCGATGCCGCTGGCGACCTCAGCTGGATAGAAAGCCGCGCTCTGAGCCCGCGCCGCACGTTCGTGGTTGAAGTCGCGCAGCTCAGCGCGCGCTCGGCGGCGAATGACAATGCGACCGTCGTATTCACTGCGGCCAAGGGCGTGCTGCTTGAACTGGCCGAGCCAATCAGCTCGGCATGGATCAAGGTCAGGCATCGCGATGGCGAAACCGGCTATGTCAAAGCGGCCGAGGTCTGGGGCGACTGAGCCCTGCGCCTCATCCTGCGCACATCTTCCTTACCCATCCGTGACATGAACATCACTCTGCTTGGTGCCGGCGCCTGGGGCACCGCGCTGGCGATATCGCTGTCCCAGCGGCACCCTGTCCTGCTCTGGAGCCGCGATGCGCAGTCCGTCGAGACTATGCGCGCCTCGCGCCAGAATGCGCGCTACCTGCCCGGCATGGTCTTGCCAGAGACGATACGCATGAGCGCCGATCTTTCCGAGGCGGTCGCGCATGCACAAGGCGGTTTGCTGATTATTGCGACGTCGGTCGCCGGGCTGCGCCCGCTGGCCGGTGCACTTGCCCGGCATGATCTGGATGGCGTGGTCTGGTTATGCAAGGGGTTCGAAGAAGGCACCGCGTTGCTGCCGCATCAGGTCGTGCAGCAGGTGATGGGCCGCGACTTGCCGGCAGGCGCATTGTCCGGGCCCTCATTCGCGCAGGAAGTCGCGCATGGCCTGCCCTGCGCGCTCACCATCGGTTCATCCAGCCAGGCATTGCGCGAGAAGGTCGTCAGCGCGGTGCACGGCGGCGGCATTCGGGTGTATTCAACGGATGATCTCGTGGGTGTCGAGGTCGGTGGGGCGGTCAAGAATATTCTGGCGATCGCCACCGGCATTGCCGATGGTCTCGGTCTGGGCATGAATGCCCGCGCCGCGCTGATGACGCGCGGATTGGCCGAGATCACGCGGCTGGGCACCGCCTTGGGCGGTCGCATGGAAACCTTCATGGGGCTGACCGGCGTCGGTGACCTGATACTGACCTGCACGGGCGATCTGTCGCGCAATCGCCAGGTCGGTCTCGGACTGGCTGCGGGCAACTCGCTGCCTGCCATCATCGAGCAGCTGGGTCATGTCGCCGAGGGAGTGCGTTGCGTGCAGGCGGTAAAGACGCTTGCTGCGCAGCAGGGTATCGATATGCCCATCGTCGATGCGGTCGCGCGCGTGCTGTTCGATGCCGAAGCGCCAGCGAAAGCCATCGAACAACTGCTGGCACGCGAAGCGCGCGCCGAGCATTGATGGAATTGGTGGCATCAGGTTTTGCGCGTCAGTATCAGCAGCGCTGAACTGTCCACCTCGGCATCCATGGCGTGCAATACGCCTCCTTCAAGATAAATCAGTTCTCCCGGCTCCAGCATCATTCGTCGCCCATGCGCATTCACGCCCAGACGACCCTCGATGCACAGTATCGCCATCTCGCCGTCAATCTTGTGCTCATGCACCGACTTGCCTGCGTGTAGCACGGCCCTGATCAATTCCATCTGATCGCCACGCACGATAGCGTGCGGCAAGGCTTGCGCCAGCTGCGATCCCATCGGTCTGACACTGACCACATCACCGGATTTTGCGTGAGGCAAGGACATGGAGGGTTGAGCCTTTCATGAACATCGCATCGGATAAGTTCTGAAGGCTTGACCCGCATCGCGTTTGAAAATTCCGGTTGCTGAATAATCGCTGCTCAGCCGTACGAGCGGTTCGGCACTTTTTTCGAGCGTTGAAATCCTACTCAGGTTGTGCCTACAGCGAATTCATTGATGACGTTCACTTATTTATCTTCTCCACACCATCTCACGCCACGATCACGCGGCTTCACTCTGATCGAGATCATGGTGGTGGTGGTCATCATGGGCGTGCTGGCGGCGCTGGTCGTGCCGCGTTTGATGGGGCGCACGGATGATGCGCGCATTCTTGCAGCGAAACAGGACATCGCCACCCTGATGCAGGCGCTCAAGCTCTACCGGCTCGACAATCAGCGCTATCCGACGAATGAGCAGGGCCTGCAGGCCCTGGTCACCCGACCGTCCGGCGGCCCCGCACCGCCGAACTGGAAGGCCGGAGGGTATCTCGACCGGCTGAACAAAGACCCCTGGGGCAATCCCTATCAATATCAGTCGCCCGGCTCGCGTGGCGAGGTCGACGTGTATTCCTATGGCGCTGATGGCAAGTCAGGCGGGACTGGCAATGATGCGGATATCGGTTCGTGGTCGGAATGACGGTGATCGCGACGCAGGCTTCACGCTGCTCGAATTGCTGGTGGTGCTGGTGATCACCGGCATTTTGCTCGGCGCAGTAGCACTGAACGCGATGCCCGGCGACAGGCAGTGGTTGCAGAATGAGGCACAACGGATTGCCCTGCTGCTGCAAATGGCGCGCGATGAAGCCATCGTGCGCAATCGGCCAGTGGCTTTTGAAGCGGATGACTATCGCTACCGTTTCTTGATCCTGCAGAACGACAAGTGGCAGTTGATGACCGATGATCCGGTCTGGCGCGAGCGTGAATTCAGTCGCGCGCCGGTGCGGCTGAGCCTGCAGCCAGCGGCCATCAAGAGTCTGCCGGTGCGCATCAGTTTTGGTCGCGAGCCTGTCGATAAAGCCTTCGTGCTCACGCTCAGCCTGGCCGGACAGAGCATCTCTGTGCAGGCTGACGGACTGGGAAATTTTCAGGTGCAATGACTCATGTGCAATGACTCCATGTGCAATGAATGCTGCGAACAGACGATCCTTGCGTGACGCCGCGAGAGGCTGCAGCCGTTCCAAAGGCTTTACGCTGCTGGAGGTGCTCGTTGCGCTGGTCATCATCGGCACCGCACTGGCGGCCAGCCTGCGCTCGGTCGCCAGCCTGACCCAGAACAGTCAGGACTTGCGTGCCGCCATGATGGCCACCTGGTCGGCCGAGAACCGGCTGACGCAGATACGGTTGTCGCAAGAATGGCCACCGCTGGGGCGCCGGTCGTTTGCCTGTGTCCAGGCCGAGCTGCCGCTGCGTTGTGAGGAGCAGATCAATCCCACGCCTAATCCTGCGTTCCGGCGCGTGGAAGTCACCGTCGTCGACGAGCGCACGCCATCGCGCAGGATCATCACGCTCTCGCAGATCGTGCCGAATGCCCTCTGACATGCACACCGCACGAAGCGCCGGCTTCACCCTGATCGAACTGCTGGTCGCGATCAGTGTGCTGGGCTTCATTGCCGTGCTCGGCTGGCGAGGACTGGACAGCATCGTGCGCAGCCGCGAAAGCCTCAATCGCGAACTGGAGCAGGCACGCGGCTTGCAGATTGCGCTGGCGCAGTGGCAGACAGATTGTGCCAATGCGGTGGATGCCGACACGCTGGACGGACAGGCGCCGCTGATCATCGACGGCACACGCCTGACACTCGCGCGCCGTGTGCAGGCCGAAGCCCAGCCGGGCGCGCTGCAGCTGGTGACCTGGCGTCTGCGCGACGGCCTGCTGTCGCGAGAAGAATCCCCGCCCACACGCGATCTGTCGCAGCTCTCTCCCTGGTGGCAGATCGCCCGGCAGGGAAGCGCGCCCGCCATTCGTCTGCAACAAGGCGTGCGCTCGCTTGCGCTGCGCGTCTGGGCGAACGACGGACGTGGCTGGCGGAGCTGGGAGGCTGCGATGAGCACACCGACTTCCCGCGCCGCGCTGATGAATCCGCAGGCGGGCAGCACGTCGACGCAGATCATCTGGCGAGGCATCGAGGTATCCCTGCAGCTCGACGACCGGCCTGCACCGCTGCAGAAGATTTTCATGCTGGGAGCGATGTGAGCCCGCGCAGGACATCCCGGCAGCGCGGTGTGGCGGTCGTCACGGCCATGCTGCTGACCACGCTGGCGATCACCATGGTCGCCAGTCTGTTCTGGCAGCAGCAAGTGCAAGTGCGCTCCATCGAAAACCAGCGGTTGCAGCTGCAAAAACAATGGGTCTTGCGCGGCGCGCTCGACTGGGCGCGGCTGATCTTGCGCGAAGATGGAAAATACTCGGCGATCGACGATCTGAAAGAACCCTGGGCCGTGCCCTTGTCGGAGACACGGCTGGATCGCTATGTCGAGTCCGCCGCGTTGCGCGGAGAGGCAACGACCGCGGTGCTGTCCGGCGCGATACAGGATGCACAGGCCCGGCTCAATCTGACGGCACTGGCCAGTCATGGCAATGCGAACCCCGTAGAGATTGCCGCCTTCGAGAAGCTGCTCGGCTTTCGTCGACAAGATCCGGGGCTCGCACGGGCGGCGGCGCAGGCGATCGCGCAGAGCCAGCGACATGCGGATCCGGGCTCAGGAAGTCCGCGAATGATCGGCTTTGTTCAGGTGGATGATCTGCTGGCCGTGCCGGGTTTCACGTCCACGGTGCTCAATGCCCTCCGCAACGACATCATCTTTCTTCCCCGTCCGACGCCGGTGAATGCCAACACGGCGAGCGCGGAGGTGCTGGCCGCGCGCCTGCCGCCCTTGTCGCTGGCGGATGCGAATAATCTGGTCACGTACCGGCGTACGGTGAGCTTTCGCGATGTGTCCGAGATTTCCGCTCGCCTGCAAGGCCGGCCCGACATCGATCCCGCGTTGCTCTCGGTCGCCACCAGTTACTTCCTTGTTCATGGACGTATCGCGATACGCCAGGCCGGGCTGCAGGTACAAGGCCTGGTCGAGCGCAGCGGCCCTGCCACGCACCTGCTCTGGATGCGCCAGACATGAGGGCGATGCGTGCTGTCATCTTGCACGAGAAGGCCCCGAAGGCTGCCGCACTCTATTTGCATCTGCCTGCGCGTGCGAATGTGCACGCCACGCCCGAGTCCATGCAGCAGCTCGCATTGCCATTTGCGCAGGTCGTTCGCGGGCGGTTGCAAGAGCAAGGTGTCGCGCGCATCGAGGCGTTGTCAGAGGCAATCCGGCAGTCGCAACGGGTCGTGCTGCTGTGCTCTGCCAGTGATGTGACGGTGATGCGCATCGCCGTGCCGCCATTGCCTGCGCACCGACTCCGACAGGCGTTGCCGGCGCTGGTCGAGGATCGCATCATCGGTGATCCGGCGGAGTGTGTGCTGGCTGCGGGGCCGGCCGATGACGGCTTGCGCACGGTAGCTGTCATTGACAGGAACTGGCTCGATCACTGGGTGGCGCGCGCGCGTCGCCTTGGCGCAAGGCGGCTCTCGGCATTGCCGCTGCAGCTCTGTCTGCCGTCCGCTGCCGGTCATGATGTCGCGTGGCTGTTCGACTTTCCTGATGCGCTGCAACCGTCACGCGAACTGGTGGTGCGAACTGCCGATGGCGAGGGTGCAGGTCTGCCGCTGGGATCCCTCGATAGCGAAGCGTCATCGCCTGCCAGCGCGCTGGATGCCGTCATCGCGATGATAGCCGGCAGGCCGTTGCTGTTGTTCGTGCCGCAGCAGACCTTGCCGGATTTTGACGAGGCCTTGTCGCTTCGACAGACGGCGTCCGCAGAGGCAGCGCCATCCCGGACAGAACTGCGAGCGACTTCCTGGGAAGCGCTGATCGACGGCGCTGCCCGCTCAGAGATCGACCTGATTGCGGGCATCGCTGCAGAAGACAAGCCCTCCGTGGACTGGCAACGCTGGCGTGTGCCGGTGGTGCTGGCCGTCGCGCTATTGCTGCTGAATGTGCTGGCGCTGAACGGGGACTGGTGGCGTTTGCATCGGGAGGGCGCGCGACTGGAATCCGAGATGCTGCGTGCGTACCGCACCGCTTTTCCTGACGACACCGCCAGCGATCAGACCGTCCTGGCAGATCCTGTATCGCGGATGAAGCAGCGGCGCATCGTGCAAAGCCGTGCGGCGGGTGAGCCCTCACCCGGTGATTTTTTATGGCTCAGCGCCGCGCTCGGCGAGGCCTGGCCGGCGATACAGCAGGCCACCGGGCTGGACGCGCGTTCCGTGGTGTCCGTCGACTATCGCGATGCAGGATTGCTGCTGCGTTTTAAGCCCGGCAATCAACTGCTGATCGATGCCTTTCGCAAACAGCTTGCCGAGCGGCAGCTTGAACTCTCGAGCGGCAGCGAGCCCGACAGCTGGCGAGTACAAAGCGCGCGATGACATCAGCCCGCCGATTACGTGAATTCTGGGAGTCGCGCCAGCCGCGCGAGCAGCGCGTGCTCCGTGTCGGTGCCGGGTCGCTGTTACTGCTGCTGATCTGGCTGTTGCTGATCGAGCCTGCCATCGAGGGCAGATCCTACTGGCAGCAGGCGCTGCCCAGGCTGCGCGGCCAGCTGGCGCAGATGCGCGCAATCGCTTCAGAGATCGCCGCTTTGCCGGCGCGTCCGGCATCGGCACCGGCGGTTGATTTTTCTCGTGCGTCGCTCGAGCGCACGCTCAAAGACAAAGGACTCCCAGTGCAGAGCCTGACCGTCAGCGACAGCGGGGTGACGGCACACTTCGTCAACGTCAATCTCACGGCGCTGATGGAGTGGCTACAACAAACGCAGTCATCGGAGCGGCTGATCGTCAACGAGGCGAGCATCAAGGCGCGTGATCATCCGGGTCGGGTGAATGCGCGGCTGAACCTTCAGCGTGCGCAATGAGACGCTTCTTGTGGATTTCCCTGGCTACGCTGCTGGCGGTCGCAGCGACGGCCTTGTTTTCGCTGCCGGCGGCCTGGCTGGCACCGATGGTCGAGCGACAGACCGGCGGTCGGCTCACGCTGGGCGATCCCGAAGGCCGTGTATGGCGCGGGTCTGCGTTTGCCGGGGCCGCTTCTGACCCGGGCGCGCCCGTGGCGCCCGTGCTTCCCGGGCGATTCCACTGGACAGTCTCACCGCTGCTGTTGCTGGGGATGGTCGATGCGCGCATTGACAACCCCGAGGCGCTGGATAACACCCTGACTGTGTCGGGCAGCTGGAACGAGTGGCAGCTCGGCCCGGCGAGTGTGCGGATGCCTGCAGAGCGACTCGCTGCGCTCGGCGCGCCGCTGAATACGCTGCAGCCCTCGGGCCGCATGCAGCTGTCATGGCCCGAACTCCGGCTGCGCAGGAACGTGCAGCAGATGGACATCGAGGGGCGGATGCAGCTGGAGCTGACCGATATCGCATCGGCCTTGTCTCCCGTCAAACCTTTGGGAGCCTATCGTCTGCAATTCGACTGGCAGGGAGCGCGCGCGCAGCTGACACTGGCCACCCTGTCCGGTCCGTTGCAGATGGAAGGCAAGGGCGCGATCGTGAATGGCCGTCTGCAGTTCAGCGGACTCGCCTGGGCGCAGCCGGGAGAGGAACAGAGACTGGCGGTCTTGCTGAATCTTCTCGGTCAGCAGCGTCAGATGGGGAACCGCAATGTCATCGCGCTCGAATTCCAGTGAATGCTCATGAACGATAGAACCGCTGTGTGCCCGATGATGAATGGCGGACGATGGCCCGTTCGTCTGCTCATATCCGTCATCGCAGCCGTGTTGCTGTGGATGCTGGCCTCACGTGACACGCAGGCGCAAGATCCCTCGTCGAATCAGGCCACCCTGAATTTCGTCGGTGCCGACATCGAGTCTGTCGTGCGGGCGATAGGACACTTCACCAGTCATACCTTCGTCATTGATCCGCGCGTGAAGGGGACGATCAATCTCGTCTCGGAAAAGCCCGTCACCAAGGCGCAGGCGCTGGACATGCTGAGCTCGGTGCTCCGATTGCAGGGCTTTGCGATGGTGCGCACGCCCGCGTATGTCAAGATCGTGCCGGAGGCCGAAGCCAAGCTGCAGGCCGCGCCGGTGCAGACGGGTCAGGTGCGTGGCGATCAGGTGGCGACGCAGATCTTTCGTCTGAACCATGAGAGCGCTTCCGGCCTGGTGGCGGTGCTCCGGCCACTGATCTCGCCCAACAATACGATTGCCGCTGATCCGACCAACAATACGCTGGTCATCACCGACTATGCCGACAATCTCAAGCGGCTGTCGCGCATCATCGCGTCGCTGGATACGCCGGCCGTCGCCGACATGGATGTGGTGAAGCTGGAGCACGCGATCGCGATTGACCTCACCGTCACCGTCAATCGCCTGCTCGATCCGGGCGGCGCGCCCGGCGCTGCAGATCCGGGCCGGGTGATGCTGCTTGCGGATGCAAGAACGAATTCCGTCATCATTCGCGCGCCAACGATGGCCAAGGCGAAGCTGGCGCGCACACTGATTGCAAAGCTCGATCAGCCAACGACGCTGCCGGGCAATGTGCATGTCGTGTACCTGCGCAATGCTGAAGCGGCGAAGCTGGCGCAGGTATTGCGGGCGGTCGTTGCGGGCGAGTCGGGCGCACTCACCACCGGGCCGACGCAGTCCACCGCATCCCCGACGGCCACGCCGCCGGGCGGCGCGCTGCAGGCAGCGCCCTCCTCGCCCGCGCCCCAGCAAGGCCCGCTGCCGACGGGCGGTGTCGCCGGTTTCATTCAGGCGGACCCGACCACCAACACACTGATCATCACGGCCAATGAGCGGGTGTACCGCAACCTGCGCGCCATCATCGATCAGCTCGATGCGCGGCGGGCGCAAGTCTATGTGGAATCGCTGATCGTTGAAGTCAGCGCCGACAAGGCCGCGGAGCTGGGGATTCAATGGGCCGGTGTCTCGGGCGATGGCAGCAGCAATTATCGGGTGGGGGTGCTCACCGGATTTTCCAGCGAGGGCAATAATCTGGTGTCGCAGGCGGCCTCGGTGCTTGGCACCAACAAGACCCCTCTGCCGCCGGGCAATGGTTTAACCGCAGCTTTGTTCAGGCAGCACAATGGTTCACTCGGGCTGGGGCTGCTCGCGCGCGCGCTGGAAAAAAATGTGAAGGCCAACATTCTGTCGATGCCGAACCTGATCACGCTCGACAATGAAGAGGCGCGCATCATCGTTGGCCAGAACGTGCCTTTCATCACCGGGCAATTCACGACGGCGGCGTCGGCGGGCGCGGCAGGGGTGAATCCTTTTCAGACCATCGAGCGGCGTGACATCGGTCTGTCGCTGCGCGTGCGGCCGCAGATCTCCGAGGGCGGCACGGTGAAAATGGCGATCTATCAGGAGACGTCCAGCATTCAGCAGTCCACGACCTCGGGGCTGATCACCAGCAAGCGCTCGATCGACACCAATGTGTTGGTTGACGATGGCCAGATCATCGTGCTCGGCGGCCTGATCGAAGATACGGTGAATGACACCGTCGAGAAAGTGCCCGGGCTGGGCGACATTCCGATTCTGGGCTATCTGTTTCGCTATCAGTCCAAGCGGCGCGGCAAGACCAATTTGATGGTGTTTCTGCGGCCCATCGTCGTGCGCAATGATGTGCAGAGCGTGGCGCTGGCCAGTGATCGGTATGACTACATACGCGGCTCGCAGCTGGCGATACAGCCGGAGCCGAATGCGCTGATGCCGCGCACGGACACCCCCGTGCTGCCACCGCTGCACGATGGCCGGCCGGTCGGCGGCAAGCTGCTGCGGTCGCCTTCGCCCGCCATCACGCCGCCTTCGTCCGGTGCTTCCTCATCAAGCATGCAACCAACGCCGCCTGCCGAGGTCTTTCCGGTGGAACCGCCGGTGATCAACCAGCGGTAATCGTCGATGGCAGGGATGATGTGAATTCGTTCAATAACGAAAGTCTTTGATGAGTGCGATGCAGGATCCGCGGCTGCTGCCGTTCAGTTTTTCACGTGACTTTGGTGTGCTGGCGCAAGCTGGCAGCGATGCGGTCGATGTCTGGATGTCCGACGACACACATGCCTCGGCGATTGCCGAGGTCGGACGTCGTTTCGGGCGATTGCGATTGCACAAACTGGCGCGCGAACAGCTCGAGAGCGCCATCGCCAAGGCCTACGCCGGCAGCGGCGGCGATGCCGCGCAGGTGGTGGATGAAGTCGAGTCCGATCTTGATCTGGCCAGATTGATGCAGGAAATGCCCGCCGTCGAAGACTTGCTCGAAGCGGCGGATGATGCGCCGGTGATACGCATGATCAACGCATTGCTCACTCAGGCGTTGCGCGAGGGCGCGTCGGACATTCACATCGAACCTTTCGAGCAAGTTTCGGTCGTGCGCTTCCGGATTGATGGTCGGTTGCGCGATATCGTGAGGCCCAAAAAAGGCATCCATGCGGCATTGATTTCGCGTATCAAGATCATGTCGCAGCTGGATATTGCCGAGAAGCGGCTGCCGCAGGATGGCCGCATCACGCTGCGGGTCGGCGGCAAGCCGGTCGATGTGCGCGTGTCCACCTTGCCTACGGGGCATGGCGAACGCGCAGTGCTGCGCTTGCTCGACAAGGAAGGCGGACGGCTGGATCTGCAGACGCTGGGCATGAGCGAGCGAGATCGCCGGCAGTTCGACTGGCTGATCGCGCAGCCGCACGGCATCGTGCTGGTCACGGGGCCGACGGGGTCGGGCAAGACCACGACGCTGTATGCGGCGCTGGCGCAGCTGAACGCATCCACGACCAACATTCTCACGGTGGAAGACCCGATCGAATACGAGCTTCCCGGCGTCGGTCAGACGCAGGTGAATTCGCGCATCGACATGAGCTTTGCGAAAGCCCTGCGCGCGATCCTGCGACAAGACCCGGACGTGATCATGATCGGTGAGATACGCGACCTCGAAACGGCGCAGATTGCCGTGCAAGCTTCGCTGACCGGGCATCTGGTGCTGGCCACTCTGCACACCAATGATGCGTCGGCAGCGATCACCCGATTACTGGACATGGGCATTGAACCTTTTCTGCTGTCCTCATCCTTGCTGGGCGTGGTCGCGCAGCGATTGGTGCGCAAGTTGTGTACCCATTGTCGCCAGTTTGACGGCCAGCACTGGCATGAGGTCGGCTGCGATCATTGCGGGCGCACCGGTTATCACGGCCGCGTCGGCGTGTATGAATTGCTGGTGGCCACGCCCGCGATACGCGAGCAGATCCACAACCAGGTGGCGGAGGCCGAGATACGCGCTAGCGCGCAACACAACGGCATGCGCACCCTGCGCGAGGATGGCGAGCGCTGGCTGGCCGATGGCACGACCACCGAGGCCGAGCTGCTGCGGGTGACCAAGGAGTAAGCATGCCTGCCTATCGTTATGAGGCTGTCGATGCGCTGGGCGCCAGCAGCAAGGGCGTGGTGAATGCAGAAAGCCCGCGCGCGGCACGCGCTGACTTGCGCGCGCGCGGCATGCTGCCGTTGGTCATCGACCTGATCACCGGGGATGCCGTCGCACAAGGCAGCCTGCTGGCGCGCCGTTTCGGCGACAAGCTGTCGACGACGGAACTGGCGCTGTTCACGCGTCAGCTGGCCTCGCTGCTGGAAGCCAAGCTGCCATTGGAGCAGGCATTCTCTGCGTTGCTGGAGCAGGCGGAGCGACCTTATGTGCGTGATCTGATTGCCTCCATTCGGGCCGAAGTGATGGGCGGTGCCTCGCTGTCGGATGCGCTGGCACGCCATCCGCGGGATTTTGCCGACATCTATCGCGCGCTGGTGGCGTCTGGCGAACACATCGGCCAGCTCTCCGGCGTGTTGTCGCGGCTGGCGGATTTTGTCGAACGACGCAATGCGCTGGTGCAAAAAGTGCGGCTGGCATTTACTTATCCGGCGATTGTCACTGCAGTCGCGTTTGCGATCGTGATTTTCCTTCTCACCTATGTGGTGCCGCAGATTGTGTCGGTGTTTGCGAACACCAAGCAGCAACTGCCTTTCCTGACGGTGGCGATGCTGGCCATCTCGGGTTTTGTGCGGCACTGGGGCTGGCTGGTCGGGGTGCTGATGGTGGTCGCTTTCATTGCGTGGCGGCGTGCGCTGCGCGATCCTGCGGTGAGGATGCGCTGGCATCGCTGGCTGCTGACTGCGCCGCTGGTTGGGCGATTTGAGCGCAGCCTGAATACCTCACGATTCGCCAGCACGCTGGCGATCACGATCAGCTCAGGGGTGCCGATCTTGCGTGCGCTGCAGACCAGTCGCGACACCTTGTCGAACCTGGCGATGCGCGAGCAGGTGGAGGATGCGACCGCCAGCGTGCGCGAAGGTATCAGCCTCGCGCGCGCCTTGTCCGCGCATCCGCATTTCCCGCCGATGCTGATCCACATGATTCGTGCGGGTGAAGTGACCGGCGAGCTGCCGGCCATGCTGAACCGTGCCTCGCAGATGCAAGAGCAGGATCTGGAACGGCGCGCGCTGACGATTGCCGGTCTGCTGGAGCCAGTGCTGATTCTCGCGATGGGGGTGGTCGTGCTGCTGATTGTGCTGGCGGTGCTGATGCCCATCATCGAGATCAATCAACTGGTCAGATAGGTGAACGCATTGTGAACAAATCGAATCGCCACCGATGAAGCGTCTGCCTGCCTTGTTGTCGCTGCTGCTGTTCGTTGCGCTGTGCGCATCGGTCGCGTACTGGCTGCTGCAATGGATGGCGCCTGCACCTCGTCCGGTAGCAGCGCCGCCGGTGACGCAGCAAGCGATGCCGCCTGTGTCTGCGGCCGTCAATCTGTTCGGTGGTAATCCGCAGAGCGGTGCCACGGCGATCCAGCTGCGCGGCATTATTCATTCCAGTCGCGGATCCGACAGCGTGGCGATTGTTGCGGTCGAAGGCAAGCCGGCGCGCGCGTTGCGGATTCGTTCGGAGGTCATGCCGGGGATTGAACTGAAAGAGATACGCGCGCGAACGGTGATCTTGTCAGAGCGCGGTGGCGACCGGGAAGTGGTGCTGCCGGAGTTCTCGACGCTGACCGTCGCACAACAGACCGGCACGGAGGCAGGCACGCCCGCGTCACCGGCGGCCGAGATGCAGCCTCCCGCGCAAGCTCCTTCAGCGGTGCCGGCGCAGTCATCGGCACCGGCACC
>JACCDH011284188.1_pt1 | contig 56663 bp, 56 predicted proteins | sample 7442481 | NCBI WGS metagenome assembly JACCDH01 (sample SAMN15323433, study PRJNA562643) | freshwater metagenome | isolation source: river surface water | place: USA:Blue River Watershed | collected 2017-08-15
CATCGTTAGCCATTTTGCTGATTAGATCTGATTTGTTCATAATTTAAAATAATTAATAAATGTTAATGTTTTTAATGAATTCTTGAGGTCAAAAGTAAAGCAAGGATTAGTAAAATCAAGGGCTAAGCATCTTTTTTTTATGAAAAATATTAACATACAATTCACAATTATCGCCTTTTACTCCTAAAATGCTTCATAACTTTCTGAATTACAACACTTAACGGAACAGAGTGCTGTTGATTATGGTCGATGAAAATATCTGCTTTTGCGTAAGTTTTACGCCTGTTTTCATACAAAACACTTAGTTTTTCGAGGATTTCTGCCTCACTCATCCCTAAAAACAAAGGTCGTCTGGTGCTATTTTGTGCTATTCGCCTCTTTATTATCTGTAAATCTGTGTTTAACCATATCACAATGCCATTGGCTTTCATGATCTCTATGTTATTATAATGCAATGGCGTTCCACCGCCACAAGAGATGACGCAGTTATTGAAGTTGAGGGTCTTTTTAAGCATTAAGTGTTCTTCTGCTCTGACATACGGCTCTCCTTTTTCAGCAAACAACTGTCGAATGGATTTTTGTTCTTTTTTCTCCAGCATTTCATCCAGATCAAAAAACTGCATTTTTAAGCTTTGAGACAGCAGGCGTCCAAAATGTGTTTTACCGGTGCCCGGCATCCCTATTATATAGACACGGAGCATCATGACATTTTAACGCGTGGGTCTAATACCACATACAAGAGATCGACAATAATATTCACAACTATAAATATAGCCGCAATTAGAAGGACCGCACCCATTACCACAGGCAGGTCACTTTGTTGCAAAGCATCTATGGTAACCTTACCCAAGCCTTTCCAACTAAATATATATTCTATAAAAAAGGCTCCTGCCAACAAACTGGCAAACCAACCACTGGCAGCAGTTACGACAGGATTTAGTGCATTCCGCAGTGCATGACGCATCACAACCTGAAATTCGCTTAAGCCTTTTGCTCTTGCCGTTCGGATATAATCTTGTTGCATCACATCTATCAGATTGCTTCTGGTTAATTGCATGATGATAGAAAACGGACGCACGCCCAAAGCCAGTCCCGGCAATATAATATGCCTGATATCTATATACTGTTCGCCGGTTTCGAGGTTAATACTAAAAAGACTACCTGTCATAGACAAACCCGTATAGGCTTTTAAAACATATGCAAACAACCAGGCAAAAATAACCGCCAAAAAGAATGAAGGCAGTGAAATTCCCAAAGTTGCCACAGACAAACACAATCTATCTGCTATACTCCCTGGTTTAAGTGCTGCAATGATACCGGTACCTATCCCTAAAAAGAGTGCTATACCCATGGCAACCACCGATAATACCAGTGAACCCAGAAAAGCTTCACCCAATATTTCCGAAACCGGCTTTTTAGACAAATAGCTTTTGCGCAGATAGGGTAATTTGATATACAGACGTTGTTGATCGTACAAGCGCATATCAAAACCTGTGTAAGCAGAATTTTCGGCACAGATAGCAACAGGCGACAAATCGCGTAAATAAATCAACAATTGTTCGCCTTTGGATTTATCCAATCCCATTTCAGCGCGCATAGCTGCTTTGGTGGCTTCATCGGCACGCTGACCTGCGGTGATTTCGTCGGCAGAAGGAAAAAGAATAAACAGTGAAAATATCAGCAAGATAACACCGAGTAACACAGCCAGAGCTGAGAGTATCTTTCTGAACAGAATTTTCATGTTTATTTTTTCATCATTTGCTTAATTTTATCGGCAGATGGAATTGAACGGCAGCTCCATTTATCGATGATGGTACCGTTATGCCACAGCATGATACCAGGATTAGATCTAACGATGGTCTTCAACAAAGTTTCATCAGCATTTGCAAATCTAAATGGCAGTTGATGTTCTGAGGCAAACATATCCGCCTCATCCAAAGAAGAAGACGTTACGGCATATACCCCTATTCCCATTGCCTTAGCTTTTACAGCCAATTCTTTGATATTGTCCCATGATTGGGCGTGCGACTTCTCTAGGTGTGCACTAACAACTAAGATATGATAACCTTTACTGTTAAGTAAGGTATCTTTTAAATTCACATCCATTTCATCACGAGGCGTGAAATCGAATTCGTGTATAGGCGATTTCCAGGCTGGCGCGATGAGTTTATCCAGACGGGTTACATATTTCCAGGTGGTATCCGCCGGCATTTTTGGGAACACCAGAGAATCATATTGATTGCCTTTTTGGTAAACCAAAACATTGACAAACGAATCGACTGTACGCTCACCCTTAGGCGCCGTCATCATAGCTCGGATATTGTTGCCGGCTTTGTAAGGAAGGAAATCCCATGCTGGCAGGAACATATTGCAATAGATGGCAAAGATAGAAGAAGCTAAGGTGACCACTATCACCGCATTAATACTAAACAGCGGAGAGAACAGCGGCACTATCTTTTTTCGTCTAAAGAAGATGATCAAAATAAAGAAGAGCAGCACCAAATCTTTGATAAAGGAATGCCATGGCTTGAGTTTGATAAAATCTCCAAAGCAACCACAGTCGGTTACCTTATTGTAGTATGCACTGTACCAGGTAAGGAAAGTAAAGAATACAATCATTCCCAGTATAAGCCATGTCATCACTTTTGGTTGCCATCCAATTAAAATAGCGAAACCAAAAATCACTTCCAGAATACACATAATAATGGAGAAAGAGAGCGAGTATGGCTTCAAGCCTCTGAAGAAGCCTACCCAGAAACTTTCTGGCTTAGCGAAAGTATGCACATTAATTTGTTCCTGAATTTCGTGTTTGGTATCCGCACCGATAACGATTGACTTATCCATTACAGTTTTGGCACTGGCACCAGACACGGTTACTTTCAATTGAATTTTAGGCAGCTCTATGGTATCTTCAAGCGTATAGAAATAAGAGAACATTTCTTCATTGTTTTTCACAACGTAGACCATGCTTCCGAAACTGGAATCTACTTCATCCTCGAACAGCACTTTACCAGCAGCCGCCTGATTGAGTTCCATGTTGAGGAAACTGTCATTAGGAGAAAGCGTAAAACTGTATTTATCGTTCACATCAAAATTGTCTTTTACTTCGATGGTAACGGTATCTTGAGCCACCTGAAAACTGGAGGCAAAGACATCAAAATATTCGTTCAGCTTAATACCAGTACCCTTTGGATCATTGCTTTTAATGATACCCGAGAAAATGAAGAGGAGACCAACAAGTACTCTGGAGAAAGTGGTTAAAAATTTCATGTTTTATTGATTATTGAGCGTTATTAAAGCAAAAATTGAATAGTTCATCATATCGCGGTAATTGGCATCTATGCCTTCGCTGACGATGGTTTGACCCGCATTGTCTTCGATTTGTTTGGTGCGGTTAAGTTTCATAAGTATCAAATCGGTGAAACTGCTGATGCGCATTTCGCGCCATGCTTCGCCGTAATCGTGGTTCTTTTTAAGCATCAGTTCGCGGGTTTCATCCAGTTCCTTATCGTAGAAAGACATGATTTCTGTTGAAGAGAACTCGCGGGCATCCTCCCAGTATTTGAGTTGGATCAGGCCAATGATACAGTAGTTATAGATACCGATAAATTCGTCTTCGATACTCTCCCCTACTTTAGTGACCCCTTTTTCTTCGATACTACGGATGCGGAGCGCTTTGATCAGGATTTGATCGGTGATGCTTTTGGGACGAAGAATTCGCCAGGCTGCACCATAGTCTCTGTTCTTATTTTCAAACAGTTGACGGCATTTTCCTATTTCCGTATTGTATTGTTGAAGGGTTGTATTCACTATATGTCGATTCTGATTACCTTTGCAAATATATCTAATGTTGGCAGATTTCAAATCTTATTCAGTAAAATTAGGGGATTCGGTCTTAATCATTGAAAAACCAATGATTATGGGCATCCTCAATACTACCTCTGATTCGTTCTTTGATGGTGGCAAATATCATACCATGGACTCGGCTTTGAAAAGATGTGAACAAATGCTGACAGAAGGGGTCGATATCCTTGATATTGGCGGACAGAGTACCCGTCCAGGCGCCGAGCTCATCAGTGCAAACGAAGAATTGGAACGTACCATTCCGGTAATAGCAGCCATCAGAAAGAGATTCCCTGAACTCATTTTAAGCATCGACACATTCAGAGCCAGTGTTGCCAAAGCTGCGGTTATGGAAGGCGTTCATATTATCAACGATGTCAGTGCCGGCGACGATGATGAGGCGATGATTCGAACCGTTGCAGCAGCTCAGGTACCCTTTATTGCCATGCATAAAAAAGGCTTGCCTGCTAACATGCAAAACCAGCCCGAATATGGGAATGTTGTAGAAGAAGTCACTCAGTATTTTGCAGATAAGCTCATTCAATTAGACGAAGCAGGTATTAAAGACATCGTATTGGATCCGGGATTTGGATTTGGAAAAACCATGGCACACAACTATCAGTTAATGCGTGACATGTCAACTTTCCATGCATTTCAGCGCCCCATATTGATAGGCATTTCGAGAAAGACTATGATTTGGAAATTGCTTAAGACCAATCCAGAGGGCGCAATGAATGGCACAACAGCATTGAATACAATTGCTCTGATGGCAGGTGCTCACATTATTAGAGTGCATGATGTTAAAGAAGCGGTGGAATGTCGCAGCATTCTAGAAGCGTTGAGAGGCAATTTCAATAACTAGTTCATCGATTTGAATCCGAATTGCCAGTTGAGATAGACGACCAAAGACCTGTATTCAATTTTATCTGATGCATCCGGTGACTGCCATTTATGGTATAAGACACCCAATCCCCAATTGATTGAATTCATCATACTTTTACTAGGTTTATGATAAATTCTACCATTTTGAAATCCCGCTTCATACATCAATCCAGTAACTTTATTAGGAAAAGAGAAAAACCTATCATAGCTAGCTTGAAAATAGGACAGTTGAAAATGTGGCGACCAAAATTTATTTTTCCTAAACATGAAACGGTAGTCCAGTTCGGCGCTATAATGCTTTAACCCATCTCCATAATAAGTGTAATATGGTCGCCGTGGCAAATACAATGCATAGTTGCCGTACGTAAATCCTAATTGCAAGTATTGATTGCGAGAAGTATTATTAAAATCACTGGTTCTAAAACCCGCTTGAATATTGGGAGCCAGCAAGGCGTCTGAAATGGGCCGAGTTGTTACGTAAAAAGATGGTTTAAAATTGAGAGAATCTTTAGAAGCAGAATAGACAGCCTGGTTGACCAAATTGATCAAAACCAGCAAAAAAATGGGTTTAAAAACCGGCTTAAGAGCGTCCATTGAATACAATATTACAAAAATTTCATTAGAAAATTGCTCATCCTCAAAGTTTTAATTAGAATAAAAAACAGCATCATTAAGTTTTAATTTTTAATTTGTTAGTATCATCTAGTTTGTATATTTGCAAATATCCTATGCAAGAATTAATACAATTTTTTACTCAATTAAGTCCGGTAATGCAAGCTTTACTTGCCACCACATTTACCTGGCTATTGACGGCTTTAGGAGCCAGTCTGGTGCTTGTTTTTAAAGATATGGGCAGAAGGTGGTTGGATTTTCTGTTAGGTTTTACCGGCGGTGTTATGGTGGCAGCCAGCTTTTGGAGTTTATTGACCCCAGCTATAGAAATGTCAGAAGAAAGTTATGGCAAAGCCCTGGCCTGGATTCCGGCCGCTGTTGGATTTATTGCAGGTGCTGGATTTATTTACCTGATAGATAAAATCATTCCGCACTTACATTTGAATGCCAACATTTCAGAGAAAGAGGGTTTAAAAACTACTTGGGACCGCACCATTTTGTTGGTACTGGCCATTACCTTACACAACATACCGGAAGGATTGGCAATTGGTGTATCTTTTGGTGCTGTTGCCATGGGTGATCCGCATTTTAGTATGGCTGCAGCCGTGGCACTGACAATTGGTATTGGCATTCAAAATTTTCCGGAGGGTATTGCTGTCGCGATGCCATTAAGAAGACAGGGCGTTAGTCCCTTTAAGAGCTTTTGGTGGGGACAGTTAAGTGCGATTGTAGAACCTGTAGCCGGTGTTATTGGTGCAGTGGCAGTGATGTATGCGCAACCAATTTTACCTTATGCACTGGCATTTGCTGCAGGTGCTATGTTGTATGTGGTAGTAGAAGAAGTAATTCCGGAAACGCAGCGTGATAAGTTCGCCGACTTTGCCACTATGGGGTTTGTAGTAGGCTTTGTTACCATGATGGCCCTGGATGTGGGACTAGGATAATGGTTTCACCATATCATTGAAGCGAACACCAAACGTGCTTAATTCTTCGAGCACTGATTCGTAGATATCTTTGGTTACGGGACTGAGAACGCCGGTTCTAATAAACGAATTTTCGAGAATCAATTTACAAGAGATGGCTAAAGGCAATCCAACTGTTTTGGCCATGGCAGTATGCGTATTACTATCTCCTTTCAGAACCATGGTAGATTCGTGCATATATTCCTGATGTTGGAGTGTATATCGAATTTGGTGTTGCATTACCACCAGATCTCGGTCGTTTTCGCCCAGCACCCATTTATCGACCAGAACTTTCTCAAGTATCTGAGCTGAAGTGCCAGAAGTAAGTGGCATCACACTCTCAGAGAAGAAGCCCAACCATCTCAATTTTTCAATTTCTGCTTCAGAAAGATTGAGAAATTGTTTGAGGCGTAGTTCAGGCGACAGATCGCCTTCAGGCAGATACATCTCCAGCCAGTTAAGCATAGAGCAGTCTTTGGGCAGATGTAAGACCAGCGCATCGTCGGTCATACCAAGCGAAACGAAAACCTGCCAGGCTTTACAGTAGCCCGACTTACGAAACGTACCACGCATCATATCGTCGACATCATGTAAATCGTATAGTTCGATATATTTAAGCGAATCACGATTTGGATAAGCTTCTAAGTATCCATAATCTTGAATCAGGCAAGGCTCAGCATTTTGAAAAATTTGTTGGTACGGCATGATTTTCATCTTGCCATTTTCTAGGTATAAGGCAGGAGCGCCTTGAGCGGCCAGGACCACATTTCTGGGGTTCCATGAGAATTTGTATTTCCAGGGGTTGTCGCCATCATCCTCGTCGGCCACCAAACCGCCGCAGTTACTTTTAAAACCTTTGATGACCGCGCCTTTTTCCCGCAAATCATCCATAATTTTCATAGCACTCATGTGATCGATACCAGGATCAAGGCCCACTTCATTCATAAAGATGAGACCGGCAGCTTCAACATCATGTTTCATAGCCAGGAGCGCATCAGAGATATAGGACGCAGTAGCTAGATGAGCTTTATGTTTGAGGCAAAGTTCGGCCACAATCGGGTGCATAAATGCCGGAAGCATAGACACCACTAACTGTGACGAAGCAACCAATTGATTCAAGGCTTCAGCATCGTTAATATCCAGCGTTTTAAGACACTGGTGCATAGAAGAAGGCAGCGCTTTATGGATAAAAGAGAAGTCCTTATCGTACACTGCAAAAGGGATCATTTGTTCATGGCAATATTGAAAGAGGTATTCAATCAAAAAGACAGAAGAGCGACCGGAACCGATGATAGAAACAGACTTCATGGGGCAAAAGTACTCACCTTCCAGGTGCTATCAAAAAAATTGTTGAAAACCATACCCTTTTGGCAAATAATCGAGCGGATCTTCTTCTCTTCTTCTTGCCTTTGCCAGCAGTTGGTGATGTTCAATTAATTGTTTTCTATCTCCAAAGAATTTTATCGCATAAGCCTTGGAAACAAAGGACTTCTTATTTTTATAATAGGCATTATAAGAACTCCAATACCAGTTCTCCATAGAATCTGCAAATCTATCTTTAACCGGATTATGGTGAATATAGAACAGAACAGTTGCGAAATACGAATGATCTTCAACTGGTTTTCTTTTAAAATTTTTAATAAACATACTTCCATAGCGGGTAAATACTAAATTATAAATGCGTGAATAGGCATTAAAGCAATTTGAAAAACTTTTAGAAACAAATGCCTTCGGACTCATAACATTTTTATTAGGTTTAGGTTTGGGACGCTTCTGTTTGGCGCGCTTTTCCGCCTTAAGCACTTGCCAGTTTGCCAAGGCATCAGCAACCTCTTTTTCGGACCGGATTCGCAATAAAAAATGAAAATGATTAGGCATTAAACAGTAGGCATACACCTCAGCAACAGGTGATATATATTCCTCAAATTTCTCTAAAAAGAGATTATAGGATTGGTTGCCGGAGAATAAATTTTCGCGACCATTTGCATGGTTAAAAACGTGATATATTGTATTGAATTCCATAAGATTAAAGTATTTGAAGCACTAATTTACGACAGAATTAACTTTTAGTACGGTTGACCCGTTCGAGCTGGGAGAATATTTTGTGAAAGGAGGTTATTTCTTTTTGGCGCACCGATTTCTAACCCCCACCTTCCAGGTGTTAACACCTGGAAGGTGGGATGGCAGTTTTAGTTTATCCAAAAGTTTCCTAATATTGCAGTAACAAACCCATGAAAGAAAAAATTGCAATCATCGGCGGTGGCCTCAGCGGCTCTCTTTTGGCCATCTGCCTCGCAAAGCGCGGATTCGAGGTGGAAGTATACGAACGTCGAGGCGATATCAGAAAAGGTCAAGCCGAAGCTGGTCGATCTATTAACCTAGCTCTTTCTACCCGCGGTATCGAAGCCCTCAAAAAAGTTGGATTGGCTGAAAAGGTTTTGCAAGATGCAATTCCTATGACCGGCCGTATGATGCACAGTGTCAAAGGTGAACTCCAATACCAACCTTACGGAAAATCCGGCCAATATATTAACTCTGTGTCACGTTCAGGACTTAATGTAAAACTCCTAGAACTGGCCGATGAGTTCGACAATGTTAAACTATTCTTCAACCATAAATGTTTGGATGTCGATCTTAACATTAATACTGCTGTTTTAGAAAACGAAAAAGGCGAAAAAATCACAGTTGAAGCCAGTATCATGTTTGGGTCAGACGGTGCATACTCTGCCGTGCGTTCAGAGATGCAGAAAACTAACCGTTTTAATTACTCCCAAACTTACGAAAACTACGGGTATAAAGAGCTTGAAATTCTGCCAGGTGATAACAATTCTTTCCTCATCGAAAAGAATGCTCTACATATTTGGCCAAGAGGCGAGTTTATGATGATAGCACTTCCAAACCCGGACGGTAGTTTCACCTGTACCTTGTTCCTGGCATACGACGGAGAAAAGAGCTTCAACAACCTTAAAACTAAAGTTGATGTTACTGCTTTCTTCGAAAATTACTTCCCGGATGCTATGAAACTCATGCCAAATTATCTCGAAGATTTCTTTAACAACCCTACCGGCAACCTTGCCACCATTCGTTGCAACCCATGGGTATACAAAAACTTTGCTTTGATTGGTGATGCCGCACATGCCGTTATTCCATTCTATGGCCAAGGCATGAACTGCAGTTTTGAAGATGTCAGCGAAATAGATGAGATCATTGAAACCCACTACCCAGACTGGAATACCATCTTCACCAAATACCAGGAAGCTCGCATCATCAACGCCAATGCAATTGCAGATTTGGCTTGCAAAAACTTTGTAGAAATGCGCGATTTAGTCGGTCAGCCTGCCTTTATGCACTTCAAAAAAGTAGAACAACTTCTATCCGAAAACTATCCAGACATCTACCGCAGTCAGTATAGTTTGGTCAGCTTTTCTACTGAACCATATAGTTTTGCACTGGCTCAAGGTTACAAAAATGAGGCACTCATCCAATATATCATCGAACACAAACTAGAAGATAAAATTTCTGACAAATCTTTGATGATGCCTCTATTCCGTGACTTCCTTGGCGAAGTCACCATATAAACGGGCATAAACTTCCCAAAAGTCTACAAACGACTTTTTAACGACTGTTTCATTGTCGAGGATAATATCAGCAATATAGGCGTATACTGAACATGCCATGGCAATTCTATGGTCGCCGACCGTTTGAATTACCAATGTTTCATCTCGCCTACCAGTATAGTTAATTTGAAGAGCGTCCTCATTTAACATTATAAAGTTAGCGCCTAATCCAATAGAAGCTGCATGCATAGCAGCAATTCTATCGCTTTCTTTATCTCTTAAATTTTTTATTCCGGTAAATACCGAGGGTATCTGTAAGGCCACAGCAGTGGCACTAAGGGCAGGAAACATATCGGGTATATCTTTCAAATCAAGTTCAATACGATCTACACACTTCCCTCCTGCTACAACACAAACAAGCTCATCCTTCACAGTTGTTGTCAGTCCCAGCAATTTGAACACTTCATACAATCTGCTATCGCCTTGTACCGAATTCATTGTTAAATTGGGAAATGACAATTGTCCTTCACCGGCCACAGCTAAATGGCTGTATAAAAACGCGGCTGCACTCCAGTCGGCTTCCACCTGAAACTGACTAACACGATACTTACCGGGTTCAATCACAATCACGCTATCTTGAACGATACACTTAACCCCTGATTGCATCATGAGTCTTGCTGTCATCTCAACATAGGGTGCTGATCGCAATTCATCGGTCAATTCAATACGAACTGAACCATCAAAACAAGGTGCTATCAACATAAGAGCACTGATAAACTGCGAACTAACTGAACCTTTTAGTCGAAATACCTGAGAAGATGTATCCACCGTTTTCTTCACTTTCAAAGGCAAATGATAGGACTTATCCAAATATTCAAACACTGCACCTGCACTTTCGAGGGCTTCTAATAAATCTCGCAAAGGTCGTTGACGTAATCTTTCAAAACCATCGATGGTTCTTCCATCATTACCTTTGAGAGCGGCAAAGGCCAGGTAGAATCTTAAAGGCGTTCCTGCATCTTCAAAGCAACAATCGCCTTCGTGATTGGAGAGATGTTTTTGAAGTAGTAGAACATCGCTACTTTCTGGCACATCTACCAAGACATTCGGGGTGTCAGACAAAGCCTGAATCATCAACAATCTGTTGGCAATACTTTTAGAAGGCGGCAATACCACCTTAGCATCCAGGCGCAGTTTCTGTATTTTGTTTAGTTGCAACAACTATGCAATATTACTAAAACGATATCGATTGCGTTCAATATTTTATTTGAAAGCCCAGTGATTGGTTTTCTTGGGTAAAAAATTTGGCAGATTCTATTTTAAAAACATGTATTTTCGCATTTGAAGATGAGAAAAATCGGCATTATTGGAAATGGTAGCTGGGCGACAGCATTGATAAAAATCCTTTGCGACAATGCGCAGGGGAAAAGCATTACCTGGTGGCTTAGAAACACTGAAGACATTTCATTTATCCGAGAATTTGGCCACAACCCGCGTTACCTCACAGATGTCAGCATCGACCTTGATAAAGTATGCTTGAGTGACCAACTGGCAGAAACGGTTGCCCAAAACGACATCATCCTCATCGGTGTTCCCTCTGCATTTGTTCACGAAGTTTTAAAGCAATTGCCGGAAAATGCCTTTGAAGGTAAACTAATCATCTCTGCCGTTAAAGGTGTTAATCCTGATACCCACCAAATTATCAGCCATTATTTCGAAGGGACATGGGCTGTACCTTCTGATAACATCTGCGCAATTAGCGGTCCCTGCCACGCCGAAGAAGTGGCCATGGAAAAACTCAGCTATCTCACCATTGCTTCCACGCTTGATAGTTTGGCCAATGATATCGCCGAACTCTTCAGTTGCCATTACATTTTTTGCAAAACCACCGAGGACATATACGGCATCGAGTATGCGGCAGTTCTCAAAAACGTATACGCAATTGCCTGTGGTATCTGTCATGGATTGGGCTATGGCGACAACTTCCAGTCGGTCTTGGTATCTGCCTCATCCAGAGAAACAGAGCGTTTCCTTGAAGCTGGTCATCAAATCCACCGCGACGTAAAAGAGAACGCATACTTAGGCGATCTTTTAGTAACGGCATATTCGCAATTCAGTCGTAACCGCACCTTCGGCAATATGCTGGGCAAAGGCTATACAGTAAAAAGTGCTCAGATGGAAATGAACATGATTGCAGAAGGCTATTACGCCACCAAAACCATGAGAGAAATCAACGACAATGTACAAGCCGATATGCCAATACTAAATGCTGTTTACGACATCATATACAAAAACGCACCTGCTCGTCGTGTGATGAAAGAACTGACTTCGAAAATAATTTAATCAGCCTCACAGGCGATGTTAGACAACAGAGACATATCCGATATACTGACACAGTATGCCCGACTGTACGAGCTACACGATGGCAATCCTTTCAAAGTTAAATCTCTGGCTGGCGCTGCATATAACATCAAGAAAATTGGTGAACCATTGTCAGAGCTTTCAGAAGAGGAACTTTTCAAAGTGCCACAGATTGGCAAAAGTCTGGCGCCCAAAATCTATGAAATCATTCAAACCGGATCTTTCAAAGAGTTGGATGAATTGATTGAAAAAACGCCGGCTGGTGTGATCGATATATTAAAAGTAAAAGGCCTCGGTCCGAAAAAAGTTGAGGTACTCTGGAAACAGGTGGGCATTACGTCTATTCCTGAATTACTTGATGCCTGCCGCGAAAACCGTTTGGTAGAAATCAAAGGCTTTGGCTTTAAAACACAGGCCCAAATCCTTTCTGACATAGAATTTAAATTCAGCAACGAAGGCAAATTCCACTGGGCCAAAATGGAACCCGTAGTCGCCTTTCTCAACGATTTCTTTAACGACACAGAGGAAGTATTGCAATACGAAGTGTGCGGTGAATTCAGGATGCTGTCAGATTTCGTCAATAGTATTGACTATCTTTTGGTGACCGATCAAATGGAACATGTTTGCGAACAATTGTGTAATGGTAACTTCGAACTGGTAGATTGCGTTGACAACCACTACACATTGATGTACCTGGAAGCTGTTACCATCAACCTTTATCGCTGTACATACGACGATTGGGGAACACAATTGCTTAAACACAGTGCCGCTGATACGCATTTGGATAACATTGGATTTAATAGTTTAGACAACAATTTCGATACAGAAGAAGCCGTCTATTCTGCGCTCAAACTACCATACATTCTACCAGAATTGCGTGAAGGTTTGCGCGAACTGGAAATACTTCCGCTTCAAGACAAACTTATCACCTATAAAGACCTCAAAGGGGTATTACACAACCATACCACTTACAGTGATGGCCTGAACACTTTAGAAGAAATGGCAATGCATGCCAAAAGCATGGGACTAGCATACATTGGTATATGTGACCATTCGCAAACTGCCGCTTATGCCGGAGGTTTAAAACCTGAGCGGGTACTCGACCAGCTACAAGCCATCGATAAACTCAATGAGAAACTGCTGCCCCAAGGTTTCAGAATCTTTAAAGGCATTGAAAGTGATATTTTGGGGGATGGAAGTTTGGATTACACCGATGATATCCTTCAACTATTCGACCTGGTGGTAGCCAGCGTGCACAGCAACTTGAAAATGGACCAGGACAAGGCGCACCAACGTCTGATTAAAGCAATAGAAAATCCTTACACAACCATCCTCGGTCACCCTACTGGCAGATTATTGTTGATGCGTCCGGGTTATCCCATCGACCATCAATACATCATCGACGCATGTATCGCCAATCAGGTAGTGATAGAGTTGAATGCCCATCCTTATCGCCTCGACCTCGACTGGCGATGGATAGATTACACCATCACCAAAGGTGGTATGATCAGCATCAATCCGGATGCCCACCAAAAAGAAGGTCTGGCCGATATGCGCTATGGCGTCAATGTCGCTCGCAAAGGCTATCTAACACCCGAACATTGCTTAAACGCCAAAGACCTTAACAGCTTTTCAGAATGGCTGGAACAACAAGCCCAATCGAAACGACAACGATAGATGGTATTCATTAAAATTGAATTGCCTAATTTTGCAGCGAAAACATGAAAATACTTGTACTCAGATTCAGCTCCATTGGAGACATTGTACTCACCACACCGGTGATGCGCTGTCTCAAGACTCAGAAGCCTGAGTACCAAGTGCACTTCGCCACTAAAAAAGCTTATAAAAACTTACTCGCCAACAATCCATACATAGATAAAATTCATGTACTGGATGACAGTCTAAGTGATTTGGCCAGCGAGTTAAAAAAAGAAGAATTCGACCTGATCATCGACCTGCACAACAACCTACGAACGGTTAATCTTTGGTCGCTCTTAAGAGTTAAACGCATCAAGTTTGACAAACTGAACTGGGAGAAATGGCTGATGGTAAGATTGAAGGTCAATATGCTGCCATACGAGCATATAGTTGATCGTTATTTGGAAACACTAAGTTCTTTAGGTGTTGTAAACGATGGCAAGGGACTCGATTATTTTATTCCGGAAAGCACCACCCTATCTGCCTTCACACTTCCTCAACAATATGTGGTATACGCTTTAGGTGCTCAACACAATACAAAAAAACTACCCCTTTCAAAACAAATTGAGCTCTGCAACAGCATCAATGGTACAGTGGTTTTGATTGGAGGCAAAGAAGACATGGAAGCCGGCGAACAACTTAGCAAAGCCTGCAGCAATGCCCTGAATCTTTGCGGACAGCTGAGCATCGACCAAAGTGCCTTGTTGATGAAAGGTGCCGATAAGGTTTATTCACACGACACCGGCATGATGCATATAGCCGCAGCTTTGTGCAAACCAATCGTCTCGATCTGGGGCAATACCATACCAGAGTTTGGTATGTACCCTTACTACCCTGCCGACTTCGACGACTCTAAAAGTCAGATGCTGGAAGTGAACAACCTCTCCTGCCGTCCATGCAGTAAAATCGGTTACGACAAATGTCCGAAAGGCCATTTCAAGTGCATGACTTTGCAGAACTTTGGGCAATAAAAAACCCCGCTTTCACGGGGCTTTTACAATAACAATATTTCAATTAGTTGTGAGAAATCTCACCAACCATTTGTTCTGGGCGAACCCATTCGTCAAACTGTTCGTTGGTTAATAATCCCAGATCCAAAGCAGCTTGTCTCAGGCTGGTATTTTCTTTGTGTGCTTTCTTAGCAATTTTAGCCGCATTCTCGTAACCGATATGGGTATTTAAAGCTGTTACAAGCATTAAAGAATTCTCTAATTTATGTTTGATTTCTGGCAGGTTTGGTTCGATGCCAACTGCACAGTTGGTATCAAAACTCAAGGCAGCTTCACCAAGTAAACGGGCAGATTGCAATACATTAGCAGCAATTAATGGTTTGAAAACATTCAATTCGAAATGACCGTTAGAACCACCGATGGTTACTGCCACGTCGTTACCCATTACCTGAGCACAAACCATAGTTAAAGCTTCGCACTGAGTAGGATTAACTTTACCTGGCATGATGCTACTTCCTGGCTCATTGTCTGGAATAAAGATTTCGCCAATACCAGATCTCGGACCGCTACTCAGCATTCTAATGTCGTTACCGATTTTCATCAAGCTAACCGCTACACGTTTCAGAGCACCGTGCAATTCAACCATGGCATCGTGAGCCGCCAAAGCTTCGTATTTATTTTCGGCAGTGATGATAGGCAAACCAGACAATTCGGCAATCGTTTTAGCCACCAACTCAGAATACCCTTTTGGTGTGTTGATACCAGTACCCACAGCAGTTCCACCTAAAGCGATTTCTCTTGCAGGCTCCAAACTTCTGTTGATAGCATTGATTCCATTTTTCAACTGTTGAACATAACCAGAGAACTCCTGACCTAAGGTAATAGGCGTTGCATCCATGAAGTGGGTTCTACCAATTTTAATGATATCCATAAACTCTCTTGATTTGTGTTTCAAGGTCGTTTTTAAAGCTTGTAAACCAGGGATAGTATAATCCACAACTTGCTTGTAAGCAGCAATGCTCATTGCAGTTGGGAAAGTATCGTTACTACTTTGAGATTTGTTGACATCATCATTTGGGTGCAATACTTTGTTTTCGTCGCTTAATTTACCACCGTTTAATACGTGTGCACGGTTAGCAATTACCTCATTCACGTTCATATTACTTTGGGTACCGCTGCCGGTTTGCCAGATTACCAGCGGAAACTGATCATCGTGCATACCATCTAAAATCTCGTCGCACACAGAACATATCAAATCACATTTGGTAAGAGACAATACACCCAATTTATTATTGGTGATGGCAGCAGCTTTTTTAAGCACCGCAAATGCTCTTATGATTTCAATCGGCATACGTTGATTGCCAATTTTGAAGTTTTGTAAAGATCTTTGAGTTTGAGCACCCCAATACACATTGGCCGGTACTTTCACCTCACCCATGGTATCGTGTTCAATTCTGAATTCTTGTGACTGGTTCATGATGTTTTTAGATAAAAATAGGAGGCAAATTTAATTAAAATACGCTCAAAAACACTTGTCTAGGCAAAAAAATGAGAAATATCAAGTTGCTGGAAGTCGCCACAAGAAAGAGTGGTTTTTTTTTCTTAAGTTTGCGTACACTATGGTTTGGCTGTATCCTTCATTCCTCTGGGCGCTTTTAGCCTTGCTCATACCCATTGCCATCCATCTGTTTAATTTCAGGCGGTACAAAAAGCTTATTTTCTCTAATGTCCGCCTGCTTCGACAGATAGAACGACAAACCAAAAGCGGCAACAAACTCAAGAAATACCTCATACTGGCATCCCGTCTCCTTGCCATTACCTTCTTAGCATTTGCCTTTGCTCAGCCTATACTTTTGCGAAAAGGTCAGACCCTTAACAACGGCCGGAAATATATCAGCATCATTATCGACAACAGCTACAGCATGAATCTCAATGGCAGCGAAGGTCAATTGTTTGAAGCTGCTAAAAACAGAGCCAGAGCAATTGTTAATGCAGCCGGAAGTGGCGACGAATTCAATATTGTCAGTGCCGACATGAACGCAGCCTTGCTCCATTTCCACGGCAAACAAGCCACTTTAGAAGCCATTGACAAACTGAAACTTAGCAGTGGCGCACATCCTTTAAGCGATGTATTGACCGTTCAAGCCCGCAGCTTAAAAGATAAAACTGGCAATAAAATTGGTTTTTGCATTTCGGATTTCCAGGACAATATGAGCAACTTCGCTCAGTATAAAGCCGACACTTCCATCCTCAATACCTGGATCAAATTACCTTCTGCTGAGCATGATAATTTCAGCATAGACACTTGTTTCCTTCAATCGCCAATTCTGCAAACGGGTCAGACCATTACATTGATTGCTCAGGTGAGCAATTATACAGAAAAAGATGTAGAAGGTTTAACCTTAGAACTAGAGATAGATGGCAAACCAAAAGGCATTGCCAATTTTAACATTCCTGCCTATGGCAAATCTCAGCAAGCTTTAAATTTTACATTAGAAACTGGAGGCAATCACCGTTGTCTCTTGAAATTACCAGGTGATAATATTGCAGATGACGACGACTTATACTTTGCTTTGAGGATCCATCAAAACTATAAAACCGATGTGATCAGCGACAATGGCGAACGCTTTGCAGAGGCTGTTTTTTCAGACAATCCTGGCTTTATCTACAAAAAAGAACTCTCCGGCAGCATCAATTACACAGCTTTGAAGACCAATGATTTGATTGTCTTGCAAGGTTTGGCGGCTTATCCATCCGGACTGGTAACAGAACTTCGCAAAAACGTTCAAAACGGATCGACAGTTTTGGTTTTTCCAAATGCCAGTAGCAACGAAGAACTGAATAACCTCTGCAATGTATTCAATGTATCAGTCGATCCCGAGTTCTTTACCGAGCCGGTGAAAGTATCTCAAATTGACTACGAGCATCCCATTTACAAAAACATCTTCGAGAAGATCCCTAAGCATCCAGACCTGCCTTCCGTCAATAAATACTTATCGATAAAAGCGCCGAACGGCAATGCCATTATGCGATTGGCCAATGGAAAGCCATTTATTCAGGACATAGGTTTTGGTAAAGGACACTTCATCATTTGTGCATCTGCATTGGAAAAAAGTTGGAGCAATTTTCAAAGCCATGCGCTATTCTTGCCTACTCTTTTAAAATCGGCCATGATGGGCAGTTACAAAACACCATTATACTATCAGTGTGGCGAAACCAAACCTGTATTCACAGGCTTGCCATTTGAAACAGAAACGGGCATCAGTTTAAAAGGGCAACAATCGGCCTATGTTCCGGAAGTTATTAACATGGATGGCGAGATGATTTTAAACACCAATGGCAGCATAGAAAAAGCTGGACATTATGATTTAATCAGTAAAAATTCGGACACAGCATTAGCGTTTTTATCTTTTAATACCAATAGAAATGAAAGCGATACGAGGACTTTAACAGAAGAGGCTTTCGGCAAACTCACAGAAAAGTTTAAAGCTGAAAGTTTTGAAGGCAGTGCCGAAAAGCTCTCAGCAGAGTTTACCAAAAGTCAGAAAGGCATCAGTTTGTGGAAATGGTGCATTATTTTTGTTTTGTTTTTCCTTCTTATTGAAATACTTTTGATCAGATTTTTCAGGAACCATGCAAAGCTATCTGCTTAAGAATATACAAATTAGCGACAAGAAATCCGCCTTTCACGGTCAGTTAGGCGATCTGGGCATCAAAGACGGTAAAATTCATGAATTTGGTATCGACCTCAATGCAGCCGACTACGACAAAACCATAGATTTTAGTGAGTGCATTGCCACACCAGCTTTTGTGGATGTTAGATGCAACAGTTCAGAACCGGGCTACGAGCACCGTGAGACGTTTCATTCGCTTAACCGTTGTGCTATGGCTGGCGGCTACGCTTCGGTGGCTTTATTGCCAAACTGCCAACCTGCCAGACAAACCAAAGCTGATGTTGAGTTCATGGTGCATCAAACCCAAAATTTACCGGTTAAATTCATGGCGCTTGGTGCCATCACCCACAACCTCAACACAGATGAGATGTGTGAGTTGTACGACATGAAACAATCTGGTGCTATTGCATTTTCAAATGCCAATTACTCGGTTGAAAATATTGGCACTATGAGTAGAGCTTTGCAATACAGCAAAACTTTCGATGGACTCATTTACAGTTTCTGTATGCAATCAGAACTGAGTCATGGCGCCTATGTTGCAGAAGGCACTGTAGCAGTAAGTCTCGGCCTTAAAGGCATCCCACAGATGGCCGAATACCTGCAGGTTCAGAGAGATATTGAGCTGGCGGATTACCATCAAACCCGCGTACACATTTCGAAAGTCAGCACCGAGAAATCGGTTGAATATATTCGTCAGGCTAAAGCCCAAGGCATTCAGGTGACTTGCGATGTTGCGATTATGAACCTGGTATTAACAGACGAGGCCATTATGGATTTTGACAGTCACCTGAAACTGACACCGCCTTTGCGTCAGGCCAATGATGTGAAAGCATTATGGGAAGGCCTTTTAGACGGTACGATAGACACCATTTGCACCGACCATCATCCACAGGAAACAGAACGCAAAAAAGTGGAATTCGAATACGCTGCCAATGGCGCCATCTCCTTACAAATTGCATTAAGTTTGGCAATAGAAGGCAGAAACCGTTTCTGTCCGCGCATGGATGACGACACTTTGTTGAGCAAACTCAACTACGGTGGCGCATCGGTATTAAACCTGAACATAGGAGGCATTCGCATCGGTGAGACTGCCGCCATTACTATCATTAATCCGCATAAGCAAACCATACTCAACAGAAAAAACAATCTATCTGAGTCTGCAAACACCTACTACATGGATAAGCCATTGCCGTATTTTGTAGAGGCAACTTTCCTGAACACCAACAGCCATTTCAACCCACATCATTAATTGATATGTCAGAAACAACATTCAACTCAGATCTCAGAAAACCGGCAAGTATCTTTAACTATGCATACAAGTGGGCACTGATAGGCAGTGTCATTTATATTCTGAAATTATATGGAATGATGTTGTATGACGACAACCATTACAACCCACAGGCAGGAGGTTTTATTGGTGGTTTAATAGACATTTTACTGGTGATTGCCACCATGTATATGTGCACGGCCGAATATAGAAAGAAAGAGTTGGAAGACTACATGACGTTTGGAAAAGCTTTCAAAGTATCCTATATCACAGGTATTTTATTTGCTCTGTTCCTGGCGGCATTCATGTATTATTTCAACGTCTATCAGGTCGACTATGACTTGGTGATGTCAGAGCAAACTGACCTGGCCATTAAACTGCTTAAAGAAAAAGGCTTAACACAAGAACAAATCAATAAGCAACTGAGCATGCGACCTGAGATGTCAAAAACACCTGAATTTGCTTCAGCAGCTTTGGCAATATCTGGCTTTACCCTTTATGCCCTTTTTGCATTGATTGTAGCGGCCATTTTAAAACGAAACCCTCCAACCCACTAAAATAACAACCAAGGTTTGTAAAAACCACAAACGGATAAAAATATGTTAGACATTTCGATTGTCATCCCCCTCCTAAACGAACGCGAATCGCTTCCTGAACTGGAAGAATGGATTGTCCGTGTAATGAAAGCCAATAACTACAGTTACGAAGTTATCTTTATAGACGACGGCAGTAACGATGGTAGTTGGGAATTCATTCAGGAACTTTCTCAAAAGAATCCTGCCGTTAAGGGCCTTAAATTCAGACGCAATTACGGCAAATCTGCCGCACTCAATATTGGCTTCGCAGAAGCGCAGGGAAAAGTTGTCATCACCATGGACGCCGACCTTCAGGACAGTCCTGATGAAATACCAGCGCTTTACCAAAAAATCACTTCCGGCGAATACGATTTAGTGTCAGGTTGGAAGAAGAAGCGTTACGACCCTATTACCAAAACCTTGCCTACCAAACTGTTTAATTGGGCGACGCGTAAAATGAGTGGCATTTATTTACACGACTTCAACTGTGGTCTCAAAGCCTACAGTCACGAAGTCATAAAAAACATCGAAGTATACGGCGAAATGCACCGCTATATTCCTGTAATTGCCAAATCTTCCGGTTTCAAAAAAATTGGCGAACAGGTGGTAGAACATAGAGCCAGAAAATACGGCACTACCAAATTTGGTTTGGATAGATTTGTCAATGGCTTCCTGGATTTATTAACCATCTTTTTCATGGGCAAATTCGGCAAAAAACCTATGCACTTTTTTGGTGTCTACGGCATGCTAAGTTTCATCATTGGCTTTTCCATCACCATTTATATGTTGGTAGACAAAATGCTGCATTTGATGCGCCATGAGAAAGCTGCTTTAGTAGCTGACTCTCCACTGTTTTACATTGCATTGGTGAGTATGATCATTGGCACACAATTATTCCTGGCTGGCTTCTTAGGCGAGCTCATCAGTCGCTCGAGTGGCGAACGCAACCAGTATTCGGTATCTGACAAGGTCAATCTCTAATGGGCAAAAAAGTCGTTATCGTCGGTCCAGCTTACCCGCTTCGCGGCGGATTAAGCACCTATAATGAGCGTTTGTGTAAAGGCTTTAATGACAAAGGCGACCAATGCTCTATCCTGAGCTTTAGTCTGCAGTACCCCAATTTTTTATTCCCGGGTAAAACCCAATACAGCACCGATCCTGCGCCTAATGATATCGACATCGATACGGCCATCAATTCTGTCAATCCTTTGAATTGGATCAAGGTGGGATTAAAGTACCGAAAACTGGCACCGGATATAATGGTTTTTCGCTATTGGATGCCTTTTATGGCACCTGCACTTGGCACGATTGCACGCATCGCCGCAGGCAATAAAAAAACCAGAATGGTAGCCATTGCCGATAATATCTATCCGCACGAAAAACATTTTTACGACAAGCCCTGTACCAATTATTTCGTCAACAGTATTGACGGTTTTATCACCATGAGTCAGTCTGTGCTCAGCGATTTAAAAACATTGGTACCTCAGAAACCATCGCAATATGTGCCACATCCAATGTACGACAATTTTGGTGCATCTATGGAAAAGGCCGCTGCGAAACAAGCCCTGGGTCTCGACCCACAGTCGCATTATCTTTTGTTCTTTGGATTCATCCGTCAGTACAAAGGTTTGGATTTACTCTTAAAATCCTTTGCAGAAAGTGGCTTACAACATCAAAACATTAAACTGCTGATAGCCGGAGAATACTATGAAGATGCCACTCCATACAAGCAACTGATTAAAGATTTGAATCTATCGAATGCCGTTGTAGAACGCAACGATTTTATTCCGAACAGCGAAGTAGGCACCTATTTCTCAGCTTCTGATATGGTGGTTCAAACCTACCATTCTGCCACACAGAGTGGTGTTACACAAATCGCTTATCATTTTAACAAACCTATGCTGGTAACTAATGTTGGCGGACTGGCAGAAACGGTTCCTGATAAAGAAGTAGGTTATGTATGCGAAAAATCTCCTGCTGATATTGCAACAGCATTAAAAGACTTTTACGAACATCAGAGAGAAACTACGTTCAGTAACAATGCTGCTGAATATAAAAAACGCTTTAGTTGGGACCATATCATGATTGGCATTGAAAGCGTTGCTTCAAAGTCTAACGTTTAACGATGAGTTTATACTTGGTAAATAAGTTATTGCCTTTTAATACGACAACATAAATCCCGTCGTCCAAATTATCGGTCCAATACACCCCTTCAGAACTGGATTTTACTGGAAGCACCTGACCGCCCATATTCACCAAAAACACTTCAGACACACGCACATTCTTGCGAACATTGAGCTTGACGGCGCCTGAACTTGGATTGGGATAAATATCTACAGGATTGAGCAATTGGTTGACATCCATAGAGGTGAAATTCAACAATTCGATATCGTCAACAAATAAGACAGTTCCTAATGACACTTTATTACCTCCTGTGGATGAGGCAAAACTCAACTGCACAAAGGCTGCATCAGCCAAACTGCTATAATCAATAGGGACAGTGATCTGTTCCCAGGCAGGAATACCACGTTCGATGCGGTATTGACCGAAACCAATTTCATTCATAGAGGCATCATACACTTTAATGATGGCAAGACCTGTATCTGCTTGTTTGGGAAGATAAGAACAGTAGAATTGCAAAGCATCCGGTGTAGCAGTTACAGGCACCAAAGTATTCTGAAAACCGGCATAGCCACTGGTATCATTAGAGGCAAATACCTGGCCCGGAAGTAATTGCGACTGAGAGAAATTGTACCCATTTCTGAGCTCTAAAGCCCAATTACCAGAATGCACTTTGGTGTTGGTGATAGCATAGTTAGTTTTGTCAAAGACCACCGAATCGATAATCGACTTACCGGAAGAATCTAATATAACCTTAAAAGAATAAGTTTTACCGGCCCAGAATCGGGTGCCCATTGTTGTGCCAGCCGCCTCGAAATCGCCGTTGACAATTTGAGCTTTTAAAGCTTGGTAAAAAAGACTGATGATAAGTAGAGTAAAGATTCGGATCATAGCGCTATGTTTAATTACTATTTTAGACGAAAGTCATAAAATAATCGCTGCAATTTTCCGGAGAAAACAGTCAAAACACTGACTATCTGATTGTTAAATTTTTCTACTTCTGAACCTTGCGGTAGAGATAATAAGCCACACCGGCAAAGATGATGTTTGGAATCCAAACAGCTACAAGCGGATAGATTTGACCGGTATTGCCATAGGTATGAAAATACTGAATCACAAAGAGGTAAATGAAGCTAAGGAAAATGCCGATTCCAAGATTGAGTCCTACACCACCCCTACTCTTTTTACTGGAAACGCAAACACCTATAACGGTTAAAATAAAGGTTGAGAAAGGCGTCGAATAACGGCGGTATTTATCGGTGATATAATAATTAAGATTATCAGAACCTTTCATTCGCTCTTTTTCGATAAACTTATTGAGTTCAAAAATATCCAGAGATTGCACATCGTCTTTATGTCTGAAAAAATCGGCTGGATTAAAAGGAATTAGAGTATCCATAAAACGACCTCTGGTAATTTTCTGTGATCCATCTTTACGGTAGTCGCGGATCAAATATTCTTCGAGGTGCCATTTTTGTAGTTTATGATTAAAAGAGATACGCTTGGCGTAGAGCTTACTTTTCAGTTTTAGTTTGTCGTAAACCTCCAAAGACACACCACCACCCATACTATCGCCATATCCAAAATACTCCATATAAAAATAAGTATTGGGGAGAATCTGACTGTGCACATTATTGGTGTAATCTTCTTTGGTATTTCTGATGTATTTGTTCTCAAATTTCAAACGAATCTTATCTGAATGTGGTATCACATAAGCGTTCAACACAAAAGACACAACAGCCAATAAAAATGCGGTCATCAAATACGGTCTGAGAAAGCGGTTATAGCTAACTCCGGCTGATAACGTCGCTACAATTTCGCTTCGTGAAGCCAACTTAGACGTGAAGAAAATAACGGAGATGAAAATAAAAACAGGACTAAAGAGATTGAGAAAAAACGGGACATAGTTCAAATAATAATTGAGCATGATTTCGGAGACAGGAGCTTCTTTTTTAAGGAAATCATCCAGTTTTTCTGAAACGTCAAACACGATGATGATGATGATAAACAAACTCAGAGTCACCACAAAAGTGAGCAAGAATTTCTTTATGATATACCAATCGAGTTTTTTAATCATGTTTACAGTCTCTGTTTCAATTTCTGTACCATTACCGGCTTCCAGTCTGCAAAAGTATCGTTAAGAATATGTGTCCGGGCCTGATTAACCAACCACAGATAAAAACTTAAGTTATGGAGACTGGCCAATTGCGGTCCCAGCATTTCGCCTGCAATAAACAAGTGTCTCAGATAGGCTTTAGAGTAGTTTGGCAGATGCAATTCATCCACAGCAGAGAAATCTCGTTCCCAACGTTTGTTTCGGATGTTGATGATCCCATCTTTGGTAAACAGCATACCATTTCGAGCGTTTCTTGTCGGCATCACGCAGTCGAACATATCGACACCCAGGGCGATGCATTCCAGAATATTTTCTGGCGTACCAACCCCCATCAGATAACGTGGCTTATTGCTAGGCAAGATATCGCATACCACCTCTGTGAGTTCGTACATAATATCGTGCGGTTCGCCAACACTTAGTCCGCCAATGGCATTACCAGGACAATCCAGTTTAGCTACATATTCGGCACTTTGCTGACGCAGGTCTTTAAAGGTACTGCCTTGTAAAATTGGGAACAGTGCCTGATCATAGCCATACAAGCCTTCGGTTTCATTAAAACGCGACACACAACGATCGAGCCAGCGGTGCGTCATATTCATACTCTTTTTGGCATAATCGTATGTACTTGGGTATGGTGGACATTCGTCAAAAGCCATGATGATATCGGCACCAATCTGGCGCTGAATATCCATGACGTTTTCTGGTGTAAACAAATGTCTGCTGCCATCAATATGGGATTGAAACTTCGCTCCCTCTTCGGTGAGTTTTCGGCGTTCGGCCAAGGAGTATACCTGATAGCCCCCACTATCGGTTAGTATTGGTCTGTCCCAACCAATGAACTTATGCAATCCACCCGCAGCTTGAAGCGTTTCGGTTCCTGGACGCAGGTACAAATGGTAGGTATTACCGAGTATGATCTGGGCATTGATCTCATTTTTGAGTTGCGACTGGTTAATGGCTTTTACGCTGCCGATGGTACCGACAGGCATAAAGATAGGGGTTTGAATATTACCGTGAGCGGTAGTGATTTCGCCGGCTCTGGCTTTGCTGCCGGCTGCTGTATGTTGTAACTGAAACTTCAATTGTGAAAATGAAATGATATTTGAAACAATCTTGCCTGAATGCGGCTGATGGAACTTGAATAGATGTAAGGATCGGTGCTGAGCATATTGCCAAAACTGTTGCTCATTTTAATTTCGGTAGAAATCAGCGACCAAAGTCCGTAATGGTCGTAACCAAAACCCATTTCATAATAAAAAGTATTGGCTTTGAATGCCACCATTGGGAGGTTCGGACTGCGCACTGTATTTTCGTTACTTTGAAAATCGTGAGAGTATCGAACACCACCAAGGACATAAAAACGGTGGTTGCGATGTCTGGTGGAATGGTGTTTCAGCAAGAGACATTGGTTAAGCGAAACGGTTTCTGTCTTGGCCGTTTGTTGACGGTCGCTGAACGTAAACGTAAAATTTCTTTGAGAAAATTCGATTTGAGGCAAGTAACGCACGGTAAAATATTTGCCAATGCGATAATCCACTATACCCCCGAAATTAAGTCCAGAAAACCCTTGCGTACCAATACTTCTAACAGAGTCACGCTGATAAAAATCTTTGGCCAAAACCACTTTGGCTTTGGCATAATTAGGGGCAACCGAGATACCAAAATGCCATTTACGCGCATCGTCGTTTGGACGGTGCTCTTGCGCCGAAAGACTTAAGGATGTAAGTCCAATAACGAACGCTATTATTTTTTTACCCCAGTGTAGATGCTGCATATACCGAAACTCAAGGCTTTCATTTTATTGTCTGAGAAGCCTGCTTTTTGCAGGTGACCGAGGAAATCGTTTCCATCAGGAAAATGTTTCACCGATTCAGGCAAGTAGGAATAAGCTGAATTGTTTTTTGAAATATAACGCCCCCAGAAAGGCAATATTGCGTTGAAGTACAAATTGTAAACCTGTTTCACCGGAAACACGCGAGGTTTTGAAAATTCTAAAACCACCAGCATAGCACCAGGTTTGAGGACACGATAAATTTCTGACAAACCCTGATCCAAATTCTCGAAATTACGAACACCGAAGCCAACAGTACAGGCATCAAACACATTGTCATCAAAGAGCAAACGTTCGCTATCGCCTTTGCGCAGTTCTATTTTATCTGACAAGCCGGCGCCAGAAAGTTTTTTCCTTCCCATGCTCAACATACCTTCGCTTAGGTCGACACCGATGACTTTATCCGGATTAAGTTTCAGGCATTCGATGGCCAGATCGGCGGTACCTGTCGCCACATCCAACATATACTTTGGTTGTAGAGGTTTAAGATTGGCAACAGCTTTTCTGCGCCAGATCTTATCGATACCGAGAGAGAGAAAATGGTTCAGAAAATCATAGCGACCAGAAATGCTGTCAAACATTTCCTCAACTTGTTGTTTCTTACTCTTTTCAGACGATTGTATAGGTTTTATCGCAGTCAATGGATATTTTAATTTAAATTTGCAGAATTGTTCGCAAAGATAATCCATTCATCCCATTATATAGCATAAAATGAAAGCCGAGTTCAAAGGGTCGTATCCATCCTTAAAAGTGATGCCACAAGACAAGTTCAAAGAATTTGCCTTTATTGGTCGCAGTAATGTCGGCAAAAGTTCGCTGATCAACATGTTGTGCGACCATAAGGATTTGGCTAAAACCTCCTCAAAACCAGGTAAAACCCAGCACATTGTTCGATTCGAAATTGACAAAAAATGGTATCTAATCGACTTACCCGGATATGGTTATGCAAAGGTTTCCAAAGATTCGCGCAAAATTTTTGGGGAAATGATTCAGGAATATCTATTGGAACGCGAAAACATGCTTTGTGTGTTTGTGTTGATCGATAGCCGACTTGAGCCACAGAAAATAGATTTAGAATTCATGGAATGGTTAGGTGTTACCGGAATTCCCTTTGCTATTGCCTACACCAAAACCGACAAATTAAAACCTGCGGAGATAGAGAAAAACATTGGTCTATATAAAGAAAAACTATTAGAGACATGGGAAGAATTGCCAGATATCTTTATCACTTCTGCCACTCATAAAACCGGTCAGAAAGAGATTTTAAAATTCATCGACCAAGTTTTAAAAAATACCCAAGCCGCTGAAAAAGGGAATAAATAAGGCTTTTAGAAAGCATAGCAAGTATTTAAAAATATCCTTAATTTCGCAGCTCCAAAATTTACAGATGAAAAAAATATCTATCATAGCACTTGCCGCCATTTTAATGGTTGCTTGCGGCGACAAAAAAAGCGGCTCTAAAGTGGCCATGAAAAATGTAAACGATTCATTCTCTTACGCCTTCGGTGTTATTGTAGGCGCAGAAATGTTCAAACAAAACAATGTTAAGGAAATCAACTGGGAAATCTTCAAAACAGCTGTTGAAAAAGCCATGGTATCTGGCGATAGCGGTTTGGCAATGACCAAAGAAACTGTTTATAAAGTTATGAACCAATACCTGACAGATGCTAAATACGGTAAAAACAAAACCGAAGGTGAAGCATATATGGCAAAAGTTCAAAAAGAAGGCTTTACCAAAACTAACAGTGGTTTATTGTACAAGAAAATTAAAGACGGTAATGGTGTAAAACCAAACATCACCGACACTGTATTGGTATATTATACCGGAAAATACATCAATGGTACCACATTCGATTCTAACGTTGGTCGCGAAGCCTACAAAACAGCCATGAACGCAGGTGCTGTAGAAGGCTTTCTGGAAGCATTGTCTTTGATGGACGAAGGAGCTGAATACGAAGTAGTCATTCCTTACCAATTGGGTTACGGTAAAACAGGTTTCCTCGAAAGAGGCATGGAGCCTTACCAAACCTTGATCTTTACGATTAAATTGGATAGCATTAAAAAATAACTGAGCTAAATAGCTTTTTAAAAACCGGTTAATCGCCGGTTTTTTTATGGATAAATATTTGGAACAATGCTGAAATACTAAGGGGTTTTTTAATATTTTTGCGACAAGTGAAATTCTCGGAAATACATGGACATACCGAATTGAAGAAGAACCTGGTGAACACCATTCAGCAGGGCCGAATTCCGCATGCACAGTTGATTATTTCCACAGAAGGTGCCTCATCTTTGCCCCTTGCTATTGCATACGCGCAGTACGCCTCTTGCCTGAACAGAAGCGAAACTGATAGTTGTGGTGAATGTTCCTCTTGCGTCAAATACAATCAGTTGATCCACCCCGATCTGCATTTGACTTTCCCTATTTTTGGTTCAAATGAAACCTGCGATGATTTCATCAACGAATTCAGAGAGGCCTTTTTAGCCAATCCTTTAATGAATTTAAGCGATTGGTTTGGTAGTATCGATGCAGACAACAAAAAACCCAATATCAACATCAAAGAAATCAGAAATGTGATGCGCAAGCTCTCTCTGAAATCTTATGAAAGCGATTATAAAGTTTCTATTATGTGGCTGCCGGAATATCTGGGCAAGGAAGGCAATGTATTGCTGAAATTGCTGGAAGAGCCCCCTGAAAAGACCTTGTTTTTACTGGTGAGTGAGCAACCCGAGAATATTTTAACCACCATCATTTCCAGAACCCAGTTTATTAAAGTACCGCGTTACACATATCACGAAGTTGAGCAGTATTTGACAGACAAAGGTATTGCACAAGGTGATATCGCAAAGAATGCGGCATTGATGAGTGAAGGCAATCTGAATAAAGCTGGCAAACTGGCCACCGAGATTAGCGACCCACAATTTGAGACCTTTAGAAGCTGGCTATTGGATTGTTATCAAGGTAATATTTCTAAGATTATCGGGGAAATGGATCAGTATTCTGACAAAGGGAAAGAAGGACTTAAATTATTCTTTCTTTACGGTTTGCAGATGTTGCGTTCGGCCATGCTGATCAAACATCAGAACCTTAGCGACAAATTAACTGCAACTGAATTAGAATTTGCCGGAAAGCTGAGCAATCTGATTGAACTGGAAAACATACAAACACTGTACAATGCTTTCAACGAATCCATTTTTGAGATTGACAGAAACGGCAGTGTAAAATTAATATTAATTAACCTATCTTTGAAACTTAAAAATAGTCTGAGAGCAAAGGTAAATGCTCAGGCAAAATAAATTATAGAAACTCATGGGATGTGGAAGTTGTGGAACAACCGGTAGTTGTGCGCCAAGTGGCTGTAAAAGTAATGGCACTTGCGGAACCAGCGGTTGCAATAAATTAAATGTATATAACTGGCTGAGCGATACTGCTATGCCGGATAATTATAAGCCTTTTGATATTGTAGAAATTCGTTTTAAAGGCAGCAGAAAAGAATTTTTCAGAAACAAAAACGGATTAGAACTTTATGCTGGAGATGCCGTGGTACTCGACTCAGAAATGGGTTACGATGTTGGCCATGTATCTATCAGTGGAGAGTTGGTGCGTTTGCAGTTAAAAAAACGTGGACTGAGAGAAGACTCTGACAATATCAAGAACATTCAGAGAAAAGCTACTGAAAAAGATCTGGAAAAATACAATGAAGCTAAGGCACGCGAAGAGAAAGTATTGGAACGCGCGCGTACCATTGCTTTGATGATGAAACTGGAGATGAAACTCAGCGACATTGAGATTCAAGGTGATAACAAGAAAGTTATATTCTTTTACACAGCAGAAGGTCGTGTAGATTTCAGAGAATTGATCAAACGTTTTGCCGATGAGTTCAAACTCAGAATCGAAATGCGTCAGATTGGCTACAGAGAAGAAGCTTCAAGACTTGGAGGTATAGGATCATGTGGAAGAGAGTTGTGTTGCAGCACCTGGTTAACCGATTACAAATTGGTGAATACCTCGGCTGCCAGATACCAGAACCTATCCATCAATATGTTGAAACTATCTGGTCAGTGTGGCAAATTAAAATGTTGCCTCAACTATGAGTTGGACACCTATATGGAGGCATTAGAGGAGTTTCCAAAAGCCAAAACTGTCAGAATCGAAACGGAGACAGGTGTGGCTTATATGCAGAAAACCGATATTTTGAAGCGCCTTACCTGGTTTGCATACGAAGACAAACATGCCTGGATTTGCATAGGTTTGGATACTGTAAACGAATATCTGGAAATGAATGCGAAAGGGCAGAAATCGCCAGAGTTAGTTGGAGAGATTATGGAGATCAAAGGTGGAAGCGATGAGCTGGATATTCCAATTGCCGCAACTGATCTGGCTAACGAAGACATCACCCGTCTCGATCATAAGAACAAGAAAAAGCCAAACAACAAAAAGAAGAAACCGGGACAAGGTTCAAACTTCAAGGACAACAGATCACCGAGACCACAAGGAGAAGGTAACCGCCCTAACAACAATCGTTCTCAAGGCGAGCGCAATAACAACGAGCGCCCTAACAACAACCGTCCTCAAGGCGATCAAAACCGACCAAACAACGGCGAGCGCAATAACAACGAGCGACCAAATAACAACCGACCTCAAGGCGAACGCAACAACAATCGACCAAATAACGGCGAGCGCAACAATAACGATCGTCCAAATAACAACCGACCTCAAGGTGATCGCAATAATAACCGACCGAACAACAACCGACCGGGCAATGATCGTCCACCGCAAGAGCGCAAGGAAGGCGACCGACCGATGAAGCCATACAATGGCAACAAACCCAATCAGGAGCCGAAAGACAATTGACAATTGTTATGGACATCAGAGGCATGAAACCCGCTGAGGCTATTGCTAAGTTTATTTTTTATTTTTTAAAGGAGGTTTTTTTTGTAGAATTTATTTTACAAAAAGGGACCTAGCAGGTCTAGACCTGGAAGGTCAACAAAAGAGGCCTAGCAAAAACAGACCCCGAAATCTTGTAAACATAATTCTACAAAAACCGACCTAGCAGGTCCATGCATTTCTGTCAACATTCTTCTACAAATAACGACCTAGCAGGTCTAGACCTGCTAGGTCGCCTGTAAATAATTAAAAAACCACTTCATTTATCGGCAAAATGGTGTTTATTTTGCAAACAGAAGCATATGTTAACTTTAAACGCCATTCGCAACCAAACACAAGAGATTATTGACCGATTAGCCAAGAGAGGTATCGACCGTTCAGCAGACATTCAGGAAGTCATCCGACTTGACGAAGAAAAACGTTCGAAACAAACCTTATTAGAGCAAAATCTGGCCAAGAGCAATACATTGGCGAAAGAGATTGGCGACTTGTTTAAAAGCGGTAACAAAGCTGAAGCAGAGGCTAAGCGCGAAGAATCTATTCGTATTAAAGAAGCCTACAAAGCCATGGAAATTGAATTGGCTGAGCTTGACAAACAGTTAACAGATAAACTCTACGAAATCCCTAATGCGCCTAGTCACGCTGTTAAATTGGGCAGAAGTGCCGATGACAATGAAGTGGTGTACGAATGGGGTGAAGAACCCGTGTTACCGGCTAATGCTAAACCTCACTGGGAACTTACATCTCAATACAGTTTAGTCGACTTCGAATTAGGCAATAAAATTACAGGAGCTGGATTCCCGGTATACACAGGCAAAGGCGCGAGATTGCAAAGAGCCCTTATCAACTTCTTTTTAGATGAAGCTTTAAAAGCTGGATACTACGAAATTCAACCACCAATTCTGGTGAACGAAGCAAGTGGTATTGGTACCGGTCAGTTACCAGACAAAGAAGGTCAGATGTACCACGCTACCATCGACAATTTATACTGCATACCAACAGCAGAAGTTCCAATCACCAATATTTACCGTGATGTTATTTTGAAAGAAGAAGAATTGCCAATTAAAAATGTTGGTTATACACCTTGTTTCAGAAGAGAAGCTGGTAGCTATGGTGCGCATGTGCGCGGATTGAACAGACTGCATCAATTTGATAAAGTTGAAATTGTTCAGATTGCTCGCCCTGATCAGAGTTATGAAATCCTGGAAGAGATGGTCGACCACGTGAAAGGTTTAATGACCAAACTAGGTTTAAAATTCAGAATCCTTAGATTATGTGGTGGAGATATGGGATTTGCCAGTGCTTTAACTTATGATTTTGAAGCATGGAGCGGTGCTCAGCAGAAATGGTTAGAGGTTAGTTCTACTTCAAACTTCGAAACCTTTCAAGCAAACCGTTTAAAATGCCGATTCAAAAACAAAGATGGCAAAAACGAATTAGTGCATACATTAAATGGCAGTGCTTTGGCATTACCGCGAATTGTGGCTTCTATATTAGAAAATTATCAAACAGAAGATGGCATTAACCTACCTGAATGTCTGCATCCATATTTAGGTTTTACAAAAATTTGATGAGACTGATTGCGCTTCTCATATTATTGACGAGTTCCATAATAAGCAGTAAAGCGCAGCTGACTCCCTGTGTGGATTCTGGAAGAGCCAATCCAATGTTTCAGTGCAACGACCCATTTTACAATCCGGTTTGCGGTTGTAATGGCATTACTTATCGCAATCAGTGTAGTGCATTCAATCAGCATGGCGTGTTAAATTGGATGAGTGGCGTTTGCTCGGGCATGGACATAGATTTCCTTCCCAATCCTATCGGACCGAACAGCGATTTAACCATCAACATTTCATTTCCTGAATTTGTTTATGGCAATGCAGATATTAAAATTGTGGATTTGTTTGGCAAGACCTGTGAGCAAAGAATGATGAACAACTTCAATCGCAACTCCATTCAGATAGACATGCGACCATTAATGACAGGTATATACTTCATCGTTGCAACTGGGACAAGTGGAAGCACTAATGTGCGGATTGTTAAAATGATAAGCAAATATTAATCGATCAAATAAGTCGGCGACAACATTGAAGAAAGCACCAGCAGGTGCTTTTTTTTTGTAAGATGTTTTCTACAAAAAACAACCTAGCAGGTCTAGACCTGGAAGGTTGACTGTTAAAGACCCAGCCTAAGCAAATCCCCAAAATCCTGTCAACATAATTCTACAAAAACCAACCTAGTAGGTCTATGTACTTCTGTCAATATCCTACTACAAAATACGACCTATCAGGTCTAGACCTGATAGGTCACTATAAGTACTTGAACTGAGCTAAAAAATCAGCTTCCTTCTCATCCACAGACTCATGATGCTTTACCGGACTATAGGGTCGGTTATGATAATCTAGAAACTTGTCAATACCTCCAAAAAAATCAATGATAAATTCTGTTTCAACAAATTCAAAATCCTCCCATACGTACGACCGATAGGATGACCATTGCCAGTCGCGAACACTTTTTCTTAATCCATGTTTTACCGGATTCAAATGCACATAATAAATTAAATATTTAAGATAAAGATGGGTCTCAACAAGTTTAAATTTGTAACTCTTAATAAAAAGACTTCCCTTTCTTTTTCGAACCAAGTTGGTATGTCGGGTAAAGCTATTGAAGAAATCGCTAAAACGTCTTCTAAAAAAATTCTCTGGTTCTTTCAACTGATATAATCTTACAGGAATTACAGTCCTATTGAATGGACGAGTCTTCGACTGATGCATCAACAATAAATACTTGGCAATCTCTTGTTCCGATCGAATCCTAAGCACCAAGTGAAAATGATTAGGAATAAAACAAAATGCCAAAACATCTGCATATGGCATAATGAATCTTTCCAATTTCATAATAAACACCTCGTAGCAGTAATTCTCCTCAAATAACAATTCAAACCCATTGGCATGGTTATATACATGGTAAATTTTTCCAAAATTCATGGCACTAATTTATTTAACGCAACTATGTTTTTGGGAGATGCAGGTATAATACTTTGCGAAACACACCAATTTCTTTTTCTCGCATAATTTTGATTTTTTTTTTGCTTCATTTTAAAGTTTTTTATAACAGTATTAAACTGGTTGAAGAAAAATTCAACTATAGCGAGAAACCATCCTCAACCAGTCTACTTGTCTAATTATTAATACAATGCCTTAATTACAAAAAGAATCTTTTTCATCAATTTTAGTTTGCAAGTTGAAAATAGTTGTAACTTTGTGGCATTACACAATTACACACAAATAATGACTTACTTCCTAGAAACCAGCGAGCTGGGTTTTCGCAATTGGCTACCTGACGATTTTCCGCTGGCAAGACAACTTTGGAGCAATCCGGAGGTGACCCAAACGATATTTGAAAACGGACCACTGACAGATTCGGAGATTCGAGATAAACTCAATTTAGAGATTTTTAATGTCACTAAATTTGGCGTTCAGTTATGGCCGTTTTTTAGATTAAGTGATGGCCAATTTATTGGCATCTGCGGCTTAAGTCCCTATCAATTATTTGAGGGTATCTTTGAACTTAGCATTCAAGTTTTGCCAGAATTTTGGCATAAAGGGTATGGCTATAATGCCACCAATGCCATGATTGATTATACATTCAACACCCTCAACATTAAAAGCATTTTTGCTGGACATCACCCTCAAAACACCAATTCTGCTAACCTACTTAAAAAATTGGGATTCAGATTTACCCATATGGAATATTACCCACCTACTGGGGTAAATCACCATTCGTATTTATTAAATGCAGATGACCTAATAGAACTTTAAATAAAAAAAGCCAGTTTTGAAACTGGCTTTTTTTATTCTATAAATTTCTTATTGCTTCATCCTTCCACTCTTCTGAATAAGTCCGAGTATGGTACCAATCTTATCCAAACTCAATGGTTTTAAAATGTACTTTAGCACAGACGAATATTGCTTGGATTTTTCCATATCCTCTGGATTAATGGATGAAGATAATATAAAAACGGACACACCAGCATCCATCAACACATCATTCATTTTGTCCAAGAAATCCCAGGCATCCATAACTGGCATATTGATATCCAACAAAATCATTTGAGGAACATCTATACCTTTGTCAATTGCCTCATTAAGCGTCTGATTGGCCAAAACTGGATCAGTAAACGACACCAATCGCTCACAAAATCCAAATCGATCGTTGTTCATACGAACCAACTCTATCGTAGTAAAATCATCATCAATGATGTATGCTAAATCTATTTTCTCTGGGTTGATCATTCGTCTTCTATGTATTTACAGGTGCAAAAATAAAACAAATACTGCACATTCGCTTATAATATTTATCAGCCTTAACAAGCTAATTAACTAACTTCTTGCAACTTAACACATTCAAACTTTATGACGTACGTCAGTCTAATTCAAACACCACCATACTTCTTTAAAATTTCCAGGTGAAAGAATAAAATTACTGTCGACTTAAAACAAAAGTCCTGTTTATTGATGAGTATTGTCCCTTTACCGACAGTGTATACCAGCCGGCGCTGAGGTCACTAACATCAAAAGTTTTAGAAAAAGTTCCTGCAGAAATAAGGCTTAAAGGCATCAGATCAGCCACAAGTCTTCCATTCATATCAATAATTGCGACACTAATTTGATCATCAACAGGAACAGGGAATGACAGGTTCAAAGTACGGTTGACCGGATTAGGGAACATATCAATTTGCAAATTGTAATTTGAATGATGAATACTGGATTTATGACCTGCTCGGTATACTCTTAATACACTCAAAAAAGTTTTGTCATTATCTTTATGTCCCGGATTGGAGTTGAATGCGCCATAGAAACCAACTTCGCTGATAGTGCTATCTGGTGCAATCCAATCGAACGACCAAGAACGAGAATCTACGCCATCCACACCTGCTGCTTTATAGGTGATGTATTTATTATCCCCTACCAATTTGGTTGCTGCGGTATCAGTTATTATCATTTCACCCAGCAATCTTCCATCATAAGCCTGAGGGGACACTTCGAACCCAAATCGTGTTGCTCCCATTTTTGTGTTGGTCGCTGTTATGGTGTAACGCTGACCAGGAACCCAACCTGTTGAAGGGATATTAGAGACAATCCAACCATCAACGTTTGCTGTTACCCCGCCGTGGCAAGCAGTACAATTTTTAAAAGAATCTCCTGGCGAACCCGTGTATCCTGGCTCAGTGCCATCGCGTCTTCTTTTGCTACCAGTTTCAAAATCGAACGACTGCAAAAGCAGAACAAGAGCAGCAGCAACGAACAGAGAGTTGATGATTTTTTTCATATAACAATTGGTTTAATGTTCAAATATATAGAAATTATTTTACAAAATGTGACCTATCAGGTCTGAGTTATCAAAGATTTTTGTAAAAATTCTTCTACAAAACCCGACCTAGTAGGTCTAGACCTGCTAGGTCGGGTTTTTTTTATAAAATCTTTATACAATTCCATCTACTTTTGAATAAGTGTTTAAAGGCAAGTACTCCATCCTCAAACAATTTATTTTTAGCCTGCTCGCCGTCTTTACTGTCTCTGCTGCCGGCCTGCTTCTGCATGGAATTATGGGTTATAAAATGGTTGGATTTATTCAACTGTTATTAATTTCTATTCTTGCACTCAGCTTCGAAATTTTACCCGTACTCGCCTCTGCTTTTATATCAGCACTTCTTTGGAATTACCTTTTTATTCCGCCTCGCTTTAACTTTTACATCGAAAAAAGTGAAGATATCATTTTCTTTCTAATGTACTTTGTCATAGCTGGCATCCATACTGCCTTAACATTTAAAATAAGAAAAGCCGAAAAACAAGCGGCTGAAAAAGAAGAAAAAGAAAAAACGATCAAACTCTATAATACACTCATCAATTCTATTTCCCACGAACTGAAAACACCAATCTCCAGTCTCATGATTGGCATTGATTCACTTAAAAACGCCAGCCCTTCAATGTCTGAAAACGACAAGAAACTGCTCATCAACGAACTCGAAATCGCGTCTATTCGCCTCAATCGTCAGGTCGAAAATCTTCTCAACGTCAGTCGTCTTGAATCTGGATTTCTAAAAATAAAAACCGATTGGTGCGACCTCAATGAACTTATTCGTAATCTCATCAATAAATATTTCTCAAGTGTTAAAACACATATTATTTCATTCATTCCTAACGAAAGAATGCCTCTGCTTAAACTCGATCATGGCCTAATTGAAATAGCCATACATAATATTCTGCTTAATTCTGTCCAGCACACACCCGATGGCTCTACTATCACCATTAAAATTGATTTTATCGCAGGCTTCTGCAAAATTTACATCGCCGATAATGGCAAAGGCTTTCAATACAATGAAATTGATTTCATATTTGATAAATTTTATAGAGGCAGTCACAGTTTCAGCGGTGGTACAGGTCTTGGACTTTCGATTGCCAAAGGTTACACCGAAGCGCATAACGGCACAATTAAAGTCAACAACATAGATACAGGTGGCGCTAAATTCACCATTTCAATTCCAACAAGCAGTACATACATCAACCAACTTAAAAATGAGTAAACACTCTGTTTTAATTATTGACGATGAACCTCAGATCAGAAAACTTCTGGAACTGACTTTGAAAAACAACAACTTTGATGTCCGATTGGCTAACAATGGGCACGAAGGCCTCCTATTAAGTGCTAATCATCCTCCCGACTTTATAATACTTGACATCGGTTTACCTGATATCAATGGCCATGATGTCCTCAAACAACTCAGAGAATGGTACAATCAACCCATCATCATTCTTTCGGTACTTAACAATGAAGAAGACATTGTAAATGCATTAGACAATGGGGCTTCCGACTACCTGACAAAGCCTTTTCGTACCGGCGAATTACTTGCTCGCATTCGTCTATGTCTGCGTAAGTCACTGAATGAAACCAATGCAGACATTAAAACCATCGGCAACCTTGAAATAGACTTTGTTGCCAGAACTTTTAAGAAGAATAATCAAATCATTAAACTTACCAGCACCGAATACCAACTAATAAGTCTGATGGCCAAAAACGAAGGCAAAGTACTTACCCATCAGTTTATTTTAAAACACGTTTGGGGCAATAGTTATCTTGAACAATCACAATACTTGAGGGTATACGTCGCACAATTGCGCAAGAAAATTGAAGACGACCCAATTCACCCCAATTATATCATTACCGAAAGTGGTGTTGGATACCGATTCACTGACGCTAAAAAATCTTTATAAAATCTTTATACCAGAAGTCATTTCTTTATAACCTAATTATACATTGTGAAGGAATTTTGTAGTGTCAAATAGTTTGTCACTCATGAGCCATTCTTCTAACAACAGCAACAAAGTTACCACCGCCTCCCTACTCATCGCCCTTGGTATCATATATGGCGATATCGGCACCAGTCCTCTTTACGTCCTAAAAGCCATTGTTGGCGATAAACCTATAACCGAACAATTGGTCTATGGTGGAATCAGTTGTGTATTTTGGACCCTCGTATTTCAAACCAGTTTTAAATATATTTGGTTAACTCTAAAGGCCGATAATGAAGGCGAAGGTGGGATCTTTTCTTTATATGCTCTGGTGAGACGTTATGGCAAAAAACTAGTTATACCAACTATTCTAGGTGCCACTACCCTATTAGCTGACGGCATTATTACTCCCCCAATTTCTGTTGCCTCAGCTGTGGAAGGATTAGAAATGGTGAAAGGATTAGAACATATCCCGACTGTTCCAATCGTCATAGTAATTCTTACATTGTTATTTTTCTTTCAGCGTTTTGGCACTCAGAAAGTCGGTTCATTTTTCGGACCAGTCATGGTCATTTGGTTCAGTATGCTGCTCATCACAGGCGTGCACAAAATCACAGAATACCCTGAAATCATTAAAGCCCTTAATCCCTATTATGCCTACCATCTACTTGCCGAGTACCCTCATGGATTCTGGTTGTTAGGCGCCGTTTTTCTAGCAACGACAGGAGCAGAAGCCTTGTACTCCGACCTAGGGCATTGTGGCAGAAAAAACATTCGCATAACCTGGGCATTTGTAAAAGTTTGCTTGGTGGCCAATTACCTTGGTCAGGCTGCATGGCTGATGCAAGGGCAATCAACTCTTGAAGGCAGGAATCCCTTCTTTGAAATTATTCCAACTTGGTTCTTACTGCCTGGAATATGCATTGCAACGGCTGCAACCATCATTGCATCTCAAGCCTTAATCAGCGGTTCTTACACCCTCATCAACGAGGCTGTCAACTTAAACTTTTGGCCCAGAGTAACCGTAAGACAGCCAACGGAACTGAAAGGTCAGATATATATTCCAAGTGTTAATACCATTCTTTGGGTAGGATGTGTGATGATGATTCTGTATTTCAAATCATCAACCCATATGGAAGCTGCTTATGGATTTTCGATCACCATAACCATGGTGATGACAACAGTTTTATTGAGTTATTTCATGTTGTTCCGATTAAAGTGGAACAAGTGGTTGGTCTTTTCAATTTTGTTGATATTCGGAGCGATTGAGCTATCTTTTTTTATTGCCAATGTGGCTAAAATCAAAGAAAGATGGATGTTCCTGTTCTTCGAACTATTTATTTTCATGGTGATGTACATTTGGTATTATGCTCGAAAAGTCAACAATAAATTCATGAAATTTGATGATCTCGGAAAATACACACAACACTTCATCGACTTAAGCACTGATGACAATATTCCGAAATTTTCAACCCATCTAATTTATCTCACCAAGGCAGATAGAAGGACTGATATTGAAGAAAAAATCATCAAATCTATTTTTGCCAAGAAACCGAAACGAGCCGATGTGTATTGGTTTGTTCACTTGCAGAGAACTGAAAGCCCGTATACGCTTAATTACAGCGTTTCTGAGTTAATTGACGACAAGGTTATTCGCATCAACATCAATGTGGGATTCAGAATTAAGCCAAGAACAGAAATGTATTTTAAGAAGATTGTTCAGGATCTTGTAAGACAGCGAGAGCTCAAGTTGCATATCCGTCCGGATGGTTCGACCAAGTACAATTCTGAGCCTGATTTCAAATTCGTCATTTTAGAAAAGTTCATCTCTATTGAAAACGAATTTACAGTAAGAGAAGGTTTATTGATGAATGCCTATTTCAAGCTAAAGAGTTTGGGACAGAGTGACGAGCGCGCATTCGGACTAGAAAAAAGTGATGTTTTGGTAGAGCAGGTACCATTAATCTACCATCCTGCCAATGCAGTTGAATTGGATAGAATGGAGCGATAAGTAAAAAAACATACCCCATATAAAACCCATAATACATGAAAACAAAATTCATTACAGGATTATTATGTCTGTTAATTAGCAACAGTTTTGCTCAACAAAAAACTGCATTTGAAGGCATTGATGCCACATGGCAAAACGGGAGCGACCGCAGAGATACAGCCATTTTCAGCTCGCCTTACTTTACTCCTTCTATGATGTTAGACATTAATTACACCCATTCATTTAACCGACCAATAGACAACACAGTTGTCGGTTCTACAGCATTGGCAAGAAACAATGAAACGACATTATCAGCAGCTCATTTTGGTGGCGATTTCAATTACAAAGGTGCCAGGGCTCGCATCATGACACAATTTGGCACCAGATCAACCGTTATTCCAAGAAACGATTTTAGTCAGTATAAAGGCCAGTATGATCTACCCACGGTCTATCGGTATTTGAGTGAAGCATATGTGGGGTATCATATCAATAAATGGCACGGCATCAATATTGACGCTGGAATGTTTATGTCATATATAGGACTTAACTCATATTACCAATGTGAGAACTGGGAATACCAAGCTTCGTTTACATCTGATAACACCCCTTGGTTTTTCAACGGATTGCGCATACAAATTCACCCAAATAAACATTTAAAGTTTGAAGCCTGGGTTATAAATGGTTGGCAGAGTTATGCCAAATTCAATAATATGCCAGGTATTGGAGGGAACATAACATACATGAACAACCGTTTAAAACTCATCACCAATAATTACTTCGGCACTGATGCGGGAGGATTACCGGGAAGAAAGAGATTCCATTCAGACAACAGTGTTATGTATAAATATTTCGATCGCCCCTTGTCGAAATCAATCAGTAAAATGGCATTTTCATTTACGGGAGATATTGGTTTTGAGAACGGAGATGGGGTAAGAGCATTTAATGGAGATTCTGCAACGCCTTCACAGCATTTCCTCAGTGCAATGTTTTATCACCGTATTTGGTTCTACAACAACAAATTTGCCATGACCATTGGAGGTGGTTACATGAGTAATCCAGGACGATACCTTGTCCTTTTACCTACAGGACAGGCAAGTGCCTTGCCTAGTCCAATCGACCCAACAAAGACTGCAGGAGCATATCCATTTACAGCCAATCCTGGCGATAAATTCAATGGCTGGGATGCGTCTATGAATTTTGATTGGATGCCCAATCAAAGTATTACTTTTAGGACCGAATTTGTAAGTCGGCATTCGAGTGTACCGTATTTTGCGGGCAGAGGAGGTGTAACTTCTCCAACTGGCTACACTACTACAACAATTCCGGACGATTGGCGTCCTGACCTTGTAAGAACTGAGCGCAGAATTATTTTTGCAATTTTGTTCAGGATTTAGAAGATGGTAAAAACTAATTGAAAAGCTTATAGGATTTTTACTACAAAAATCGACCTAGCAGGTCGGGACAACCACAGATTCTGTAAACTATGTTCTACAAAACGGGACCTAGCAGGTCTAGACCTGCTAGGTCCCGTTTTTCTCAAGATTAGCAACGATCATCTCATTGGCACTTCCATCAACAAAATCTCAGACCCTGCTTCTTTGCTTAAAAGTTGAATTGAGTCTGTATCCCAAACTCCCAGACCGTCTCTGTTTTTTAGCAAATGTCCATCGATTTCGAAACTGCCGCTGAACACGAATGCATATACCCCATTCCCATTAGCCTTAACAGAATAAGATTGCGAGACACCATTATCAAAATTCCCTAAATGGAACCAAGCTTGCTGATGAATCCAAACACCTTCATCTTCAGGTGATGGAGATAAAATTTGTTGAAGTCGATTTTGTCGGTCGCTTAAATTTAGCGTAAGCTGATCATATCGAGGTGTGACATTTCGCTTATCTGGAAAAATCCAAATTTGCAAAAACTTCACTGGTAAATGTTTATTGCGGTTGAATTCGCTATGCGTGATGCCGGTTCCTGCACTCATTACCTGAATATCGCCATGTTTGATAACCGCAACATTTCCCATACTATCTTTATGTTCCAAATCGCCTTCTAAGGGAATAGAAATAATTTCCATGTTGTCGTGAGGGTGGGTTCCAAAACCCATACCTGGAGCAACAAAATCGTCGTTTAACACCCTCAACATCCCAAAATGAATACGTTCAGGATTGTGATACCCTGCAAAACTAAAAGTATGCCGACTTCGCAACCAACCGTGATTGGCTTCGCCTCTGCTGTCAGAAGAATGATAAGTGTATTGTGCCATATTAGATTTTATGTACAAATTTATATGATTTAGTTGTAAAAACTCTTCTACAAAAACCGACCTAGCAGGTCAACACTTCTATCAACATTCTTCTACAAAAACCAACCTAGCAGGTCTAGACTTTAACAAATCTGGACAATCATGTCGTAGAATTCAATCTCTTATTGTAAAACAATAACTACAAATACCGACCTAGTAGGTCAACACTTCTATCAACATTCTTCTACAAAAAACAACCTAGTAGGTCTAGGGTTTAATTAATCTTAATTGATCCTGTAGTAGAATTCAGTATCTTATTGTAAAACTGCAACTACAAATTCCGACCTAGTAGGTCAACATTCCTGTAAACTTTCTTCTACAAAAACCAACCTAGCAGGTCTAGACCTGCTAGGTCTCCATCATCCCAAAAACCTCCCTCCCCTCAAAAAAATCCCTCATCCCCTCCTCACTTTCTCAATTTTTCTATCGATATTCGCCTTCAAATGAAACAACATCTGAACACTGCTATCATCGCTTTTGCCATTATCACCGCTGCTTTCTTACTCGGTAACGCGTTTATTAAACGCAATAAATCCCAACAAAGTATCAGTGTCACCGGTCTGGGTTCTAAGGATTTTACATCCGACCTCATTGTCTGGTCAGGATCTTTCTCCAAAAAAAACATGATCCTTAAAGATGCTTACGCCGAACTGGACCGCGACCGCGAAACAATCAGAAAATACCTCATCTCTAAAGGTGTTAAAGAACGTGAACTCGTATTCTCTTCTATTGACATCAATAAAGATTTCTCCAATACCTACGATGACAATGGCAATACCACTTCTTCCTACTTCACCGGTTATAACCTCACCCAGCGTGTAACCGTCGAATCCAAAAACGTTGATAAAATTGAAAAAATCTCAAGAGAAATTTCCGAGCTCATCAACTCCGGCGTAGAACTCTACTCCGAAAGTCCCGAATACTACTACACCCAACTCGCTGAACTCAAAGTGCAAATGATTGCAGAAGCAACCAAAGATGCTAATATCCGCGCCGAGAAAATTGCAGAAAACGCGAATAGCAATCTAGGTAAACTTAAATCAGCTTCTATGGGTGTCTTCCAAATCGTGGCTCAAAACTCCTCTGAAGACTACTCCTGGGGCGGCACTTTCAACACCAACGCTAAATACAAAACTGCGTCCATTACCGTGAGTCTCGATTACGAAGCTGATTAACCTCCTATGCAAGCACTCATCAACTTCTTTAGTTCAATACACCCTATCTCCAATAAGGCGGCTGATGCTGTTTGTGCTATAGCAAAACTTACTTCCCTTAAAAAATACGCCGAACTCCAACCTATCGGTCACACCTGCAAAACCATTTACTTCCTAAAATCTGGCTTAGCACGCATCTATTATTTCAAAGATGATATAGATATCACAGAATCCTTCTCTTTCGAGAACAGCATCGTCGTGCGCTTCGAAAGTCTCTTCAATGGCCAGCCTTCCCGTAAAGCCATCCAAGTACTGGAAGACTCTGAAGTCGTGAGCCTCGATGCCTCCAAATTCTTCGCATTGTTCAACGAATTCCCCGATCTGGAAAAAGCCTTTAACAACATCGTTAAAAATGCGCTTATTGACAATATCTGCCGCATCGAAAGCATTCAATTCCATACTGCCGAAGAACGCTATAACGACCTCATTAATGAACAACCAGATGTCATCAAACGTGTCCCTCTTAAATACATCGCCTCTTTTCTTGGCATTACACCTGTTAGCCTAAGTCGCATTAGAGCCGCGCATTGATTTCTTATCATTTGTAAAGTAGATTCGTTTTTGGCTGAACTAATTTTGCAGTCGAAATCACTGCCACTTTGCAAAACCAACTGCTTTCTAATCCCGATATTATATCTTACTCTAAAGCCATCAGGCCCGGACTGAGAGAAAATTTCTTTCAATTCAGTGTGCTGGTCATCATCAACGCTTTTGTGGGTGGTATGATTGGGATGGAACGCAGTATCCTACCTCAAATCGCAGAAAACGAATTCCACCTGGCCGCTAAAACCGCTATCCTCTCTTTTATCATTGTCTTCGGTGTCACTAAAGCGTTCAGCAATTTCTTTGCAGGGTCCTTTGCTCAGAAAATTGGCAAGAAAAACTTACTGGTCATAGGCTGGTGCTTCGCTCTGCCTGTACCGTTTATTCTAATGTATGCACCTAACTGGAACTGGATCCTCCTGGCCAATGTGTTGCTGGGCATTCAACAAGGTCTAACTTGGAGCATGACCGTTGTAATGAAAATTGATTTGGCTGGTGAGAAGAAACGCGGACTGGCCATGGGTCTCAACGAATTTGCAGGTTACCTTGCTTTGGCGCTGGTTGCTTTTATCACTGGCTATATCGCTCAACATTATGGTCTCCGTCCCTACCCTTTTTACATAGGTGTTGCACTGTCCATCGCCGGATTATTGAGTTCTATCTTCCTGGTCAAAGATACCGCTGCTTTCGTACAGAAAGAATCTGCTACTTCTTCGCTTAGGCCTTCTAAACACCTCTTTAAAGAAACTACTTGGAGTAACAGTAACCTCAGCGCCGTTACCATAGCAGGTCTGGTTAACAACCTCAACGATGGCATGACATGGGGAATCTTACCCATCCTTCTGTTGAGCAAACATTTCACCATGGCCGAAGCCGCCAGTATTGCTGCTGTTTATCCAGCAGTATGGGGACTGGCACAAATATTTACAGGATCACTTGCCGATAAAATCTGTAAGAAAAGTTTACTCTATTGGGGCATGCTACTTCAGGGACTAACGCTTCTACTTTTTATTCCCGCTAATACCTTTTGGCAATACATACTTTTGTCTGCTTTGTTAGGCTTTGGAACCGCCATGGTGTACCCTACCTTCATGGCCAGTATTGCCGACAATACCCACCCTGGTGACAGAACCAAAAGCATTGGCATCTTCAGATTGTGGCGCGACCTGGGTTATGCGCTTGGTGCCATTATTACAGGTTTGCTCGCCGACCAATTCAATCTCTACTTCGCCATTTCATTTGTGGCTTTCATCACAATATTATCTGCGCTGAACATCCGTTCCCGAATGTCATGTCAGACCAGCAACCCAAATATCACACAATTATTCATTAACACTTTTAGACAACTAAGTTGACCATGACACAAGACATTTCCTTAAAAGAACTCAATCTACTACTTGATACTTCCAGGGTGCTGATTATCGACGTCAGATCTCCAAAAGAATACAAAGAATTGCATATCCCTGACGCAATCAACATCCCAATAGAAGACATTGAAACTGGTCGCTTTCAACCAGAATCAGGGGTATGCATCATCACCGTATGCGCCAGTGGTGGTGGCAGATCTAAACGTGCAGCATCTATGATTAAAAGACAGTTCAACAACCCTGTTTACAGCCTGATTGGAGGCACCTATGCATGGTTCAACTACAATTCTTTTCCAACTCTTTAAATCAACGTTTATGGAGTATCTGGTATACCAACACCAGTGAGTGGAGAACAATAACCATCAACCAGTAAAACCACCATACTAAGGCTGAACCGCCTTCTGAGTTGGCCATCAAGCCATATAACATAACTGGTGTGTAAACTAACATAGCGATTAACTGAACCCATAACGCCGACTTCCTTTTGCGGTACAACAGGTACATCAACACAAAGTTGATCAAATACCCATTTAACAATATAAAATTATCTTCGTGCATGTTTCTTGTTAGTCTTCAATCCGCCACAGTGTATCGTTTCTATTCTGAAAGGTATTACCCAACTTACCTTTGATATAATTTGACCTCACCACTGCCATGCGCTCGCCGTTGATTGAAATAATATCCAAATTCTCAACTGGCAGCATTACCTGATAATCCTGACTTAAATGCATGTCCTCATCCGGCACCAAACACATGGTCACCGTGTGACGTTCCTTGTTTTCATTGATAAAATAAGCACCTTCCACTTTTAATTCTTGTGAGTCATACGAACCAAACCGCTCGAACCGATCTTGCTTAAACTCATACACCAACTCGGTTAAACTATCCTTCGCCGACCATTTCCCCATCACCAAATGGTAATATGGCGATCGATTGTCGCAAGCTGTCAAAAATAAGATTGCCAAACAAACAATAACTACTAAGTGTTTCATTTCCCCAAAGATACAAAACATTGCAAGATTTAAAAACTCCAATTGTCATTTTAATGACATGAATTTTTAATTTTCAATCAATTATAATATTTTTGCTCAGGTGAAATTCTTAAGTGCTATCATGCTTGTTTTGGTTTTGAGCTTGTCTCTGTACCCTTGCTGTGTTCCAGACATCAGCAAGAACACGCTATGCAGCAGTATTTCTGATGATTGTTGCGCCTCAGAATCTCCGTCCTCAAATGATTCAGATGCGCCTCATTCTGAAAACAGCAATTGTTCGCCGTTCTTTGCCTGTGGCTCGTGCACTGGTTTCTCTTACATCACATTCGATATTGTCTTTTCTCATATCGACAATTTCATTTCACATCACATCTATTATCAGGTACCTAATGTCCTGTTGGTATTGAATGAAAAATGGCAACCACCTAAGATAGCTTAATGCTATTTTTCGCCCTTTTCAATTTCCATTTTTAAAACCATTAAATAACAACATGAACAAAATTACATTATTGTTTGTGGTAGTGCTTTTAGCATGCTGCAAACACACCTACGCCAATAACCAAGCAAACAACCCTCCATTTCAGGATACCACTTCCACCTCTTCTACTGTAGTCTTTACCGCCACCGAAATGGCCTGCAAAACCGACTCAAAAATGGTGGAGAAAGCTCTATACAGAACCAAAGGTGTTAAAAAAGTGACCATCAATGGCGAATCCATCACCGTCACGTTCAACCCGCAAAAAGTAAGTTCAGAAACACTGAAAACTGTAATCGAAAATACAGGAACCTGCGAAGACCCGAATGCTAGAGTCCACAAAGTAGAAATCCAGAAATAAGTTCAAGATGCAAACTTATTTTAAATGGTGCCTACTATTGCTCATCATGCAATTGCCTACCTGGTCATGGGCCCAAATTGCTATCAATGGTCGTGTACTTAACCCGTCCGGATCTGCCGTAACTAAGGCTAGTATTTATACTTCACGCCTTCAACTGTCTGTTCTATCCGATAGCACAGGTGCATTCTTTTTATCTGTCGACTTGCCTCAAGTACTTTATGTCAAGCATCCCGATTTCATATTGGACTCTTTTCTGGTCAATACCCCCAATCCAGTATTAACCTTGCGTCCGCTTCAAGTTGTAGATGGGGCGAAAGTGAGTGCAGGCAATCAACGTTTCACATCACTCATCGGTGCTCAAACTATGAAAACAGAAATCATCTCTGCCGGCGAATTAAAAAAGGCCGCTTGCTGCGACCTGGCAGGTTGTTTTGAAACCCAGGGCACCGTACAACCGATGACAACCAATATCATCACAAATGCCAAAGAACTGCGTATTCTCGGCCTCTCTGGTGTGTACAATCAGGTATTAATTGATGGTATCCCCCTAATTCAAGGTCTCTCTTACACCTATGGCATCAGCAGTATTCCCGGTACTCTGGTAGACAATATCTTTGTTTCTAAAGGCACCACCTCCGTTCTTCAAGGCTTTGAAAGCATGGTAGGACAAATCAATGTCATTCCAAAAAATCCGGATAAATCAGAGAAACTTTTACTCAATGTTTATGTCAACAGTTTCGGCGAAAACCACTACAATTTCAACCTTAGACATGGCAAGGGCAAATGGCGCAACCTCATCGCCGGACAGATGGTGCAACCAGCACAAAAATGGGACAGAGACAAGGACAATTTCCTCGACCTGCCACAATTGCGTCGCTATATGCTGTACGATAAAATACAATACGGCAACGAGAACAAACCTGGCATTAGCTCTACCATAGGCATAAAACTTTTATCCGAAAATCGCAGTGGCGGTCAATTGTCATACAATCAAAAAACAGATACCGGCAGCACTTCTATCTACGGCCAATCCGTTAAGTACTTGCAGGGAGAATTGTATTCAAAAACCAGTCTGATGCTTAAAAATGGTAATAAATTCGCCTTAATGGCCGCAGCATTGCAACATCATCAGAACTCGTGGTTTGGCACAGTTCACTACAAAGCCAAACAATTTAGTTCTTATGCCAACCTGCAATACGAACACACCTGGCGCAACCACGATTTTAAATCAGGCCTCAGCATGCGTCAACTCAATATCAACGAGACCATTCGTTTTTCTGACACTGCACTTAAAAGAACTTATCATGGACAGTACATCAAAAACGAAATCATCCCTGGCCTTTTTGCTGAAAACACGTTTAAATGGCGTGCCGATATCATCACTTTAATTACAGGTTTGCGCATCGACCACCACAATCAGTTTGGATGGATGGCCACTCCGCGTATGATGCTCAAGTACGATATCAGCGAAAACAGCATACTCAGAGCATCTGCTGGTTCAGGCTGGCGCACCGTTAACCTGTTTTCTGAAAACAATGCTCTTATGGCCAGCTCGAGAAACATTGTCTTCAAAGAAGCTCTTCAACCAGAAAAAGCCATCAATTGGGGCATCAATTACTTCAAAAAACTAAAAGCCAAAAAACTGGAAGGCTATTGCACCATCGATTTCTATCAAACCAGATTTCAAAACCAGTTTTTCCCAGATTATGACAGCGATCCGAGGTTGGCGTATATCGTCAACTTTATTGACAAATCTGTGGCCAATGGCTTTCAAACCGACATCAACATCAAACTATACAAAACCATTGAAGTCAAAGCGGCCTACAACTATTTAGATGTATACAGAGTGAGCAATGGCCTAAAAACGCAATTGCCATTCAACGCCAAACACAAATTTTTAATGGCGATCTCGTACTTACCCAAAAGTAAAAAATGGCGCACCGACCTCAATATTCATTGGTTCGGAAAACAACGTTTGCCTAACACCGATCGAAATCCGGACATGTACCGACAATCATCATGGTCTGAGGCCTACACCACGTTCAATTTACAATTCACCAAAAGTTGGAAGAAAGTGGAAATATACGGTGGTGCCGAAAACTTATTCGACTACCGTCAATTGCGTCCAATAGTGAGCTGGCAGAATCCATTTAGTCCCTATTTTGACACTTCGTTCAACTGGGGACCAACAAGAGGTCGCGAATTCTACATCGGCGTTCGTTACAAACCCTTCGAAAAATCTAAATAAAAATAGCGTGTTGTCAATTTTGGCAGCACGTTTTTTTATTTCTTCTTTAACATCAATCCAAACATCATCACCAAAGCACTCATGACGATAACTTGAATGATGAGCGATTTGCTCATGATGGGCATAGACAAGCTCAAAGGAATAGACAGAAACAACAAGATGGTTATTAAGCCCCTTGGGGCAATAAACATCAATGGCAACAAAGGCATGCGCATCACCAATAAGAAAACAGCACGCAAGATAAAGATGGCGGATGTGATCCATACAGCCCATAAAGCAGTTTCAGAATTGAACAATTCCTCTGTCTGTATTAAAAAGCCAAAGACCAGGAAAAACATGGCGCGAATCAAGAAAGTAATTTCAGAAATGATGGGCAGAAATTTGTGTACTTCTCGTTTCAAAACTTGTGGATGAAATCGGTTAAAAAACGACCATTGTTTTAAACCTTCCATATTGCCCAGCAACAAACCAAATAACAAGATAAAAATCAATGCTGGTAAATGATAATGTTTGGCCAGATAATACACCAATATCACCATTAAAATAATGGGAACAAATTTGACTGAATGTTGAATGCGTCGCAATAAAAATGCCAATACAACAGCTGACACTAATGATATCAGCAATATCAATACAACATCTAAAATAAATAATCCCACCGACTGGCCACTGACTTGATCGTTGATGCTCACGAAATTGAACAATAAGACGCCGAATATATCCGACAAACTGCTTTCGTATGTGATAAAATCTTTATTGGCAGTTGACTGATAACGCACACTTGGAATGGCGATGGCACTGCTGATCACCGACAATGGAATGGCATTCAACATGGCTTGCTTAAAACCTACGCCAGAGAAATATTGCAACACAAAGGCCATAACCAAAGCCAAAACAAGCATAGGCAATAATGCCAGGAGCAGCGACTTCCCTATCAGTGGTAATTTATCACGGCGAATTTCCAATTCTAAGGCGCCTTCTAATACAATCAATATTAAACCAATGGTACCTAATACCGGCAGTATGATACTCAAATCCGGAATTTCGATATTCAACAATTTAGACCCCTGAGCACTGGCATATCCCAACATCAACAATAAAATGACCGAAGGTATTTTCGTCTTAGACGCAGTAATATCAAATACGTAGGCCAACAACAACAAAACACAAACCGCAATAACAATAAAACTCATAACACAAATATTCTAGTTAATTACGAATATACACTTTATAATCAAACATGTAAAGTTATCAAATCTTTAAATCGACCAACAAAAGCTCAGCTCTATAAAATCCAAACAATATATTTTTTGAGATTTAAGAATTTAATGTTTTCTTTGATTGGATATTCTGAATAGGTACAGGATAAAACGCTTTAAAACGACTTGAAACTTTCCATCTGTATACTGATCTCACTTTGCATTTTGGTTGCTTGTGATAGAATCCAAAACAAAGTCCACGACATTAGAGATACGACTTATGAAAAAGTAAAAGAAGAATCAGATAAACTGGCAGAAAACCTTAATCCACAATTTGATGCCGACCGTCCAGATACCAAATCCAATCAACTGCGCTTTAAAGATTTTTTGCAAATAGAACGCACCCAAGACATCAAAAACATTTATTGCTTTGACGATGCCATTGGCATAGATGCAGATTATATGTTTGCCTTTAACTGCGACTCCAGCACAGCCGAGAAAATAAAGGCTAAGCACCTACTAAAACCTGATACAAAAAACGACTATGGGTTCGGCATGCAGCACGACTTCGACTGGTGGGATAAGAAAAAGATCGAGCAGCTCGACTTATACAGTTGGAACAAGGGTCAAGATTACAAATTTTTCTGGTACGACACAAAAGACCAAAAAGCCTATTATTTTGAATTTGATTTATAACATGAAACTAATACTATCATTATTGATGACGGTTTGTTCACTGACCGTATTTGGACAAAACCATGCCGCTCAAAACCTGCAATGGAAAATTGGCAAAAACGAAAAACTCAATTACCTCTGTGCCATGAGCGATTTTGACACAGGCTCTGTCAAGTTCAATTTTGGTGGACTATTCAAAGCACTTAACGACAGTAGCAACAATGCTCTTAATGAAACACAAAGCATCTTCAAGAAATTTAACGATGTATTTAAGAACTACGACTTTCAAACCACGCTCAGCTGCAAAAACGAAGGCATTGTAGACATTGTCATGTCAGGCAAACCTAAAGTCAGCAGCAATGATGCCGATCTCGAATTACAAAACGACAAACAAGCAAACGACAAGAAAATTATGGAGTCGATGATGCAAGGCGTTATGTTGCGTGGTTCTGTTTATGCTGCAGGCGGCATTCACAGTTTCTGGATCAAAAGTGCTCAGAAAAATTTAATAGCCCTATTATTTGAACTACCTTCTAAACCCGTCAAGATTGGCGATAAATGGTCGATTGATGTCGACTTAATCGCCAATGATCAAAACTTTGTTTGCGATTCGTCTTATAAAATCAACGAAGTCGCTTTAGTTGATATCAAAATCATCAATGGTGAAACAACAGCAGTACTCAAATACAATATCCTTGAATATGTCAATGGCGATTTCATTACCCCTGCATTCATGAACAGTAAATCGCAAAAAACTGCCACCATGATGAAATTTGCGTATCAAGGCATCGCAGAATTCTCCATTGACAAAGGCCGTTGGCTCACTTACAACTGCATCATGAGCATTGAAGCGACAGGCATCATGACCACCACAAAAACCACCAAGTTTACTTTAAGTCAGGAATAGCAACATCACCATTTAAGTTCATCCAACTTCATTTAAAAAAACTTTTCGTACATTTACAACATGAAAGCTATTCTTTCCTTCTCTGCGCTTTTAATACTGACATGCAGTTGCAACAACTCAGCACCTAAAACTGATAGTGCCACCACTAATGGCACAGCCAAAAAACCAGACACCAGTGTACTTATCATAAACGACACAGTTCCAGTAACAAGTGTCACCAAAACCTCGACGCCTCCGCCACCTCAGCCTGCAACGCGCTTTTTAGAAATGCAAGCCGTAGAGATAACAGATGACGATATGGAAATGCCACCAATCATGGATGCCAATGTTAATCCCTATTCTTCAGATTTTGAAGCAAAAGGAGACTATGCAACTGGACCAATTCCTGAAATGGACTCAAAAATCTATACGGTGGTTGATCAAAAGCCGGAAATGCCATTACTCAGAGAATTTCTCTTCGACAATATGGTATACCCGGAATCTGCATTAAGCGCAGGTATTCAGGGTGTCTCCACAATTGGCTTTGTGGTGAATGAAAATGGAAATTTGGAAAACATTAAGGTCGTAAAATCATCTGGCAATAACGACCTGGACATAGAAGCCATACGTGTCATCAGAAAAACCAGTGGCAAATGGAAGCCGGGAAGAATCAATGGCAAAGCGGTTAAAACGCAAATGATGCTTCCGATTACGTTTCAATTAGATGAATAAGTTAAAGTTGATTGACATGAAAGTAAGCCTCTCCATATCTGCGCTTTTAATATTGAGCTATAGTTGCAACAACGTTGCTCCTAAAACAGAAAACACCAGACCAATTGATTCAAGTCTATCCACCCCTATCGACACCTTAATTCAAATAAAAGACACGCTAACTCAATCAGCGGTCCCAGCTCCACCGCCTACAATTCAACAATTTGTAGCACCAAAAATAGACCGTACAATTGATAACATTGACGATATCCCTCCTCCAATAAGCACCGAAATGTACCAAACTGCTGATGCGGGGTCAAATCCATATTACGGGGAGGTGGAAGCCGCTGCTATTGGTCCTGAAGACCAAATTTATGACAACCCTGAGGTTCGCCCAGAATTTAAACCAGACAATCAGCTTACAAAGTTTCTCAAAGACAATCTTACCTACCCTGATGACGCACTTGAAATGGGCATCATTGGTGTCACTCACGTCAGCTTTGTGGTTGAAAAAGACGGCAGCATTACCAATGTGAAAATCCTTAAATCCAGCGGTCACCAACAACTCGATAACGAGGCAAAACGTGTCATCAAAAAAATGCCCCCTTGGTCGCCAGGCAAAATGAATGGTCAAGCCGTTCGTTGTCGCGCAAAGCTTCCCATTCAGTTCGAGATTACAGAATAAAACTACCACGCAAAAAATTAGACGTTTCAGCTGAATAAATCAACTTAATTAAAGATTATGAAAATGCTCGGTTCTATCACTGCTCTACTAATAATATGCTGGCATTTTTACAGTTGCAACAACGCGCCCAAAACAGAAACAACAAATAAAAATTCCAGCACTAAAATTGACACTGCGATTCCTTTTAAATCCGATACTTTAACCGCAACTGATTTACCAAAAAAAAAGTCCCTTACTCCTGCTGAAAACTTTAGCTTCCCAAAACCAATTTGGGAAACCCATGCGTTTCCGCCAATCGAAATTGAGGATATTACAGCAGAAAAACCCTATAGCGACAAAAATTCATCTGATGACCCTTTGATGGAAGATTCGCCTCATGCTTATACGGTCGTCGACCAAATGCCTGAATTCAAAAAGTTCAGCGAATTTTTTGATGAAAATTTTGCCCCTCCAATCAACGAGATTAGCATCAATGGTGCAATCCATATTGAATTTATAGTAGATCGCCATGGCAATGTGGGAGATGTTAAAATATTACGATCTTCTGGTTCTAAAGAAATTGACGACGAAGTCTTGAAAACGATTAAAAAAACCAGTGGCATGTGGAAGCCAGGTAAAATCAAAGGCGAGAACGTTAATACAAAAATGGAACTGCCTATCACCATTGAATTTGATGAATTTTAACACTATGTATTTTTACTATTTATGAAAGCATCATTTATCAAAACTTTCCAAACTGCAGTGCTCATCTTTTTGTTGCTGTCCGCTTTCTATAGCGAAGCTCAAACTTTGGACAAGATCAGACAAACCTATTTCTACTCGCTGCCTTTCAATGATTCCATCTCTTTCCAGAACCTGGTTGCCACCATTGATAAAAAGAAAGATTCTTTCTACCTCATCTATCAGTCGAGATCGGGATATTACATCGACCGATCATACGTCAGTTTGTTTACAGATAGCCATTTTACGACCAAAATGTGTATCGATGTTAGTGGCATGTGTAAAGACATCAATGACACAGCTTGTCGTGTATATTTTCTTCGATTGATAACGGGCTCTGTAGTACCTAACGCGAGAGACAGCAGCAGACTGGATTTCAGACTCGGTAATCAGCTCACCCACAAAGACAGAAAACGCATCTTTAGAAAAATCAACCGTTCTGTCTTTTTAAGAAAAGAACGTTTAAAGCGAGGTTGGGGTAGAGAGCTTATCCGTTATAAAGAGAAGACATTAACCTTAGGCAAAATCCACTTCAAAACTTTTTACAACGGGGGATTACATATCTTATTACTCAATCGATAAAACTTTATGAAACCTATATATTTATTATCAATAATCTTGCTTATCGCCCTTTCCTCTTGCCATTCTGGCTACACCGAAAAAGACGGAAAAATCTATTACAAATGGATTCATGGCGGGCGCTGGACCAGAGAGTATTCGCTGGTAGAAGGCGCCGACCCCGAAACCTTCTCCACCATCAACCAATCTACCAATTCGTATCTCGGAAAAGACAAAAACCATGTCTTTATTGGCGCTGGTATACTCGCCTGTGCCGATCCCGCTACCTTCGAACAGATTAATGAGTATTACTGGAAAGACAAACAGTTTGTGTTCTTGCTGCAATTTGGCGGCGACTCCTGTGTCATTCCTGCAGCCGATCCAGCAACATTTGAGGTATTGGGAAATGATAACTGGGCAAGAGATCAGCAAAACGTTTATTTTAAATTCGACAAACTTCCCAAATGCAACGCCGCGAAGTTCACGGTCGTTAACCAAGACTTTGGCAAAGACGATAAACGGTATTTCTATAACCACAAACCCGTCAACTTACTTGACTACCAAAGCGCCAAAGTCTTGAGCACCTATTACATTATTGACAAGCACCATGTCTTTTGTCAGGACTCACTCATACCCGACGCAGATGTCAAAACCTTCGTCGTAGAACCCATCGGCGACGGTTCCTTCGGTCACGATAAAACCAATATGTTCAGATGGTACACCAATGATGGTCCGATAACCAAAGAGTATCGGGAAATGTATATGAAACAATAATATTTTTCTTTATTTCCCTGCGTTACCGAAAACAAAAACCTTTTAAAAGTAGATTTTAGAATCTCTAATCTCGCGCCCGATTGGTATCGGGATTAAACGGAGCCATTTTAAATTCATGCTTATCGTAAAGTTCCAAAATTAATTTTCAATTAATGTTTTCGCCTCATGCCGGCGAAGGGCACTTACTTTTCTTTACGGCAAAGAAAAGTAAGCAAAAGAAAGCGTGCGCCCATCCTATGCTACCATGTTGCGGCTGTTCAAGCCCGACCCTATTGTAATGATCTCTTCGTGCCTCAGAGCTATTACAATGGGTGCCCCGGTTTGA
>JACCDH010002609.1_pt1 | contig 56500 bp, 47 predicted proteins | sample 7442481 | NCBI WGS metagenome assembly JACCDH01 (sample SAMN15323433, study PRJNA562643) | freshwater metagenome | isolation source: river surface water | place: USA:Blue River Watershed | collected 2017-08-15
AAGCAACAGGGCAAATTTATAAAAATGCACTAGGCTTAGAGTGGATGAACCCAATTGCCGAGGTGTTTTATGAAAACATTGCTCTGGTTGTTTACTTTATTCACTTTAGTCGCCTGTAATCCCAATCCAACTGAGTCTGTCAGCGCAAAGCCTAATGCTAGCGAGCAGACTCAAGCCCAAACCGATCCTCAAGCGAATGCTGTAACGGCCAATGCCAAATCTGAGCCGGTTGCGATACCGAGTTGCCAACTACGGCTTGGTTTTGAAGCATGGGAACCCTATCAATTTTTAGGACTGGATAACCAAGCTGGCGGTTTAGATATTGAATTAATGCAAGCCGTTGCAAAAAAGATGGGCTGTGTACTGAAGCCCCAGCAAGGAACTTGGCTGGAGTTGATGAACAGTTTAAAAGCGGGGAACGTTGATATGCTTTTAGGGGCATCAATTACTCCAGCACGTGAAGAGTTCGCGTATTTCTCAAAAGCTTATCGCAAAGAGCAATTTGTGCTTTATGTGCGAGCTGCAGAGTTAGCAACCTTGAATCAGCCATCGCTTAATTCGTTTTTAACTGATGGTAAAAAATTAGGCATTGTCAGTGAATATCACTATGGCGGGGATTTCACTGATTTAATCAGCCAAGAGCAGTTTAAACCACAATTAATTGAAGCCTCTTTAAGTGAATTGAATTTGGCGCGTTTACTTGATGAAGACATTGATGGCTTTATTGAGGATAGCTTTGTCGCCCGTTCAATGCTGCGCCGCAAAGGCTTGGAAGCTCAAATTTCTCGACATCCCATTGAATTGAGCAGTGCCGATGTCTTTGTGATGTTTAGCAAAAAAACAATCACAGAGCCGCAGGTGGCTGCATTCAATCAAGCATTAAGTGACATTGTGCTTGATGGCAGTTATCAGCAAATTTTGGATAAGTATCAGCAATAAAATTAACGCGGGTGTTGAAACTGTGCAGCTAAAATTTCGCGCGTGAAGGTTGTTTTTAAATAAAAACCGCGCGGTAATGTTTGCACAGTTTCGCCATCGGCACCGATCCCTGTGGTTAACGCTTTGCTGTTGGCTGCTTTAGGTCGCAGTTGCAGGTATTTGCCATGCGCCCCTCTAATTTGATCTAAGCCACCCAAACAGATTTGCTCCATCAATTCTTCCCAATCCTGCTGTAATGCTAAAAATTGTTCAGCGGTCGGTTGCCATAAAAAACCATGGCCAATTATACGTTCACCCAACGGAATTTCGCGCTCCGCCAAGATTGGCAACCAAAGCACATGCTGCAGTTTGCGGCCAACCCAAGAGTCAGCAAAGTTACTTGCCTGCTGACCAATCAGCGGCGCAACGCAGACATAAGTGCTCTCGAGCGGTTTGCCCATGCGATCGATGGGAATTGTTTTTAATTCAATCCCCAGATGTGGAAAATCAGGTTCAGCTTTAGAACCTGCACTTGCGCCAAGCGCTAGCTCGATCAGCTGTCCAACAGTGCCTTTATCTCGTTTGAGATCCCGCGGGAGTTTCACCTGAAGCTCTGCAGCGAGTTCGGCAAGGGTCAAGCCGGCAATTGCTCGGACACGAGATAACAGGGTTGGAAGAGAGTCTGGCGGTGACACAGCATTTTCACGATTAAAGGAACCAGAGGTAAACTTATCATTTTTAGCGAGTTTTTGCTGGTTAATTTCTCGCCAAGCCGAGTTGTCCACAGTTTAAAAGTAAAGATGTGGAAGGGTGTTGTTGCTTAAGTGTATGAATTAATTGATTAATATTAAATTTCATCGAGGCGTAAACTCAGCCTGTAATAAGTTATTCAAGGATAAAAGGGGTGATATCCACAGTTATATCCACTAGGTCTGTGTAGAAGTTCACAATGCACTACTGTTTAAATAGTGAGTTGTGGATAACTATTGAATTGTAACTTGTAAATACCCGTTGCTGTCCTTGCCAGATTATGAAAGAATCTTTCAAACGCTGTTGTAAACAAGCCAGAGGTTTGTGTGATCGATGCCGAGGGCTTTCGGGCCAATGTCGGTATAGTGATATGTAACCACCAAGGACAGGTGTTTTGGGCTCGGAGATACGGTCAACATTCTTGGCAATATCCTCAGGGTGGTATTGACGATGGCGAGACGCCAGAGCAAGCCATGTATCGCGAATTGCATGAAGAGGTTGGTTTATTACCTGCTGATGTTGAAATCGTCGCGACGACGAAACATTGGTTGCGTTATAAACTACCCAAACGGTTAATCCGTCGTGATTCGAATCCTGTGTGTATCGGACAGAAGCAAAAGTGGTTTTTACTACGATTGACTTGTAAGGATGAAGACGTAAATCTGTTAAGAACTTCGCATCCGGAGTTTGATGACTGGCGTTGGGTCAGTTATTGGTATCCTGTGCGACAAGTCGTTGCTTTTAAACGGGAAGTGTACCGTAAAGTAATGAAAGAGTTTGCCCCTATCGCTTTACCATTCGTTCGACGGGATATAAAGAAAAAATAAGAGTACGCCAGTGCTAGCTGGCGTCTTTTGCTAACAAGGGGATGCCTATGCTGAGCCAATTACGGCGAATTGTACAGGATGTAGCACAAGAGCCAACGCTTGCAAGCGCTCTTGCTGGCCTTGTTAGTAATGTCAAAGCCGCCCTTAAAACAGAGTGTTGCTCTGTTTATCTTGCTGATTACCAACAACAACATTTTATGTTGATGGCCACTGATGGTTTAAATCCCGACGCAGTTGGCAAAATTGCCATTGGATTTTCCGAAGGCTTAATCGGTTGGGTTGGCCAGCGGGAAGAACCGATTAATCTGGCCGAAGCGCATTTGCATCCTCGATTCAAAGTGACTCCTGAAGTGTCCGAAGACTGCTTCAGTGCCTTTTTGGGCTGTCCAATTATTCATCATCGTAAAGTCTTGGGCGTGTTGACGATTCAACAATCGGCCTCTCGGGTTTTTAATGAGGATGAAGAGTCTTTCTTAGTGACGTTAGGCGTGCAACTGGCTTCCGTTTTAGTCAATGCAGAAATGCGGCAAGTCTCTGTGGCTGGTTCTGCTCAGTCGATGAATAAGTCGCAATTAAGCGGTTTGATTGGCTCTGCCGGCATTGCATTTGGTGAGGCTTTTGTGTTGCAGCCTGCCAGTGATTTTGACGCTATTTCTTTGCAAAAAACCGATGATCCTGAGCGTGAATTAAGTCGGTTTTACCGAGCAGTGAAAGTCACTAAAGCTGAATTTAATCGTTTAGCGGAGCGGATGAGTGGGCATTTACCCGCGGATGCTCTGGCGATTTTTGATGTCTATCATCAGCTGTTGGATGCCGCGAGTTTGGGTAACGAAATTGAAGCGCAGATTGCCGAAGGCTGGTGTGCTAAAAGTGCTTTAAAGCGGGTTGTTGAACGTTTTGCTCGTCAATTTGATGATATGGACGATCCGTACCTGCGTGAGCGGGGCACAGATATTCGTGATTTGGGGCAACGAGTGTTGAATCATTTGCTGGAAACTGAGCAGCGCCAACATAAGCTGCCGCAGCAAGTGGTGTTAGTGGCTGAAAATGTCACGGCGTCCATGTTAGCGGAAATCCCCCGAGCACAGCTCGTTGCTATTGTGTCACTCAAAGGCTCTGTCAACTCTCATGCTGCGATTATGGCGCGTGCTTTGGGCATTCCTGCGGTCATGGGGGTGAATGATTTACCTCTGATGCAATGGCATGGTCAACGTTTGATTGTCGATGGTTATCAGGGCAATATTTTACTGTCACCTGCTGATGCAATTTGCAAAGAATATCAGCAGCTGATGAATAAAGATGCGGAACTCAGTGCGCGCTATCAGTCTGAGTTACATTTGCCTGCGCAAAGTGCTTGTCAGGCTCGTTTTAATTTAATGGTGAACTCAGGTTTGGCTATTGAACTAGAAACGACGCAAAGTGAATATACCAATGGGGTTGGTTTATACCGCACCGAATTCCCTTTTATCATGCGCAGTCGTTTTCCCACCGAGCAAGAGCAAGTCGAGTTGTATCATAAGGTGTTGCAAGGCTATCCGGGCAAACCTGTGGTCATGCGAACTTTGGATGTCGGCGGCGATAAACCCTTGCCATACTTCCCGATTTCTGAAGAAAACCCATTTTTGGGCTGGCGCGGGATCCGCTTAACCTTAGATCATCCAGAAATTTTCTTGGTACAAATCCGTGCCATGTTAAAAGCCAACATTGGCTATAACAATTTGCATATTTTATTACCGATGATTTCTGATTTGGCAGAAGTTGATGAATCATTACGCTTGATACGGCAAGCTTGGTTTGAAGTGGATGATGAGTTTAATGGCGAAGGGATTGTCGCTAAACCCAAAGTCGGCGTGATGATTGAAGTGCCTTCAATCATGTATCAACTCCCTGAGTTAGCTCGAAAAGTTGATTTTTGTTCGGTCGGAACCAATGACTTAACGCAATATCTACTCGCGGTTGATCGCAATAATCCTCGAGTGGGCAATTTGTATGATGCAATGCATCCTGCGGTGCTGCGGGCATTAAATCAATTGGGGCAACAAGCCAATGGTTTACAATTCCCTATCAGTATTTGTGGTGAACTGGCGGGTGAGCCGATGGGCGTGCTGATTTTAGCGGCCATGGGATTTAGTAGCTTCTCGATGAACCATAGCAATTTAGCAAAAATTAAATGGTTATTACGCCGAGTTGAGTTATCTGAGTTGCAGCTGTTGCTGCCGGAGATCTTAGCGTGCCAGTCGCCGAAACAAGTTCGTTTACAGGTGCAAAGGTTTCTTGACCAAAAACAACTACTCAATCAGCTTCGTGCTTAATTCAGTGGTCGGACTATGTATCTGTAGGTACAATAGCGCCACTTTAATATGAAGCAGTTATTGAGCTGGTTGTGCTGACATTTTTTATCATCTGCATGGGGTTGGGTGCTTTCGCTGGCTTAATGGCAGGGCTTTTGGGGATTGGCGGTGGCTTGATCATCGTGCCTGCTCTGGTTTTTTTACTCCCTCTCTTTCAGGAGCTCGCTCCACAGCAAGTCATGGTGGTGGCGGTGGCAACTTCGCTTGCTTCCATTATTTTTACTTGCGCGTCTTCTTCATGGGCGCATCATCGTCTTCATCATATCGATTGGCGCTACACGCCTAGTTTATTGCTCGGTGCCGCCATTGGGGCGATGCTGACGGGATATTTTGCCCATTTTATTGATGCGGATCTCTTAAAGAAATTTTTTGGCATCGCAGTGTTGTATTTGGGTTATCGGATGCTGAGAACCAAACGCACTGATACCCGTAAGCCTCTCCCTGGTTCCTTTACACTCACGGGTATTTCCTCACTGTTAGCAATCTGTGCCAGTTTGTTGGGGATTGGTGGGGGCGCTTTATACGTGCCTATGCTCAGTTATTTTTCTGTTGGGGTACGGCACGCGATTGGCGCAGCCGCTATCGTTGGTTTTGTGATTGCCTGCATGGCAACCACAGGTTATGTGATGGCGGGTTGGCATCAGATCCAACAATTTGGTTATATTGGTTATGTTTATGCTCCTGCAGTGCTTGGTATTGTGATGACTTCTTTGGTGGCTGCACAATTTGGCGCCAAATTAACTAGCCGTTTGCCTGTTAACAGAATTAAGAAAATCTTTGGCGTGTTTTTACTGATTGTCAGTGCACGCATGTTATTAAGTTAAGGAATGAAGATGGAGTCTGGTTACCTGGTTTTTCCACAAATTGACCCAGTCATGGTGAAAGTCTTTGGATTGAGTATCCATTGGTACGGCATGATGTACTTGTTGGCATTCTTGATGGCGCATTTTTTAGCGAATCGGATGGCGGCAAAACCCAATTCGGGCTGGACTAAAGATCAAGTCAGCGATTTATTATTCTATGGCTTCTTGGGCGTCGTGGTGGGCGGCAGAGTGGGTTATGTCTTGTTTTATAATTTTTCTCAGTTTTTGGCCAATCCACTCTATTTATTCAAAACCTGGGAAGGCGGCATGTCATTCCATGGTGGCGTGATCGGTGTATTGCTGGCAATGGCTTATTTTGCAAGACGTTATCAGAAAAACTACCTCCAACTCGGCGATTTTGTGGTGATGCTACTGCCGCTCGGTTTAGGGGCGGGTCGCATTGGTAATTTCATTAATGGCGAGCTTTGGGGCCGCGTGACTGATGTGCCTTGGGGCATGCTATTTCCAAATGCAGGCATGCAGCCACGCCATCCTTCGCAGTTGTATGAATTCTTCTTCGAAGGTATTGTGTTGTTCATAATGCTATTTATTTATCGTCGTCAGTCGCCGCCGGCTGGCGCTGTCGCTGGCTTATTCTTGCTAGGTTACGGCGTATTTCGATTCGGTATTGAGTTCTTCCGCGAACCGGATAAGCATTTAGGTATTTTGAATTTAGGCATGACCATGGGCCAATGGCTCTGCGTTCCAATGATTATTGCTGGTGTATTTTTTATCAGTTGGGGTTATTGGCGTCGTCATCAAGGAGCTGCAATTTAATGAAACAGTATTTGGAGTTGATGCGCCATGTTCTAGAAAATGGCCATAAAAAAACAGATCGCACAGGCACTGGCACTATGAGTGTATTTGGTTATCAAATGCGCTTCGATTTAAGTGAAGGCTTCCCATTGGTGACCACTAAAAAGTGTCACATGAAATCCATTATTCATGAATTGTTATGGTTTTTAAAAGGTGAAACCAATATTGCTTACTTGCAACAGCATGGCGTTTCAATTTGGAATGAATGGGCCACTGATGAAGGCGAGTTAGGGCCTGTGTATGGTGCCCAATGGCGCAGCTGGTTAAGCCATGATGGCCAAGTGATCGACCAAATCTCTCAGCTAATTGCAGATATCAAGCGCACGCCAGATTCGCGCCGATTAATTGTCAGTGCCTGGAACCCTGCAGTGCTGCCAGATACGCGATTCTCACCGAAAGAAAATGCTGCCCAAGGCAAGCAAGCCTTACCGCCTTGCCATACTTTATTCCAGTTTTATGTGAATGATGGCAAATTGTCTTGTCAGCTGTATCAACGCAGTGCTGATATCTTTTTAGGCGTGCCATTTAATATTGCGAGTTATGCGCTGTTAACTCTGATGGTTGCTCAAGTGTGTGGTTTACAGCCAGGTGATTTTGTTCATACCTTTGGCGATGCCCATCTTTACTCTAATCATTTAGAGCAAGTGAATTTGCAACTAAGCCGTGAACCTCACCCATTACCGACGATGTGGATTAACCCTGAAGTTCAAGACATCTTTGCGTTTAAGTTCGAAGATTTTGAATTGCGCGGTTATCAAGCGCATCCGCATATCAAAGCGCCAGTTGCAATTTGATGCCAAGCCGACACTGATCCGCTTGGGTTAGTGTCGCTCCTTTGATTTTTGCAGCACTTACCGATGCTATAAAATTTTTTAAAATTTTTTTAAACCCTTCTATTCATTGTGGCGACTAAGGCTGCAGATGATTTAATTTTACAGCAAGGGATCCCATGCAGGAGCAGCTTAACCGCTGGATAGAGCAAGCCAAAAAAGGCGACCAACAAGCCTTTTATCAGCTTTATCAGCAGTTTAAAGGCCGAGTTTATGCAGTTTGTTGGCGATTGCTCGCCAATAATGCGCAAGCAGAAGACGCCTGCCAAGAAGCTTTTGTCCGTGCCTGGCAACAACTCCCAACGTTTCGTGGTGAAAGTAGTTTTGGCACTTGGTTGCATACTCTGAGTAGTCGCGCTGCCATTGATGTTTGGCGCAAAGATAAAATTCTGCGCTTAGTCACTTCGGACGAAATTGATGGCGCAACCACAGATTTAGCGATGCCGGTTTGCAAAAGTATTGAACAAGCCATTGCCAAGCTGCCTTCGCAAGCCAGAGCAGTGTTTGTGTTGTTTGCGATTGAAGGCTATCAGCATGATGAAATCGCAGAGCTCTTAGGGATCGCAGAAGGAAGTAGTAAGGCGCAATATCATCGCGCTCGGCAGTTATTAAGAGGATGGATTGATGAAAACTGAGCAACAACTTGACCAAGCTCTGCAAAGTTTACCGTTGGAGATCCAGCCACCGCGTGATTTGTGGCCTGAATTAGCCGCGCGTATTGCCGAGACACCGCAATTGCCTGCGTCGAATCGTCCTAAGTATTGGCATTATGCCACCGCGGCGAGTTTAGTTGCGGCTTTGATTTGGCAAATGGCCTCTCCTTGGCAAGCGAGTGAAGGCACAGCACCGCAAAAATTGGTGCACGAGAGTACTGAAGTTGATGCACTCGCGCCGTTTGCAGTCAGCGATTTGCGGCGGGAGTTTGAAATTGAAAAATCGAAGCAATTGGCCAATTTACGGGTGATCCCACAGGAATTTGCCGATTATCAACGACAATTGGCGATCTGGCAGCAAGCAAGTCAGCAAGTAGAACGAGCTTTGCAATTGCAACCCGATGATCCGAGATTAATTAGAAAGTTAACCAAAATACAGCAACAACAAATCGAATATATCAATCGCATGGTGCAAGTTGGCCAGCTGAGTTAATTGAACACGAGTGAGGACATTCTCTATGAAAGTTAAAACCCAATTCGCAACTATCGCATGCCTGATGGCTAGCGTTTTCTCCAGCCAGCAAGCTTTGGCCGCAGGGGATGCAATTAATGAAAAACGCGCTGTGAGTGCTAATGAAAAAATTGAAATCACCAATATGCGCGGCATCGTCAATATTGTGGCAACTGACAGTAAAGAATTTAGTGTAGTGGGAACCCTTGATGAAAAGGCCAAAGGTTTTGAGCTATCCAGTAATAATGGCGTCACCAAATTTACTGTAAAAATGCCAAATCGGATGTATTCGGATTACAACGAAAGCAATGAAGAAGTTGGTTCGAAATTGGAGATCCGCGTGCCGGTGGGAAGCCAAGTGAAATTCACTGGCGTGAATGCAGATGTCAATGCGAAGGGGATCCAAGGCGGTACGGTACTCAGTACCGTTAATGGTGAAATTAATGCGGAGGCATTAGGCACTGATGTCAAATTAGAAACAGTGAACGGCCGGATCCAAAGTCGACAAAACTCAGGCCGCATCAGTTTGCAAAGTGTAAATGGCGAAATCAACGATGAAGGTTCGCAAGGACGTTTGTTGGTCGAATCGGTGAATGGTGAGATCCAAGCCACGTCAAAAGCAAAAGAAGTTGAGTTATCTGTCGTGAATGGGGAAGGGCGTTTGACCTTGGATGGCACTGAGCGAGTTGAGTTTGATTCGGTCAACGGTGAAATTTCGGTGGATTTAAAAAATAGCAAAACCCCAAAAATTGAAGCCAGTACTGTTAGTGGGGCCATTCGGTTGACCTTAGATGCTGATGTCAGTGCTCGTTTTGAAATTGAAGGCAGTGCAGGCGGTGATATTGATAATCGATTGACAGCTGATGCTGTGGTCAAAGCCAAATATGGCCCGCATCGCAGTTTGGAATTTAGCACAGGCTCTGGTGGGGACGTTGAAATCTCGACTGTGTCGGGTGAAATTGAGTTGTTAAAACGCTAACGAGATTTTGGACACTGAGTTTAAGCTCAGTGTCCAAGTTCAATATCCAAACTTGAGTATCAAATGCTATCCAAGCCTTAGAACAAATAGTTAAATTGTACCCCAGCCAACATGGCATGGTTGCTGTAACTCGCCTGAAGGTTCGCTAAGTTAATCCGCGTATCTTGCACGTTATATTCGGCTTCATTGCTTTGTAAGTTAGACATCCACAAATACCCCAACGCGACGTCCATGCTCAGGGTGGTTTTGAGTTGTTCGTGCCAGCCAACAGTCAACCAAACGCGATCTTTTGTGGGGACCCGTGCCGTGCGATGGCTTTTGCTGATTGGATTTTCATCATAAGCAATCCCTGCTTTTAATTGCCGCTCAGTCGTCCATTGCCAAGTGGCGCCTAAAGCACCGGACACTGTGTCATGCCAATATTCAGGGATGTAACCGATGTAACCTTGCGAGTTTAGGTTTTGTGGTTGTTGCGTCGACAGGGACATGGATGGATTGGCATCCCGACTGACGATATCAATACTTTCAAATACACTCCAGCCCGTCCAACTGAGGCTTGCCTGTACCGACCACTGTTCATTGATTGTTTGGTCGAGGCTTAAGGTTAAATCGGCTGGAGTGGTCAATCCCACCGCACTTTTTTCAACCGCCAATGGGTTGTGGGCTAATTTGCCGGTTGCTTTATTAATTGCCGGCAGTTGTGGCGCAACAACGATAAAATTCGGTGAACCGGCTACATTGGCACCGGTGATCGGGGTATTGGTCACTTCTGAGTCGCCATGCAAGGTAAATTTGACTGCAGAATGATAAATCAGGCCAAGTTGAGTGCCAGTTGCAAAACGGGCATGTAATGCGAAGTTGTAACCAAGTTTAATGTCATCGCCTGCCACTTCATAATGGCTATGACAGTAGGCATCGTTATAGACATCAGCACCATAGAGGGTGTTAATGCGAGTGCCGGTTTCACATAAACCACTATGATCTTTAAACTTAGATAGGACCCCTTCGACCCGATTCAGGCTCAAACCACCGCCAAACGACCAAGTGTCATTCATTCGATAAGCTAAATTCCCCTGTAAGCTCAATACTTGGATCGCGGTCTCATCAGCAAAATAACGTCCAGCCCAATCATCGGCATAGTCGCTCGATAAGCCAAAAGGCACGTAAAAACCGCCACCATAGCTCCATTTATCATTCAGTTGGTCACTAAAAAATAGAAAAGGGACGACTTCATTTAAACTATTTTTGCCGTTCATACGACCAAGGACTGGTTGACCCGCTGAGTTCACGGCTTTATCGACTTGATAGTCGGTTGTAGCGTGGATCAAAGTTGCCCCTGAACTGAGTTGTGGCCCCTTTAACTCGGTTAGCGCCGCAGGGTTTGAATAGACGAGGCTGGCATCAGTAATTTGTGCACCACGACCTGCGTAAGCGTTGCCCATCGCAGAGACTGATTGTTCGTAGAGTTTATAACCCTCAGCGTTTACTGTTTGAGAAAGGACGAGGGCGGCGAGTGGCAGCAATGAAGAACGAATTTTCATGACAAGATCCTGGATTTCTTTTAATTGTTGTTCTGGCCAGACCAGAAAAGGGCGGCAGTATACGAGGGGTGTAAGCTAGAGTACATACTCTAAAACTAAATTAATTGGTGATTCGTCGCAGGATGGTTTTTAACTAAATGACTAATTTTTAGCGAATTTCACTATTACAGTTGAAACATCTTGTTGCAAACAAAGGGATTGAAAGTGTTTTATCGCAATGATTTTCAAGCATAATTAGCGTTATTAACAAGATGGCATGGCAACTGCACAAGCAGCCCATCAGTTGCCGAACAAGTAAAAATTTAATGTGCTCACGATTTGGATCGAATGGCCAGTCGGGAGTGGTTCGCAGAGAAGCCCAGAGAGATTTATAAAGGAATCACCATGAACAAGCCAACTCACGTTGCAACGGCCATTAGTACAGCATTATTGACTAGTTTGTTATTTCTAACCGGTTGTGGCGCTGCCAATAGCAGCCCAGACACAGAAAAAACCGACGTGGTTGTTGCCATCCCTGTCGAAGCGACCAAAGTCAACCGCGGCGAAATTAGTAGTACCTACCGCACCACTTCAACCTTGGAGTCTAAAGCCGACGCTGAGGTCAACTCTAAAGCTACAGGCATTGTGCAATCAGTGTTAGTTGAAGAGGGTGATTTGGTTCAGGCCGGGCAAGTACTCGCAACTTTAGATACCGAACGCCAAGAAATCCAACTCGCCAAAGGCAAAGCCGATTTAGGCCAATTAAAAAGCGAAATGGAACGAGTTGAAAAAATGTATGCTCGTAAACTAGTCAGCGCGGATGTATATGACAAATTGAAATGGCAAGTGGAATCACTGAGTGCTTCTGTGGCGATGCAAGAGTTAGCGCTGCGGGATACTAAAATTATTGCGCCAATCAGCGGGGTTATTGCCCGTCGTTATGTCAAAGTCGGCCAGTTAATTACCGAGTTTTCATCAAAATCTTTGTTTACTGTAGTTTCCCAGCAACGGTTAGAAGCGGTTATTAATCTGCCGGAACATCAATTAAGCCGTGCCAAAGTTGGCCAAACGGCGTTGTTAAATTTTGCAGGCATGCCACAGCGTGCTGCAAAAATTGTGCGGATTTCCCCAGTTGTTGATGCAACTTCTGGCACAGCTCGCGTCACAATCGGGATTGACAATGATGATTTAGTATTAAAAGCCGGGATGTTTACTCAAGTTGAACTGCAATACGACAATAAACCCAATGCCCTGTTAGTGCCAAAACGAGCTGTGATGGCAATGGACAACAGTGCCAGTGTGTTTGTCGTGGGCGCTGACAATACAGTTGAACGTAAAGTAGTCAAAATTGGTTACGAGAGTGATGAGTATATGGAAATCATCGAAGGATTGAATGAAGGCGACCAAGTTGTCACTGCAGGTCAAGCGGGCCTGAAAGATAAAACTACCGTCAATGTCGTGAAAACCAACAGTTAATCTTGCCTTGTCGGGCAGCCATCAGGCTGCCCGTATAACACCAATAATCACACAGGAATTTTACCATGAAGCTGGTGAATTTAGCGGTCGCGCGCCCGGTTACAATTTGGATGTTTACCTTAGGTATTCTCCTCTTCGGCTTAGTTGCCATGTCGCGTTTGGCAGTCAATCTACTGCCGGATCTATCTTATCCGACGTTAACTATTCGTAGTGAGTATCCTGGCGCTGCGCCGGCTGAAGTAGAACAGTTGGTCAGTAAACCGATTGAAGAAAGTGTCGGGATTGTGAAAGGGATCCGTAAAGTCGAATCGGTTTCAAGGGCTGGCCGTTCCGATGTCATTTTAGAATTCGAATGGGGCACCGATATGGATCTAGCGGGCCTTGAAGTCCGTGAAAAACTAGACATCCTTTTTCTGCCACTGGATGTGAAAAAACCACTGTTATTGCGCTTTAACCCCAATTTAGATCCGATTGTTCGTTTGGCTTTATCCCGCACTGACGCCCCGCAAGGTTTAAACAGTGCACAGCAAGTCGCGCTGAGAACTTTTGCCGATGAAGACTTGCGTCGCAAGCTTGAAGCGATCCCAGGGGTTGCGGCGGTCCGTCCTGATGGTGGATTGACGCAAGAAATCCAAATTTTGGTTGATAATGAAAAACTCAGTCAATTAAAGCTAGACATCAATGCTGTTAATACGCGTTTAAAAGAACAAAACCTCAACCAAGCGGGTGGTCGTTTAGAAACTGCTGCCCACGATTATTTAGTTCGGACCATCAATCAGTTTGCCAGTCTTGATGACATGCGCAACATGTACATCGCCACGGTCAATGGCAGTCAAGTTCGTTTGGCTGATATCGCTGAAGTTCGCGATGGTTTCGTCGACCGTCAAAGTATTACCTATATCGATGGTCAAGAAGGGATTGAGATTGCTATCTATAAAGAGGGCGATGCCAATACGGTACAAGTGGCTAAAACAGTGGTGAGCCGCTTAGAGAATTTGCAGAAAAATCTCCCTCAAGGTTATGAATTAAAACTGATTTATGATCAATCAACTTTTATCAGTGATGCCATTGCAGAGGTGAAATCTTCGGCGCTGGTCGGTGGGTTGCTGGCGATGCTGGTGATTTATTTATTCCTACGGAATATTTGGACAACAGTCGTTATTTCTATCTCGATTCCAGTGTCCGTCATCGCAACTTTTAACCTGATGAATAGCCAAGATATCAGCCTCAATATCATGAGTTTAGGCGGCATTGCTTTGGCTGTAGGGATGTTAGTTGACAACGCTATTGTGGTACTTGAAAACATATCGCGCTACCGTGAGCAAGGCTATAGCCCGCTGGAAGCTGCAAAAAAAGGTGCAAGTGAAGTCTCGATGGCGATTACTGCATCAACCTTGACGACGGTTGCGGTATTTTTCCCGCTGGTGTTTGTTGAAGGGATTGCTGGTCAATTGTTTAAAGACCAAGCCCTTACCGTCACCTACGCTTTATTGGCGTCGTTAGTGGTGGCATTGACTTTAATTCCTGCCATGGCGGCAAATGAAAAGAAAAACTTCGAAATTAATGTCGATAATCCTGAAATTCCTGTCAGTGCGGAAGTACCAAGTCGAATCGCCTTAATCTTTGGCTATATCTTGCTGCCATTGAAGTTAGTTTGGTTTAGCATTGCTTGGCTCTTTTCGCAGCTGCTAACAGTCTTGACGATGCTGTGGCGAGGTGTCAGCAAATTACTGGCAATTGTATTTAAACCTGCATTAATGTTGGTTCAATGGCTGCTGACTAGCCTAGAAAAAACGTATAAATTAGTGTTGATTAAAGCACTGCAGGCGAGAGCAATGGTGATTGTAACTGCTTTAATTGCCACACTTGCTTGTTTTAGCTTAATTCCGCGTTTAGGTTTTGATGTCATCCCAACGATGAGCCAGGGGGAGTTTTATGTGGAGATCCAACTGCCTGTAGGGACAGCCATTGAAAATACCGATCGAGTACTGAAGCAACTGGCAAAAGTCGCCAAAGATTTACCACAGGTTGAACGGACCTATGCCCAAGCGGGCACTGGCCAGCAAATGACGGTGGATCCCGCGATTGGTGGCAGTCATTGGGGGCGACTCAATATTGTTTTAAAAGAAGGGACCACTGGTGAGCAAGAACAGCAAGTGATGCAAGCATTTCGTGATGCGATCGCTGCACAACCAGATTTGACTGGAAAAATCGATACGCCAGAGCTATTTAGCTTCAGTACGCCGATGGAGATTGAATTATCCGGCCATGATTTAGTTACGTTAAAACAAGCTGCGGATACTTTGGTTGCCACCCTTGAAGCCAATGATCGATTTAGTGATGTCAAAACCAGTTTGCGCCAAGGACAACCAGAAATCACTCTCCATTTTGATCATGATCGCCTTGCGCAATTAGGTTTCCAAGCCTCTGATGTGGCAAAACGCGTCGCCAACTATGTCGGCGGGGAAGTGGCGGGGCAGTATAGTATCCAAGATCGCAAAGTTGATATTCGGGTGCGTTTAGCTGAAAAATTCAGAGACTCTGAATTGCAATTAGCACAAATCATTATCAATCCGAGTAGTCCATCTCCGTTGCCACTTTCAGCGGTCGCCACTATCAGTCGCGAAATTGGTCCGAGCGAAATTACCAGGATTGGTCAACAACGGGTTGCTGTGGTGAGCGCGAATTTGGCCTTTGGCGATGTGGAGCAAGCGGGCAAAGTTGTGTCTGAAATCTTAGCGAAACAGGCGATGCCTTATGGTGTGAGTGCAAATATCGTCGGTCAAAGTGAGGAGTTGGCGCGTTCTTATAACTCGCTCATTATTGCGCTAAGCTTGGCGGTGTTCTTGGTCTATCTGGTCATGGCTTCGCAATTTGAAAACTTATTGCAGCCGCTATTGATCCTTTTCACAGTGCCATTAGCAGGCGCTGGTGCAATCTTGGGGTTGTGGTTGACCGAGACTCGGATCTCCGTGATCGTATTTATCGGCTTTATCATGCTCGCGGGGATTGTCGTCAATAATGCCATCGTGCTGATTGATCGGATTAATCAATTACGCGCTGAAGGCATGGCAAAATCTGAAGCCATTATTACTTCAGGTGTCACTCGTCTTCGTCCAGTGCTTATGACCACTTTAACGACAGTGCTTGGTTTATTGCCCATGGTATTTGGCGGCGAAGGTTCTGAATTAAGAGCGCCAATGGCCATTGCAGTAATTTTTGGTCTGTCATTTGCCACCTTACTAACCTTGATTTTCATCCCTGTGATTTATCATCTGACCATTGGTGAAAAAGGTTCAGCTGCAGAGGTGAAACCATGAGTGAACAACAATCGCCAGATTACAAAGCCAATATGTTTACTCGGTTTGCGCTGACGCGGCCTGTAACCCTATGTATGGCATTTTTATCCATGTTGGTGTTTGGCATTTTTGCCAGTCGCATGCTGCCGTTAGAGCAGTTCCCAGGCATTGATATTCCTCAAATCTTTATCAATGTGCCTTACCCAAATGCCACGCCAGCTGAGATCGAGCGTTTGATCACAAGGCCGCTTGAGGAGTCGCTATCGACTGTAACCGGCATTAAAAAAATGCGCACTTTCTCCAAAGAAGATTCCGCAGAAATTGGTTTGGAATTTAATTGGGAAGAAAATATCAATACCAAGAGCATCGAAGTGCGGGAGCGGATTGATAGTGTGAGACATCTGCTGCCAGCCGATGTTGAGCGAGTGTTAGTGTTTCAGTTCAACACCAACGATTTTCCAATTTTCCAACTGCGCATCTCCAGTGAGCGCGATTTGTCGATGGCATATGATCTGTTAGAGCGAGTAATTAAACGCCCGCTCGAGCGAGTGCCTGGAGTTTCTAAAGTTGAACTCTATGGCGTGGATAAGCGCCAAGTCACTATTCGTTTGTTACCCGATAGATTACGTAGTTTGCAGATTGACCCAGTGCAGTTACTTGCCGAGTTGCAAAAACAAAATTTTGCCATGACAGCAGGGGAAATTCGTAATAGCCAAGAAAGTATCTTAATTAAACCCGTCGGTGAGTTAACCAGTTTAGACGAGATTAAGCGATTGCCGATTGGTCGTGGTTTGCAATTGGCAGATATTGCTGAAATCCATTTAGAACTGCCTAAGCGAACTGAAGGTCGCAGGCTCGATCAACGTTATGCAGTCGGCTTGCAAATTTTTAAAGAATCAGGGGCTAATCTGGTCGATGTCGCGGCTGCAGCGATGAAAGTCGTCGACCAAGCCGGCAAAGATCCTTCTCTGAATGGCATTAATATCTATGTCATGGAAAATACTGCGGAAGGCGTGACTGACAGTTTAAGAAACTTACTTGAATCAGGCGCAGTCGGTGCGGTGCTCTCTTTTATTGTGTTGTTTTTATTTTTACGGCATACCCCGACAACTTTGTTGGTCGTGTTGTCAGTGCCTGTTTCATTGTCGATCACTTTAGGCATGATGTACTTCTTAGATTACAGCCTGAATGTGTTGTCGATGATGGGGCTAATGTTAGCTGTGGGGATGTTGGTCGATAATTCAGTGGTTGTGGTCGAAAGTATTTTCCGTGAGCGTGCAAAGGGGGGGGATGTCCGAGCCGCCACCGAACGCGGTGTTTATCGCGTTGCTTTGGCAGTGCTAGCAGGTACAGCAACGACGGCTATTGTGTTTTTGCCCAATATCATCGGTAGTAAAATTGATGTCACGGTGTTTTTAGAACATGTGGCAATTGCCATCACCATTTCCTTGGCGGTTTCTCTCCTTGTGGCAATGACATTAATTCCATGGTTGTCGACCAAAATTCAAATCAAAGATGAAATCAATCGGCCGCAAACCAGCAAAATTGACGAGTTTTATGGGCGTTGCCTGCATTGGACCATGGGTAATCCAGGGAAATCGACGATGCTGGCCTTGTTATTACTCGTCAGTATTTTTATACCGATGCAGTTTGTCTCAGGTGGCGATGATAATGGCGGCGATAATCAACGGGCATTTTTGAATTACAACATCCAAAGTAATTATGCGCTGGCGGAAGTTGAACAAGAAGTTAGCAAAATGGAGGCTTATCTCTATAGCCGCAAAGACGAATTTCATTTGGAATCAGTTTACAGCTATTACCAACCTGGTTTTGCGGTTTCCACCTTATTGTTTAAAAAAGATTTGCCGGAGCCTGTCGAGCAAATTAAAGAAAAAATTCGTAAAGATTGGCCAGTGTTAGTGCGGGCTAAACCTCAGTTTGGTTGGGGGGATGCTGGCGGTGGCATGCAGATCCATTTACTGGGCCCCTCGACGCAAGTGCTTACTGAACTTTCAGAAAGTTTGGTGCCTATTTTGTCGCAGATTAAAGGCTTAACGGATGTGCGAACTGAAACGCAAGGCGGGCAGAAAGAGCTACAAATTCACTTGAATGAAGATGAGTTACAGCGGCAAGGATTAACTGCCCAAAGCGTTGCCCAGGCTGTCACTTTAGCTCTTCGCGGTACCAACTTACGAACCTTGCGGACTGCCGAGCAAGGGGAGGTGCCACTGCGAGTCTTGTATGACGAAAAAGTCAGCCACTCTCAACAAGAGTTAGAAGCGATCCCGGTCGGGGGGCAGGGGGAACAAGTGGTCAGACTCGGCCAAGTGGCCAAGTTACAAGTCAAAGACCGACTCGGTGAAATTCGTCGATTCAATCGGCAAACGGGTTTAGCCATTGGCATGAATCTCAGTAAAGATCTGAAGATGGATGATGCGAAAGCACAAATCGAAAATGTGATGAAGCAATTACAACTTCCAGCAGGCTACACATGGTCTTTTGAAGGCAGCTTCCAATATCAGGATGATGCCCAAAATGTCATGGTGTTTAATATGTTGTTGGCTGTTGCCATGATTTACTTGGTGATGGCTGCACTGTTCGAATCTTTGTTACTCCCTACAGCGGTGATTGGCTCATTGCTGTTCTCTTTTGTCGGTGTATTTTGGGCCTTATGGATCACGCAAACCGGGATGGGGGTGATGGCATTGATCGGCATGCTGATCCTGATGGGTATTGTAGTTAATAACGGTATCGTTTTGGTTGATCGCATCAATCAATTACGTAATGAGAGCCCTGAAGCGCCTCTTGTTCCTTTAATCGTGGCTGCTTGTGAAGTGCGCTTACGTCCAATTCTAATGACGGTTTCGACCACTGTGTTGGGGCTAGTGCCATTAGCTTTTGGTGATGCCAACATTGGCGGGGGAGGACCAGGGTATGCGCCGATGGCTATCGCTATTATTGGCGGCTTGGTATTCTCGACGTTAACAAGTTTATTGTTAGTCCCGCTGACTTATTGGGGACTTGTCAGACTTGGCATTCGCTTTAGTAAGTTCATCCAGCAAAGCCGCCTGAGAGCTAATCGTTGGATCCGCGAGGCTTAATTTAAACTTGTCGGGGGCGGCATTTCAGCATATGATGTCGCCACTTTCTTGGGGGAGTAATCGCTGACATCTGTCAGGTTATTGTCAACATACTTGCACCTCATTGTGCATGGCAATAACGGAATAGCACCTATTCTGATGAGACCTAAGACAATGCTGTAGCCCAAAGCGGGAGCTATAGTGTTGTCTTTGGCCTAATATCCCGCTGAGATATATTTATGGATGCTCTGCTTTATTCTTTTACCGGTGTTGCTATTGCTGAAATCGGTGACAAAACCCAACTTCTTTCTTTATTCCTCGCCGCGCGCTTTCGTTCAAAAATCGCCATATGTCTAGGGATTTTGGTAGCAACTCTACTCAATCATGCGGTATCAGCTTGGCTTGGTGCATGGGCCGCGCAATTTATTCCGGTGAGTTGGCAGGCTCCTTTATTGGGCGCTTCTTTCATCGTGGTTGCTTTATGGCTGTTGATCCCAGATAAAGATGATAGTGAAGAAAATTCTTGGCTCAAATATGGCGCATTTGCCGCAAGTTGTTTGCTGTTTTTTGTGGCAGAAATCGGCGATAAAACGCAAATTGCGACAGTGTTATTGGCTGCGACCTATCCTGAGACTTGGCTTGTGATCCTTGGAACTACCTTAGGCATGCTTGCTGCGAATGTCCCAGTTGTCTATTTTGGCGCGATGCTGATGGCAAAAATTCCGCTTTCAATGGCACGTAAGGCTGCCTGCGGGGTATTTTTTCTAATCGGTGTGCTGACAATTTTGGGTGGAAGTATTTTCAATTAAGAAAATATTTTCAATGAGTTATTCGATCTCATCGGTTGTCCGTAGTGATGGGATCGAACGATTTGCTGAGAGAAATGTTGAACTCTTCACAGTTTTGCAATGCAAAATTTTTGCTAAATCAGCTTTTGTACATTTTTCGCAAGTTTTATTGTTAAAATTGCGCAATTTTTAAACAGGCGATCATTGATCTTTGGATCTAAAATACTGCAAAATCAGAGTTCAGTTAAAAATTGTGCGAATTCTTTAAAAAATAAAAAAACCGCGAACGATTAAACCATAATGATTATCAGAAATGAGATACCCTTCCCCCCGGTGGTGTCGCTGTATGATGAAGTAGGTTGTTTTCCGGTGTTGTACTTAACCGAGTCCAGCTAAATCAGGAGTAACTCGATGAAACCTATACAACCAGTTAATTTAACTGTGGTGTCCGAAGCACCTGCTGAAACTGAGTTCGAGTTTAGTGCCGAATTTATTGCTGCGTTTAAAGACCAAGCAAATGCAATTGCCAAAAAACTCACAGATCAATTAAGCCAACAATTGCAGTCCGCGCAAGAACTGAATTATCAGTTTGAACGCCAGTTCGCGGCTCAAATGTTAAATGAGCAATCTCTGCAAGAAACCATTATGGCGCAGGATGAATTGCTTTCTTCTCAACGACAGCAAGCTGAATATATGGCTGAAGAACATCGGATGTTGCTTGAAGCGGCCAATGTTCAGTATCAGCAGCAATTACAAGAAATTCAGACGGCACTGCACCAACAGGTTTCTGATGCAGAAGCGGAAAGAGACCAAGCCGTCGCGTTGTCGAAGGCAACTTCCCAAGAGTTGCAGGTTCTGGAACAACAACATGAACATCAACGCAGCCAGCTGCAGTTGATGATTGATGAGTTGCAACAGAAAGAACATGCCTTTATCGCAAGAATTTCGGAACTTGAAGCCGCAGTCCCTCAATTGCGTGAAGCTTTACAAGTGAGCCGTCAGCAATTGCAACAAATGCAAGAGCGTGCGCAAGCAAACGAGCAAAGATTACAAGCGCTGAATCAAGAAAATGAAGGGCTGAAAGCTCGCGTTGCCGATTTAAGCGATTTATCTGAAACGTTAACCGCCTCAGTTGCACGAGCAGTGAATGAGCGCAATCAGTTCCAAGAGGAACTGAAAGTGAAATCCTTGGCCTTATCTCGTGTTGAAGGCCAGTTAACTGAGGTTACTGAGCGATTCTCGCAAACCCATGATAACACTGCAGAGCTGCAGGAGCAGTTATCGCAAGCACAACAACAAGCGATTGAATGGCAGACCAATGCTGCAGCACTGCAAGCCAGAGTTGATGAGTTTGAACAGCATGCTGCTTCATTGATTGCAGAGCATCAGCAGCAACAATCGCAATTATCTGCCGAACTTGTTGAACAAACTGCACTGACTCAGCGTTATCAACAACAGTTGATGGAGTTACAGCAACAAACTGCTGAACAACTGAAAAACGATGGTTCTTTACGTCAACAATTGCAGGAAGTGAGTGAGCAAAAAGATGCACTCACTCTACAGTTACAAGATTTGCAAAAACAACTAGAAGCCAGCTTGCAACAGCAACAACAGTTGCAACATGAGCGGGATAGTGTTGGCAATCATCAGATGTCGCAGCAGAAATCTGTTGAGTTGTTGGAAATTACCATCAACCAACAAAAACAAGAAATTGCTCGACTGACTCAATATTTACCTGAACTTGAGCAGAATTTTGCTCAGTTGAAAGAAGCCAATCAAATGTTCCGTGAACAGCATGCTAGCGTGTCTGAGCATCAAGCGGTTCAGCGTGAAACGATTAAATCGTTGCGTGAAGAATTGATGATGTTGAAAGAGCAAACTCAACAACTCAATGAGGAACGTCAGCAGATGCGAGCCCAAAACTCGCAATTGTCAGAGCAGTTATCTTTTGTGAAATCATCAACTTCAGCCACCATTGAACGGTTAACGATGAACTGGGAAAAAGCGCAAGCGCGCTTAAAACAATATGAGCAGGCGACCGGGACCTAAAGGTCAGCTAAAATCGTTTTGAATTCCCCTATAAAAAAACGGCAATATTGCCGTTTTTTTATAGGTTTAATTCTTATGATATTGACTTCAACATGGATCCTCTCAGCAACATGCATTTTAGATCAGCCGACGATGAGAAAAGCCGCCCCGAAGGGCGGTATTGATTTTTTCTATGAATTATTGCGCTTCAAAGAAAAACTTTTGACGTTTAACTTTGTTGCCATTTAGCTCATTCATGGTTTTGGCATCAAACAGTCTGCCATTCACCATGGTGAGACTGACGCGATCACTTTGGCGGATATCGGCTAATGGATCGCCATCGATAACAATTAAATCCGCCAGTTTCCCTGCTTTGATAGAACCTAACTGATGATCCAAACCAAAGGTTTTTGCAGGGTTAATTGTGGCAGTTTTTAAGGCTTGCAATGGACTCATGCCGCCTTGGGCAAACATCCAAATCTCCCAATGCGCACCGAGACTTTCACGCTGACCATGAGCTCCGATATTCGTGACTACACCTAAATCATTGAGTTCTTTTGCACTTTTAGCAATGTGGAAATGATTATAGTGATGATCAGGTGCTTTAGGTCGACGCATCGAGCGCGGACCTAATACACTCATCGGAACATAAGCTGAAAGCCGAGGATGTTTCCACACTTCAGTTTTATCATACCAATAATTTTCGCCCCAGATGCCGCCATAAGCCACAACCAAAGTAGGCGTGTAGGCTGTTTCACTGGCTTGCCATAGTTGCTTCACATCATCATATAATTTCGCTGCAGGCAGAGAATGCTCGAGTGTCGTATGGCCATCCACCACCATGGTGAGGTTATGTTGCAGCAATGAGCCGCCTTCAGGCACGACCATCATGTTCAAGTCGCGCGCGGCCTGAATAACTTGCTGACGTTGATTACGTCGAGGTTGGTTGTAACTTTTGACTGAAAAGGCGCCTACTTTCTGCAAACGTTCTAAATGAAATTTGGCATCAGCCAAGCTATCAACATGCGAGGTATATCCAGCGCCGTAAGCACCATAAAGGATGGTCCCTGTTGAAAATATTCTGGGTCCGACGATTGCCCCAGTTTTTTGTAATTCGCTGGCAGTGAAAATTTCTTGGGTGTTATTCGATGGGTCGTGGATGCTGGTCACACCGAGCGCCAAACTCGCATAGTTGATGTAGTTTTGCTGCGGAATGATTTGATTTTCACCTTGACTGCCGTGAGCATGCGCATCAAATAAGCCTGGCATGATGGTTTTCCCGCTGATATCAATTTTCAGCGCATCGGCTGGGATTTTCACATTGTCACGAGTCCCTACTGCAACAATTTTATTATTTTCCACCACAACAACACCATCACGAATGACTTGCTCACCTTCCATCGTAATGATTTGACCACCGACAAATGCTACTGTGTCTTTGGGAATGTAAGCAGAGGCTTTAAAACTGACATTTTTGCCGTTGGCGACCTTAAAGTCCTTCGTTTGGCCAACTTTGAAGGCTTCGCTGAGATTGGCATGATATAGCTCAGGACCTAAATTCCAGTACAGTTGCTGACTATTACCACTCCAGCTGATGTTTTCACCGGCTCTCACAGAGAGTTGTTTGACCGGAAACTGCGGGTCGTCACCAGCAAGATCAATCACGGCACCTCGTTCAGCGAAAGGCGTGACATAAATTTTGAAGCGATCAACAAAAGCAACGAAATCGCCATCTGGCGATACTTTAAATTCGGTGCCGTACTTCGCTGAATATAAAGTTCGTTGTTGCTGTGTTGCTAAATCAATGGCAAGCAAAGTAGGATTTGCACCATAATCCATCGCAAAAACTCGATCAGAGCGGTCACCAAAATGCGGGTTGAAGCCGTTTCGACTGATCAGCTTCGCCTCGCCGCCTTCGCTTGCAACCAGATAAAGGCCTGTATTGAGAGACCATTTTTTGTCGAGTAAATCACCTGCGCCGCCTTTACGAAACACAATATGTTGGCCATCAGGGCTAAACGTTGGCTCCAGATATTTGCCCGGCGCACTCATCACGGTTTTTGTGCTGCCAGTGGCTAAATTGATGACCTTGATTTGACCTTGGCGCTGGTCATGCCAACTGACAAACACGAGTTTTTTGCCATCACGGGAAAACTGCGGATAAAACTCAAATTCATCATTGCTTTGGGTGAGTCGCTTGGGTTTGCCTCCTTGTGCGGAAACTAGATAAAGTTTGCCAAGCGCGGAGTAAATGACTTGTTCTCCATCCGGAGAAACCTGCACGAAGCGCAACATTTTGACATCGACCTGTGGGGTATCAATGTTTTGTTTCACGCGGACGGTTTGTTGGATTTGTTTTTCTGTTTTCACATGAAATGGAATGTCATTGACTGATTGGTCAGCCAATGACAGACGTTTGAGTGAACCTTGAGCCCAAAACACCAATTCTTTGCTGTTTGGAGTAAAACTCATGGCTGGATAAACACCATGAATTGCCCAAGTTTCTTGCATGTCTCGATCTAAATCGGCATAAAGCTGGGTATGTTCACCTGACGTCAAATCATACAAAAATAGACTGGTTTGAAAATCTACCCGTTTGATGTAGGCAAGATATTTGCCATCCGGAGACGGCGTAGGGCGAATCGCGCCACCTGCGCCTGCTAACAGTTCCTCGATTTCACCCGTTTCGACAGTGAATCGCTTGATTTTATAAATCCCTTGTTCCGAATCTTTCGAATAATGGAAGGTTTTACCTGGGGTATCGTCCTGTGAAAAATAAATAAACTTGCCATCATGCGAGTAGGCAGGCTCGCCTAAATCTTTTTCATCGTTGGCTTTGGCTGTAAGCATGACGCCATTTCCGCCGTTTTTGTGATAGAGCCAAACTTCACCTGCGCCCAGTGAGCGTGTGTTGGTAAAATGCTTCCGGGCAACAATAAAATTGCCATCAGGACTCCACGCTGGACTATTTAATAAACGAAAGGTTTCATTGGTAACAGCATGTGCCCCAGTGCCATCGGTATTCATCAACCAAATATTATCGCCACCGCCTTCATCCGACGTGTATGCAATGTAACGACCATCCGGACTAAAAGTCGGTTGCATTTGCCAACCAATATCTGAGGTTAATTTCTTGGGATTGCCGCCCTGAATTGGCATGGTATAAATATCGCCCAATAGATCAAAGACTACAGTCTTCCCATCCGGACTCACATCCACATTCATCCACGTGCCGCTTTGCGTATCAATCTTCACATTTTTGAAAATGCCCTGGGGCTTATTCACATCCCAAGTGGAGGCTGTCGTTGATGCTTGTGATTGAATGAGTGGGTTCATCAGTAATGCGATGAGGGTAGGTTGCCATAACTTCATAAAGATCCTTGTGCGACAGTGTCAGACGTATTGTTCAGTTTTATTATTCAGCTAAACTGCCATAGAGATGCTGATTTGTCTGCAGTGATTGAAGTAAAGTCGTTCGAAAGCCAATTTTGAACGACTAAGCTATCGAGCTTGAGGGCTCGTTTAGAGGAATTGATTTGTGGATTCGCCCTGTATTGCCAGTTGTAAGTTGAATAATAACAAGGTCTGTATTGGCTGTTTTCGCCATATCGATGAAATTGTTGATTGGAATAAAAAGACTGATGAACAACATGCCGTGATTTTCAGCCTGATTGCACTTAGAAAGCAGGAGTTTGCCCAATACAAGCAATCATTTACAGCAACAGAGCTTTCTCCCATTACGCAACAAGAATGGCAAGCTGCCAAACAACGGATCGCCGCAGCCAAAAAATAGTTTGGATTTTGTCCTAGCGCAAATCTGTTGTGTTTTTAAGAACAGGATCCAGCAGTATTTTGTATACTACAGTTTTAACCTTGGAGAATCATATTGTTAGAAGCTGTTTGGATAGGTTTTGCCTTTAGTTTAGGGATGTTAGTGCGAGCTGTCGGCTTGCCACCCTTAGTAGGTTATTTAGCCGCTGGATTTGTCATTTCTGCGACTAAAGGTCAGCTAGAACTGCCCGAAGGTGAGCATATCATTAATCATATTGCTCACTTTGGGGTGTTGTTATTACTTTTTACTGTCGGCTTAAAGCTTAATTTTCGCAGTTTGTTAAAGCCGGAAGTGCTCGGCGGCAGTTTTGTCCATTTCGCTTTTTCGACAATTATGTACGCCCCCATCATCTACTTTGTTTTCGATTTGGGATGGTATCAAGCATTAATGCTGGCTGAGGCTTTAGCATTTTCAAGTACAGTTCTGGCAGCCAAAGTTTTAGAAACCAAGCGTGAAATCCGTGCTTTTCATGGCCGTGTTGCCATTGGTATTTTGATTATGCAGGATTTAATCGCGATGCTGGTGATGAGTCTTGCCAATGGCACTTCACCATCACCCTGGGCATTTTTAGTGTTATTGCTGCCCTTTATCCGTCCGGTGCTTTTTAAATTGTTGGATTTAACAGGGCACGATGAATTATTGATTTTATTTGGTATTTTGTTCGCCGTGGTTGTCGGCGGTCAAGGCTTTGTTTTAGTTGGCTTAAGTGGAGAGCTTGGCGCTCTTGTGTTTGGCGCTTTGTTGGCTTCCCATCCACGCGCCGGGGAACTGGCCAAAAGTTTGTGGGGTATCAAAGAGTTTTTCCTTGTTGGCTTTTTCCTCCAAATTGGTTTAGGTGGCTTGCCTGATGCCAATGCTTGGTTATTCGCGGGCCTGATGATTTTGTTATTGCCATTAAAAGGGGCGCTGTTTTTTGTCCTGTTGATTTACTTCAAGTTACGTGCTCGAAGCGCCTATTTATCAGGACTGACGCTGACGAACTATTCTGAATTTGGTCTGATTGTGGTCAGTGTCATCATGCCAGAGTTTCTCATTCCATTGGCTTTGACAGTCGCGTTGTCATTTGTCCTTTCGGCGCCACTCAACCGCATCGCTCACCCACTGTATGATAAAATATCGGCCCGTTTAGTGCCCTTAGAGCGAGACATTCATCATCCCGATGAAGTGCCAGTATCGCTTGGCGATGCCGAAGTGTTAATTATGGGGATGGGGAGAACCGGCACTGCGGCTTATGAATATCTAGAACACAAAACGCATTTAGTGGCTCTTGATTCTGACCCTGCCAAAGTGTTGAGCCACCAAGCAAAAGGTGCCAATGTATTTTTTGCGGATGCCGAGGACCAAATCTTATGGCAAGGGCTAGATTTATCCAAAATCAAAGCGGTGTTGTTGTGTATGAGTGACTTAGAAGCCAAATTAATTGCCGCGCGGAAATTGCGCGAGGCAGGATTTGTCGGTTTGATTGTGTCGCATAGTATGCATGGGGATGAAGCTAAAGCAATTATTGCTGCGGGAGCCGACCACACCTATCTGACTATGTCCGAAGCAGGGTTAGGTTTAGCGGAGCGGGTGCGTCAACATATCAGTCTATAAGTACTGATATGCTAGGTGCGTATCTGAATAAAAGCGCGCTGAAATTTGCGTTCAGCGCGCTTTTTTGTTTTGTTTCACTCAGCAAAGTCTGATGACTGGCAAATCAGTCTAAAGTGCCCACCTGATAATCAATCTCTTGTGCTGAAAGCGCGGTGTTGATGATGATTTTCAAACCCGCTATCACCATGTCAATCTCCATGCTTGGTGCTGCGGAGACTAGCGTTTGACAGGGGGCATAGGGAATATGGACAAATCCTACTGGAATTTTTTGCAGCTGTTCGAGGTGGCACAAATGGAAAAAGGTGCTGTTACAAACATAGGTGCCCGCGGTATAGGAAATGGCTGCTGGAATTTGCTGTTGATGTAAGGCCTTGACCATTGCTTTTAATGGCAATTGGCAAAAATACGCGGTTGGTGCATCAGCGATAACAGCGATACCGCTTGGCTGTTTACCACGATTATCTGGGATCCTTGCTTCAATCAGATTGATAGCAACCTTCTCTAAACTGAGCTGGGTTCGTCCGCCGGCTTGCCCGATGGCGATGATGAGAACCGGTTGATGCTTTGCTACCAACTCATTCAGCTGCTCCGCACTTTCAGTAAAAGCACATTCTAATTCTGCCGCAATCACTTGATGATGTGCGATAGGTTGCCAATCGTGCAATGCTTTGGCTACTTGCCAAGAAGGGTTTATGCGCTCGCCATCAAATGGTGCAAAACCGGTCACTAAAATTTTATGTTGCATTTCAAAACGCCAAAAAATCTAAGAGAAAAATATTCACAATCAACAATATCAGCGCGGTGGGTGCTTGCGCCTTAATCACCGCGTGTTGATCTTTCAGTTCCAATAACGCCGCAGGGACCAGATTAAAATTTGCGGCCATCGGAGTTAACAAAGTTCCGCAATAGCCACAAAACATGCCGATGGCAGCAACCACTGCAGGGTTGCCACCAAAATGGATGATGAGTAACGGGACGCCAAGCCCTGCCGTAATGACTGGAAATGCGGCAAAAGCATTGCCCATGATGATGGTAAATAACGCCATCGCTATTGCATAAGCCGCGACAGCGGCAAAACGAGAATCCAGACTTAAGTAATCACGGGTCAGGCTTGCGACTGCAGTGCCTACTCCCGCATCATTAAACAAAAAGCCGAGCGTCGCCAGTAACTGAGGGAGTAAAACCGCCCAGCCCATCGCTTCTAATAACCTTTTGGTTTCTCGGACTGGTTGACTAAATGGCGCGCGCGTTAACCAAAGTGCCACGACGAGCGCCACGACAACGGCAATGGCCAAACTCACCAAAGTAATGTTTTTTGCATCCAACAGCCGCCAATCTTCGCCGCCGATTTTAGCAAGAGCCAACACCGAAAATAAGGTTACTGCTGGAATGCAAAGGGCAGGGAGGAATATCTTGTGGCCAATTCGTGTAATGGCTGCACTGAGTTGTTCGCGAGTATGCTGGCTTGTAACATCGCCATTTCCATCGGAATTGTCCGTTTCGCTGCTGGATAATGGTTCTACCCTACCTCGGCCTAGTCCGCCGCTACCAGCAACCAATGCCAGCACAATGACTAAAACACCGACGAGTGCTGCCGGTAAATAATCACCGATTAAAAAAATCAGTCCATAGATAGCCCAAAAACTGGCTGAGCGGATACGTTTAGGATTGGTGGAGTCTCGAAACACCAGTACAGCCACCGTCAGCAATAACAATCCAATCAACAGATAAACTGCGGACAAACTGATCATAATGGCTTACTCAATTTTTGTTGCTGTGCGCGTAAATAACTATCAAAGCGCAGGAGGCGTGTGGCATGGATCAAAAAAGCGGCGACTGCGGTTGGGATCCCCCAAAGTGCAATATGCAAGGGATCTGTCTCGATATTGAGCTCGCGTAAGAACGTATGCATGAGAATAATTGCGCCAAAGGCAACAAAAATATCTTCACCGAAGAATAAGCCAATATTATCGGTTGCGGCCGCCATCGCTTTGACTTGTTCGCGCTGATGTTCGGTGAGTGATGGAAGATGTTGCTCTAAGTTGTTTTCACGAGCTTTCGCTTGTTGCTCAGCAAGCGCCTCGGCCATTGGCGACACCAGAGGCCGCACCATTTGTGCATGGCCGCCCAAACTGGTGAGCCCAAGGGCTGCTGACGTTTCACGCACAAATAAATAGACCACCAGCATTCTGCCGACAGTGGCGCCTTTGACCTGAGCAATGAGTTGTTGGGCTTGTTGCTTTAAGCCGTATCGTTCGCTTAAACCAATTACAGCCAAGGGCAATAATAAAATAACCGGTAAAGTTCTGGTCTTTAAAAAACCATTGCCAAGGGCTTCTAAAATCAGCAGCGGAGGGAATTTGGCGGCTAAGGCTGCAGTGATCCCCGCACAAATGACGACCAAGAGCGGATTAAACCGCAATAAAAAACCTAGCAGTACCACCAGCACGCCAAGCAATGGCCAATAGTTCATGACTTGGCTCCTTGTTGGCTTGCTTGCCATGCTGCTGAATTGTTAAGCGCTACACCCATTTGTGCTAAACGCTGATGAAGGGTTTGCAAAAATGATACAGCATGTTGATTATCGCCATGCACACAGATGGTGTCCGCTTTGATAGCTAGGCAAACACCTTCGACACTGCGAATTTCGCCATGCTGTAAAATCTGTAATACCTGTGCAATCGCGGCATCGGCATTTAAAACCGACCCAGGTTCACGTCTGTCCTGCAAGCGGCCATTGGCAAGATAAGCCCTATCGGCAAAGACTTCTGTTCGCACCTGAAGGCCTAATTTTTGCGCTATCTGCGCTTGGACCGAATTTGGCAAGGTGACTAAATATGCACTCGGTAATAGCTGCAAACAAAGTTCGGCAATCATGGTTGCTAAGTGTGCATCATCGGCACTTTGGTTATACAGCGCCCCATGCATTTTTACATGCGTAATGCCAACACCCACGTCAGCTGCCCACTGCTTAAATTGCAGAATTTGCTCCGTTAAACTGTGCTTTAAGTCATTGATTGGCATATTCAGTACCAAGCGACCAAAATTGGCTCGATCCGGATACGAAGGGTGAGCTCCAACCTTCACCTGATGTTGGCGGCAGGCAAGCAGCGCTTGCTGAATATCATTAAAACTGCCGGCATGAGCACCGCAACTGATATTGGCGGAATGAATGAGCGGAATAATCGCTAAATCAAAAGGGAAGCCTTCACCGAGATCGGCATTTAAATCGACTTGCATTAGATAGCCTTGATAACTGAACACTGCAACATGGATTACCTTAGCAGCCTCCACCTTAAGTTGTCATCTGTGTGAAATTCAGATAGCAACAAACCTCAAACCGTGCTGCAATATTATTTCATTGATGGGAGCACTGTATGTCATTGAGTACTGGACCTGCGCAATTGCAGGATATCGCTGCACTTGCCGCACTTGAAAAATCGGCATTTGGTGAGCCATGTTATCCGCAATTTTTCTTTCGGCAAGCCTATGATTTGTGGCCACAGTATCTATGGTGTGTCAAAGATCACAATCAATCAGCGGGCTACCAATTAGCAGGCTACTTGTTGGCTGCGCCAATGCTCAATCAAGAGGGCGTGGTGAATATTATGTCGGTGGCGATTGCACCTGAGTATCAAGGCATGGGAATTGGTCGTTTGTTAGTGAGCAGTTTTTTGGCAAGCCAACCGCAGATTGATAAGTTTTGGCTGACTGTAGATCCGCACAATGTGGCGGCGCAACGTTTGTATCAAAAACTGGGCTTTAGCGTGGCCAAAACAGAAAATGATTATTACCATCTTGGTGAATCAAGGTGGCTGATGGAGCTCAATCGACGCAGCTTAATGGTTGAAAATGTGGAATGTTTTAGCGAAGAAATTGGCCGCTAAGCCGCGTCATTCATGGATTTGTATCAAATGCTCGACGGACGGAAAAAGCCCCGCTATAATGCCGCGTCCTATTAAACAATAAGTCTGACTACTCGAGCTTTTGCAAAATCATGTCAGACGTAAGCATGCTGGCGTATACCCACGCCCGATTTTGATTTTGAGGTAACAAGATGCAAGTTTCTGTTGAAACCACCCAGGGTTTAGAACGCCGTTTAAATATCACTGTTCCGGCTGCAGCTATCAGTGGTGAAGTTGAAAAAGAATTACGCCAAATCGCGAAGACTCGTCGTATCGATGGTTTCCGCCCAGGCAAAGCACCAGTCAGCATCATCAAAAAAATGTTCGGTTGGTCAGTATTACAAGACGTTGCTTCACGTCAAATGCAAAACCATTTTTACCAAGCCATCATCAGCAACAAATTAACTCCAGCTGGCGCACCAACGTTTGCTCCAGGTCAATTAGCTGAAGGCCAAGATTTACAATTCACTGCTACTTTTGAAGTGTACCCAGAAGTTGCCTTAACAAATTTAGATAAAGTTGAAGTCACCAAGCCAGTTGTTGAAATTTCTGCCGACGATATGGCCAAAATGATCGAAACACTGCGTAAGCAACACGCAACTTGGGCTGCTAAGACAACTGCAGCAGTTGCTGGCGATCGCGTGAATATGGACTTCGTTGGTTCAATTGATGGTGTTGAATTTGAAGGCGGTAAAGCCACTGGTTTTGCCTTAGAATTAGGCCAAGGTCGAATGATCCCTGGTTTTGAAGATGGCATCATCGGCAAAGCTGCTGGCGAACAATTCTCTATCGATGTGACTTTCCCAGCTGAATACCACGCTGAAAACTTAAAAGGCAAAGCCGCGCAATTCGCCATCACTTTAAACAGTGTTGAAGAGCAAGTATTACCAGAAGTGAACGAAGAATTCGTTAAACTGTTTGGTTTAACTGAGAATACCATCGAAGCTCTGCATGCTGAAGTTCGCAAAAACATGGAGCGCGAGCTGAACCAAGCCATCAAAGGCAAAGTGAAAGAGCAAGTGATCAAAGGCTTATTAGCAACTCACGAAGTTGAAGTGCCTTCAGCATTAATTGACTCAGAGGTTGAAGTATTGCGTCGTCAAGCTTTACAACGTTTTGGTCAAAACATGGATGCGAAAAACCTGCCTGAATTACCAGCAGCGTTATTCACTGAACAAGCACGTGATCGCGTTAAAGTTGGTTTGTTGTTAGGTGAAGTGATCAAAACTAACAACCTGCAAGTTGATGACAGCCGTGTGCAAGCACTGATCGAAACTATCGCTTCTGCGTATGAAGATCCAGCTGAAGTTGTTGCTTACTACAACAGCAACAAAGAGTTGTTACAAGGCATGCGTAACGTTGCCTTAGAAGAGCAAGCGATTGATTTAGTGTTAGCAAAAGCGAAAGTGACTGAGCAAGTTGCTAAGTTCGACGAAATCATGAACCCTGCTGCCGCTAACTAAGATTGACTTTAAGCGCTTAGACGGTTTTAATGGCTCGAGCAGCAGTGTTCGGGCCATTTTATTTTGCGCTGCTTTGATATTCAGGGAATTCTGCCAATGGTGTTTGAAAAAAATATGAATGATATCGTCAACGCGTTAGTGCCAATTGTTATTGAACAAACCGCCAAAGGTGAACGTTCTTTTGATATCTACTCTCGATTATTAAAAGAACGCGTGATCTTTTTGACTGGGCAAGTCGAAGACCACATGGCGAATTTAATTGTCGCCCAGTTACTATTTTTGGAATCTGAAAATCCAGAAAAAGATATTTATATTTACATCAACTCGCCAGGCGGTTCGGTCACTGCTGGCTTAGCGATTTATGACACCATGCGCTATATCAAATGTGATATTGCCACTGTCTGTGTGGGTCAGGCGGCCAGTATGGGCGCATTTTTGTTATCGGGCGGTACCAAGGGCAAACGGTATTGTTTACCCAATGCCCGCGTCATGATCCATCAACCATTAGGCGGTTTCCAAGGTCAAGCCACCGACTTTGAAATTCATGCTCGTGAAATTTTAACCATTAAAGAGAAACTCAATCGCTTAATGGCTGAACACACGGGTAAAACCTATGAAGAGATTATTGCAGGCACTGAGCGCGATAATTTCTTAAGCGCACAACAAGCCTTAGAATATGGCTTGGTCGATACGATTTTGACCAAACGCGAAGCGAAGTAATTTAATGAACACCCACTGCTGGATGTGGTGGGTTTTTCGATGAGGTAGTTCCATGTCTGATCACCGCAGTGACGGCGAAAAGAGCAGTAAATTGTTGTATTGCTCATTTTGTGGCAAATCACAGCATGAAGTGCGTAAATTAATTGCAGGCCCTCAGGTCTACATTTGTGATGAGTGCGTTGATTTATGCAACGATATTATTCGGGAGGAAATCAAAGATATTTCTCCTAAACGTGACGGCAATAAATTACCAACGCCTCGCGAAATTAGAACGCATTTAGATGATTATGTAATCGGACAAGAGCACGCGAAAAAAGTACTTGCTGTTGCCGTATACAATCATTACAAGCGGTTACGCAGCGGTGTACAGAAGCAAGAAGTCGAGCTTGGCAAGTCAAACATTCTGTTAATTGGTCCGACTGGTTCAGGTAAAACCTTATTGGCAGAAACCTTAGCCCGTTTGCTGGATGTGCCATTTACCATGGCAGATGCGACCACGTTAACCGAAGCGGGTTATGTCGGTGAGGATGTTGAAAACATCATCCAAAAACTCCTGCAAAAATGCGACTATGACGTTGAGAAGGCTCAGCGCGGTATCGTCTACATCGACGAAATTGACAAAATTTCTCGCAAGTCAGAAAACCCATCCATCACCCGTGACGTTTCTGGTGAAGGTGTGCAACAAGCCTTATTAAAACTGATTGAAGGTACTGTCGCGTCGGTACCACCGCAAGGGGGACGTAAACATCCGCAGCAAGAGTTCTTGCAAGTGGATACTTCGAAGATTTTGTTTATTTGCGGTGGCGCTTTTGCAGGGTTGGATAAGATCATCGAACAGCGCAGTGCCAAAGGGTCGAGCATCGGTTTTGGTGCCGAAGTGAAAGGCAAAGAATCAAAACGTAGCTTAACGGAAAGTTTCCGTGATGTAGAACCCGAAGATTTGGTGAAATTTGGTTTAATTCCAGAATTCATCGGACGTCTGCCTGTCGTTGCGACCTTAACTGAACTTGATTTAGCCGCCTTGATGCAGATTTTGAGTCAGCCGAAAAACGCCCTAGTGAAGCAGTTTGCTGCATTGTTCCAAATGGAAGGCGTTGAGCTTGAGTTCCGTGAAGATGCATTAAAAGCGATTGCCAATAAAGCCATGGAACGCAAGACTGGCGCGCGTGGTTTACGCTCAATTGTCGAGGCCGTTCTGCTTGATACCATGTATGAGTTACCGTCAATGCAGGATGTCAGTAAAGTGGTGATTGACGAGACGGTGATCCGCGGTGAATCGCAGCCCATTCTGATTTATCAAACGCCAGAAAAAGCTGTGGCAGAATCCCACTAAACAAAAAAGGAGCTTCGGCTCCTTTTTTTTGCTGAATAAATGAACCGACAGTTGGATTAACACATAGAAATACTGCATATTTTTGAAATATGTGATTGAAGTACTAAATTTAGACCCCATATACTTTGCATTCACGCCTGCAGTATTAATTCGAGAGAGATTCAATGACAGAAGCTACAGTCGAACGTTTGCATATGCCAGTGTTGGCATTGCGGGACGTTGTCGTCTATCCGCATATGGTGATCCCATTGTTTGTCGGGCGGGCGAAGTCCATCAAGTGTCTTGATGCGGCCATGGACAAAGACAAACAAATTTTCTTGGTTGCTCAGAAGGATGCCACCCTCGATGATCCTGCCGAAGCGGATTTGTATCGGGTTGGTACTGTCGCCACTATTTTGCAATTACTGAAATTGCCAGACGGCACAGTCAAAGTGTTGGTAGAAGGGGGCCGCCGGGCGCGCTTGGCCGGCTTTACTGAAACCACCAATACGTTTATGGCGTATGTTGATGTGATTGCGACTCCTGAAATCGATAGCCGTGAACAAGAAGTATTTTTGCGCTCCGCTATCAATCAGTTTGAAGGCTACATCAAGCTGAACAAGAAAATTCCACCGGAAGTGCTCACAGCATTGTCAGGCATTGATGATGCAGCTCGCCTCGCTGATACCATGGCTGCGCACATGCAGCTGAAAATCGAAGAAAAACAGAAAGTTTTAGAAATCATCGATGTTACAGAACGTTTAGAGTTCTTGATGGCGATGATGGAAAGTGAAATTGATATTCTGCAAGTTGAACGCCGCATTCGTAGCCGTGTGAAAAAGCAGATGGAGAAGAGTCAGCGCGAGTATTACCTCAACGAGCAAATGAAAGCAATTCAACGCGAGTTGGGTGAGCTTGATGATGCGCCTGATGAATTTGAAGCCATTAATCGCAAGATTGAAGCGGCTAAAATGCCGGCCGAAGCGAAAACTAAAGCCAGCGCCGAATTAGCCAAGCTCAAAATGATGTCACCGATGTCGGCAGAAGCCACAGTGGTGCGTTCATACATTGATTGGTTAACGCAAGTGCCTTGGAATGAGCGGTCCAAGGTCAAGAAGAACTTAGCGCTGGCGGAAGAAATTCTCAATGCTGATCACTACGGTTTAGATAAAGTCAAAGAACGCATTTTGGAATACCTCGCAGTGCAACAGCGAGTCAATAAGCTCAAAGGCCCCATTTTATGTTTAGTAGGGCCTCCAGGTGTGGGTAAAACTTCGCTCGGTCAATCTGTTGCCAAAGCGACAGGCCGTAAATATGTGCGGATGGCTTTAGGTGGGGTGCGTGATGAAGCAGAAATCCGTGGCCATCGTCGAACTTATATTGGTTCTATGCCGGGCAAGATTATCCAGAAAATGGCCAAGGTTGGTGTACGTAACCCGCTATTTTTGCTGGATGAAATCGATAAAATGGCTTCTGACTTCCGGGGCGACCCTGCAGCTGCTTTGCTTGAAGTTTTAGATCCAGAACAAAACTCGGCATTTAGCGATCATTATCTGGAAGTTGATTACGACTTATCAGATGTGATGTTCTTTGCGACCAGTAACAGCTTGAATATTCCGGAAGCCTTACTCGATCGGATGGAAGTCATTCGCTTATCAGGCTACACCGAAGATGAGAAGCTGAATATTGCCAAACAGCATTTAATCAATAAACAAATCGAGCGCAACGGTTTACGCAAAGGTGAGTTGTTGATTGAAGACAGTGCGATTGTCGGTATTATTCGCTACTACACACGCGAAGCTGGGGTGCGTAGCTTAGAGCGGGAAATTTCGAAGCTTTGCCGCAAAGCAGTGAAACAAATCCTACTGAACAAAGGCCAGAAGCAGGTGGTGATAAACCAAGCGAATCTGGAAGAGTATCTCGGCGTGCAACGCTTTGATTATGGCAAAGCTGAAGACAGTAACCGTATCGGTCAAGTCACAGGATTAGCCTGGACTTCAGTCGGCGGCGATCTCCTCACCATTGAAGCCGCAGCTGTGGTCGGCAAGGGCAAACTAACCCATACCGGTTCACTTGGCGATGTGATGAAAGAATCGATCCAAGCCGCGATGACTGTGGTCAGAAGCCGTGCTGAAACTTTACGGATCAATGAAGATTTCTATGAAAAACGTGATATCCACATCCACGTACCTGAAGGGGCGACGCCGAAAGATGGTCCAAGTGCTGGTATTGCGATGGTGACTGCGTTAGTTTCTAGCTTAACAGGCAACCCGGTGCGTGCTGATGTGGCAATGACCGGTGAAATCACGTTACGTGGAGAAGTGTTGCCGATTGGTGGCTTGAAAGAGAAGTTATTGGCAGCGCATCGCGGTGGCATTAAACGAGTGTTAATCCCGCATGACAATATTCGAGATTTAAAAGACATCCCGGATAACGTCAAAGGTGACATTGAAATTTGTCCGGTGAAGTGGATTGAAGAGGTGCTGCAACTGGCTTTACAAGAGCCAATTGAACGTATCTCTGTGTTAACTGAAGAAAAAACTGCCACAAAGAGCAAAAAAAGCCAAAAAAATGTGGTTTAGGGGCTTTTCAATTGCGGTGGCTGTGCTAATTTAGGTGCAGTTTCGGTGCAGCCCTTGTGTGACAAGGGCTGGCGAGACACCAACAAACTTTTAGGTCACTTGGATTTGTGCTTGCAAGCGCTTCAGATGCTTGATATAACAAAAGCCGAAAACAAGAACGTATTTAATTTTGGTTGTAGAAAATAATAACAATTGAAGGGGATGATATTGTGAACAAGTCTCAACTTATCGACAAAATTGCTGCAGGTGCAGACATTTCTAAAGCGGCAGCGGGTCGTTCTCTTGACGCGTTCATTGAAGCTGTTACTGAAGCTTTAAAGGAAGGTGACTCAGTTGCGTTAGTTGGTTTTGGTACTTTCGCAGTGCGTGAGCGTGCAGCTCGCACTGGCCGTAACCCACAAACTGGCGACCCAATCCAAATCCCATCTGGAAAGATCCCATCTTTCAAGCCGGGCAAAGCATTAAAAGACAGCGTTAACTAAGATTTGTTCATCCGCCAACACGGATGCTCAACTAAGCGACCAAGGACTGCAACGCAAAGTTTTAAGTAACTAACTAGTTTGCAAAGCGACGTGTTCAGTGTCTTAACCGCTTCTATAAAAAAGGCGCATCTGTTAAGATGCGCTTTTTTTTTAAGCCAGCAATTGCAGCGATAAGAGATTTAGTAAGCATGTTAGAAAAAATCAGAGAAGGTTCGCAGGGAGTCGTTGCTCAGGTCATTCTGGGTGTTGTCATCCTGACATTTGCAGTATCCGGAGTCAGTAGCTACTTCAATCGTTCAGCTGATCAATCGGTTGCCGTAGTGAATGGCGAAGAAATTAGTCGTGCTAGTTTTGAACAAGCCTTCCAAAGTGAGCGCGCACGACAAGAACAACAGTTTGGTGAAATGTTTGCGCAGTTGGCAGCAAACCCTGAATACATGACAAAATTACGTGAATCAGTATTAGATCGTCTAATCGATGACACGTTAATCAAACAACAAGCATTAAAACTGGACATCACCATTGGCGATCAGTTCTTGATGGACAGCATTCGTAAAATGCCAGAGTTTCAAGTTGATGGTGTCTTTAATAACGAACGTTACTTAGCATTGCTACGTCAAAACAATTTTACGGCGAATCAATTCCGCGATTTATTGCGCGAGCAGTATACTCGGATGCAATTAAGTGCTGGTGTCGCGAGCTCAGAATTTGCTTTACCTAGCGAATTGAAATTTTTAATGAGCTTGCAACAGCAAACTCGCGATTTCAATTACGCTTTAGTGAAAGCAGCTGACCAAGCCTCTAAGGTTGAAGTGACTGATGAAAAACTAAATACCTGGTATTCGGTCAATCAACAGCGCTATGCCACGCCTGAACAAGTTTCATTACAGTACGTGATGCTGAAAGGTGCTGACTTAGCAAAAGATATCAAAGTCGAAGAAAAAGACATTGAAAATTACTACAACGCCAATTTAGCTCGTTATCAAGGTGAAGAACGTCGCCGCGTTTCGCATATTCTGTTGGAGTCTGCAGAAGAGAATTTAGATATCTATAACAAAGCTGCGGACCTGTTAAAACAACTGCAAAATGGTGCGGACTTTGCGCAAGTTGCCAAAGCGAATTCAGCAGATACAGTTTCTGCTGAGAATGGCGGCGATCTCGATTACATCACCAAAGGTGTGATGGAAGCTGAATTTGAAGCAGCCGCTTTCGGTTTAGCTAAAACTGGCGATTTATCAGGTGTTGTAAAAACTTCATTCGGTTATCACATCATTAAATTGACCGATATCGAATCTGCAACGGTCAAACCGCTTGCAGAGGTGAAAGAACAAATCGTTGCAGCAGTTCAAAAGGAAAAAGCTTCTGAGAAGTTAGCTGAGTTACAGCTAAAACTGGCTGAGGTGAGTTATGAAATTGCTGATACTTTAGATGATGCGGCTAAAGCGGTGGGTGCAACCGTGCAGACAACTGAGCTGTTTAGTCAAGATAATGTTCCAGCTGAAATCAATTTCCCAGCCTTAACTTCTTTGGTCTTCAGTGAAGATTTCATCAATTCGCAAGTCAACAGCGAAGTGATTGAAGTTGCTGCAGAGCAGTTGGTGGTTGCTCGTTTAGTCAAACATGAACCGCCAAAAACTCGGACTTTTGATGAAGTCAAAGCTGAAGTTCAAGCGGCTTATATTGCTGAGCAAAGTGCTGAACTGGCCAAAGTTAAAGCCGAACAATTGGCTGCAGAGTTAGCGGCTGGCAAAAACTTGACTGAATTAGTGAGTGCAGAGCAGTTAACTTTAGAGACTGTGACTGCCAATCCACGTTTTGGTGGCGCCATGGATCCGCAAATTCGTAATAAAGCCTTTGAATTAGCGAAACCAACAGAAGGCAAAACCAGCGTTGCAGCGACAGCATTGCAATCGGGAGATGCAGCAATTGTGGTCTTGACTAAAGTGACTGACGTGCCAGTGACCGCAGAACCAACTGCTGACGAATTGGCGGGATTAGGTTCACAGTTGGCGCAGACTAATTACGAATTGCTTCGTAAAGCATTGCGCGAGAAAGCTGAAATTGTGAAGCATTCAACAACAGCGCCAACGCAAGAGTAACCTTTGATTGAGAACAAAAAGGGTCAGCATCTGCTGACCCTTTTTATTTGCTAGCTCAATCTTCGGCGCTGAATGAAATGATGTGTTCGAAATTTGATTGTGGCTTCCGTTAAATCAACCGATACAGAGTGGGGCATTTTCGACAGCTACTGTATCGTCTTATTCCATAATCTGTGTAGCGGTTTATTCCATACTCAGTGCTTCATTCCGAGGGCAGTGCTTCATTCCGAGAGAGGTGCATTATCCCGAACGCAATGCGCTATCCCAAGCGGTGTTCAAAAAACATAACCTAGGCTAATACTGTACGCTTTTGAGCAATTTTTTGGTGTAGTCATGCTGTGGCTTGCCAAACACCTCTTGGGTAGGGCCGTATTCCAGCCCAAGCCCTTGATGGAGTACCAGTGTCGTATCAGCGAAATGACGGACTAAACGCAGTTGGTTGGTAATTAGAATGTAAGACAAGCCAGTCTTTTGTTGTAAGTCCAACAGCAAATTGACAATCTGAGCCCTTAGTGACGGATCTAACGCGGTCAAAGCCTCATCTAAAATAAGAACCTTGGGATCAAGGATTAAAGCGCGAGCGAGAGCGACACGTTGCAGCTGTCCCCCTGAGAACATATGCGGGTAATAATTGCCGTGTTCATTTAATAAGCCCAGTAATTTTAAGGTCTGGCTGATTTTCTCGCTGCGTTGTTCTTCGTTGAGTACAGTACTGTAACGAAGCACAGAATGCAGAATTTCAGAAATTTTCTGATTTGGACTTAAAGAGCGTGCAGGATCTTGAAAGATGTAACGGATCAGATGGTTCGTCTTTTGATAATCACGACAATTTAATGGGCTACCGCCAAACAATATCTCGCCACCGTCTGCTTGCTCGATGCCAACTAACACTTTCGCCAAGGTACTTTTGCCTGAACCCGTTTCACCGACGATGGCTAAGGTTTGACCGCTATTTAATTGAAAACTGACTTCGGTTAAGGCTTGAATTTTTTGCTGGCGAAACAATCCTTGTGCCTTGGCGTAACTTTTACTCAGCTGTTTCACTTCCAACAGCAAACTCATGATGATTGCACCTTTTTGATGGGAAAATGACAGCTAAAATAGTGATTTTGCACTCGATCGGGTAATGGCGTTTTAACACATTCCTTGCGGGCGTTCGGGCAGCGAGGCCCTAAGCGACAGCCGATTGGCAAATGCTGCAATGTTGGAATACTGCCATGTAAAGCATACAGTGGTTGTTTAAAATTTAACTCAGGTTGGAATTCCGGTACACTCTTAATGAGTGCATCAGTATAAGGGTGTAATGGTTCTTTTAAGATAGTTTCGGTATCGCCGGCTTCAACCAACTGGCCACAATACAGCACGCTGAGGCTATCGGTATTTTTTGCTACAGTTTCTAGCTCGTGGCTAATTAAAAGAATGGAAGTGCCTTTTAATTGGTTAAAACTCGCTAATAAACGGAATAGCTGTGCTTGCGTTGTACTTTCAAGTGCCGTAGTTGGCTCATCAGCAATCAATAGTTTTGGGTTTTTCGCAATTGCCATCGCGATGGAAATTTTTTGGCAAACCCCTTCCGATAGTTGGTAGGGGTAACTTTGCCACACAGCTTTATGGTCGCGGATCCCGACTTTATGTAACAGTGCAATCGCCCGTTTTTTTCGGGCATAACCTCGCTGCCACCAAGAACCTTCCAATAGATGGTCTGGGATAGATTCAGTCAGTTGCTCACCGATGGTGGAAGTCGGATCCATACTACGGCTTGGTTCTTGATAAATCATCGCAATATCGCGACTGATTATTTTGCGTTGTTGCTGATGGGGCAGTTGCAATAAATCTTCGCCGCACCAACTAAAACGATCAGCAGAAATTCGCCAACGCTCATGTAACACGCCCATGATTGCTTTGGCAATCAAGCTTTTCCCTGAGCCTGATTCGCCGACAAGCCCTCGGATCTCACCTTCTTTAATGCTTAAATTAACGCGGTCAACAGCGCGGATCACGCCTTCGCCAGTGTCTAATTCGAGGGTTAGGTTGCGGATATCTAATAGTTGCATTAATTTTCCCGCCGTTTTTTCATTGCGACTCGAAGGCCATCACCCACCAAATTAACCGATAACACGGCAACAAAAATTAAGATGCCAGGCAGAGCGACAGTCCAAGGCGCTATGTAAATCGCATCTAAAGAGTCTGCAATCATCGCGCCCCATTCCGCGGTCGGAGATTGAGCGCCCAACCCTAAAAAGCCAAGTGCTGCAATATCGAGGATCGCAGTTGACAATGCCATGGTAGACAACAAGATTAATTGCTCCCAAATATTGGGCAAAATGACATTGAATAAAATTTGCCAACTGTTAGCGCCATCAAGGCGATAGGCAACAACATAGTCCTGTTTTAATTGATCTTGAATGGCATTACGCACACCATGGACAAATTGTGGTAACAAAGCGAGCATAATAGCCCAGATGGTATTCGTTAGGCCTGGCCCCAGCACCGCAACGATGACTATTGCTAATAATAGACTTGGGATGGTCAGTGCTAAATCGAGTAAGTGGTTAAAAATACTCGATTTGAATCCTTTGCTCATCCCGGCAAGGGCGCCCAAGATTAAACCACCCGCCAAAGCCCCGAGCACTGCTAAAATCGCTAAGCCAAAGGTGTAACTTGTCCCTCGCATCAATCTTGAAATTAAATCCCGGCCTAGGTCATCAGTCCCTAGTGGATACTTAACCATGCCTTCAACTTGCCATGAGGGCGGCAGTAGTAAAAAGTCAGAATTCTGTAGGTAGGGATCATGTGGAATGAAGACAAGGGTAATCAGTGCTAAAAGCAACAAGATAACCACACCGGCTAAGCCAAAAACCGCTGTATGTTGCCGCGAAAAATGGTTCCACAGTAATTGGAACGGGCCGCGGTTATATTCTTCGTAATATAGGCGAAACTTTTTCATTTAAAACTTCCGCGCTAAGGGATTGAACAAGGTGTGCAATATTTCTGTCGAAATATTCACCACGATGACCAAAGTTGAAATGACCAGCACCCCGGCTTGGATTGCAGTGAAATTTCGTTGATAGATGCTATCAATGAGCCATTGACCAATACCTGGCCACGAAAAAACCACTTCAGTGATCATCGCTAAGGTGATGAGCGTGCTAAATTGCAAGCCGATTTGACGTGTGACCGGTAACAAAGCATTGCGCAGGCCATGTTTATACAGCACTTGTAACCGATTGAGGCCTTTGGCCCGGGCGGTTTTTATATAATTTTGTTCAAGCACTTGGATCATCGACTCCCGCACAAAACGCATCATCACCGTCGTGGGGTAAGTGGCGAGCACCAATGTCGGTAATGCCAGATGGATTAACGCATTGCGAAAGGCGGCTTGTTTGTAGGCAACATCAGAAAGCCAAATATCTATCAGCATAAAACCGGTCTGATGCGGAATTTCATACAAAACGCCTAAACGGCCAGAAGTCGGCAGCCAGCCTAATTTTAAGGAAAACAGCATAATGAGCAGCAAAGCCCACCAAAAAATGGGGACTGAATAGCCTACCAAGGCAAACCCCGAAATTGCTTTATCCAGCCATTTATCTTTGCGAACAGCGGCAATAATTCCGCTAGGCACGCCCAGCACTAAAGAGACTAATAAAGCATACCCAGCTAATTCGACTGTGGCTGGCAAAACCATGGCAACTTCGCCAATGACTGGTTGTTGGCTTGCAAACGAAAGTCCCCAGTCACCCGAAAAAATTCTACGAACATAATCGAGATACTGACTGAAATAACTTTGATTAAGGCCATAAGTTTGGCTTAGCGCATCACGCTGTTCATTGCTGATGTCACGCAGCCCAGTGATATTTGTTAAAAAATCTCCGGGAAACATAAAGTTCAAACTAAATGAAAACACCGTCAACGCAATTAAAACGAAAGATATTAAAAACAGCCTTCTGGCCAAATAGCGCAGCATCATGGTTTTTTACCTGCTGCGGTAAAACTAATGCCGCCGTAGGGGTTAATCACTAAACCAGTAATTTTATTCTGTTTGACTTGAAAACGTCTTGAATGAGCAATAGGAACAAGCGGGACTTGGTCCGCAACGTAGTGCTGTGCTTGATAATACAAAGCCTTACGTTCAGCAATATCGGCAGTCAACACAGCATCTGCGATTAACTTATCGTAATGAGGATCACACCAATTGGTTCGGTTACTGCCTGAAATCGCTGCAGCACAGCTCAGCAAAGGCCGTAAAAAGTTGTCAGGATCGGCATTATCAGCAGTCCAGCCAATTAATACGGAGTCGTGTTCCCCGGCTCTGAGTTTCCGCCGAAAGGTGTTCCACTCATAGGAAACGATATTCGCTTGGACACCTATTTTTGCGAGGTCAGCTTGCAACAATTCCGCCATTCTCAGGGCATTTGGATTATATAGGCGTTGTACCGGCATCGCCCAAATATCAATGCTGAAACCATTTGGATAACCAGCCTCCACCAATAATTCTTTGGCTTTGGCAAGGTCAAACCTTGCCGTTCTACTATCGGCTAAATAACCCCAGGAATTCGGTGGTAGCAAAGAATGCGCTTCTTCCGCCTGCCCAAAATAGACCGCTTGTAAAATTGCAGGTTTATTCACAGCATACGCTAGTGCTTGTCGGACTTTGACCTGATTAAATGGCGGTTTTTGCGAATTGAAGGCCCAATAACCAACATTCAAACTGGTTTGTTGGTCAATTTCAAAATCATTGCGTTTCGTCAGTGGGCTATGTTCTAGAATTCTGGGAATTGGCGCAACATCGCATTCTTTGGCTAGCAGTTTGGCTAAACGCTTGGTGTTATCTGGCACAATATCAATCACTAACTGCTCTAAATTCCCTTTATTTCGCCAATAGTTTTCATGTTGATGATAACGGATCAACACATCCTTTTTATATTCACGGAATTTAAAAGGACCACTGCCAATCGGCAGAGAGTCAAGTTGAAATAGCCGCTGTTGACTAATCAGCTGCTGCCCATATTCTGCAGATAAAATAGCGGCAAAATCTGTTGCCAGCGTCGATAGGAATGAACTGTCGGGTTGATTCAGTTGAAAAACTACCTGATGTTGTTCATTTTCTGTCACTGAATGCACCAATTCACGCCACTGCACACTATCAAAATAAGGGTACTCAGTTGCTGTTAAATGAAATGGATGCTCGATATCTAAAATTCTATTAAAGGTAAAAACGACATCATGAGCTGTCAGTTTTCGAGTGGGTTTAAAGTAATCTGTGTGGTGAAATGAAACATCATTACGGATAGTAAAGGTGTAGGTCAGGCCATCTTTACTGATTTGCCAGTCGCTTGCTAAGGCGGGGAGAAGATTGCCTGTTCGGGGATCAATATCGAGCAAGCGATCGTATAAATGCTGGCTAATCGCATCAATCGTAGTGCCTGAAGTGACCAGTTGCGGGTTAAAGCTCTCAGGGGAGCCCTCAGCACAATAAACTAACCCCCGGAGAGTTAAATCCTGCTGTGCTGGCGAACAACTCACATTTAACCCGAGCAGCGTTAGCGCTAAGAAACATCTTTTTATCATTGTTGGCTATCTAACAATTTGTACTTTTTCATATACCCACGCAACTGATGATAAGTCAGATTAAGCGCATCGGCTGTTTTTTTCTGGTTGTACTGACAAGCAGCGAGCGCTTGCTTGATTAATTGTACTTCAAAATCTTCAGATAACAGCTTGAAATCTTGCACTTGGCTAAAATCAAATTCTTGATTGTTCGATACTTGAGAATTACTGACACCCGCTGGCATAGCAGTAGCCGACGAAGTTGCAGGTGGCTGATTGATTGCGGGTGCCGGTTGGATCCGATCATTGGTCCGCACTCTCGCCTGTGGTCGATAAGGTGAAGCGAAGGGATCAAACAAGATATCGTGCACAGGAACATAAGGATTGTTGCTGCGATAAACGCTGCGCTCGACCACGTTTTTGAGTTCGCGCACATTGCCAGGCCAATCATAATCCAGCAGCAATCGTTTGGCTTTTTCACTGAATCCGCTAAATAACTCAAAATTGAGTTCACGTGCCATATTAATTGCGAAATGTTCTGCGAGCACCAGGATATCTTCCCGACGTTCTCGCATGGGCGGCAGGGTGATCACATCAAATGCTAATCTATCGAGTAAATCGGCACGGAATTCGCCTCGTTCTGCCATCGCAGGCAAATCTTCGTTAGTGGCACAAATTAACCGAACATCTACTTTTATCGAACGGCTGCCGCCGACCCGTTCAAATTCGCCATATTCGATAACTCGTAATAATTTTTCCTGCACTAAGCCAGGTGTATTGGCAAGCTCATCTAAGAATAAGGTGCCAAAGTTAGCTCGTTCAAAACGGCCTTCGTGTCGTTTTGCAGCTCCGGTAAAAGCGCCCGCCTCGTGACCGAACAATTCACTTTCCAGTAGATTTTGGTTGAGTGAGGCACAATTGAGCGTCAAATAATTTTGATCCCAACGCTGCGAAAGGTAATGTAGACGTGCGGCGATTAATTCCTTGCCTGTGCCTCGTTCGCCGATAATCAATACCGGTTTATTTAACGGAGCAATTTGCGAGACTTGGTCTAGCACATTTAAAAAACTATTCGATTGTCCGATTAGATTGTCTTGTTGAAAGCTTCTGGCCATGTCTCTGCTACAAATTGGCGAAATTTACTAAATAATAGTCTATTTCAAAAAATGCCAAGTTGACATAGATGAAGGAAAATAAATAAATTCATTATAAAACAATGTGATATGATTTTTTTAAAAGTTGGCAAGGATTCTGAATAACCTATCCTGACTAACCTAAACATTCAGAGGTAATTATCATGGGTATATTCTCTCGCTTTTCAGATATCGTGAATTCAAACATCAATGCCTTATTGGATAAGGCTGAAGATCCAGAAAAAATGGTGCGTTTGATCATTCAAGAAATGGAAGACACTTTAGTTGAAGTTCGTTCAACCTCTGCGCGCACAATCGCTGAGAAAAAAGAATTACAACGCGTGGTCACTCGCTTAGAAAGCGAAGTTGCCGAGTGGCAGGGTAAAGCAGAATTAGCGCTGTCGAAAGACCGCGATGATTTAGCCCGTGCTGCATTAATTGAGCGCCAAAAATCAGCTGACCAAGCCGCAGCTGTTAGCAAAGACATCGCAAATCTTGACGAGCATATCAGCAAGCTACAAGATGAAGTTGCGCAATTACAGGAAAAATTGGCAGATGCGAAAGCTCGTCAAAAATCGATGCTGATGCGCCAACAAACAGTTGCTTCGCGTTTAGAAGTGAAAAAGACGCTGGACAGCACTCGTTTAAATGATGCGATGTACAAATTTGAACGCTACGAAGCCAAAATCGACTCATTAGAAGCTCAGGTTGAAGCTTATGATCTAGGCAAGAAAACCTTGCGTGATGAATTTGCAGAGTTAGCAGCTCAAGACAAAATTGATTCCGAACTGGCGGCACTGAAAGCCAAAATGAACAACAATAACAACGCCTGATTTTCAGGCGTTTCGGAGTAAGTTATGGGTATTAATGAGGCTTTTTCAATTCCACTCATCTTGTTCATGATTTTTGTGGCGCCGATTTGGGTCATTATGCACTACCGTAGTAAACGGAAAATTTCAGAAGGATTGTCCGATGTAGAGCTGAATCAACTGAATGATTTGTCTCGGCGTGCCGAGCGGATGGCGGAGCGGATCAAGACGCTAGAATCGATCCTCGACGCGGATTCACCAGATTGGAGACGCAAACATGACTAAGCTAAAACGCGAACTGTTGCGGGATGATCGTAATGGCAAACTAGCCGGTGTCTGTGCTGGGGTCGCGGATTATTTTGGCTGGGAAACTTGGTTGGTCCGTGTCGTCGTGTTAGCGGGTACGCTCTTGATTCCTGGAGGTTTTTTTCCTGTACTGTATTTTGTCGGCTGGATTGTGTTAGAGAAAAAATCAGTTGCTGAAAAAGGCAGTGGCAAGGTTGAGACCTCTGAAGTTGAACGCCCAGTTGAAGTAAAAACTCGCGTATGGCAACGCGGAGAAGCACCAAAACAGGCAGTACAGCATTTGACGCAACAGTTTGATACCATCGAACAACGGTTGCGCAGCCTTGAAACCTATGTCACGTCGAATAAGTTTCAGTTAGATCGCGAATTTCGAAAATTATAAAACTTGGCTCAGATCCAAAAGATCTGGGCTTAGTTTTTGGTGAGGAGCAGGCATGGACTGGCTGAGTGAGCTAAAAGCTCAGGGGCAAATGCTCAAAACACGGGCGTTAGGACACCATTTACGCGTGGGGATCACGGGTTTAAGTGGCGCCGGGAAAACAGCATTTATCACCAGCCTCATTCAACAGTTACTTCATCCTGCTGCGCATGCAAAGCTGCCATTTTTCAGTGTGATGCAACAGCAGCGTTGGCATGGTGCTAAGCTGCTCGACAGCCAAAGTGTCAAGCTGCCTCGTTTTAGTTATGAGCAAAATCTAGCCGCTCTGTTTGCTGAGCAATGGCCTGCCTCAACCACCGGCTTGAGTCAGATATCATTGAACTTGCGCTATCAATCCAATGATTTTCTAGCGAGTAAACTGCTGAAATTTAGCGAATTGCAATTAGACATTGTGGATTACCCAGGGGAATGGTTATTAGATTTACCGATGTTGCAGCAAGACTACTTGACGTGGAGTGCTCAGTGTTGGTCTCTGTTAAACAGTGCGAAGCGAGCAGCGGTGGTTGCTCCTTTTTTACAGGCATTGCAGCAAGCTAATTTAGCACAGGCGGACGATTGGAGTTTGCAACAACTCAGTGAGATGTATGCACTATTGCTGCAACAGCTTCGCACTGAGCACTATGCGGTTTTACTGCAACCCGGCCGACTGTTACTGCCTGGAGCATTGCAGGGCACGCCGTTATTGTGGCTGTTTCCATTACTGCCATCACAATGTCAGCAGCATTCCCCGCTATTTTTAAAAATGCAGCAGCAATACCAGCGTTATTGCCAACAAGTGGTTAAGCCTTTTTATCAAGATTTTTTTGTCGGGTTAGACCGTCAAGTTGTGTTAGTAGATTGTTTGGGTGCACTCAACCACGGATTTGCGGCCACTCAGGAAACACAGTTGGCGCTGATGCAAATCCTGCAAAATTTCCGTTATGGCACGCAGAATTTCTTCACCAAGTTATTTCGACCTAAAATTGATAAGATTTTGTTTGCAGCCACTAAAGCGGATCTAGTGACTCCCGATCAGCATCAAAATTTAGCCTTGTTATTGCAGCAATTTTTGCAGCAACCTTTGCAAGACAGCCAGTATCAACTGGTAAAAACTGAGGCTTTGCCGATTTCCGCTGTGGTTACTAGCGAATTAGGGATGGTACAAACCGAGCAAGGCGCTCAAGTGTGCCTGCGTGGTACTGATCTGAACGGTCAGCAACGGGTGTTATTTCCTGGGGAGGTGCCCATTTCAATGCCTTCTGAACTGTTGTTTGCTCATCATCAATTTTCTTTTCCGCAATTTAGGCCTCCCAGAATTGAACATATGAGCCTGTTGTCAAGTCAGCGCATGGATCAGGCGTTGGAGTTCTTGCTTGGAGATCAGTTGTCATGAACAAAAAAGATGCGGCACTCAAACAGGCGCAAGATTTCTCAGAAGCCGTGTTCTCCAGCATGCAACAATCCTCTGAGCCTTCTGCCCATGGGGCAACGGCGGCTTCGGAACAAGGTGCAACGAAAGACACTTTAAAGTCCGCGCAACAATTACCGATTGATGATTTTGTGAGCACAGATCAAGCCGACGAATTAGAGATTGCTAGCAAGCCAGCCACACTGTCATGGGGCTGGGTATTGAGCTTTGCTACGCTCATTATTTTTGCCTTAGGGCAATGGGGTCTTTGGCTCGTTACGAGTTGGCAAGCAAGTTGGTTGCAAGGCTCACTGGTGACTTTATTGACAGGATTAGTAAGCGTGCTCTCAATTCGTTTTGGTTATACAGAATGGCGCCATTGGCAAGTGATGAAGCAGCGTCGCAAGTGGCGCGAGCAAGCACAAAAGCTGACCAACACGTTGCAGTTTGGTGAAGCACAATGGTTATGCCAGCAAATTTGTCAGCAACTGCCTGCAAAAGAACTGCAAGCAGTCATTGCCCAGTTTCAACAAAGCATTCAGCCTGAACATAGTGATGCTGAACAGCTCAAATTGTTTGAAACCATCGTGCTAAGTCAGGCTGATGAACTTGTGAACCAGCGCATTTCGCAAGCTTCGATACAAACTGGCGTCGCAGTCGCCTTGAGCCCATTTGCTTTGGCCGATTTAATTTTAGTGCTCTGGCGGGCCTCGCGCATGGTTCGAGAAATCGCGCAGGTGTATGGCGATAAACCGGGGCTCTGGCGGCGTTTGGGCTTGTTGAAGAAATTTGTCGAAACTTTATTTTGGACTGGCGCTTCAGAAGTCGCGATTGATGTCAGTAGCGATTTTATGGGGGCCGAATTGTCGAGTAAAATTTCCGCGCGGGCAGGACAGGGCTTGTTGGCCGGGTTAATGGTGGCGCGCTTAGGGCGCTTCGTGCAACAACAACTCAGGCCTTTGCCGCTCGCATTACCTCCTGTTAATTCGGTGAAAGGCCTACTGGCAGCCATTTTGAAAAAATTGCAGGGCTCTGCAAACTAAAATTTACATTTTAACTGCTCTGATCATTGTAGCGCTGAAGGCAAGCAGACTGTCAGATGTCTGTATGCCTTGTTCTAGATATAACTATTTTGTTTAGATGAAAACAAATTCTTCTAAGACTTAGTAGCTATGAGCAGTCAATTTTCAAAGCAAGAAACCCAATGTATCCATGCAGGTAAAGTGAAAGACACCCAATTTGGTTCTTTAGCCACGCCTTTATTTCAAACATCGACCTTTATTTTCGACAATGCGGAACAAGGCGCTGCGCGTTTTGCTGGTGAAGCTGAAGGGTTCATTTACACTCGCCTAGGCAACCCAACGACTAGAGAGCTTGAACTCAAAGTTGCAGCCTTAGAGGGCATGGCTGATGCAGCCGCGACCGCAACGGGCATGGGCGCAGTGGCGGCTGCAACTATGGCATTTTTAGCGCATGGCGATCATCTGATTGCCAGTAAAGCAATTTATGGCTGTAGTTTTGCGCTATTTAATCACCAGTTTGCGCGCTACGGCATTGAGGTCAGCTTTGTCGATATGACGGATCATCAAGCTGTCCGTGCAGCATTGCGTCCGAATACCAAAATGCTGTTTGCCGAGACTCCGATTAATCCCAATTTAGTGGTGTTGGATCTCGCGTTTATCGGCGATTTTTGCCAGCAGAACCAATTGATTTCGGTGATTGACAACACCTTTTTGACACCATTGTTACAGCGTCCTGCCGATTTTGGCATTGATATTGTCATCCATAGTGCGACCAAATATTTAAATGGGCATGGCGATGTCGTGGCAGGCATTATTGTGTCAGATGTCGAACGTATTCAGACCATCAAGCTCACGACTTTAAAGGACATGGGCGCGACGATTAGCCCTCATGATGCCTGGTTAATCATCCGTGGTTTAAAAACTTTATCTGTACGGATGGAGCGTCACTGTGCGAATGCGCAAAAAGTGGCGGAATATTTAGCAGCCCATCCGGCGGTTGCTCAGGTTTATTATCCAGGTCTTCCGAGTCATCCTGGGCATCGGTTCATTGGAAATCAAATGAAAGCCGCTGGTGGCGTTTTGGCTTTTGAACTCAATGGTTCTCTCGACGATGGCCGTTTCTTTATCAACCAATGTCAGTTATTGAGTCTTGCGGTCAGTTTGGGGGATGCAGAGTCACTGATCCAACATCCGGCCTCTATGACGCACAGCCCATACACAGCTGAGGAGCGCAGAGCCGCAGGCATAAGTGACGGGTTAATCCGTATTTCGGTTGGCCTTGAACATGTAGACGACATTATTGCCGATTTAGAACAAGCGCTTGTAAAGATGCGTAAACAGCAATCAAGTTGATTAGATTCAATTAGTTAGCTTGTTAATCTCTTAAAGTGTAAATCAAATATTACAAATAGCTTGCGAGTGCGTAATTTGATTTCTCGATAAGAGATTAACAGGCCGAACTCAATCATCTAGGATCGGCGCAATAGATGCTCGGCACTTTGCCCAAGGCACAAACAAATTCAACAGGTAGTTTCATGACAACGTACGTCTCAAAAACCTCAGATGAGCATGGTTTTATTGCTTGGTCAGCTGAAGAAAACGCGATTTGGAGTGAGCTGATCACTCGGCAGTTATCCTGCATTCAAGGCAAGGCTTGCGATGAATATTTACAAGGCCTCGAGCGCTTAAATCTGCCAACGGATCGCATTCCCCAACTGGAAGAAGTGAACAAAGTTTTGCGGGAAACCACGGGCTGGGAATGTGCGGAAGTGCCTGCGCTCATTAGTTTCGATCGATTTTTTGAATTATTAGCCAATAAAAAATTCCCTGTTGCGACCTTTATCCGTAGCCGTGAAGAATTTGATTACTTGCAAGAGCCAGATATTTTCCACGAAATTTTTGGTCACTGTGCCATGTTAACCAACCCCGATTTTGCCGAATTTACCCATGCCTATGGCAAATTAGGCTTAGCCGCAAGCAAACAGGATCGGGTGTTCTTGGCTCGTTTGTATTGGTTTACGATTGAGTTTGGTCTGTTAGAAACTGAGCAAGGTTTGCGGATCTATGGCGGTGGCATTTTATCTTCGCCCGGCGAAACTCAATATGCGATGCATTCTGAAGTCCCTGAGCGCAAAATGTTAGATGTTGTTGATGTACTGCGCACCCCTTATCGGATTGATATTATGCAGCCTTTGTATTTCAAAATTCGCAGCATCCGTCAGTTATTTGAGATTGCCCAACTCGATTTGATGGCTTGTGTTGAAGAGGCCAAATCTTTAGGTTTACATGCACCTAAATTTCCGCCGAAAGAGAAAAAAGCCAGTTAATCCTTCATGATCCACTCACCATAAGTGGATCTTCTATTGCTATAAGAGAAAGAGTAATGACAGAACTAGCCGTGATGAAATGTGAAGCTTGCCGAGCTGATGCTCCGCGTGTTTCTGATGACGAGTTACCTGAATTAATGCGCCAAATTCCTGATTGGACGCCAGTGGTTCGTGATGGAATTTTGCAATTAGAGCGCAGTTACAAATTTAAAAATTTTAAACTCGCTTGGGCATTTCATCAAAAAGTTGCGGAGTTGGCAGAAGAAGAAGGTCACCATCCGGCATTATTATTAGAATGGGGTAAGTTGACTGTGACTTGGTGGTCGCATTCAATCAAAGGTCTGCACAAAAACGACTTTATCTGTGCCGCTAAAACTGATCAGTTATTGGCGAAATAGGCAAACCCTTTTCGGGTGAATTTATAGATAAAAATTCACTAAGCTATTGAAAAAGCTGCAATTGCAGCTTTTTTTGTTTGAAATGTTAGCGTTTTCATTTATTTGTTCATAAAAGTTTACAAAAATCACTGGTCTAGCTCGGTGGCTTTACCGTATTATTGGCGAAATGGCTGAGATAGGGTAAAGACAGCAATGCGTTTAGAAATTCATTGTCAAGATCGCGTCGGTATCGCCCAAGATGTGCTGAACATTCTGGTGCATTTTCAAATTGATTTGCGCGGTATCGAAGTAGATCCGGCATTAGGGCGGATGTATGTTGCATTTCCAACTGTTGATTTTGAGCGTTTTCAGGAATTAATGGCCAAAATTCGTCGGATCACCGGGGTCGACGATGTGAAAACCACCGCTTTTATGCCCTCCGAACGCGAACATAACGAACTTTCCACATTATTAAAAACATTGCCTGATGGCGTAATTGCTGTAGATACCAAGGCCAATGTGACCATTATTAATGATGCTGCCTTGCAAGCGATTGCAATGCCCTTAGAGGATATTCAAGGGCAATCGCTGGTGCCTGTGGTGAAAGGATTTAACATTGCACGTTGGTTAGAAAGTGACGATGTCCTCGCCCAGACTCGCAAAATTGAGATCCATGGCAAACGTTTTATTGCAGATATTTTGCCAGTGATGGTGCCAGATGAGTCTGGGCATGAGATTTTGGCAGGCGCGGTCATTAACTTGAAATCTGAAAGTCGACTTGGTGAACAAATGGTGGTGTTCAAAAAGGGCGACCAAGAGAGCTTCAATAGCATTCAGGCGTCAAGCAACGTCATGCGGCGTGTGGTGCGTGAAGCGAAAAAAATGGCACAGCTGGATGCACCCATTTTAATTGTGGGTGAAACAGGGACTGGCAAAGAGATTTTGGCACGAGCCTGTCATATGGCGAGTAGTCGGGCTGGTAAACCTTTTTTAGCGGTGAATTGTGCGGCTTTGCCAGATAATGTTGCTGAGTCAGAATTATTTGGCATTGGTCCCAATGCCTTTCCGGGCAGCCATGAAGGCAAAAAGGGCATTTTTGAACAAGCCAATAAAGGCACTGTTTTTCTCGATGAAATTGGCGAGATGTCCCGCGAAATTCAGACAAAGTTATTAAGATTTTTGCAAGATGGTAGTTTTAGACGGGTTGCTGACGAAAACGAAGTTCGTGTCGACGTCCGCGTGATTTGTACGACGCAAAAAGACTTACCGGGCATGGTGCAAGATGGCCGTTTTCGCGAGGACTTATACTACCGCTTAAATGTCTTAACGCTGGCATTGCCACCACTTCGCGACCGCAAACAAGATATTGTGCCTTTAGCTGAGTTATTTATTAATCGCTTGTCGGCAAGGTTAGGCCGAAAACCGCCGAGGTTGACCGAGGCTTGTGCCCAATTCATGCAGCAATACCCATGGCCCGGCAATGTGCGACAATTGGAAAATGCCTTGTATCGAGCAGTCACGTTGTTAGAAGGGGCGGAGCTTGATACCGATCAGCTGCAATTACCTAATTACACCAATGACTTTGGATACCTTGAAAAAGATTTTGACGGCACTCTCGATGAAGCAGTGAAACACTTTGAAGCGAACTTACTGCGCAAACTGTTTCCTGCCTACCCAAGTTCACGGCAACTCGCTAAAAAACTTGGGCTTAGTCATACCGCGGTGGCAAATAAGCTTAGGGAATACGGCATCAATCGCAAGAGCGTAAAAATTTAGTTACGCATTGTTTTTCTAGCTTTACTGAAAAAAGGTCACTAGTGAGCAGCAGTGACCTTTTTTTATCGAGTTTAAGCAAATTTTCAATTTTGTAATCAAATTTGTACAAAACATAGGTTTTGTGCCCCAGCATCCTTGTTGCGCTGAGGGCTTTTGTATTTTTTCCATCTGCACCAAGATAGCCAAAATTAAGAACCCTTATCTATTTTGGAGTTACCCATGTTTGATCCAATTAACCCGTTAGGGACCGATGGTTTCGAGTTTGTTGAATACACTGCAGCCGATGCCGAAGGGATTGCCAATTTAAAGCAATTGTTTAGTGCATTAGGATTTTCAGAAGTGGCTAAACACCGTTCTAAAGAAGCGTGGTTATACAAACAAGGTGATATCAACTTTATCGTTAATGCCGAACCAAATTCACAAGCCGAACAATTCGCTCGCGAGCACGGCCCAAGTGTTTGTGCGATGGCCTTTCGGGTCAAAGACGCTGCTGCAGCGCTTAAGCACGCACTAGCAAACGGCGCCACTGAATATAAAAACCAAATTGGCCCGATGGAATTGAACATCCCTGCAGTCTATGGCATTGGCAGCAGCTTGCTGTATTTTGTCGACCGCTACGGTGCAAGCTCGGTTTATGACATCGATTTCAAATTTTATGACAACTGGCAAGCCACTATTGCAGAACACAGTGTTGGTTTAGATGTGCTGGACCACCTCACGCATAACGTGCGCCGCGGCAATATGAATGTATGGTCAGGTTTTTATGAGCGCATCGGCAATTTCCGCGAAATTCGCTACTTTGATATCGAAGGCAAATTAACAGGTTTAGTTTCACGGGCGATGACAGCACCATGCGGCAAAATCCGTATTCCAATCAATGAATCTTCTGATGACAAATCACAAATTGAAGAATTCATTCGTGAGTATAAAGGCGAGGGCATCCAGCATATCGCTTTAACGACTGAGAATATCTACGAAACCGTGCGCACCCTGCGCGCTCGGGGTATGGACTTTATGCCAACGCCTGACACTTACTACAATAAAGTAGACACACGCGTGCAAGGTCATGGCGAAGATTTGGCACAGCTGCGAGAACTGCGTATTCTGATCGACGGTGCGCCAGAAAAAGATGGCATCCTGTTACAGATTTTCACCAAAACAGTGATTGGTCCCGTGTTTTTTGAAATTATCCAACGCAAAGGCAATCAAGGCTTTGGCGAAGGCAACTTCAAAGCATTATTCGAGTCAATTGAAGAAGATCAAATTCGTCGTGGAGTGTTAGCCGATGCGTAAATGGGCTTCGTTTCCGTTAAAAGAAGGCGATATTTCGCGCCAAGCGCATGCGGATTTTCCAGAGCAAGCGATTTACGAGCGTGAAACTGGCCGCAGTGGTTTCTTTGGGCCTGCCACTCATTTCCATCACACCCATGCGCCAACCGGCTGGAGTGATTGGCAAGGGCCATTAAAGCCACGTTTATTCAACTTTAATGAAATTCAGCTCGACCAAATGCCATCGCCTTGGCAAGTGCCGCTGCTGTTGCACAATGCGCATTGTAAAATGCGTACTTGGCGTTTAACCGAATCGATGCAATATTTGGTGCGTAACGCCGACGGTGATGATTTGCTGTTTATCCATGAAGGTGCTGCTGAGCTTTATTGTGATTATGGACACATGACTCTGCGCGATGGTGATTATGTGG
>JACCDH011534371.1_pt1 | contig 56320 bp, 52 predicted proteins | sample 7442481 | NCBI WGS metagenome assembly JACCDH01 (sample SAMN15323433, study PRJNA562643) | freshwater metagenome | isolation source: river surface water | place: USA:Blue River Watershed | collected 2017-08-15
ATTAAAAAGGATAAAATCAAAGTGGAGACATTCTTCTCTACAGGTAATAAGAAAGAGATTTATTATATTAATAATAAAGGATCAAAACATGGACTATATGCGTCTTGGTATTCAAATGGATGCCGTGAAATTCTTTGCTCATATAAAAATGGTAATTATATTGATGAATTTGGTAAATGGGATATTAATGGATCTATATCTAGTTTTGGGAAATATGATAAAGGTAAATTCCATCATTTAACTCTTGAAGTATAATAGGTTATAAAATTGATTTTTTTTATTCTATTATTAAATTAATAGTAAAATACAATATCGATGCAATTTAAGCCAATTGAAGTACAAGTGAACGAAGAAGAGTATCATATGATTAGGACGCCGAGTCCAATAAAGAAAATATCGTTGGAAGGAATGTCCTGTGAAACAAAATATTATGATGCAGGAATGAAGAGATTGAAGGAAGAGAAGATGTTAAAAGATGGAAAGATGCATGGTATCTATAAGAGATGGCATTATGATGACAATAACATGCTATGTGAAGAATCTGTCTACAATGATGGTAAATTACATGGAAAGCAAATATATTATTCAATTCACGGAACAGTAATGCACGAATTTAATTTTATGGAAGGGCAGATGCATGGAACTCAAATTGCATATCATTCTAATGGTAGAATTATGAGTCGTATACAGTATAAAAATGGTCAAATAGTTGGTGAGAAGACAGAATATCATAAAAATGGTACATTAAAATCATTGGAAACATTTAATGAAAAAGGACTATTAGTAGGAACAGCCCGTAGTTGGCATCCTAATGGTCGTTTATCACGCGATGCGACATATATTGATGGAAAACTCCATGGAATGTATTTCGAATATAATTCTCAAGATTTACCGATAAGAGCAATATATTTTGAGCATGGAGTTATAAAGGCAATGTGTGTTTGACGTAGATGTCAATACGTTTTTTACATAAGGGGTTTTAAAGGCAATGATTTAGTACCTGCACGAGTGAGTAAAACGGGTCTAGCCATGGGAACGGGCATTTTATCGATATCATTTAGATAATATAAATGGTGTTGGACAGCGCTCATAATGCGTGGAACAGCCCATTCAACGACAATATTATTGAGTTCTTGAATCTGTCCTTCGATATCTGTGGGAAGATTACGCGCGTATTGTAAGAACATGGATCGCATAATAATTTTTAATTCATTGACATCTTGTTCATCGATGTTCCATTGTTTAGCACCAGAACGACGATATACTTCATCTTTGATACGTTTTTGAAGGTGATTTATATTACGGACCCCGAAAAAAGTATCACTGAGCGGGGTTTCTTCCCAATTTCCGCGTGTCAAATCATACTTAGCACCTTCATCACCATGTTGTTGAAATAAGAATGCCGCCGGAGGTGGCGCGCCTCCAGCAGAGGGTGTAGCAATATTTGCAACACGCCCATTATGAGTACCAGATGGCATATTAGTTAAAGGAAGTTCAAAATCCGGTTTAGCATACATTTCTACCTATTTCTACAGGTGTTTCTATTAGAGTCATAGAGATACGCGGTTAAAGTTTTAATAAATTGGTCTCAAAAACTTTTAGATGTCGTGTGCAGCGTGTGGAAAGGGACGGAAAAAAGGGAATCCGGGTGCTACTGTTGTTGAACTAAATCTTCCGCAACCGTCGATTTGGGGTCCGGCTCTATGGACTATTTTACATGTAGCGGCGGAGAAGGCAGGTCAAAATCCTGTAATTGGTATAAGGATCGATGAAGTACGTGAACTTGAAATGCTTGTACGATCATTTCCACAGGCATTACCATGTGCTATCTGTCAACAACATGCTGCTGAGTATATTACAAATCATAAAATAACGTGGAGTGGAAAGGTAGGACCAGAAGTCCAGGATCAGATTCGACGTTGGTTTTATGACTTTCATGATCATGTAAATTGTACAAAAAGTACACCAACTACTAGTATTCCATATGAGGAAGTTGCATTAAGGTATGGAAATGTAACTAATGTAAGTTTATTTGCGAATACAATTAATGAACAAATTACCGGCGCATTAAATTTTAATATTGTGAAGCATGATGCGGCTCGTCGATTCAGGCGGCATCTTGGATCTTTACGGTCGTTCATTGGAATTTGATTGAAATTACCGGCAATCTCCAGAATTTTTTTGTGATCTAAGGATATAGACAAATGACTTCCATCGGTTCTTACACAAAGCAGATCCCTCTTAATAATGGCTACTTCCGTTGCGTTACTGCGTTAGGTGCTGGTGAGCCTTCTACTTTAATCTTCACCCCTTCTGGTACTCTCTCTGACGGTCGTATCAGTTCAATGGTTGTTAACACTGTTGTCGGTGCTGCTGTTAACCTCTCCACATCTCTCTTCAAGGATATGGGTGTGCAGTCTGTCGTGAATGGCTCTACTTTCCGTCGTCTCCAGGTTGTTGGTGCATATCCTGCCACTGGTGGTGTTGCTGGTGCGGCATCTGGTGTTGATTCTGACTACCTCTCCTTCTACATCCTCACCGGCTTTGGTGGTGCTGGTGCCCCTGGCTCTCCTTTCATCCGCACTGGTTAAATAACTAGTATGGTGACTTATATACTATTAACAATATTAAACATATAATTATCTTAATGATATGTTTAATTTTTACCTAATAGATGTAAGGATTCAATTGTATCCTTTTTTCCTCATACAAACACAGAAGACATGGAGATTAGAACCGTGAAGATATTAATTTACGTCTTATTCTGTATCGGTATCGGTTTCGGCGGCATTGCCTATTTATTTAAATCCGGCCGAATGATTTCATCTGCGATCTTTGCAATTGGAGCTATTTTGGTATTCATTTTCTTTGGTCTCCGGTGGTTTGTTTATAATCAACCTAAATGGAAACCAAAAGGATGGCCCCCTCAAATCAACAGTTGCCCTGATTTCTTAACGTATTACCTATTAAACGGTAAACCCGTATGTGTTGATACATTAGGTGTCAGTACAAATCCTTCAGGAGCGGGAGGTCGTGCAGGTGTAAAGCGTTGGATTTATGGAACAAATCCTCCTGCGGATGTTACAGCTGACTTCTATTTTGATTTAACAACATCAAAGACTAAGCCTGATGAGATTCGCCAGGAGTATTGCCAGCGTTGTTTGGACAAGGGTTTAACATGGGAGGGTATTTGTGATGGTGAGAGTTGTTACAAGTACAATCCAGGTGTAGGTGTTGCATCTGGTCCTAGTTCATCTGATGTTGTAGAGGAGCCCCCTACAAATGCAGCGGCTGCATGTTTAACTCCTCAAAAGCCTTAATTGGACATAAGCTGTTTTTTTGTTTTTGGGCACTTTTTCCTAAAAAGTGCAGCAATGCGTTAGCGTTTAAGGAAAGTATAGAATAATGTGAATAGGATGGCTTCTGGCCCTACAACAAATAAAATAGTTCAATCTACGTATTGTTTACATCCGCAGATTGAATCAGCATTGACTAAATGGTTACAAGAATTAACAACACCTGCTTTTGTATTATATGGAGATCCTGGTGTCGGTAAAACTACATTAGTTTATCGTGTATGTTCTGCACTTGGATATGCAGTGAAGGAATTTAATGCCTCACATACAAGAACAGGTTCTGCTTTTAAACAACAAATTTTGCCACTTTTAGAGGAACCAGGAATTACAAGTTGGATTTCTGATAAATACAAAAAGGGACATGTTGTATTACTCGATGAGATGGATGGTATGAGTTCAGGTGAACGTGGTGGTCTTCAAGAACTGTTGAAGTATATTCGTACAATGAGGAAGAAAAATATAACTATTCCTCTTATTTGTTGTTGTAATGTAATTCAAGGTCGTAAAGCTCAACAATTACTTCGTTTATCAATGGTCTTCGAAGTGAAGATGCCTACTCAGAAGATTTTAGCAGAATGGTTGGGACGTCCAATTAAGGATGAAGAAAAGAGATCTGATCTTCGACAACTTCTTCGTGGGGATATAAACATTGGACCTTTAGGATTAGACGATGAAGGAGAAGAAGAGACGATTGCTAAACAGATTGCACACCAGACATTATTCCATAAATGGGATATTTATGATGAAATTATTGAAGAGACAAAAGATATTAATTTAGCATCATTATTAGTTCATCAAAATTTGCTAACACGTATTGGATCGAAAGCACCGATTGAAGTCTATGAAAAATTAATGAAGATTCTACGTTATGGTGATAAATGTGATTTCTGGGCATTCTTCCATCAGTGTTGGCCTCTCTTAGGAATTAGTCAGGAATTTAAGTGTAAGATTCTTAATCTTTATTTACAGGATATTGAATGTAATCCACCAATAAAGAAAATACCTACTCCTGAACAGTTAGAATATACATATGTATTAACGAAACAATCATCATTATTCAATGCATGGAAAGAGATTTGTTATATATATGATAATGAGAATATTCCTATTCATTATGTATGTGATATTGCATCAACAAATAGTCCTAAATTATTTTTCACGACACCTGAAGCTGCAAATTCTGTACCTATTAATACAAATCAAATTGTAACTGTGTTTGCAGATGTAACTGCAGTACTGCCTTCTAAAGCAAAATCGACTACTGTTAAGGGGGCGGCACGGACGAAGCTTTGAATACGTCCCATTAGGAATTGTCGAATATTCATATTAATACCTTCTGGATATATAATTAGATGGGATACTTTTGGTATATAGTATCCTATAAGATGATCCGGATCATGAACAATTAGAATATTAGTACGATTAAGATTGAATTTACCAATTTTTGCCCTATTTGCAGATCGTGGTCCATTAAGAACTTCGTAATGAATATTGTTTAACTTCATTGCCTTCTTTAGCTTTCCAAAACGAGCTTGATTAGGAAAATACAGTAAAATTGAACTGATTGATGAATTTTCTTTTAAGTAATTCACTAATATATTTATTTTCGAAGTTAATTGCGGCTGCACAATTTCATTTGTTGTGTCAGCCGATATTAATTGTGTTCCATGTATATCTTGTCTACAAAATGGACATTTATTAGATACATTCATGGTACATGATTTTATAATACATTCAGCACACATTAGATTTTTACAACAAGGTGTAAGTGTAGGGATTGTATAATCTGTAAAACAAATAGGGCATTGTTCATCTGATTGATCTCGACATAATTGTAGGACCTGTTCTTTTGGTAAAAGCTGTGCTCCAATTGCATCTAGAGCTCCTGTAACATCATTCTCGACAATTAAATTATTAACAGATTGAGAATATATTGGATAAATTACATTAAATCTTTCATCTGTTTTATAGTTTAAAATAACATGTTTCATTGGACTTAAATTTAGACTTTTAGATAGGTAGAGGCCAGATGTTACAGTAATTAATTGATGTCTATATGGATGTTGTACTACAAAATTATTGAATAAAGAACGACTATTAGGTGTAGTGTGTTGAGTGTTCATTCGTTGACATTGAATAAAATAATTTAGGTCCGTATTAATATTATTGTAATTATTGGTGATAAAATTATCTAATGTGGATCCATAGTCAAATAAATTTACTTCTGGAAAAATATAATTAAACCAATTATGATTAATTAACCAAGTGAAATGTGACAAAATATTTGTATTATTATTATGTAAATACATATTATCTATATTTTCGAAGAATGATCTTTCAAAAATTATATTATTATCATTCATGAAATCGCAAAATGATACATATTGACTGGAAGGAATTACAATTAGATCGAGATTAGGTAAATCTTCGATTAATGTATGATTAATATTATTATGTTTTTTTATAATTCTATATCTAAGTTCAGTTTGATTTTCTAAAATATCTTTAATTTGGGGAATATCCATATTTGGTATAATAAATAGATTTGTTCTAACTGTAGTATGTATGGTTGTTGTACTGAAAAAATTAGTGTAAGATTGTGGATGTAAATATGGATTAACAGGTGGTATAGCGACTCGTTTACATTTAGCGATGTAGGCGAGAGATGCGATAGTTTTTCCTGTTCCAATAGGATCACCTAAGATAGCGAAACGGCTAAATAATTGTATCCCTGGACTCTGTGTCCCAGTTCTAAATGCCGTCTCCTTCTTCCTCATCTCTTCGATTAATGTACGCTGATGCGAGTACAAAATAAAATTACCAAATGTTTGTATTGTGTTATGCAGAGTTGGGGCAATCGGTTGTATTGGCCCTTTAATCGATGTTGTAAAAATAGAATTCAAAGAATCAATAATTGTCTTTAAGTTATCCGTTGCATAATTATAATGTTGTCGTAGAGGTTGTTCCATTTATGTGTAATTCATTTTGTTATTTAGGCTTTAATCCAATCTTTAATTGAGAGTGTTGTTTTTTCTGCACTAGGATTCCCATTCCTAATTGAGTATTTGGCTACTGTATTAGTATCATGTACCATAACAAGAATTGATTTTCTGGGATCTAATTGTATCATTGGTTCTGTAAAATTATTGAGAAAGCTGGCTTCTTCTGCACTTTTAACTATTTCATTATATTTATTTCTATTGGCGTATGATTTACGATATGCGAGTGGACCATTCGTACTATGATTTGGACCAAATGGACCAAGTTTCCAAATACTATTATCATCATTAAAATAAAAGTACATTAGACTTGATCCAGCGACATTTAGAGTAGGGTTTTGGGAGAATTGAGTAACAATATGTGATATACGTTCTGGAGGGTAAAAGTCATCGTCATCCCATGAAACAATTATTGGTGCGCGGGCTTCTGAGTTCAAACGATTTCTTTTTTTTCCAATAGTTTGTTTTTCATAAGATCTAATATATCGAATATTTGGAAGATCAAACGCCTCATCCATTATTATCGCTTCTGCGACATCTGTTCCATCATCTAGAATTATCCATTCCATTTGTTCGTGTGGAAATGTTTGATTTCTATAATATCTAATCGCATTTCGAATGTGCGAAATGCGATTATATGTTGGCGTTATTACACTTACATGTAGAGACATGCTATTTATATTTTTAAACAGAAGATACGTTTTAGATACCTGTCGATCCTGTTGCATTGGTTGTACCTGTCGATCCTGTTCCATTGGCTGTACCTGTCGGTCCTGTTCCATTAGATGTACCTGTCGGTCCTGTTCCATTGGTTGTACCTGTCGGTCCTGTAACCCCTGTATTTTTCTCTTTATTGTTGCTTTGTCCTGAATTGTTTCCTTTATTATTGGAACCTGTTCCACCTGTTCCACCTGTTCCACCTGTTCCACCTGTTCCACCTGTTCCACCTGTTCCACCTATTCCACTATTACTATTATTGGAATTATCTGCCACTCCACCATCAACCCATTTTTTTGCTGCTTTATCAAACTGTTGGAACATATATTTAGTATTAGCATCTTCAGAATAAATGAAGGGTTTGATAATAGCTTTAAGGAAAGAACTGTCAGGTTGCCATGTTGTTAATGGAAGGAAATTATACCAAACAGGATACGTTTTCATGAAGTAACGGAAAAGATAATATATTAATACAAAAGGACTAAAAATAGGAACGGTGCCATAAATGAAATATACTAATCTAATACTTGGACTTCTACCAATAGCATCATTGGCAGCAATTGAGCCGGCTAATGAACAAAGGAAGACAATTATGACTGGCATAATAAATGTATTAAAAGTATTTGTAAAACCAGCAATAAATTGATCTGTTGGTGTGGGTTTAGGTTTGGGAGGTGGTGGTAGTTTAGGATTATTGCCTGCCGGTTGTTGATAACCTTCACCACGACTGAAAATCTTCGGAATCTTCTTCTTCACCTTCTCTAAAAGTGATTCACTGACTTCATCCTTCTTTTCTGTTTTTTTAGCAGCGGCCATCTTTTCGGCTTCAGGATCATATGCTGCTTGAAATAATTTGTACTTCATTTTATTTACTGCCATTTTAGCCAAATTAACAGGATCAGTCTCCATACTTCTGATTGTTCTAAGACATTTATAGTGCATATTTGAGCCCACCCATACCACTGCTGACTATGAACCAATTAATAGATTCGACATAGACCGTAATATCATATACATATGTTGTATTAACTGGTAATGGATATGGATCAACATCAACCTGAAATAATCTAACACGACTAGCATTTATAGAGCCATTAGGTTGTATTGAAGGACTAGTAAGGGCAAATGGATAAATATTTAGGCCGGGTTCTCCAATACCAGTTGTATATCTATAAGGTGTTATCTTCTCAAAGTATGTGCCAGATTTCTCTTCTTGTAATTCATTACCATCGCCTAGAACTCGAATATTTCGAATTATTTCTCGTTGTCCTTGTGGTACAAGAAGGCCAGTTGCATAGAAGAAGTTTGCCCATGGTGGAAGACTTGGTGTCGGAATATGTGGTGGTACAGGATCATTCCACCAATTAGTCATTTTACTGAAGTCATTTCTATAAATGTAATCAGAACGACGAGGGACAATTACTAGGCGATTGATAGGATTATGAGTTTCTAATTGTAAATATTCACGTGTTGTGATTGCTGGGAAGTTATAACTTGTCACCTGATACATCAAATAGGAAAGGGGTGTTGATGCAAATGTCTTCCGTTCATCTTCATTTAAGTAAACATATGTGGCTTGAAGACGAGGATTGAAGAACCATGTATTAAGAGCCGGAGGAGTAATATTAATATCTGTTAAGAATTGGCGGAATTCACCAGCTGTATCATCGGATGCACCATATTCAGGAAGATTTAGTTTAGTATTTGTTTGCGAGGCAATTTGTTTATAAGCATATCGACAACGATAACCATTTTGATCGAGGAAAGTATATAGTTCAACAATAGGACGAAGATTTATTTGTATTTCAACATCATGATATTGTAGACCAATTAATGGTAATGCCTGGAATGTACTTTCATTACAGAAGAAGGGAAGAGGAACGAAGATATCTCGACCAAAAATAGATGGTCTATTACCTTGTGTTGGTTGTGAAGGATCTTGATACACAGTTGGATAACCGATAGATTCTGATCCACCACCATAAATACCACGTGCAGGATTAGTTAATTCAGGGACTTCACCAATTAAATGTTTCCATTTAGCGAGCCGATCAGTATCATAATCCGCCATAGCTCGAGACATAATATAAGTTCCATCAAATTCTTGTATTTTCTGTCCACCGACAATTAGAGCAGCGTTTTGAATGATATGACAGCCAATGTAATTGATCCATGCAAAATTAAGTTGAGCTGTCCGTTGTTCCGTCGGTTCAAGGTATTTTGAATAAATGTCGGGTAATGTGAATGTGAAGTACATATCACGTAAGAGATCTGCAACACGTTGTATTTTGACACGAATCTGAATTGACTGATCCCATCCAAGTTCATTTGGACCGTCAAATACTGTCGTAACAGATTCTTCACTAAAATGACTATATCTCCTAAATGTCTTATAAAAGTAAGTCATTTCAGGATTTCCATTCAAAATTGTATTTTGAGCTCCTGTACTGACTAATACAAATAGACCGCCACCTGGCATATTATTTCTACCTATGACAATTATAGTTAGAAATAATATATTATGCGCGTGGCGCGCTGTTTTAACCCTTAATTATAAGGGTATTGTGGTCTACACAACACAACCTTATTGGTTATACTGTGTGGTCCACGCCCGGAGAAGCCGGACTTGGCGTCTACCAATATAACCTTATTGGTTATATTGTGTAGTCCACCAGGTATCGACGAAATAGGGTGGTTTATTTTCATCTTGTCCAGCCATTTTGGGATTAGGACCTTCACGAACTAGACCAGCGATCTCGGTGTAGCTAAGTGCATAGTTGAAATGCCGTAGACGACTGAGTAATCCACTAATTGCACCTTGCACACGGAATGATTTACCCTTTAATGAATTAATAGTACATTGTCCCTGCATATCTTCACATGCAAGAGTCATAGTACGCTGTGAGAAAGCATAGAAGTTTCCGAAGTTCTGGTAAGGGACAGTACCTTGGAATCCAATACGTTTGCTCAGATCACCATTAATATAGACTTCAAGTCCATTATCACGACAAACAAGAGCAACATGAGCCCATTTCTGCACAGGGAAGTTTTCAATATCAATGAAATTATTCCATGTAGCAGCTGAGTTCATATAAATGCGCATAGTATTTTCATTGGTTCTCATGTAAACACCGGGTGCAAGTAAAGGGTATTGACGACTGTAGCCTTTATGGAAAATATGAGCTAATGCATCTTCACCGGACTTAAAGGTACTAGGATTGACGAACACATGGAATGAATATGAGAATTCTAGACCTGTACGTTCATTATCTGATAGAGAAATAGGAACAGAGTTGGGATCGAAAGGATCCTGGTTAATTACATAACTGCGATTCTCTGCAGAATATGTGAGTGGCATTAAATCAACCACTGCTTTATCATATTTCTGATACTGACGATATAGAGCTTCTGCAGCAAATAGTGTTACATGTAAGATTAAAATCAAAACAATTGCAAGTAGAAGCTGAGGTAAAAATCCCGTTCCCGATAAGAATTGTGTGCCGGGTGCCCCAGTGTTTTGAGTTAAAGCTCCTGTATTGGCGTTCATTCTGATAGCATTCAATACTTAAATTTACAGAATTATTTATTATAAATATAATTGAATAATATTTATTATTGATATAATATATATTATTAGTTAAATTGTTAGTTACTGTTTTAGACATTAACCGTTTATGGACATCAACTGTTTTTGGGCACCAACCGTTTTTGGGCACTTTTCCTAAAAAGTGCAAAAGTGCTTTGGGAACTTTTTTCTAAAAAGTTCAGTTCATCTTAGGATATTCAAGGGTGCCGATTGCTTTAGGATCAAATAGTGATGCAAGGTAATCAGAGATGGAAACAGCAGCCATAGGACCAGCCATATAGCTGCGGTAAACCTGTTCGGGATTAAGAGCATAATCATATGCTTGAACACCTGAGATATATCCGCCGAATCCACCGTTTCCACAGATACGGAGTGTAACATCACCAGTGGCTGCATCAACAGCGAACACACCAGTGTTGACACATGAACGGGCGAGTTTACCATCAAGGTAGACATCAACAGTCTTACCATTGAGCACAACAATGATTTGCACCCACTTCTGGAGTTCAAATGGTGTCACAGCACAATCACCACCAGACATATTTCCAAGATTTCCCACTGTTCCAATGGATGGGCTAGTAAATAGTGCATTGTATGTAACATTTGTTAGACATGCATTACCACCACCTGTAGATGTGCTATTAGCACCAGCAATACCACTGCAATCCGAAACATTAGATGTTTTCACATGCATAGTATTTTGAGTAGAATCTAGGTAGATACCAAGAGTTATTTTACCATTAGGACTTACACGATTTCCAATAGTTAAGAATTCCTTATTGTAATTAGCTTTGGTTCCAGTCCAATTATTAACGTAAATCCATCCACCAATTGAGAATTCACCACCTTCATATAGACGTGGTAACTTAGCACGAGGGAATTCGAGAGGCTTAGTCATATTTGCCGCTGCAACATCGGAGACAAATGTAACATAATTTTGATCAGCACCAAATAATGCTTTATAAGAATAGTAAATTGCAAATGCACCACCAACTAAAAGTACAACCTTAAAAACTAATGATAAGGGGTTTGCCGGAGCAGGAGCAGCGTTCATTTCTAACTACATTACCGATACTTTTTAGCTATACGGAGTTGACCAACTCATCATTGCTTTTGATGGTGGATTAGATGGTGGTACTGATCCACATAGGCCTGCCGGACATCCAAATATACTAAATATATCAGTTAATGATCCATCAATATATGGTCTACCTCTTGAATCAGATGTATCATTATATTCAATCATTATTTCATCAGGGCTCATTGCACGATTATTAAATGATACATATGCTAATTGTCCATTTAACATCGGTGACCCACTACTCAAAATGCCTCTTGAAGTTATATTTGGCATATTAGGAATTAATTTAGAAGCAACAACTTTACCATTATATATAACATTGAATCTTCTTCCTTCAATTACGATTGCAACATGAGTCCATTTCGTTTCAGGTAGGGCAGGACAAGGTATAGGTGTATATTTTCTAACGTCTGCTGTAACACCAATTTGATTAATATATAAAGTTGTATTATTCTTATTCGTATTATGTGTGAAATAAAATACATCAGACCAGTACATAATTGGAATTAGAGTTTCATCTATGTCGTCACTTGCAGATGATAGGGTTTGTGTTCTATTGTACATTCCTGGTTGCACATAAAATGCAAATGTGTAATTATCTTGAGTATTTAATGCCGGTATAAAATTGTAATTTTTCTTTGTATTTAAATTAATTGGCCCACGATCAATTAAAGTCATACTTACTGACCATGGTTTATATACATAAGCAAAAATAATATATGATATTACTAAAATTGTTAGCAATATAACTAATATGAAGGTTATAGACATTCTATTTATTCATATTATAAGAGGTTTAAAAAATTAGATCCACCTTTAGCTGCTTTTTTGAAATCAGATGAACTCGGCATTGCAGGACCAGAATATCTCATTTCATCCGCTGTTAGGACGCGTTGCCAGATATATAGATTCATAATACCACCATAATCTTCCCCACCTACACCACCTTGCGAATTACATGCCGTATTTTTAATAGATTTGAATTGTTGGCTTAATGATGTTGGGCAATTAGCAACTTGGCCGGCTGAACCATCAATACTACCAGGTCTTCTTCCTGGACTACCAAATAGGTATCCAACAGATTGTAATGGTGGATTTTTCAAATTTCTAGTTCCAACGAGTCGTCCATTGTAATATACTTCAAAATAATTGATTGCCAAAACAATTCCAATTCTAAATGGTTGTTTACCAGGAACATTTCTTACACGAACAACTTCAACATCACGATTTTGTGTACGAACCTGGATCAATAAATCATTTACATGCGGCTCCAAGAAAGCACCAACTGAATAGTTTAATCCACTATTAGGATCTGTTGCAATTGCATATCTCATAAATACTGGACGAATTGTATCATTATTAAGGTTAAAATTAATATTACTTAATAAAATATCCATTTGAAAGGTAACCGCCATATCACCTTTGTCACCCTTTAAGATTGTATTTGATTCCTGTAAATCGTCATGAATAGGTGTTTTCCAATATAAATAGCCATCATTTTTCACCATGCCGGGAATAGGTATATATCCAGGTGCACCTTGTTTTAATTTGAAAATAGGAGTAATTGTATAATGGACAATAATTAAAGCTAGAATTAAAACTAAAAATACAATTAAAAATATCATACCAATTTTTTTCCAATTTAATGAGCCATCATCACTATAAAATGAGTTTTCTGTTGTTGCTTCTGTTGTAGGAAGATCCATCTCTACACCATATGCTTATAATCCGGAGGCTAATGATGCTGCAAATACCATAAAACACCAATAGTTGCAGCACATGCTGCACCTGTAACAACTGCCCCTTTAGTAAAAGAGCTCATGTCAATTTCGGCCATATCTTCTTTCTTCCAAATTGGACTTCTACCTCTTTTCCCTAATCGTGCCATAAATGAAAGAGCTTCTTCCTCTGTTAGAGTTGGTTTACCCAATTGTTTATTAATTATATTGTGCATATTTACTGTCCAACGAAAAAGATCACGTCGATTATCTAATGATGGACTAATTGGATTTACTTTTAGATTTTCAGAATAATGTGCTTTGCATGTCGGACACGGAATTAAAAATTGTAAACTTTCATAGAAATCTTTTGCTGCCTTTTTTTCTGAATACGAAGGTTTATCAGAATAACCAAGTGCTACAATATGCATTGTCATCCAAAATATAGGTCCCCAAACAGCAGGTGGAAATCGCATCTCTAAACCTAATTGCGTTTTCAAATAATTGTTTGGATTCGCACATAATGAAACGGTCTAAGACAAGTTTGAAATATAAAAGTAAGTTATTGTCATCATGTTTAGAAAATCTAATAATTATCATAAATATGTAACAAATTGTACTAATTGTGGTATTAGTGGGCATACATATAAACAATGTTTGCAACCATTAATGAGTTATGGTTTACTAATATTTAGATATACTAATACAAATTGGTCAATAAATAAAACATTATGTTCTGAAGAATCGACTATAAATGGATCACATAATGCAGGCCAACTTCAAGTTTTAATGGTGAAAAGGAAAGATTCTCTTCGTTTTGTAGAATTTGTTCGTGGGAAATATGAACTTGATGAACTTCAATATCTGAAACATTTATTGCAAGAGATGACTGAAAAAGAACATAATATGATTCAAACAATGAATTTTATTGATTTATGGCAACATGTATGGGGGTCATCGAATCCTAGAAATTATAGAAATGATTTTGAAAAATCGCAATTAAAATTTAATGAGTTGAAAACACGTCCCGGCATAAATGACCCACATAAAACACTATTAGAGGAGTTAATTATTGAAAATCCTCCTAAATGGAATGAACCAGAATGGGGATTTCCTAAAGGTCGTCGTAATCCTGGAGAAGATGATTTGGAGGTTGCTATTCGTGAAACGTTTGAAGAAACAAATATTAGTTCATCGCAATTAAATATTTTTGAACGTGTTGAACCAATGGTGGAATCCTATGTTGGCGATAATAAGATTTATTATTGTCATAAATATTTTTTGAGTTTTATTAATAATGATATTCCAATTCATTATGATACAACTAATATAGTGATGGCACGTGAAATAGGAGATATTAAATGGTTTTCTATTGACGATGCAATCAATATAATACGACCTGAAAATGTTGAACGTAAAAGTATTTTATTGAAAGCAGTATCTATTCTAAAAAATTTTTGTCCATTTATGCACGGTAGACTTTTTAGAACTTTATTATGAACCGCAGCGATATTCACACCTAATTTTAATTCATCTATGTGTGCAGAATGGAAGCCCTAACAGACGAAGAACTGTTAACTTTATGGGATATGGAAACAGATTTAGATGAACGTGATAAATTGATTAAGGTAATGCAATCACGTAATCTATTTCCTCAAATTGATCAAAAGAAATGGGAAGATGTCTCAGGTGCATATCCTTCATTTAATGATCCTGAATTCCTTTATAAGCTAATGGAACGTCGTGAATTTGCTGAGAGTCAGGGACAAACAATGAGCTGTGATACTAAAATTGCAACTGATGAATTTCAGTTAAGTCCTACTCAGCGATTTGTTGCAAACTTTCTAAGTCCTCGCACCCCCTATATGTCTGCATTATTATATCATGGTGTGGGTGTTGGTAAAACATGTTCAGCAGTACAAATAGCAGAACAGTTCTTACATCTATATCCAAATCAAAGTGTAACAATTCTAGCTCCACCAACAATTAAGGCAAATTTTGAACGCGAGATATTCGATATTGATAAAGTTAAAATCGGTGTAGGTGAAAATGAACCTAATAGTGCTCTCTTCTGTACAGGCACAATCTATATGGAATTAACAAATACATTATATGAACGCAATAAAGATATTATAAGATCTAAAGTTAATCGTAAAATTCGAAAACGTTATAATATTATAGGATATGGTGTTTTTGCAAATGAACTAGAATCTGATTTATCAAGTATAAGTGAAAAATATAGTCCTCAACAACGTGAAGATTTGGAACGAAGAATGTTACAAGATAAATTCAGTGGTAAACTATTAATTATTGATGAAGTACATAATCTTCGTGACACTAGTAATGAAGCTGTTTTACCTACAGATAGTGATCAAGGGAGTGAATTAGGACCTATTGAACGTGATGAAATCGCTGGCAAGAAATTGACTCCTTATTTAACTAAGCTTTTAAGAGCTGTTGATGGACTCAAATTAGTTATGATGTCTGCAACACCAATGTATAATACATATAAAGAGATTGTATTTTTAATGAATTTAATATTAATGAATGAGAAAAAGGCTGAATTAATTGAATCGGATATTTTCTTCCCTGATGGAACATTTAGAGAGAAGGGTCAAGAAATTCTAGGTGCATTAGCTCAACATTATGTAAGTTATATGCGAGGTGAAAATCCTGATTTATTCCCTCTTCGTTTGAAACCCCAGAAGACATTGACTAACTATCCTTTACAAAATCCACGTGGGTCAGTATTATCTAGTCGTGATCGTATATTTATTGAACATTTAGGATTGGTGCCTGTAGAACTTTCTGAAGATATTGCAGATATTCAACGTGATATATTAGACAATTTAGGTTTAGTGAAGACTGATGATATTTCTCTTCAGGATCTTGATCTCCTAACAAAATCGGCAATGTGTTTAGTTCCACCTGTAGAAGATGAAGATATTGGAATTCGGGATCGAATTGATAAGGGAGCATTAAATCTTCACTTTTACAAACAAACAGTAGGAGGGGAACGAACCTGGAAGTCGAAAGGACCAGGTCATGCTGCATGGTTAGCACTACCTGAATTTAGACGTTGGGCACCTAAATTTGCGAAGATTATCGAGACTTGTCAAAATGCTGAAGGTATTTCATTTATCTATTCGCGATTTGTTAATATGGGTTGTCAAATAGTTGCTCTTGCACTAGAAGCAAATGGATATACACAATATGGTCGTCGTCTACCACTATTAGGAGATGGAATTCAGGCACCAGGAGGTCGTCAATGTGCTCGGTGTCCTTTGAAAGAGAAAGCGCACAAAGATGCTGATCATGAATTTGCTCCTGCATATTATTGTTTATTAACTGCGGATAAAAAGTTAACTCCTGACAAACGGTCAGTTATTTCAGCAGTTAGACGTGAAGAAAATAAGGAGGGTGAAATAGTCAAAGTAATTATAGGTTCAGATGTTGTATCTGAAGGTGTCGATTTCCGTTTCATTCGTGAAATCCATGTAATTGAACCATGGTATCATTTAAATAATCTTGAACAGATTATTGGACGTGGTATTCGTACTGCAAGTCATTGCCTCTTACCTTTAGAGAAACGGAATTGTACAGTATATTTATATGTAAATCAAATCAATGGAGATCAAAGAGAAACTGCTGATATGTATTTATACAGAAAAGCTTATAGAAAAGCACGACAAGTAGGTGCTGTTAGTCGAGTCTTAAAAATGTATGCAGTTGATTGTAATATCAATCACGATGCGATAATAATTGATGATCGTGAACCGAGGACAATTATTAATAGTCAACGTGAAGTTTTAAAAGATGTTGATATAAATGATCAGCCATATACTGCAATTTGTGATTGGTTAGATACATGTGATTATTCATGTGTGCCATCAATTTCTGTGCAAGTGGATGATGCTAGTGAAATATCATATAGTGAATATTCAGCGCGTTGGCGTGAAGCGGAGATGAAACGTGTTATTCGTGCGATCTTTTCACAGCCTGGTGTGGTTGATATTCCTCAGGAATCAATGGCAACACTATTAGGAAGATATCCCCGTATTGCTCGTTTAGCCTTACTGGCACAAATTAAAAATAATCCTGCATTTGTTGTTGTTAATAATGGCCGTGAAGGATATATTATTTATAGAAATGGATTTTACATGTTCCAACCATTTGTTTATAGTAGTTTTAAGATCCCACGTGCTGTACGATTAGCATCATATCCACTACGTCAGGATTCTTATAGTCCTGAGTTTTTGGATGCATTGAAACAATATGAAGAAGCAAATCATGAAACAGATGAGATTGTTGAGAAAGTTGATGACGGGGAAACACGATTAAGTAAATTAGATATTGGAGCAATGAAGACAATGATTACAAATTTAGTTGAAGAACTTCGTAAATATGCGCAGAAGTTGGCTATTAGTGATACAGTTTTACCTGATGAAATTTACGACTGGTTGAAGAAGAAGTCAGGTAATGATAAAAACGAGTATGAACGTCGTCGTAATCGTATGAAGATGATACGGTGGATTGCACAGAGTTTACGTGAGGCGAAGTTGGCTGATCCTGTTATTCTTGAACGGTTGATCTTAGAATTCTTCTGGGATGAAGAAATGGATCTAAATGAACAAGTCGGTTTCTATGCTATTAGTGAATTAAATGAGTTGGGTAAACAAATAGCACCATCACAATTCTATGCTGGTAAATCACTTATCTTTATGCATATAAATCCTCGTGATGGATCTATTTATTATATGTGTGATACAACTGGTAAATCATGTAGTCCTGCAATTATTGAATTAATTACTGAAACGGTCCCTCTCAATAAAATGATTGTTGATACATCAAATACGGGATTTTTCTATGGACTCATTGTAAATGATGGATCAAAAGGTCTTGTTTTCAAGACTCGTAAACCATCTGAAGCTGGATCAGCTGAGGCTTTAAAGCGTCATATAACACGTGCTGCTAAATGTTCAGGTGTTTCAACGTCTAGTCATCATTTAGCGCTAATTGTTGATCTTGGTAACAGACTATTAGAGGGTGGATATTCTAATTTAGGTTTAACCAAAGATAATTTAAGTAAAGGTCCTCGTCAATATAAAAATACGCAGGAAATCTGTGCTTTACAGGATCTTGTTCTTCGTTATATGGATATTATTGGATTTGAAAATAAACGCTGGTTCTATAGACCAATTGAAGCCGCAATGACTGGACATAAAGGGACCTAGTACCTAAAATTGATACTCGAATAACATTCAATAAGAAATAGAGACATGGAGACTAGAGTAGTTTTTGAAGAGAAGGTTTCGCTTAATCCCAATGACTTCAATCGTCTTCGTGAAATTAGTATTGATGAGATTCTATTGAATAAATTTGCGGCAATTAATGAAGGTCGTTGTTCTATCCATGGATGGGTTGTTCCTGGATCATTGAGAATTCTATCACGTTCAATGGCTCATATTGAAGGTGGCCGATTTACAGGTGATCTGACTACATGGTTACAGGTTGAAGGATCTGTAATCTATCCTATTGATGGAGTTAGACTCACAGGTCTTGTACTAAAAAAGAATAAGATGGGTCTCTTTGTAATGTATAAAGAGGCTATTCAAGTTATGATTCCTCGTGATCTACATTTAGGGAATGAAGAGTTTGATGGAATTCAGATTGGAGATCAGGTTGAAGTTGAGTTGAAGAAATCTCGTTTTCAAGTGAAAGATATGAATATTATTAGTGTAGGGCTATTTATTCGTAAGGTTGCAAGTGCTCCTACTGCTGCTGCAATTATGAATGAAATTGCTAGACGTCCGAAGATCTCCGACATCCCGTTGGATATCGTTGAAGAAGAGGCACCAGAGGCACCAGAGGCACCAGAGGCACCAGAGGCACCAGAAGAGGATGTTGAATTGGAAGATGATGATGCGTTGTAGACTATATCTATTATTCCCTAATAGTCCTCAGAATATGAGTTATGATGAACGTAAGACATTTTTAGAACAATTATCGATTTTATCACGTTCTGAACTGGAAGAAGTATTTCGTATAATACGTCGAAACAACGACGTTTATAGTGAAAATACAAATGGAATATTTTTCGATGTTTCTTCTTTGAAGAAAGATACTTTTTTAAAATTAAATGAATTTATGAATTATTGTTTACAAAATCGTAATGAACAAGATAAGCGAACTCACGAAATGAATTCAATAAGAGATGAATGTATTACAAATCGTGATATTGTACCTAATTCGATCAATGTTAAATTTATTCAATAATTCCCGGCCTAAATGTTTATCTCATATAATACATAATAAACAAATATGGAATCAGTGTCAATAAATATTTTAAAGGAATGGGCATCTAAAAATCCACATTCGGCAGTGACCTTGAAAAGAGCACTGCCGCTTATGTTGAATATTCATAATAGTGAATATGTTATGAATACATATAAATTAATTGGTACTTCTGATGGTAAAGGTGTATGGTATACTGAGGATTTAGAGCCATCAAATATTGCAAGTTTTGTATTATGGTTTCGTGATCCTTTGTATCGAACAGCTAATAAAAAACTTCGTCAACAACTTTATATGGAAGCGTTATTGAATTTACAATTGGAACTTGAACAGAATATTACCGGCAGTAAATGGTCTCGTTTTCGTAAACGTTTTGTTGAACAGCTGAATAGTGGTACTGGAGCGGCTAAAGATCGTCTAGCATATGAAGAATTTTGGGCTTCTCGACTAAATGTACAATTAGTGAAACTTTCTACTCGTGCTGATGCTGGTAAACATGTCAGTTTTGTACCATCTGTTGAAACATGGACTTCTGAAAAACGTATAATCTTCGTTGACGAAAACTTTGAATCTGTATTCATTGCACCTGAAGATGGACATGAGAAACGTACATTATTTAAGTGGATTAGTGATATTGATAAGGCAGGATGGACAATCGATTGGCCTATTGCAGAAGGTTCAAAAGAAGAACTTGATGCAGCTGTTATTCCACTACTTCGTTTTATGACAGTACCAGAGAAGGCGAAGAAAGCGGAGCTTGCAGTCATTGTAGGAAAACATAATGCGATTTCTCACCTAGAGTCAATCTGCTAGACCATCAATAAAATTGACAATATTCTCTGACGCTACTTAGGGCATATTGACAACTACAATTAGAGGGCGAAAATGGATGTTTTACCAGCAGAAGCACAGAAACTCCGTCAGCTTATGATCGCATGGTCAGAACATGACGATTATGAGTTAGAGGCTACATTTGGTCCGAAAGGTAATGTTGATGTCACATCTTTCTTTGCTATTGCCCAGCGACTAAAGGCGAAGGGATATGAGGCCTTGCCTCAGGAAGATCGACTAAATATCATTTTACCTGAGCGTATTCGTGTAACTTTGACCGGTAGTGGTATTATTCAGCAATATTGTCGTGATGACTCACTAAGTAATAAACCATTTACTGCCATGATTAAGGATCGTACATTTGTGGAAAGCAATTTGGATCTTGATGAATATGATCTTCGTATTAAGGTTCGTCGAGAGATTGAGATGGCCACAGATGACGCTAAACTCCGTGAAGTACTAGAACGTTGGTCGGTACATCGCAAAGCATTCCGCCTTATTCGTCGCTGGTCTTTCGTTGGTCATGGTGTTCAGTTTGATTTGTCTATTGTTCGCTCAACTCGGCGTGATGCTCGTGGTGAATTCAAATGGGTTCGCTCTTTCAAGGAACAGAATTTCCTACAAGATATTCCTGTATATGAAGTCGAAGTTGAATTACATAGAACTACTAATCCTGATATTGAAGGTGCGACCAAAAATCTGATTAGAGGTATTGGTGAAGTCCTACGTGGATTCCAGAAGAATAGCATTCTTATTCGTAATAGTGTTAAGAATCGTGTTCTTAATGGTTATCGTCAACTTACAGGTACTGATCAGTTCCGTGGTGTAGCTCCTGTTACTATGGAAGTACAGAATATGAATTCAACTATCATTAATGATGTTCATAATATTCGCACTGGTTACAATGTTACTGATAAGGCAGATGGTCTTCGTGTACATGTATATGTTGATAAGACAGGTGAATTATTCATGATTGACATGGGTATGAATGTTTATAGAACTGGTCTTCAAAAAGAGGCATGTGCATCATCACTATTAGATGGTGAATGGGTTACACGTGACCGCACAGGAGCAGGTGTTTCACAGCTCCATATCTTCGATATTTATATTGCACCTGGAGGAGAGGTTGTTGATCAACTTCCTTTCCGTTATATTCCACCTGCAGGTGAACCACGACCTGCTGAAGAGGTACGTGGTCGCTTTATTGAAATGAAACAATGGTTTGCTGCATGGAATGAACCACGTATAATTGCAGCGGGTATCAATGATGCTAATAAATTACTTGTTAGTATCAAAGAATTTAAATTTGCACGCCCTGGTCCTGGTATATTTAGTGCTGCAGCAATTGTTCTTGATACCCAAATGAAATATAATACAGATGGTCTTATCTTCACACCTAATGATAAGCCTTTACCTCAGAGACCAGGTGAATCATTCAAAGGACAGTTTAAATGGAAGCCTGCACATGATAACACAATTGACTTCCTAGTCAATTTTGAGAAGGATCCCGAAAGTCCTTTATCAGATAAGGTTTCTGTTGGAATTAATCCTAATAGTAACAGTACTACACGTTATAAGACCATGCGTCTATATGTTGGTACACGTTCAACACCAGAAGAATTGGATCCTCGTCGTGCACTACTATATGAAGCACAGGCATTCAAAGATATTGTTCAAAATCAGAAAACTGGTTATAGTGCAATTATCTTTGTACCAACTGATTATGCAGATGCGAATGCATCAATTTGTCATCGTGAAGTACAATTAGATATGGAGACGGGAGATGAATTCATTCTGACAGAAGGTACTAAGGAGCCTATTAGAGATCGTTCAATTGTTGAGATGATGTATGATCCGCAACGGGAGCCTGGTTGGCGCTGGGTTCCTTTGAGAGTGCGTCACGATAAGACCGAACGGTTGATGCGAGGTATTCTCAGTCGTACACTAAATAATGAACAGGTTGCAAATTCTGTTTGGAATTCTATTCATAATCCTGTTACAGAATTCATGATCCGCAAAGGTTCTGATGAACCGAGTGAGGAAGAGATTCGTGCATTAGGTGAAAACTATAAAGTATCTGATACTTTAGGTAAAGACTTTGAACGGAAAGAAAATAAAGCTGATTTATTACTTGTTCGAGGAATGTCTGATTTCCATAATAATTATATTAAAGATACTATTCTCTATAGGATTGCATTGAGCGGTGGATCTAAGACATTGCTTGCTGCAGAATGTGGTGAAGGTGGTGCTGATCTCCGTCTTTGGCTCAAAGGTGGAATTAAATTTGCACTAGGTACTGATATTTCAGCAAATGCAATTAATAATCCTCAAAGCGGTGCATATAAACGGTATATGGGTTTCATTAATAGGGCAAAAGAAGCAGGGACACAGATTCCACCTATGGTATTCTGTGTTGCCGATGCAAGTCGTGGTCTTATTGATGGCTCAGCTGGAGCTGCTCCTGATGAACGTGATATGTTACGCTCGATCTTTGGTCGTGTAAAGCCTGAAGGTCCTTTGCCTACATATATTGAACGAGTTGCAGCGAATCAATTGCGTGATGGTGTTGATGTTATTACATGTATGTTCCGTATTCATCGTTTCTTCGAGTCTCGTGAATTGTTTGATGGATTTATAAATCAGATTAATGACAACTTGAAGGTTGGTGGATATTTCATTGGTTGTGGATTTGATGGAGATGTGGTATTTAATATGCTGCGTCCTTTTGAAATTGGACAATCAAAGATGGGAATTATTGGCGACACACCTATTTGGTCAATTACGAAGTCATATGATGTAGATGATTTCGGTGCAGATTATGATTCACTTGGTTTACCAATTGATGTTAATTTTATTAGTATTGGAACTGTTCAACGTGAGTACCTGATGAATTTTGAATTCTTAGTTGAACGTTTACGTGCAATTGGAATTGAACTTCTAACTGATACCGAGAGTCGTGAAGCGGGCTTAGCTGCCCCGATTAGTACAAATATGTTTGATGTATCACATACAATGGCTGATCGTTCAGGTCGCAAGTTTACAATGGATCCAGTAATTCGTCAATTCTCATTCTTGAATCGTTGGTTCATCTTCCGTCGTAAAGGTACTTCAGCTGGACCCTTACCAGGTGAAGGACCAATAGCAGCTAGTCGAAAGGTTGCAGAAGAGAAGATTGAAAATATTATTGAAGGGACTGTTAAACGTACTCCTGATGTTCCAATGGACCTTCCTGCAACTGGACTACCAGTAGCTACGATGACAATTAAGAGGAAGAAGAAGGGATTAACTGCAACGCCTTTGGAACCTGAACCTGAAGTTTCAGTATCTGCTGATAAAGCGTTCACACCTTCACAAATCTTCCAATTCTCTGCCGATGCAAGTCAACAAGATGTTTTGAAGATTAAGGAACCTGGTGCTGGTCGTTGGCTCGCACTATCAGCACAGTTCCCAATTCCCGATCCTGAAAATCCTGAAGTAAAGTATCCTTCAGTTGAACACTACCTTGCAGGTATGAAGTATAAGCTAGCAACAGATAAACCAGAGCTGGCGAAGACTATAATGTCTTCTTCTGGTAAGATTCATCAGAAATATTTGGCTGCTCGTTCATCCACTGCACCTGCAACTGTTTCATCTGATCGTGATGCCGGTTCCTTTAAGGAAGAGGCAGATGAAGTGAAAATGGAGAGTCGTCCTCAAGCAATGGCTAAATATGGTGTAACTTATAATGAGGCACAATGGTTGTCTGCCAAAGATCGTATCCTAAATGAGGCTTTGCAATATCGGTGGATGCATGATAAACGTTTCCGCAAGATTATTGAAGCTGCTCGTGATCAAGGTAAATATCTCCTGTACTATACCGGTCCTGTATCAGGTTCAGAACTCGGCGGTAAACGTAGAACAACAGATGGACGCATTGATGGTGCAAATCGTGTTGGTAAAATCATGATGACACTTGCGAACTATCCACCATTCTAAAGATTGTTATTGAATTACTATTAGTTCGATGAGCGATACTGTGTTTATTGAGATGCCGGCTCCGGCTAAACAAAAAATATGTACACGTGTCTTCTTCGGAAGACCATGTAGCGGCTCCGCTTGCGGAGCCTGTACACGTGTCTCCTGCGGAGCCTGTACTTGCCAAGATTGGAAAGACTATGGACCACAGATAGCAATTGTTGCAGCCATTTTTTTAGCTGCATTTACTGGTTTAATAATAATTTTGGTTCGTAATAACTAATAGAGATGGACGCAAGTGATATTATTGCTCGTAATAAAGCACGTGCTCAATGGGTCAATTATTTTAGTACGGTTAATACGTGGACACAAGGTTGTGTTACTGGTAACTGTTTATCAACAATAAGTACTCCTTGTGTTGTTCAATATAATTCATATGAACAACGTGATATAATACGTCAGGGTCGTGCTGAATGTACATCATGTAGTACTATTACATGCTATTATAAATCAACTGCTTAATTACTTAAAAAACAGTAGTTACACTATCATGCATGCTTGTTAATATGTTTAACAATCTTTTCTATTTTTCTTTTAGCACGTCGTTTTGCATTATATTTTAAATTATATAATTGACTACGATCTTTATTTTTTTCACGATATTCTCTGAAATAATCTTTATTTAGTTCATAGAATATTTTTCGATACTCTTTCATGTTATTATATGAACCCTTAGGGGGTTTCTTTCTTTTAATACTAACATGAGGGCCAAAACCATAACCTTTACTCATATTGAGATATTCATCCACTATTTCAATTTCTTGATTTGCTTGATGAAGAATATTTGAAATATCTTCAATAACCTTAGACATTTAAATAGATTTTTATTGGACTTTTATGTTGACTATTATTAAATCAATTTTATTTAATTTAAAGCCTAAATATAATATTATAATGTAAGAGAATGCCTGCAGCCCCTTGGCAGATCCTGTGGAAACGTAATGAGCATATTCGTGATAAACGTATAGTTTTTGACGAACCGACTCATATTTATACAGTGGATGGTGAGAGTAAAGGATGGACATCAACAACAGGTTTTGTCCATGCATTTTTCGGTCATTTTGATCCTGATGCGATTATTGCAAAGATGATGGGATCAGCGAAATGGCCACAGAGTAAGTATTATGGTATGACTGCGGAGGCAATTAAGAAGTTGTGGTCAGATAATGGTACAGCGGCTTCTGGTGCGGGTACAGAAATGCATTTAGCGATAGAGATGTATTATAATGAGGCACAGGCGATTATTCCGCCACATATATTTGCAACGAAGGAATGGCGTTATTTCATGAATTTTGTTCGTGCGACAGAAGCGGATATTGAGCCTTATCGTCTTGAATGGGAAGTGTTTGATAAAGATATTAAGCTTGCAGGATCAATTGATGCTGTTTTCCGTCGTAAATCTGATGGAAAGTTTTTGATTTATGATTGGAAACGGTCAAAAGAGATTAAATTTGAAAATAAATTCCAGAAAGGTCTGGGACCTTTGGACCATTTGGACGATTGCAATTATTGGCATTATAGTTTGCAGCTTTCTGTATATAAATATGTATTGGAGAAAGAGTATGGGCTCGAGATTGCCGAACTTGCAATTATTATTTTGCATCCTGACCAGACACCTCGGAATTACAAACGAATTTACTTGAATGACATGCGTGATGAAGTAAATTCCATGGTGGAATGCCGCAAGGCGGCGATTGCATCAGGAATTGATGATACAATTGCAATTATTGATGGACTACATATTAAAAAACATTAAGTCTTCTTTGTACGTCTTGTTTTTGTCCGAGTAATTCGTAATGGTACGCTAGGTGCATTTTCATTAATATCATCTGATTGTGTTAAAGTCACAGTTGGAACATGAATATATTCAACAACCCCTTTTAATGCCATCCGCTGACGATTATTATATAATGTCTGCAGACGACTGGGAAGTTCATTTACGAGTATATCACCCTTAAATGTACGATTAGAAATAAGAATTGTTGTATTACTTTTGATAGATCCATCATCTTGTTGATAATCAAGTTGTACATATGTGCGAGAATATGGCTCTAAACGTTGCTGTTCTTTATAGCTATCAGGTAAATATAATTTGAATGAAATATTATCACTATCAACTGTATTTTTAATTAAATAAACGGCAATTTTTTGTTTTTGTACAATTAATTTAATAGCATCTTCTGTTAAAATGGATGAGTTTTCTTCTAAACCTATATCTGTAAGGCTTAACTTAGTGATTCCAAGAAGAGAATTTAGTGACCCAGGATCATATAATGACCATAAACGTGTTTGTCCAGAAATATTTAATTTATCTAATAATTCGTCACCTAGGGCATACATATATTCAGGTCGTGCAACCTCTTCAATTTCATGAACTTCAATTCCTTCAATATTTACTTCTGGTTTCTTGACAACAATCTCTTCGAAAAATTTAGGCTCCTCTCTTGTACCACGAGACCAATCCTTCTTCATTAATTCAATCCAAGAAGTTGAACTATCTGGTAAAATCCATTGACCATCTACTTTAATTGCTGTCTTCAAATCAACAGTTGTCTTTACATGTCTTTCTAAAAGTTCTATACGTTTTTGACGGAAAAGTATAAGTTCATCAATCAATTTCTGAATAAATAGTTCTTTGGTTAAGACCATTAGAGGTGGTGCTTTATCAGGAATATGGATTCGACATGACGAGTCACTGTCTTGCCATATACATGCATCTGAGCATTTACCAGGATTAGTTATTTTCAGACAGTCACGACGTTTAATAAATGGTTTATTGGGAATATAATCCTCGGTTTCAACAAACCAGCGACTCAATTCATCATGAAGAAGTATTGTTAGTCGCTTACGTTTTTCATAAACAGGTAAGGACTGCTTTGAAAGAATAATCTTCTCTATTTGATTACGAAGATCTTTACTAGCAACTTCAGAAAGCCAATTAGCAAATGTTAAGCGAAAGTGTTGATATAATTCTTCTAATTGTTCATTACTAATAGTTGCTAAATCTTCAGGTAATTCTTCCTGTTCTTGTTTACTTTCTGCACACTCATCCTGAACAGATACTATTGCACTACGATTAAGAGAATATTCAGGAACTGCATTCATATTCTTCACAATATTTTGTAAGTCAATTGGGAAGTTCTCAACATATCCACGTGCAGGAATTATAGCTCCATTCTTCAATCTAATTGCTGATACTGCTTTGGCATCTGTTCTCTTCAAAATAGCATCAATTGTATAGCCTTCATGACGACTTGTTACATCAGCCAAATAATTAGTGTAAAATTCAGCAATTTTATCTGCTGTTGTAATTGGTGTATTTTCCCAATCAAAATGAACATATAAATCTAAAGGTATATATCCATCATCTGCTACAGGTAATGGAATTAGACGTCCAGTACCTAATTGGAATGTTACACCAACTATGTGATTGTAAATATCACGTACAACGCCCTCTACAAATTTTTTGATAGGCAGAGTCATTAATTGAGAAAGTGTAATAAGATCTTGTGTTTTTACCATACTACCTGATGTATAAATAGCACGTCCTTTGTATTCACAATTAGATGTAAATTCATGGATTCGTTGTACAATATTAGATGATGGATTAATAGAAGTCATAGCATCTCCGCGCTTAATTTCAGGATTAAATCTCATATGTGTAATAATACTTTCAGGTAATGTTTTTGTAGCTGCAACATATTCGAAGAAAAATAGAGATTCATATAATCCTGTTTCATCACGTAGGACGAATGCAAAGTCACAACCACCATGTACATCAGGATTATATCCATATGGTGGACATATAATACGGGGTTCTTTATCCATATCTTGACTATTATATTCTAAAATAATGAATATAATTCCATTCATTGTAAATAGAGATTTATAGGCTAGCATTGGTGCGAATATTCTATATTCTTTAGTTGTTGTTTTGCTATCAATATAATTAATGAAATTTGCATATGACATAAATAGACGTTGACAATCATATTTATTCTTTTCATTTAAAATTGTACCGAAGTATTTATTCATCCATTGAGCTAATTGATCTTGAGTGGGAATAGGCTGACAAGGATCGTAAAATTCTAGAACTAAATTTCCGAAATTGGCATGAAGGAAGATTTTGGGAGTGAAGACTTCACGACAGCGCTGGCGAACTTCATCAATTGTATTTTTATGAATGTATGGTGCTAGTAAACCGAAGAAACGATTTGGATCGTCTAAGCGAAGATTAGAATGAACACCCATTCTTAAAAATCCCTTTGCACCTTTTACTTTACTAATCTTTTGGCTAATTACTCGTTTAACTAATGATGAAGAATTTTGACCAAAATATTTGTCTAAACCAGAGCTCAATAATGCGAATTTTCCAGGAGCAAGTGGATGTTTATCTGCTGTTAAGATATATTTATGATCTAATTGTGATCGAATCATTGTATAATCAATTAATTCACCTTCATCTTCTTCATCTTGTTCTTCTATTAAGGGAACTGCTTCTGCGGCAATATTTTTTTTCTTTTCAAATTTCAAGAAAGGAGCAAATGCCTTATCTGTAATTGAGTATATTTTTGATTTACCTACACAACATGGTAATTCAAAATTTTCGGGATGTGATGTGTCCTTAGTAAATGAAATATCAGTTGGTACAGTATCTGATTTTTTCAATGTACCACGTTCCAAAACAGTATATCCTACTCGTCCAACATTAACATTTATAATTAATTTACCTCCACAGAAAGGACATGTATCCTTCTCTTTTGGATAATCATGCTGATAATTAGGTCTCCATTCTGTTCCTTTGAATTCTGATTTTTTAATAGGAATTCTATCAGCTAGACAGAAGTATTGTGGGCACATATAGTAATTGGGTTTAGAAGGATCAGTACCATATTTCATGACAGTTAGGGTGTTTTCATTAATAGTTGGCTCAGGTGAGTCAGCAGGTAAAGGGAATTCAATAATACGGAAATCTGCGTCTTCTGCATATTCTTTAACCATTCGATCATATTCTTTTTGACTTAGAACAATTGGTTGTTTATGTGATTCAACCTGACATTTTCGTGAATAGATATGTTGATCTGCTAAAGCAGGTTTAAAATCAAACAGACGAGGATCCGCCTTATTTAATTGTATTAGATAATATGATTTTGCACGTAGATTTGGATCTTCATCTTTATTAATTGGAGGTTTCGGTTTTGCACCGCCACGGAGTGGCGTTTGGCTCCAAGTTGCACTTGGAGCTGAACCACCTCGTTGCTCGGCGGTGGGCTGCGAAACGCCTTCCAGCTTCGCTGGGAGTGGCGTTTGGTCTCCAGTAGAACTGGAGACTGAACCTCCATGCTGTTTCTCAGCTAGATGCCTTATTGCTTCTTGTCCGTCGCTTTCAGCGTTTGGTAGCAGATCTTGATCTGCTACTGAACCGCCGATGCCGTCCTCGCTCAGAGTCCGAACCCCCAACCTTTGGTTGGCGGCAAGGTCGTTGGCTCCCGAGTCGCCTCCGCTTTCAGCGTTTGGTAGCAGATCAAGATCTGCTACTGAACCGCCGAAAAAGTCCAGATCATCAAACTCTAATTGTTTACCTGAATCAACACCTTCTGCCTTCGCCTCTTCAACATCATCACTTGCATCATAATTATCTAAATATAATTCATCCTCTAATTGTTTTCTCTTACTGATCTTTGTATTTTCAACTTCAACTATTTCATTTATAACTGGTTCAAGTTCCTTCACCTTTTCTTCAACTTCAGGGTTTATTGAGGGAACAATATCAGTCGTTAAAAATAGAGAAAGTATTGTATTAATACGTCTTAAATGATAAATTGATTGACAACGACTAATACGAACGAAATACAATGGGAATTTACCATATATTACAATATCAATACCACTATTTTTTAACGGTGTGAATGTACCTAATTCAGGAGCTAGTACTTGGAAGGATTCTGAGCGATCTAAGAAATCATGGTAATAGCCTATAGCATCTTCATGAGTAAGATTAAATTCAGAGGCAATAGCAGCAATAAATTCTGGTGGAACATAACGGACAGATAGATTGGGGAATTGTGGTATAATTTGACGAATAAATGTGAAAATATTATTTTCAGATTCATAATTACTTACAGCTTTATAACGTAAAAAGATAATAGGATTAGGAAGTTCAGTTGCATATATGGGGATTTCTTGTAAAAATGGTGAGAAGTATTTAACACGTTTTTGAAGAAGACTTTTAGTAAGTTGTTTTTGTTTAGTTTCTAGTTTTAGACTAAGAGTCAAACTTATTTCATTTAGAAGAAGATCTCTTCCCTTAAGAAAAGTATCTTCAGTTGCTTCAAAAATTATTTTATCCAAATCTTTCAAATCTGTTTGTGGATCCAGTCCACGACGATGTTGTTTTGAAGGCAAGACAGTAAATGTTGCTGCACCATCATGGTATATTTGTAATGTACCATATACTGGTAATCCACCATTTTCAATATCCTTCGTTAAAATCTTCATAAACATATAATCACCATTATCATCTGGATTTTCTATCAATTTCCATTGGAAAAGGAGACCATAATCTCTAATATCAGGAATAGGAAGAACACCTTTAATATGAATTTTAGTGATTGGTTCATTATTTAATGGTAAAAAACGTGTAAATGGTCTGCGACTATTGACATCTGTTTCAAAAAATGTATCTTCAACAGAAACAAATGGTATTGTTGTTTCTTCAGAAGATTTATCAAATAGGAGTTGTAAAGCTAAAATATTTTCAATTGATAAATTAATTGTTTGCGGATCATTAACAATTAGTGTCTCGATATTTGATATAATTTGATTATTTGATGTCTCGTATTGTAATAATAAATCAGTATCTTTAATATTTTTAAGACTAGGTTTAATAGTATCATATGATATTGCCGGAAAGTACATAGAAAAACGCCCATACCAATTAGATTTTGATGGTAAATTGTCTTCTGCTACACCAAAATTGAGAAGTAAATCATCTAGTGCAAAAGCATAGATAGTAATATCGGATAAAGATATAAATGTATCTTCAATTGTTTTTTTATGATAATTTTCAACTGAATTATTTTTTTGTTGTCCCATTGTATCAACAAATGTATAGTTTGGTGGTGAATTTTGATTAGTGACTTTTAAAGGTGAAATAAGATAAAGACCAATATCTGATTGACTTTGATCATCATCTGTATTCCATGCAAAACCGATTGTTTTGAATCTGTCTTTTGGTCCCTCAGTCACAGGTCCAAACACCTCGCCAAAAAAAACGTATTGTGGTAACCAAACCGATGATTGTTTTTGTTTATAAAGTCGTAATTTAAGATCATTAATAGTATTAAATGGATAAATATCATTAATTATTATTTCCTCGAAGTTACGTTTGTCATATGACCAACATTTAATTGTAATATTTAATGGATCAAGTGTGTCCAATGTTTTGACTTTTTGAAGAGAATCCATCAATTCTGAATCTGACGCTAAAGCCGTTAGAGCTTCCATTCTACTGGCTAGTAGTGTATTTGTATAAAAGAAAAATTACATAAACATTTTACCAATTTGTAATATATTGGAAGGACCACCTTGTGAGCCTGAACCACCTATATTAGCTGAACCTTGGTTACTTTCATCACGTGCCGGATCATAACGTGGTTGATCAGTAATACGAACTCCACAATAAGGAACAGGATGCGCTTTGAAATCCTGGTAATGATATAAACCTAGAGCTTCCGCTTCTTTAAGTAACCAACCAAAGTTATTCCAAAATTCTGGTTCATGTCCGATGCTTTTAGTGATGGTATGTGCGAGCTCATGTAGACCAACAAACATAATAACATCTTCATTCACGAGACTTTCATCTGGTCCATTACGTTGTCTTAAACACATATGAATGGATTCACCTTTATTAACTGAATAGGAGGTATGTTTTGCATCTGGTGTTGCTTCCAAGAAACGTTCGGGATCGGCTTTGAAATTCTGTAACATACGTTGTACTTGTGGTTTTGTAGGATACTTCGCTGCCAAAGAGTCGCAGACTCTGCCAAGACGGATTCTGACTTTAGATAAAAGATTCGCCGCCTCTTGCTTGTCCGGTAAGTCACGCACTTTATATTTACGACCATCAACTTCCGATTTAACTTCAACTAATGGGTATTTCCCGGTTATTATGGAATTAAACCATGAACCTAATCCACTCATCTCTCTTCTAATTGTTTGCCATGATTAGAATGCCTTCATTTAATATTGGTCCTGAGCCGGATGCATATAAACATTTTATTGAACATTTAGGATCACTAACTCAATTTGATATTATTCGATTCAATGAACTTTTAGAACTCATTCAATACAATGTTATTTACTGTATTAGTGCTTTCATTGGAGGATTTTCCATTAATGCGATCTTCCCAGAATACGATGAAACAGTTAGTATTGGACGTCTTTCATTAGAAATTATTGGTGAATTACTAGCTCTTGTATTAGTTGTTTTCTATATACGTCGATTCGTTAAAACAATTCCGTTCTTGTTCCATTTAACAGGCTCGGGTCCAAATGGATTCAAACCATATTTGACGACAGAATATCAAGGTGAAATTGCTCTTGGAATTATATTTGTTGGTGTGCAATTCCGTCTAATTAGAAAATTAGCTCTACTAGCAAATAAATTAGGTAATGCTATTTTTAAAAGTAAAACAGTAAATGAGGTACATAAAATGCAACAAATGATTAATGGAGGACCTACTCCTGCAAGCAATGCTTAATTAATTCAATTGACTATTAAGATAATAGTATGTTGAATTATTCTATTGGTCGAAGATTATTAGTTAATCTCGACGAATGTCCGTTAGGACATGAGGAATGATTAATAAGACAGACTGTCTTAGTTAATCTCGAGGGGGCGACGGTTGAAGTCAGGTTCAATAGTGGAGTTATTGAAAATGGAAACAGGGACCTGAGGATTGGGGGGTTCAGAACGGAGCTGTAAGTTCGCGTTCTTCATGCTCTGACCGACGGTGTTGATACCGATAAGAGCGCCAGCACTCAAGAAGTTAACACCCTTAAGAGAACCAGGTCCTAGAGGATTCTGCTGAGCCCAAGTTGAATTAGCATCACGAGGGAGGAGCTCAGAGGCCTGGAGCTGATCACGAGGGTAGCAACCAGCAGGAGCAGAAGCATCACCGAAATTGGCAGGACCAGACTCGAAACCTTCCTCAGATGCTGAACCAGCATCCTCAAAACCTTGTGCAGTATGCTGATTCATATTAGCACCTGCTTGTGCAGCACCGGACACATCCATAGTACCAGTGCTTTGACCAGTAGAAGTAGTAGCATTATTACCACCAGCAGGAATCATATTAGGCTCACTTGCATCCATGAAACCTTGACGTGTAAATATGTTCAAAATACCGGGGTTGATCAAATAAATTGCGAAGAAGACCAGTACTAAGACACCGACAATCATAAGAATTGAATCAGTAAACATTTGTTCTCTGTTGTAGTATGAGTGGATTTTTAAGAATTATCATTATCGCTATCTGAGTCCAAAAGAGCCGGATCTATTGGTCCGTAGCGCAATACATATTTTTCAATTGCCCGTTCAGCCTTTAACTTCGCAATGCGAACCTTCAATTGAGCCCGTTCTAACTGTTTTTTTGCTTCATCTGATGAATCACGCCGGAGAAAATCACCCTTTGTCTCTTCTGATTCAGTTACTAAGCCTGTTACATCAACCTCTTCCAACTCTTCTTCCGATTCTTCGAATAATTTTATCTTGACACTCTCAGCAATAACATTCCAATAAATAATAAAACGATTACCCATAATATCAATCTTCTCAGGTGTAAGTGTAAAATTAAATTCTTCATCTTCATGACCAATCAATTCAGCAGTATTAAATATATAATCTGATACTTTAATCAATTGTGCCGGTGTATAATTCTTCGCAAATCTATGACTATGTACTCGTAGAAAGGCATTATATAATTCCAATAAATAACTATTAATTACTGCCGGGGTTAATAGGTTTGATAATTGACTAACCTGTCCCGTTAATACTTCAGTATAAGGAGGAGCCTTGATAATAGGAAAACTATAAGACATTGTGACTTTACCTGCAGAATCACGATTATTCGTCTGTTGGGGATGACGGAACTCCCATTTATTCTCAGGTAGGGGCGCGGACCTATTCATTCTGCGCCTTAAGCCGTCTATAATTTAAAACTTCCTAACACAGATATGCCGCCATCATCATCAGATACACCAGCAATTAAATCAGCCTGGTTACAAAAAACGATTGAAAATCTTGTGATGTCATTTAAATCCGAACAAACACGTCAATGGTTGCAAGTTTTCATTGTTGATCCGATTTTATCATATGTGATGGACCGTTTTTTACCATATATTATTTTGACAGTAATTGTAATAGTTTCAATGATACTTTTAACAGTATCAACATTCTTAATTGTATTTTTCAGAATGCGAAGTGTATCAGAGCACTCAACACATTGTATTCACTGCGATCAAGAAAATCATTAAAAGTCTGTAATTCTTGATAGTAGAATGTCATTACCTGTACCCGCTAACAGTACACAAATGATACCGCGAAGCGTTTACCCCCCGGCTTTGCAGGGGAATGAACCCACTGCTGCTGTGACTAATAAGGCCATTTTACCAACTGAATTTAATAAATATGTACGTCATTTTGTGCATTATGATACATTAACTAAATCATTTCAACAACAAACTACAAATGCACGTCAAATGAAAGATGCATATGAAGATAAAATCATTCAAGCACTTGAACAATCTAACATGAAAAATGCTATAATTCAAATTGCTGGTGGAACTGTTAAATTAGTTGAAGATAAACATCCTGCACCTCTCACTTTTGCACATTTAGAAACAATGTTACATGATTATTTCCGTGCTAAAGGTGCTCGTTTTCCCGATGAAACCGATGCAATTTTACGATTCATTAAACAAAATCGTAAAGATATTATTTCGTCCAAACTCAAACGTGATATGGTCAATGTACCACCACCACCTGTGGATGGTGTTTGATTTTGATTTTAATCAAAATTGAACCACCACCTGTGGATAGTGTTTGATCTTAGGTCTTGTCTAAGAGCGATGGGATTTAAACAGTATACATTCTCTAATTGTAGATTAAACCACTTCAATACAAAATGAATCAAGATTATTATGATACAGGACCATGTGTCGAAGCTTTTGTAAATCATTATGTCTTTAAATCCTGGGAACAATGGATTTATGAATCATTTGACCGTTGGGACCCTCGATCATGTCGTCGATGTGACTATTTTCATCATATTGCCGCACAATTAGAAGGTGATTTCAAAAGAAAAGGGTATCTTTTTATTCATAATCACGGCGATCTTCGTGATAAATTATTAGTATGGGCATATGCAATTGACAAAGAGTTCTCAATTCATTATGGTACTCGTCTCACAATTCCAGCGGCAAAACATCGTAATACACAAAAAGATCATGATGAATATTTTAATAACTTCAATGAATGTATTCTTGGCGAAGAATATAATCGCGATTTCAAAGAGGAATCATTATTCTGTTCATCACAAGCGAGAACATATTTCTTCCTGAATTTAATATCATTCTTATATCGTCTAATTGATATTAATAGAAGCCCACATATCAAGAAATATGATGATGAAGAAGCTAGGGCAAAAGAAGAAGAGATCGAGCGACTATTAGATGAGGGAGTCTTGACACTCGATTTCAAAGGACGTATTAAAAAGTCTAATAAACTATCTGATGATCCTTATCCGGAACAGATAGATTATGATTATGAATAATAAGTTTTTGATTGTGGCATAGTACTTATGAACTCCATGCACCATTTCTAAACGGTAGAATGCCGATGTTATCAGCATCAGCCTTGTATTGTGCAACCTTCTTATCGAAGTCGAGGGCATCAGGACTTATAGGAATACCTTTACTCTGATCTGCAGCATCATGCTTGCTCTGACTTGGTTTCATACCATAACAGTTAACACCGAATCTCATTTCAGGATTATCGAAGAAACCACCATTTAGACCAACCTTGCCACAAGCCATACGCTGACCTTCAGGACCGGCTTGTAACTTGTCATATGTTTCTTTCTGTGTTGGGAACATTGCTAATTGTCCCTTTGTCCAACCATAATTACACCAATCAGCACCACCATCAAATGCTGCCTTCACCTGATCATATGTAGCTAATTGTGCACCTAACGCACGACATAGAGGCTCTGCATCACCATATGTATAGCGATTTGAACTTACATTGAAGACCTCTTTTTTGCCTGGTAGAATTGCCTCCACACTAGACACCGGAGTAGGTTCTGGTCTCTCAACATTTGTCGGTGGACGTTTAACAACAGGTGCTGGTGCAGGCGCTGCAGCAGGAGCCACCATGTCACCACCACCAAATATCATACGAATAGAATCAGGAATTAAATCACGGATCTTGTCATAGAAGAAATATATAATCACCAATGTCGCAACAAATAAAACACTTAGAACAATTAACATAACAGGGACAGTACCACTAAATCCTGTTGTCTCAGTTACCGTATTTGATACATTGTTTGCCATATTCGATGCCACATTAGTTACTCCACTGGTCAAATTTTTTGTCGTATTTTTCAGGGAATTAAATGCATTATTCACATTATTAATTATAGGTGCAGCCGGAGAATTATTTAGAAATCCCGTATTCATATTAGTATTCATGCTCTAGTCTGTCATTTGATTTTTCATAGACTTTTTAAAATTAAATCTATGTTCTTCTCTATATGTTGCATAAATGATGGCAATGAAACATCAAAATATGTCTTCCCATTCACAATATTACTATTAGGATAGGCTATACCAAAACCAAATATATTTTGACTATTCTCTATTTGTCCAGTTGTTGAATTATATTTATTTGTATCGATTTCAAAATTCTCTTTATTAAGAATCTTCAATTGTTCATTTGCACGTTTAAATCCACATGCATATAATATCCAGTCCGCTCTTAACAGTTCTGCACGTACACTATCTTCGGCATCAACTGATATAAATTTAATTTTATCTCGCAATCTATCAGCAATTAAAGCAGAATCTTGTTTTATTCCATCATATTCTCCATCTCTGGCAAATTTAAATGGAGTCAGACCGTTATGAACAGCAATTACATCGAGATTAAGTGAATGTAGACGATCTAAACATAATGTTCCACTATGTGCTGTTCCAAATACGACGACTCGTTCGCCAGGAAGACAAGGAAGATCATTACCATTTAGAACTGCATCTAATTGTAGAATCGGTTTGGCATAACCTAGGGTTCGGGGTTTCGATCCGTAGTTAAGTATTACAGTCTTAGCACTAGCTACTCCATTTTCAAATTCCCAGATATCTCCCACAGCACTAATTGTCTTCACTTCACGACTAATAAGACAGATTTGAAGATTAGAAGCTGCGATCGAAGATTTTACCACTTTTAGGAAATTACGAACAAGTACCTTCAAGGTTGTTACTTCATCCGGATTATATTGCGATCGAAGATTTTGAAGTAAAATAGGTGAACAGTATTTTTCAACCGTTTCCAGAAATTGTCTCCATGTCGTATTACTTCGCACAGATCCATAATTGCGGTGAAGATTCCCTCCATCGAAGTATGGATCGAAGATTACTATTTTTAATGGCCTTTGCTGCTGCGATAAAACTAATAACAATGATAAAGTCGCAATTCCATAACCAACTATACCGATGTCATACATACCTAATTGTTTGCGTGATTAGATAAAATTGATATTAAACATACAACATTACTTCAATATAAAATGATTGACTTCAATTCATTAGATAAAACCCGTACATATGCTATTTGCAAAGATAGTAATATACTCTTTCATTTCATAACAGATTCCGAAAACAATATTCGCGTCCTCAATGGAACAATGAAAGGATATATAATTGAACCTGTGAATCAAAGAATATTTGCTGGGCCTGAATATTCAATTAAAGATATTGGTGAAGCACCGAAGACTGCAACAATTAAGGTTGATAAGGTAAAAGGTAGGCCGAGAACTCCGGAATAATATGTCATTAATAAATAAATATGTCGTACCGATATATATTTGGTTATTATACTCCAGAACAAAAACTAGAAAATAATGATGATTTGGAAATTATTAATAATTATTTTTTATTTGAATATCCGCCGCCACCTTCAGTTAAAGAATGTTTAAAACAAAAAGCACAAGAAACATGGCTCTCTGATGAGCCAATGGACTGGCATCCTTATAATTGTTTCCCTTTATGTACTAAAGAGGGAGTGATAATTCCGGATAAATTTTTACCTGCAAATATATTAATCGCAGGTAAAATAGAAGATACTGATTTTTTGGGTAAAAAATCAATTATTAATGCGCATGGTTATATACATTTTTTCCAGGACTTTATTACGAGACAATTACAGGTTCATTTAAATGATCTTATGAACACACGTGAAGAAATGGCAAGAAATAGATATTTAAATAAAAGAGAATTCATTTTACAAGATACTTTATATAATCGTAGTCAAGGTGATATGGATACACCAACACAACCATATTTACATTGTATATACAAATCAAAAACTGTTAAACCTCCTTCATCCGATAATTTTAAAATACATCTTTGTCCTAAACCAGAATATAATTTTTGGACATTATTCAAGATGATACAATTATCAATGACTCATCCGATAAATGATTTTAGAATAACTAATATGAAAATATGTATTCCTGGTAGATTAATAGATTTACGTACAGATGATAAATTGCTTATCGATCTTAATGGAGGTGTATCACCAGGTGTTATAATATATATTATGTATCCACGAGTATTATCATCTAATGATCCAAATGCATATAATAGTGCTTGTATTAAATATTTGCTTCAAATTGCAAAATATTTTAATAGCGTTGAAGATGTTATTGGTAATATAACAGAGGCAATTAAGTTGCCATTTGGAAATGTACGTTTTAATAAATTATTATGTTATGCATCTGGTACAAGGGCAAATAAATTAGACATTTTAGATGGTAAAGTTATAGATCCTGCAATTATTGCTAAATATAATGGAAGTGAATGGGTACAAGAATTATGTGATGCAGGCGATATAGCAACTATTGAGCGATACTTTATCAAAAATATTTGTGGAACACCTGGTCTAAATGTTATTCAATTAAAAGACGCACCATTACCTGATCCTCGTCTAATTGAAAGTATGGTTGAATCACCAGCTACTGGCGGTGCAGGTGGAGCAGCAGGTGGGGCAGGAATTCCAGGAAGAATTGGAACATCAAATACTTTTGGCGGATATCGTAAACTGAAAAGTAGAATTTCCAAAAAAACAGATAGGAAGAAATATAAAAGAAGAAAAACTAGAAAATAAATAATATAAGTTTTTAATGTGATTAAAATATTATATTATCTTCGGAGCGCGAGTTTCCCATTTAGAAGCCATCTTCGCGTCGGCCAGAGGCCGACCGTAGAGGGGTTTTAGACGTTGTCTAAAACCCGTCTTCGCCAAGACGGAGTCTTGGCTCATAGTGGCTACTAAGCAGAGCTTAGAAGCCATCTTCCACAGTACGATTACCACCACGCATATTAATTAACTTGCGCTGATCAGGAGTGCTGCACACACATCCACCATCACAAGAATAAGATGCACCGCAACATTCAGGCTTGCACTGATTGTTCTTGAACATGAAGAGATTATCAGGTCCAACCTCAAATGCAGGTCCCATTAAAGGCTCATTCGGCATAGTATTGCGGTATTGACTAGCACCATTAGAGGGCTTGAGGGCAACAGAGTCGAAAGGTCCCATTGCCTCATATTTACCACCATAACCACCAGCATTTCCAAGATCATAAGAGGTGAATCCCTGAGTAGTCTCAGCAGTAGGTGTCTCATTCATAAACTGATTGGTAAATCCAGCAACTTCACTGGCACTCGCGGTCACAAAACCTTCGGAGCGGCCGGTATAGATCATGAGGAAACTCGCGATAAGGAGAAGGATTAATCCAGTAACTAAAAAACCTTGACGCATTTTCTTCTATTTATTCAACTCAGATAAAACGGTTGGTGTTAAAGATCGAATCTTCGCTATTCCAACTTCACTTGCATCTCGAACAACATATGCAATACCATCATACATCACAGTAAATGTGCCGGAATCCGTAACTAAATGATATAAATCAATCTCTTCACGACCTGCAGTAGCCGGATGGAAGAATTGTTTCCATTTTAATTTGGAATCCTGAATCCAAACACCATCAGACATTCCAGGCGTCGATAAGTCACGACGCTTAACTTTACCAAGCACTTTTACACGTTTAATTCCATCAAGTACATATGACCCAATATCTACGTCCGCTATAGATACAAGCCGCCCATCCTTATTCCACACCCTAACTGTTTCAGGATTGAATCCAGCTGCAACATCTGCTGTCTTTGTATTCTGATCCAATCCTAAAGTCTCTATTACTTTCTTCATCCATGCTTCAGCAGCAACAGGTGTAGATACCTCTTCCCAATCACAGAACAATGATAATCCACCGTTTCCATTTAATACTGGAACATGTCTTCCACTTACAATCGGACAAAATAGTCGATCAACCTTAATATCAGTTAAGACAGCATCTGGATGTGATGCAACCTCCATATATTTTTTAACTCTAGGACAATACACTAAATGTGATCCACTTACCAATGTACCTTTATATCTATATAATGGTGTTTCTGATCCATCAAATTCGAACATACCTTCGACGAGCCCATTATCAACTAATTCATCGTCTACAACTAATTCTGAGATAGGTTTTGTACGACCATCCTTCATTATTATAGGTGTATTGGCAGGGAAACAGAAAACTGCTAACGAAGTACCTGCAACTGCTGCAACTCCTGTACCAAAACCCGCAAATAGTAATGAAATTAATACAGTAATAATTAATGGTGTGAAAGGTAAAAATATTAATCTGAAGACGAAAAACAGACATAATATAGTCAAAATAATAATGATTGCAATTGAAATCCATACAATTAGTTCGATTGTATTCATAATAGATACAAATGAAGAAACAGCAATGTAAACAATGCCTCCCATGACTCCTTGTAAACGTCCTGCAGCGGATTTGAGATATTGGAAGACACGTATAGATTGCCCCCGTCCAATTTTATATCGATTATAAAAATGTCCAACTTGTTTAGCAAAGTCTCGATATACATTTCCAATCATAAGACGAACAGAATTTTGAAGTTGTCCAATTGTACCTTGTGCATCAATCTGACTACCAGCAATAGCAACTGCTGGTTCAGCTGCAATTTTAAGAGCTCGAGAGGCAAATTCCTTCATGCAAAAATCAAAGTTATCTTGTGCAAAACTAGTCGCAGATCCACCATAATCAGATGGTCTATACAAAAACGATGTAAGCATAATAGGAACTTTACAACGTTCTTTTGTCCAATTATTCATAATTGATGTTCGATCAGCATATACCATTGTAAATGCCATTATAACACCAAATGCCATAGTTGCACCAATTAATCTCATAAATGATGATTGTTGCTGGAACTCCTGTTTTTCTGTAGGCTGATCCATTCCTATTTAGCCTTTATAACTCTTATATCTGGGTTGAATCCCACATTCTCTTTTCGAAGAACTTCAGCATATGGTCCCTCTGTGTCTGGCGATAATACCTCAATATAATCACGTATATATAGTCCGGAATCAGTAACTATAGTACTATGTGGTGTCACAATTAATCCACGGAAAATTATGGGTTCGGAATATTTAATAGTTGTACAACCAACTATATCATTCGCACGCACATATTTGCGTGAATAATCTGACCAAACTAACGTCGATGGTGTAACAACTGTTTTATTTTTATCAGGTAATACAATTGCTTCAGTTACAATTTTATCAACTATTCCAATAATTGTACAGCCATTAGCTAATTTATCTCCTAAAACCAAGTCTTTAGCAAAACGCCGTCCAGCAACTAATGTTTTTGGATGTAGACATGAACCATATTCTTTGAAATTTGTTCTGTGAATAAATTCAGATCCATTAATTCGACGTTCAACAAACTTCGCAGCATCTTCATCGCCTTCTGCAGTCTCATCATAATCAGAAAAGACATATCCACCTAAATGTATAGTATGATCATTTGTATTTAGACATATAAGTGGGTGCTCTGCTCCATATTCCCAATCTGGACTAGATATCGCATCAATATGTTCACCTGCCATGACCCAAGTACCAGTAGGATCACGTACAAAATGGTTTGTCGAGACACGTACATGACCTAGTTCAACCATCTGCTGACCTTTCGCTGAAAAGGCAAAACGTGCAGTTACAATTGAACCGTTCGCTAATCGATCTCCAATTACAACATCACTAATCGGAATATGGCCTTTACCATGAACATAAATAGGTGTCTCTGGTGGGAAACAGAATGTCATTAAAAACTTCACTAAAGCCGTTTCGGGAAGATTTTGAAGAGTAACAATTCCACTTAGACCCATATAAATCATAGCCATCATTGTTCCGTATACACGATACATCAATGATTTGAGTCTAATTGCAGTAGATTTAACAGCAAATCCAAATTGATTAAATCGATCCATAAATTGTTGAATTGTCTTAACAATTCCACCAACTAATGTCGCAATCTGAAGACGTAGACTATTGGTAGATTCTAAGAGAGTTGCAATTGATGCTACCGATGCAAAAAGAACTTTATAAACTGGAGCTAATGCTGATCCAGCCTCACTATTCATAATGTTTTGCATGCAATAATTGAAATTCTCTGCCGTATCCTTTCCAAATATTGGCGCCATAGCCATAAATTGTGGCTTACAACGATATTTATTCCAATCTTTTTTTACTTCTGCAATTGCGCTAACTGATAAAACTAATCCAAGACCAATAACCATTAGAATTGATATTACAACAATTCTAGTATAATCAGAATTTGTCCCTATTCCATTTTCAATTACAGTATTCTCATCCATTCCCTATTCGTCAACTCGAGGTTTTAAATCCCCACATTTTTCCCTTCCATTACAGAAAAATTATCTGCAACCCAGTCACGATCTGCTTCAAATATTATTGCAGCTTGTGGTTTCTTTTGTGCAAATACCTTTGCAACTGAATCCAATTTGTGATACACATGTAAAGGACCTAATGCATCAATAGCTGCACCTAATGCTTGATGACGATTTTCATCTGGTAATCTGAATTGATATCCAAAACGTAATAATTCACCACGCTTCAATTGTGCAGCAAGTCTATTACTGGCACTAGCATAATTAATACCTTGTTTAGCAATATTTCTCACACATGCTGCTTTAATTAGCACACGACCTGCCTTCGGCTTAACAATAATATTTTTTGATCCACGGCGTGCAATGTATCCTCTAGTATTCTTAATTGTCCGATAATATGGCTTACGTAATATAAAACCAGATGGACATGTTTGATTGAGACCTAAACGTTTTCTTGTGTTACGTTGAGAACTTAATTGATTATTCAATCTACTCCGATTCATACTAGTTTGCATATTCTAATTATGCCATGGAAAGACATTTTTCATTCATACAATACGGAAAACAATGTAAATGTAATTTCAAAAATTGTGACCGCATCTCATTTTGAAAAGGAGAATTATGTTCACGTAAATGTTTATCAAGTAACGCAATAAAAGTTGTTATGGCAGCTTTTACTTCCGATTTTTGATCATCCACTTTTAGGGGTTGGTTATAACCAACTGCCTTCCAAATTCTTCCAATCAAATTAACATACTTCCCTAAAAGTGCCGTATCATGAACATCTTCAGGTCCTCCTGCTTGAAACACATTCATATAGATTATATTCTTCATTGTATTTATTCCATTAAATAATTCAGTTTGCCCAGGAAAAGAATTACCACTGACCATATTAACTTGGAATAATTTTGAATCTTTTTCACATGATTCTATATCTTCATCTGGATTGGCATTTTCATCAGATGCATAATCGTTTTCTTGATCACTTGGTCCTAAATAATTCATTTCATCATCAGAATCACTCATCTTCTGAATAGTCGTGTTATCTTATTAAATGGTACAAAGCCACATATTGATTTAAGACCACTAAATGTACTTGATGGGCTAACATACCAACATATGAATACAATTAGGATGATTCCGGCAATGAAAAAAATTATTCTAGTTTTGATATTATCCTTGGCTATTCCTGGACTATAATCAACAAATGGCGCTTTGGATGAATCGCCAGAGGCGTTAGAACCGGAAGGTTCAACTTTAGGATCATAACGTGAATCTGCAACAGCTTGACCTTGTTGTACTTGACTTTTAGTGGCAAGTGAGGCAATTGAATTCGGATCTTCTTTTTGTCCTGCCATTTGCATAGCAGGATCATTTAATTCAGGTTGAACACTTGTTGGTACCTCATTTTGTTGAGATGGACGATCCATTGAAGATGCTGGTGTAGACATTTCTATTGTGCGATAGCTATTTAATAAATTAAAACAATTAGTCTATAAGAGTATGTCCCAACCTCCACTGGTACCTGGCCCGGACGATGGACGCGCTTCATTTACTGATCGCCCACCTGCCCTTGATCGCCGATCAGTCCAAGAATCTATGGCTGAAGCAGCAAATCGACCATTAGATTTTGATCCTGCAACACGTGCACGTTTTATTATTGATCATGTTAATATTATTAAACGTCTCATTGCTGCTGATAAGACAGAAGCAGAAATACGTTCACAAGTAGGTGATTTTGCACTTTCTCATCCAGAACTCTTTAAGAAGATTTTGGCTGGAGAGGATCTGAGTCAATTGGCAGGCATGATTCGGATGCTGGAACAGATGGGAAGTGGTTCTCTAACTCAACATCAGGCTTCGATGATTGTTGGCACTCATCTGGCTGAACAGTTTTTGCCTCCACAATTTCGTCCTTCAGCTCAAAACCGCCGCCATTAATACTAAAAATATCATCACTACAATCTGACGGATCAGGTAATACTAATTCACATTTAACTTCTGTTATTTTATAATTATATACTTTGAAATCTTTACAAAATTTATTACTGTTAGTTAATACAGAAATCCATAATTGTCGAAGTTCATCACTTGTTGGCGTTGAACTTGTCCAATTTTGCACTAAATGTTGTGCCCTCGTCAAGAAAACAATTTGTGTATTCATTGAAATAATTTGTCTATTTTTAATTATTTCATTAAGATCATCTGGAAGAATATTATTAAATAATAATGTGGGCATTTGACCATATTCTATAATATTTTCTAATGCATCTAAATCTGCTTTTTTTATTCCACGATAACCTTGTCCAATGAAATATTGTTCCGAATTACAGGGACGACTTGTAGCCGGCTTATATATAGACCATTTATCAAATAATGTAGTCATAAATGCTATTAATTGGCGTGTAGATTCTTCAAAAAAATCGAAGATTTTTATTACCATATATCCTTGTTGTGCCAACACAGAAAGTCCCACACTAATTGATGCAAGTAGTAGCGGAAATACCTGTTTTTCCTGAGCCAAATAATCCGAAGTAAAATCAAATCCACCATCCGCAGTGAAGATATTTACTTTACCTGTCTTTCTCACAAAATCTTGACGATTCATTTTATTCAATATATTACCTGTATTGTCAGGCCCATATTCAATCTTTACTTGACGATGACGCTGTAAAAATTGCTGTGCTCTTCTCCATCCAGGAATATGCGGTTTAGTTGAACGTAAAGTCATTGCATATGTATCCTTTATTTTTATACCACATCTATTTGATGCCTCAAATAATGCCTCAATAAATCCACCTGGACCCTCACATACATGCGCACTTGTTAAAGACATTTTAGATGGACGAGTTTCAAAATATTTAGTAACTTGCAAAATTTCAATCATCTTAAAATATGAACGACTCAATGGAATATGCATACTCAGACTTTTAGGAATATTACTCTTCTTATATGTATACACTAATTCATATGGATTAATAATCTTCTTTGCAAAATTCCACATATAGGGCGGACCACATGTTTCGATATTATTTTTTGCCAAAGCAAGTTCTTCAGGAACATTTGTTTCAGTTAATGCATTTAATTCCTTCGTCCAGTCAAATGATTTAATACATCTTGGACCTATGTTCCATAAAAAATAGCTCCAAGGTGGATCTTTGTTAATAGTAGTCATAATTAATTATATTCATTTACTTTTAGGCTTACTCAAGTACATTGAGCACAATATCTTCTTCATCCTGTACTGCACCTGCAGGAGGTAATGTCAATGCCATCTGGAACTTCGCAGCTGAACAAGGATCATCACCAAGATAATTTGCTTCGCCCATCTTCTCGAGTGCTGCATAATCAATATCCGGTTCCTCCTCCATTGCCCCTAATGGTGTTAGACCCTTATACATATTAATAATTGCCGATTCATCAAGTAGAATCTGTGTAAAGGCAGTACCACCACGCAATGGCTGACCAGCCATAATGTTTGCACTAACACCCTTCATTGGATCAACTTCACCAAACAATGATGCCTGCATCAACGTATCCGCAGTCGTCTCGAATGATGCCTTTGCCAAAGGACCAATATCACGCTCATTAATACCATAACGGTTCATTGACATAAGTTTACCATTACGGGTCATTGTATCAACCATTAGACATAGATGACGGGTTGACACGCCTACTTCGTCGAAGATCTTCAAGAATTCAATCAACAAACCAGCACGGGCTGCCTCCATACCCAACTGCTCATAAAGGTCATATACGTTGGTTGAATACAACTTATTACCATTCACAGCTGGATGATTCATCACTTCAAGGAAGTTAGAACCATCAGTATCAAGAACGAATTCAGTATTTGCCTTGTAAACACCATCACGCTCTTCAAGAGGGCCAAATTCAACCTTCTCCTTGTGGAAAGAGACTGACTTCAGACCAATTGCACCACGCAGAATGACACCATTCAGAAGTTTGTTCTGGAACTTCTTCAAATCCAAAATTCCGTCTTGACTCTCCTGCGCAGGAATACGGATGCGCATAATCAACTTCTGAGCATTGTAATCACTATATACCATGTCAATGTCTTCGAACTTATCACGGAGAATGAACGCGACATCATACATGCTGATATTCTTGTTAAACATCTTCTCACGATCAAACTCTAGACGCATCATCCATGGACTAGCCTTTCCTGCTGGTTGTTGCTCAGCAGCACCTTGCTCAAATAGCTTATAGAATTCAATTAGAGAACGATCTTCCGCCAAAACAGTCGTCTCATCTTTAGGATCATAATAAATAGCACATGAGCGAGTAATGTCGCGGAGCATTGTCAGTTCAAGCTCTTGACTGACTTCACGTGCCTTCTCCTTGTTCTCACGATACTCGTCACGTAGATAAATTGTCAATGAAGTTGCTGGATCACGATTCACTTCCAAAAGCTCCTTCAGACGGGGAAGGCCACCACTCACACTGCTTTTAGTAGATGCACCCGAAGTGTGGAAAGTATTCAACACCATCTGTGTTGAAGGTTCACCAATAGACTGTGCGGCCAAAATACCTACCTGTTCACCTGGGACAACCCAGCTCTGCCAATTCTTCACAATTAGGACTTCACACAATGTGTCAAACGCCTTACGAGTAAAACGTTCCTTGACAATGAGCTCATGTGGAGCCATGTAGAAACGGAGAATAGCAGCCCATTGAGGACTATAAGTCTGAGTACGCTCAATCACATTCTTAATTCCACGCAGGACATATAGAGGTGTCAGATCCGTACGACCCTTAGGATTGAGATTGAAACGATTCTTAATTGTATCAATTAGACGAGTAAGGTTCACAGGACTGACGACCTGATCCTTCTTCTTCACGAAACGATAAGTCTGTGTCATGAAACGACGACGATCATCCAGCACTTCGGTCACGAAGGATTTGAGCGCATCATCATCTGATTCACGCTCTACACCATCTTCCAAAATCTCTTCAAACACGACTTCCTGTAGACCAAACTTCTTCTCAATGTCCTGACGACTGAGCTCACCAATTGAATATCTCACAGTCTCAATCTTGGTCGCATTCACACCATCCTCCGCATACGCAAATTGGACAATGTTCATGTTACAATCACGGACTGTGCCATCATGGTGAACCACGAGATCCTCCATGCCCTTAACGAGTTTACGTTGAATATAGCCTGTATCTGCAGTCTTAACTGCAGTATCAATCAGACCTTCACGACCAGACATAGCGTGGAAGAAGAACTCCTGTGGTGTCAGTCCACGAATAAACGAAGACTCAATGAAACCACGGGCCTCTGCACCATCATCATACTTCTTATAGTGTGGTAAAGTACGATCAGTAAAACCATATTGTACACGCTTATTCTCAATATTCTGTTGACCTAGACAGGCCATCATCTGACTCACGTTCAAGTTCTTACCCTTAGAGCCAGAACGAACCATAGCCATTAGACGATTCTTATCCGCCAGTGATAGACGACCCGCCTTACCCACCTCATCAGTTGCCTGATTGAGAATACCGATAATACGATCTTCGAATTCTTGCTGATTAGTGTTACCCGTATTATTATCGAACAGGTCCAAATGCACCTGTAGAATGATCTCAGCGACCTGATTCATTTTTGCCTGAATCTTCGACTGCATCTCTGCACGAGTCTTTTCATCGGCAATCAAGTCACTAATACCTACTGATAGACCATTCATTACAAGGAAAGCCTCCAACATATTTTGCATACCATCAATTAAATCGACGGTTTGCTGTGGGCCATAATCATTATATGAAACGTGGACAATACCAGTTGATGATTTATCGAAGATACCGTTATCAATTGTACCTTGCAACATTTCACCATTTTTAATAATCACTTTATTCTCTTCGACCTGATTGTCATCCCAAAGACCGTTCTTCGCGACCAAGTTAATCGGCGGCAATAGACTAGATACAATTTGATGACCGGTCCATTGTGGCGAATCCTTAGTTCCCTCACGAGGAGGGGGGATTAGGCCATTGAATCGACGGTTATGGATCATGAGATTCATAAATTCACGACGATTGAAACGGACACCAGGACGACTCACATAATAAGCACCAACCAATGTATCTTGAACAATCGAGATACATGGCTTACCATGGCGCGGCGTAATAATTTGATGAGGAACCGCCGCGATTTCCTCAAGTTCCACCATTGCCTCATAACTCTGAGGACAATGTAAGTTCATCTCCGTGAACTTCCCTCAAGGTTTCCCAGGAGGACGGACTATACCTTAAGAACTCTCAGGTTGGCTAAACCTTCTACGAGTCCCGACTATCATCTAGTCTCTGAACCTTCTCCATGCCCTGCCATAACGGGTTTAGGAGCTTGGCTGCGGATTGCCCAATTTCTGGATTTTTTACTGTACCTCAGGTCTTTCTCCCGAGCCATCACTGTCTTTCAACGGTAACTTAGTATCCAGAACTCTTGATACAACTACCTTCAAATCTTCTGGTAGTGCATCAATCTGATAGTTAATATCTGATTGTGATAGGAATTGGGATGCACGAGCTTTAATATGAGTAATAAGAGCTAAATCAATTTTGGCTGATTTCTTAATGTTCTCAATTCCATCCAGTGGTTGGAGATTGGACCAATGAAAACAGAGTGATTGATGCTCTTTGTTTGTCATATCAAAACTTGCACATGGTGTTACATGGTCTAAATGCCATTTGGAGCCGAAATTTTCCCAGGTCATACCATCTTTGAAATTGAACTCTATCCACTTTCTAAGGGTGGGGAAAGTACAACCAAGAGTTGCCTCATATTTTTCGACGCCTTTCAAACCATCTTTTTCGAATTTCTCACCAGCTTGTTTTAAAAGCCCGCGAATTCTACAACGATATAGATGTTTGATTTTAACTGATTCATCAAGATACTTTTGACGAAGATATGCATTTCGTTTCGCTTTGGTTTCATCCTTATCGCGATACTTTTTACACAATCCCAAGAATTGATCTTTGTTGTTTTCCCTCCAGACATAAAGTCTATCAGTCTCACATTTTCGACAAATTCTTGATTTTGATCTGAATTCAGGTGCAGGTTTTTCAACATTACACTTGTTACATGTAATTGGAGGAGCATCAGGCGCAGGTTTATTATTTTCCTCTAATTCAGCTATACTTTGACACTTTTTACAGACATTCATAGCATAATTGAATTGTGCACCATCTTTCTCTTCATTGCATGTTTTACAGATCTTGACAATTGTGTTTGCATTTTCTTTGTATTTGATGTAAAGCGCTTTACGGTCCTTGTTTCGGCATTCCTTACAAGCACCGTGAGTTCGCTTTCCAGATTGAAATTGATCAATCACCTTATCAGTATTGCATTTAGAACATTTTTTAACAATAGTGTTTTCCATATCTAAATCTAATATTATAATCAGTAAGGGGGTTCCCGTCAATTTTATAGTCTCGCTGCAAGATTTTGCTGTGCCGGAAAACACAACAAAACCTTACAACTAGCGGATTATATCTGCGACTACTTCGCAGGATGAGGTTACAATATTTCCCCAACACAGTCTCCCCATCAACTGTATTAGTATTCCACTGTTGGTGACAAGATTTTATCACCATCAAAGTCGGCGTTATATGGTTTTGTTGCCGCTACATTTAGACGGAATGTATTGTAAGGTAGAACTTTCACCCGATGCCCCATCATAGACATACGATGGAGAGTCGGCTGACGGTTAAACAATACAATATCACCATCCATCATGTGGCGATTAACAATGTCGCCTTCACGTAGAACAAGCTCCTTAGTGTTAATATGACGCAGAGAGATAGGACGACCGTCTTTTTTACGGACAATTGTCTTAGCTCCTGGGAACGTATCGGCACCATTTTGCACGAACTTATAGAGGCGATTGATATTATAACGAGTCACACGTTCTGGAACTGTCAGATTCATTGCAATCTTTTCAGGAACACCGAGTTCACCGAGAGAGATGTTAGGATCAGGAGTGATAACAGAACGTGCAGAGAACTCGACACGCTTACCTTGAATGTTGTAACGAATACGACCCTCCTTTGCGCCGAGGCGCTCAGAGAGAGACTTCAAAGGACGACCAGAACGTTGCGCCGATGGGGCAACACCTGGAATTTTATTGTCAATTAGCGTGGCAATATGATATTGTAGAATCATTTGACTTTCATCAATGACTTTCTTTGTTGCATTATTCTCAATACGTTGAGCTAGCTGTTTATCAGCCTTAATAATTTCAAATAGTTTATGTGTCAAATCGTCTTCAAGACGCTGATTATTGTCTTGCACTACTGATGGACGCACCTGTGGAGGTGGAATCGGTAACACAGTACAAATCATCCAATCAGGACGGCACCAATAACGGTTGAACCCCATGAAATCGACATCTTCATCAGTAATACGTTTAAAGAGACGGAGTACATATTCAACTTCCAGACTTTGGACTCCGCCAGCATCCTGGAAATTTGCATCAATACGAGCAATACCTTCACGCTTATAACTGTCTGGCTGTGGTGCTCCACAACCATCTTCAGTCTCTTGACCACAACGGCTAATACCCTTACATAGAGCAGTCACCTCCTTCCAGCGCTTCTTACCCTTCATCTTCAAGAGATCCTTGTGAATCTCCTTGTCAATTAGGAGTTTACCACATGCAACACAGATACAACGAAGTACCTTAGGAATTACACGGATAAACTGATAGAAGTATACAGGACGAGTTAGTCGATAATGACCAAAATGACCGGGACATGAATGATTGCTCTGATGACATGAACGACATACTTTTCCATTATCTAGTACACCCATTCGCGGGTCAAAGAGACCTCCAATTTTAGGCTCATTGCCATCATACGTGTTCTGGCTAGTAATCTCTACCACCGAACGACGCTCAATCTCATCAGGACTGAAAATTCCGAATTGAATTCCAATAATGGATTCCACGTCGGAAGACGCTTTGTTGAAACCAAGTGGCATTCTATCTATCTACGAATGAATATGTTAAGTAGTCGATGAAAAAATACACTCAGTTTTTATGATTAACGCGATTTGGCTTTAAATATCTTGTATTATTAGATTCTGATGTCTTTCAAATCAGAAAATATATTTTTCTTGAGTGGACATGGAACTGAGAGACTAGGTGAAAGATATCAATTAAAAGAAAATCAATATGCGGGAATTGCTCTTATGCCCGGTGAATTAGGTACAATTTTATATCGTAAAAATATTTTTGATGTTATTTTCAATAAATATTTGAAGATTAGTATACCTCGAAAAGACAGGGAACAAACAGGTGATCTAGGTCTCAGTAGCCGTTTTGGTGCAAAAGATGTGATTAAGAAAAAAGATCAAAAAACTATTGAACGCATTGAACACTTCAAAATATATCGTCCTAAAATGGGATTTTTTGACTTTCAACGTTATTGGTATACAATCCCAAATTTAATCTATTTTCCGACAGCAGATTTCCCTACACAGGAAAATTTTGCAAATGTTGTTACTCAGGGAACTTATAGAGGTGTTAAGTATAAAGATCTTGGCGTAATTGACATCGCCATTTCTGGCATTTTAAGAGCCGACTATGAAGGCGATGCTTCATTTTTAATTGATGATATCGAAGATTTTGATGAAGCATATCCTCAAGATAGAAAACCAGATAGAATTCCATTAACAGTTTATAATGAAAGTAGTCGAATAATCACAGTACATCATCCAGCAAACATTTTAGAGAAGAAGATTGGCGATATTAAAAAAGACAAAAAAATCGATCCATTAGGATATGATTTATATTGTTGGTTGAAAGCTGCATATAAGGCAAGTGTTGTGTCATTCGAAGATATTCTCATGCTAAATGTTCTTCACGAATTCAAAGCATTTGATTCTAGCCGAACATTTGTTGACAACTTCAAAGCAGTTAGGCGGACCGCAACGAAGAAAGAGATCGAAGAACAAATTGATAAACTTCCACTCTATTACATCACAGAAACTGCAATATATATGGACCTGGTATATCCATTAATTGAAGAGATTGTAAAACCCGAAGGACCATACATAGTCATTCCCCTTATTTGTCGTGAAACGGAAGGTAGTACAACTCGCTCTATTTTGCGCGAAAGAATTCAATCTCGTAAAGGTTTGACCAGGAAGTTGAAGAAAAGATTTTTATCCAGAACAATTAAAAAGAAGGACAATTAATAGGTTTAGTCATGAAATATTTTCCACAAGAAAATATCTTCTTTTTAATGGGTCATGGATCTGAAAATCTACACGATCCACAACGCTATAAATTGAAGAAGAATCAATATGCTGCAATTCCTTTAAACCCCGGTGAATCAGGGGTTTCAAAAATATTTTATAGTTATTTAGACATTATATGGAAAGAAGATTCTAATTTCAAAATTGAAATACCTACGGGTGGGAAAAAGATAGTTGATAATCTTGGATTTGGAAGTAGATTTGCTGCAAGATTACAAGATTCTCTAAAAACAAAAAAAGATATTCGTATTGAAGATTTTAAAATATATCGTCCACAAATGGGCGATTTTGATAAACAGAAATTTTGGTATACTTTACCTGATATGATATATATCCCTACATTGGAATATCGTCGATACCCTGCAAATTTAAATAATCATATAATCTATAAAAATGTTAAATATAATAACTTACATGTAATGATAATAGGTGTATCTGGTATAATTTCATCAAAAAATATTAATATAATTTATACAAACGATATTAATGATTTTGATAAAGCATATCCATATTTATTTGAAAATATTCCTGATGAAGATATTAAATATTATCTTCCACCACCAAGTTTAACAGAATATACATTGGAATTACACTATCCAAATGAAAATATTTTAAACAAAAAGATAAATCAAATCATTAATGATAAGAAAGAAGATCCACTAACATATGATTTTTATTGTTGGTTAAAAGCATTGTACAAAGCAAGTGTAATACCATTAAATGATTTATTACTTATGGACTATTGTAGATATTTTGAACCTGATTCACCAATAGAGAAATATAAACGAATTAAAAAAAATGTATTGTCTAAGAAGAAATTTGAAGCATGGATCCATGACACTTTTACTTTAAATCATATATTAGATATTACTCTTGAATTTAAAGATGTATATGACTTACTTGAGGAAATCGTTAAACCAAAAGGACCTTACATTATTGTTCCATTCATTTGTCGTTCTTCAAAAAAAGCAACAACAAGAACAAAACTAAGTGCAAAGAGAAAATCTAGACCTCGTCATACACGAAAATTAAAACGTAATTTTTGGAACAACATCTAAGGATGATTTATAATAAACAATTAGGTTTATACAATGGCATCAGAAACTTATAAATATGATTCAGTTATTCTGGAGCAGGATGCAAATATCAACTCCTATGATCGCAGTTGGAAAATCGGTCCGCATCACTCTTCAATTATTGCAAATTTTAGTACAAGGGTTGCACAAGTGACTGTTATGGAGACAGTCGATTTTGGTAAAGTCGTTTTAATTGATGGAGAGATACAGAGTAGTGCTGCTGATCAGAAATTCTATCATCAGGCTCTTTGTCGTCCCGCATTGGCTGCCTGCCAGGGTGACCTGAAAAGAGTTCTTGTACTTGGTGGTGGTGAACTATGTACTATTAAGGAAGTGCTGGCTTGGCCATCCGTTACACATGTAGATATGGTTGATTATGATCAGACATTTGTGGAATTTGCTAAACGCCGTCTTCAGGACTGGCACGACGACTCTTACAAGGATCCTCGTGTCACTATTAATATTGCTGATGCATGGTCTTGGACCTACAATCGTAAAGGTGGTGAACTGTATGATTCAATTATTATTGATCTTACAGATTTATCATTGGATGCAGAAGTTGCAGAGATGACTCATTGGACTAACCTGATTGAAAATTGTCTTCATCTTCTTCGTCCTGGTGGTTCCATGTCCATGTACGTCGGCATGTATATTCCCTGGAAGAATGAAACTATGATCTCTGCATATCTCGCTGTTCAACATCTTCTTCTTTCTAATGGTCGCTCGGAGGTCGTTCAACCATACAAAGTCTTCGTACCATCTTTTGCCTCAGGAGAAGCATTCTTCCTACGTGTATGTGAACCTGCGACACTTCGCAACGTCTTACTTGAAGGTACTCCTAATGAATGGCACTTTGGACAAAAAGAGATGGAACATTCTATTTCTTTTGGTTCTGATTGGATGGTCCCTGATCCTGTTGAGGCTTTGAACTGAAGTTCCATTTAGCATCTTGTGCTTCACGAGCGGCAATTAGGGCCTGCAGATTCTTATTGTTTTCTTGGGATAGAGCCGGGTTTGCAGGTTTATCTGGCTGATTGCAAGACATAGAGGTCCAATAACGTGTGTTACAACTCATTTCTAACTGTATTTTATACTATTAGAAATGGCTGAAGAGAGCGCAGCAGAAGCAAAACAGTGGGTTGTCTATTGTTTAGCAACGGAAGACTATTCAGCTACCTATGTGGGTGCGACCGTGGATCGTGATAGGCGTCTCCGTCAACATAATGGACTTATAAAAGGTGGTGCTCGGGCTACCGGTGCC